>ERZ780212.283-NODE-283-length-53862-cov-2.920828_pt1 | contig 53862 bp, 33 predicted proteins | sample MGYA00511364_ERZ780212 | MGnify/ENA primary metagenome ERZ780212 (study PRJEB29588, sample SAMEA2147991) | human gut metagenome | biome: human gut; feature: human-associated habitat; material: faeces | place: Denmark | collected 2008/2010 ... | reverse complement strand
CCGCTACAGCGCCTTCCTTGACCCGTAGAGCAATGGCAGACAGGAGGAGATGGGCAGAGCCTACACCCATACCTATCTCGTATGGACCGAACGAGGGCGAAAGTTCATCCATGACCTCGCCCAGCGATACTGGGAACTCATTGAAAGGTAAAAAAGTAAAAAGGTAAAAAGAGCCTAGCGGAATGTTAAGCTAGGGTGCTCTTTTTACCTTTTTTAGGGGACCAGCGATGGAATCGCTGGGGACGGGGCGCGAAGGGGGTAAGGCTCTTTTTACCTTTTTACCTTTAAACGTTTCTAGAAGTTAACTCCGAAATTGAGCTGGAGGGCTCCATTGCGCGATTTGTCGAAACTGTCGTGGCAGATGTTGGCAAGACCGATGTCGTAGGTGAGATCGGCATAGAACATGTCGTAGCCGATGCCGCAGCCGATGCGGATACCACCATCAAGGCGGCGGAAGTTTGCATCCTTGAATGAGCTCTCTGCTTCACGCTCGGCAAAGTTCTTGATCTTGCCTCCTACACCAACGGCAAAATAGCCGCCTACCTGAGGCTGGATGGAAAAGTGATCGTCTACTTCGTACTTGTACTTCAGTACGGCTGGAATCTCAAGATAGTTGAGATCGTAGGTCATCTTCTTGCCTTCAGGAAGATCCTTCTTGCCACCTTTTTCTATATACGAAAGTCCGGTCTCGAGATAGAGTGGGGCGCTGTCGGTCAATGGAATGCCGGCTACTACGCCCACATTCAGGCCGGTCTGCCAGTCGCCACCATCCAGACGGGAATCGTCGGAATTGACAAAGGTGAAGGCAGGACCGATGCGGAATCCGTAATACGGGCTGCCGTAGTTGTGGTTGTAACGGTAGTCGAGACGGTCTGTCTTGCTGTTGTAATATCTGCTGTCACGATAATTCTGTGCTGCTGCCGGCATCAGAGCCAGGAGCAATGCCAGCATGATGAATGCTAATCTTTTCATAATTCTTATTCTTTTATACATTAATATATACTGTTTGAAGAAACTTGTTTTACGGTGCAAAGGTAGGGATAAAAACCGAAACGGCAGCGAGTGTTTCCCTAAATGATAGAGGGGAACCCCTATTTCTGACCTAATACAACTTTCTCAACAAAAAAAATATAAATTTTTGCTATATTTTTTGTTTTGTCTCCAATTTGTGCTATCTTTGCCTTCAAATTATAAACGTTTATATAGAAATATGAAATTTTTGAAGAAGTATCTACTGGATATTCTGGTAGTTATTGCATTTGCAATCATCTCCTTCGTCTACTTTATGCCTGCCGATATGGACGGACGAATCCTCTTCCGACATGATGCAGCGGCAGGAAAGGGACTGGGACATGAAAAGGAACTCTTCCTGCAGCAGACGGGAGAGACTACACGATGGACGAACTCGGTGTTTGGCGGTATGCCTACCTATCAGATGTCGCCTTCGTATGACAGTAATCAGGTGCTCAGCCAGATTGTGAAGGCATATCATCTGTGGTTGCCGGACTATGTTTGGTATGTCTTTGTATACCTCCTGGGCTTCTATATCATGCTGCGTGCCTTCAACTTCAGACAGTCGCTGGCGGCGCTGGGAAGTATCATCTGGGCATTCTCGTCCTACTTTTTCATCATTATCGCTGCCGGACATATCTGGAAGGTATGGGCGCTGGCTTATCTGCCGCCGATGATTGCGGGCGTGGTGCTTGCCTATCGGGGCAAGTATCTCAAGGGACTGCTCCTTACTGCCATCTTCTCGGCTTTCGAGGTGCAGGCTAACCACGTGCAGATGACTTATTACTACCTCTTTATCATCCTCTTCATGGTGATTGCCTTCCTGGCAGATGCCATCAAGAAAGGTGAACTCGCACGCTTCGGAAAGGCTACGGCGGTATGCGTGGTGGGTGCCCTCATCGGTATCTCGCTCAACCTCTCGAACCTTTATCATACCTGGCAGTATGGTCAGGAAACCATGCGCGTAAAGAAAAATGCGGCTAACCAGACCAGCAGCGGTCTGGATAGAGACTATATCACACAGTGGAGCTACGGTATCGACGAAACCTGGACGCTGATGATTCCGGATGCCAAGGGCGGTGCCTCCGTGCCGCTGGCACAGAACCAGCAGGCGATGGAGAAGGCTGATCCTAACTTCGTTCAGATTTACCAGCAGCTGGGACAGTACTGGGGCAACCAGCCGGGAACGAGCGGACCGGTATATGTAGGTGCCTTCGTCTGCATGCTCTTTATCCTGGGTCTGTTTATCGTGAAGGGTCCGATGAAGTGGGCGCTGCTTGCTGCCACCATCCTGAGCATCCTGCTCGCTTGGGGTAGAAACTTCATGCCTTTTACCAATTTCTTCCTCGATTATGTGCCGATGTATGCCAAGTTCCGTACGGTGGCATCTATCCTGGTCATCGCAGAATTCACCATCCCGCTCCTGGCGATGATGGCGCTGAAGAAGATTGTGGATGAGCCGGAGATTCTGACAGAGAAGATAAAATATGTATATGCCAGTTTCGGTCTGACAGCAGGCTTCTGTCTGCTTTTTGCCATCATGCCGGGCGTATTCTTCCCTGATTTCGTATCGGTACAGGAGACACAGGCGCTGCAGCAGTTGCCTCAGGAGTATATCTCTCCAATCATGAGCAATCTGACAGATATCCGCAAGGGCATCTTCACATCCGACTGCTGGCGTTCGTTCTGGATTATTCTCATCGGTTCGGCACTGCTGATGCTCTTCAAGATGAAGAAGCTGGGCAAGGAATATATGATTGCCGGCATCGCCGTGCTCTGTCTGGTGGATATGTGGATGGTGAACAAGCGCTATCTCTACGATGATATGTTCGTAGACAAGGCGCAGCGCGATACACCGCAGCAGATGACCGAGACCGACAAGATTATCTGCCGTGACAAGGAACTCGACTATCGTGTGCTGAATCTGGCATCGAATACATTCAATGAGAACGAGACCTCTTACTACCACAAGAGCATCGGCGGTTATCATCCAGCCAAGCTCCGTCGCTACCAGGAGATGATTGAGGCACATATTGCTCCTGAGATGCAGAAGACGATGCAGGCGGTAGCTGCTGCGGGCGGCGATATGACCAAGGTGAACGGCGACAGTATCTATCCGGTATTGAACATGCTGAATACCAAATACTTCATCATGCCGCTGCAGGGCGGACAGACCGTTCCGGTTCAGAATCCGTATGCCTACGGCAATGCATGGTTCGTAGACGAGGTGAAGTATGTGAACAATGCCAACGAGGAAATCGATGGTGTGGGCAAGGTGAACCTCCGACATGTGGCTGTGGCTGATGCCAAATTCAAGGAACAGCTGGCGCAGAGCGTGAAGCAGGATGATACTTCGGTGGTGAAGATGACGCAGTATAAGCCGAACAACCTGACTTACGAGGTGAAGTCGAGCAAGGGCGGCGTGATCGTATTCTCTGAGATTTACTATCCGGGCTGGACGGCTACGGTTGATGGACAGCCGGCTGAACTGGGTAGGGTAAACTATATTCTGCGTGCGCTGAACGTGAAAGCAGGCAGCCATAAGGTAGTGCTCGATTTCCATCCTCAGTCGCTCAAGAATACCGAGACCGTGGCTTACATCGGTTATGGCGTTCTGGCTCTCCTTATTATAATAGGTGTAGTGGTTGAGGTAAGAAAGCGCAAGAAGGAATAGCGGGGATTGCAAATCCCCTTAGACTGGATTGACAGATTGCAAATTCTAATGATGCGATTTAGAACAGAAATAGATATTCCGAAGGCCGACTTCGAGATAGGGGCGGCAGAGCGGATGCTCTTTGTGGGCAGTTGCTTTGCCGACAATCTGGGTAGGCGGTTTGTGGAGAACCGCTTCCGGGCTACGGTGAATCCCTTCGGGGTGATGTATAATCCGGCAAGCATTCTCCATACGGTAGAGAAATGTTCCGAGGTCCGCCCCCGTGTGGCTGTCTTTACGCTGGGTACCAACCATGTGTATATCCTGAAGGAGACGGGCGAGATAGTGGACAACTGCCAGAAGCGCCCGCAGCGCCTCTTCGAAGAGCGGGAACTGAGCGTGGACGAATGTGCAGGCTATCTGCAGAAGGCTATCAATCTGCTGAAATCGCAGACCGCAGCATCCGGTAGCAGTGAAGGCTCTCTGAAGGTAATCATCACGGTAAGTCCTATCCGCTATGCGAAATACGGCTATCACGGGAGTCAGCTTTCGAAGGCTACACTCCTGCTGGCAGCCGATAAGCTGGTGAAGGAGAATCCCGGAGTGGTGAGCTATTTTCCGGCTTACGAGATCATGAACGATGAACTTCGTGACTACCGCTTCTACAAGGAAGACATGCTGCACCCGAGCGAACAGGCTGTGGAATATATCTGGGAGCGGTTCCGGGCAACTTACTTCGGCAAGGCAGCGGAGCTGTTTCTGGAAGACTGGAGGCCTATCCGCGAAGCACTCGGCCACAAGCCCTTCCATCCCGAGAGCGAGGAACACCAGAAGTTCATCGCCAGGACGGAAGAGAAAAAAAGACAATTTGAGGAGAAATATCATCTCTTATAAAATGGAGAAATATCATCTCTTATAAAATAAAGAATATTTAAATAACAAGACAATGACATATACTATTGAAAAGGTAACCACACTGATAGGTGCGCGTCGCTATGGAGACAATGATACCAACATCGGTTTTATCCTGACCGATAGTCGTTCACTTTGTTTCCCAGAGGAAACTCTGTTCTTTGCGCTCAAGTCGGAGCGTAATGATGGTCATAACTACATCCCTGAGTTGTATCGCAGAGGTGTGAAAAACTTTGTTGTAACGAATGTGCCAAAGGGCTATGCTTCTGATTATCCGGGAGCCAACTTCCTGAAGGTAGTAAACACGCTCGAGGCTCTCCAGCGTCTGGCTGAGCGCCACCGTGACGAGTTTAACATCCCTATCGTAGGCATCACGGGCTCAAACGGCAAGACCATGGTCAAGGAGTGGCTCTACCAGCTGCTTTCGCCAAGCATGTTTGTTACCCGCAGTCCGCGCAGTTATAACTCTCAGATAGGTGTGCCATTGTCGGTATGGCTGATGAACGAGCAGACCCAGGTGGGCGTTTTCGAGGCAGGTATCAGTATGCCTGGCGAAATGCTTGCTCTGCGTGACATCATCCAGCCAACCATCGCCGTACTGACCAGTCTGGGTGCTGCCCATCAGGAGAACTTCTCTTCCATGGAGGAGAAATGCCGGGAGAAACTCATCCTCTTCCATGACGCAGAGACCGTAATCTATGATGGCGATGACGAGGTTATCAACAAGGTGATAGCCGAATATCCCGACTATAAGGGCGAGAAACTCTTCTGGTCGCTCAAGAATGCGGACGCTCCTTTCTATGTAAAGAACATCGAGAAGCAGCAGAGCGTGACCGTGATTACCTATATATATAAAGGTGAGGAAGACAGTTTCTCTATCCCGTTCATCGACAATGCATCTGTACAGAATGCCATCATCTCTGCCGTCGTGGCATCGAAACTCGGTCTTTCGGCTGAAGATATCGACAAGCGCATGACACAGCTCGAACCTGTGGCAATGAGACTGGAGGTGAAAGTAGGACAGCACGGATGTACGCTGATCAACGACAGCTACAACAGTGATATCAATTCGCTTGATATCGCTCTCGACTTCATGAACCGCCGTCCAGACCATCGCGGTCGTCGCCATACGCTGATATTGAGCGACATCTACCAGAGCGGTCAGGCGCCGGAGGCATTATATAAAGAGGTGAGCGATTTAGCCCGTAAACGTGGCGTGGTAAAGTTCATCGGTATCGGTCCTGAGCTCTGCAAGCAGCACGACGTGATTCAGATTTCAGAGAAGTTCTTCTTCCCGAATGTAGAGGAATTCATCGCCAGCGAGGTGTTTGCTTCCCTGCGCGATGAGGTGATTCTGCTGAAGGGCGCCCGCCAGTTTGGCTTTGACCAGCTCACCGAACTGCTGGTACAGAAGGTACACGAGACTACGCTGGAGGTGAATCTGAATGCCGTGGTAGCCAATCTGAACTACTACCGTGCGTTTATGAAGCCGGAAACCAAGCTGGTATGCATGATCAAGGCAGACGGCTACGGTGCAGGTGCCGTGGAGATAGCCAAGACCCTGCAGGACCATCGTGTAGACTATCTGGCTGTGGCTGTAGCCGATGAGGGCGTTACGCTGCGCAAGAACGGCATCACCAGCAACATCATGATCATGAATCCGGAGATGACCGCCTTCAAGACCATGTTCGATTACGACCTGGAGCCGGAGGTTTACTCTTTCCGTCTGCTCGATGCGCTCATCAAGGCAGCTGAGAAAGAGGGCGTAACCGGTTTCCCTGTCCATATCAAGCTGGATACCGGCATGCACCGCATGGGCTTCGACCCTGAGAACGATATGGAGGAACTCATCGGCAAGCTGAAGCACCAGAATGCCATCATCCCACGTTCTGTGTTCTCTCACTTCGTGGGCAGCGATGACGACAGTTTCGATGATTTCTCAGCTCATCAGTTTGAACTCTTCGACAAGGGCAGCAAGCAGTTGCAGGCAGCCTTCGACCATAAGATATTGCGCCATATCTGCAATTCGGCAGGTATCGAGCACTTCCCGGAGCGCCAGCTGGATATGTGCCGTCTGGGACTCGGGCTCTACGGTATCAATTCGCGCAACAACAAGACCATCAACTGCGTGAGCACCCTGAAGACAACCATTCTGCAGATGCACAACGTGAAGGCAGGTGACAGTGTGGGCTACAGCCGCAAGACGATTCTCGATAGAGACAGCGTCATCGCAGCCATCCCTATCGGATATGCTGACGGACTGAACCGCCGTCTGGGCAACCGTCATGCCTACTGTCTGGTGAACGGCCAGAAGGCAGAATATGTGGGCAACATCTGTATGGATGTGGCTATGATAGACGTGACTGACATCCCTTGCAAGGAAGGAGATTCGGTAGAAATCTTCGGCGAGCATCTGCCTGTCCAGACATTGAGCGATATCCTCGAGACCATCCCTTACGAGGTGCTGACCACCATCAGCAACCGTGTGAAGAGAGTTTACTTCCAGGACTAGGAAGTGAAGAGGGAAGAATGAAGACCGATTTGGTAAAAAATCATTTTAAAACGTATAAAAATAGAGAAATCCTATCAGAACATTTCTGATAGGATTTTTTTTTGCGTAAATTTTTCCATCAAAACGTATTGTAATTGAAGAAAAAAGTGTATCTTTGCATACAACAAATCATCTAAAGACAAAAGAGGGTGCTCCTTGTCGAGTATTTTCTAACAATTAAACAATTCAAAAAATTAAAATGGAACAAGTATTTAGCTATATTATCAGTCTCGGTGCGAGCGTGATGATGCCTATCATCTTCACGGTCATCGGTCTCTATTTCGTTACCGATATGGCACCAGACTTTACGCTGGCAGCCAACCAGGTTTATGCAGCAACAGGCGATAATGCCGCTCATATCCCTGACGGATTCTCAGGCGGTGCACTCGATTTCGCATCCTCTCTCTTCGGATGGGTTCTCTATCGCGGTGTGAAGCTTTCATACGTAGGTATGGGTGTTCTCGCAGTCATCACGTTAGCCATGATGGTTATCAACCGTCAGCGCATCGTGAAGGAAGAAAAAAAGTAAAAAGGTAAAAAATAAAACAAGATAGTAATGAAGAAATTAACATTAATATTAGCAGTAATGGTATTAACAGCAAGTCAGGCTTTTGGCCAGTGTGGAAAATGTGGTTATGAAGTGAAGGCTGAAAATGCCTACACTAACTATAACGTTCGTTATGCAAGCAATCCGATGGATGCAAAGCACTATACAACAGACCGTCTTCGCGGTGAATTCGCTATCGAGAAGGTGTTTGCTCCAGGCGAGGTAAACTGGACATACACCATGTTCGACCGCTTCCTCATCGGTGGTGCTGAGCCAACAACTGCTCCTCTGAAGCTGACTTCTATCGCTCCTCTCTATACAGACAAGCCAAACGATCAGAAGAATCTGCTCGACAACCGCGAGCTGGGTATCATCAACATCGGTGGCGAGGGTACTGTTACCGTTGACGGCAAGAAGTATACACTCAGTTTCCAGGAGGCTCTCTACGTAGGTCGTGGTGCCAAAAACATCGAGGTAAGCAGCAAGGATGCTGCTAAGCCAGCTAAGTTCTATATGAACAGCGCTTGTGCTCATCAGACATATCCTATCAAGAAGGTTACCCTGAAGGATGCCAACAACATCAAGGTATGGCAACCTGGTTTATGATGAATATGAGCCAGGCTTTGCCGTCTAAATAGTAATCTAAAATAAAAATAAGTTTAACGCTTAAAAACTTTTTGCAAAATGAGTCCTATTACAACAAGCAAAATGTCCAACTTCCGTTGGGTAATCTGTGCGCTGCTCTTCATCGCAACTACAGTCAATTACATGGACCGTCAGGTTCTCTCTTTAACATGGAAAGACTTTATTGCTCCAGAATTCCACTGGACAGATGATCACTATGGTACCATCACTGGTCTTTTCTCAATCTTCTATGCCATCGCCAACCTCTTCGCAGGTAAGTTCGTTGACTGGATGGGCACCAAGAAAGGTTATCTCATCGCCATCTTCGTATGGTCAACAGGTGCTGTGATGCACGCCGGTTGCGGTTGGGTAGCTATGCAGATGGAAGGATATGATTCTATCGAGGCGCTCCGCATGGTACAGGCAGGTAGTGATGCAGCAGTAGCGATTGCTACAATCAGTGTGTGGCTGTTCCTCTCTTGCCGTTTGATTCTTGCTGTGGGTGAGGCAGGTAACTTCCCGGCAGCCATCAAGGTAACAGCAGAGTATTTCCCTAAGAAAGACCGTGCTTTCTCTACCGCTATCTTCAACAGTGGTGCTTCTGTAGGCGCTTTGGCAGCTCCAGCTACCATTCCATTGTTGGCTCGCAGCATGGGCTGGGAGTGGGCTTTCATCATCATCGGTGTGCTCGGTTACGTATGGATGGGCCTCTGGGTATGGCTCTATGACAAACCATCTAAGAGCAAGCATGTAAACAAGGCTGAACTTACTTACATTGAGCAGGATGAAGACCTTGAAAAGGTTGAGGCTGAGAAAGAGACAGAAACTGCCGCTGAGGAGAAAACTATCGGCTTCCTGAAGTGCTTCAGCTACCGTCAGACCTGGTCATTTATCGTAGGTAAGTTAATGACTGATGGTGTTTGGTGGTTCTTCCTCTTCTGGGCACCTGCTTACTTCTCTGACCAGTATGGTTATTCTTCAGATTCAGGTATGGGTATTGCCCTCATCTTCACACTCTATGCTATTGTAACCGTATTGAGTATTGGTGGTGGTTACTTGCCAACTTACTTTGTTGACAAGAAGGGTATGAATCCATATATCGGTAGAATGCGTGCGATGTTGATTTTCGCTTGCTTCCCATTGCTCGGTTTGATAGCCCAGCCTATGGGTGAGTACAGTGCATGGTGGCCAGCTATCATCATCGGTTTGCTCGGTGCAGGTCATCAGGCTTGGTCAGCTAACCTCTATTCTACCATCGGTGATATGTTCCCTAAGTCAACTGTCGCTACTATCACCGGTATTGGGGCAATGGCAGGTGGTATCGGTTCCTTCCTGATCAACAAGGGTTCCGGTATGCTTTTCACCTATGCAGAGGGTCAGGGTTCAGACTTCAGCTTCATGGGCTTCGATGGCAAGCCAGGTGCCTACATGATTGTATTCTGCATCTGTAGTGTAGCTTACCTCGTAGGCTGGTGCATCATGAAGGCATTGGTTCCTAAGTACAAGCCAATCGTTGTAGAATAATGAAAAGGCACTTTTTTACCTTTAAATAAATCCTTGCTGCTTGAGGGCTTCGATAACCCCAACGCTCATCGCCTCGCAATCCTTCTTTGTGTATCGGATGTCGGTGAAAACCTGGGCTAGGGTCTCTACGTTGTTGATGCGAACGAACTCCTTGTTTTCTTCCAGAGCTTCCTTCTCTGCATAGAAGTCATCTATCTTTTCTGGGGTATAATCTTCGAAATGCTCGTGGTGGATGATGCTGCGCAGAGGGAGACGGTCGCTCAGGGCTGGATGTTCTGCCGGCCAGCCGATGGTCAATGTGGCTACTGGCATTACGAGCTTAGGGAGCTTCAGGGTGTCGATGATCATCTTTGGCATATAAACCGTAGTTCCCAGGAAACAGGTGCCTAAACCGGCTTCTTCTGCCAGGTTCGTAAAGGTCTGGGTGAAAAGAAGGGCATCGGTAGCTGCATTCATAAAAGAGAGAATGTTGTCATAGCCCGGGGTTCCCTTGCGGTTCTCTGCCCAGAGGGTTGTGCGGCGATAATCAGCACAGATGGTGAGGACGACCGGGGCTTCTGTTACCATCGGCTGGTTGAAGTGGGCTGGCGCCAGCGCCTTCTTTCCTTCTTCACTTCTTGTTACCACAACGCTGTAAAGCTGCAGGTTTCCCATTGTCGGGGTGCGCTCTGCCTCTTCCAAAAGGCGGTTCAGGAGTTCTTCAGATACTTCCTTCTCTGCATATTTTCTTATGCTTGTTCTGTTCTTAATCGATTCCATATCTTTTTTATTTTATCATTATACCTTATTATATATATAGGAGTTCTGTTCCATTACAGAACCCTATTTTGCTGCAAAGTTAGTGAAAGTTTCCCAAAAAGTTGTCTTTCTTTCGCTTTTTTAGTGAAATATATGGCAAAACGTTTCAGATTTTAGAAATAAAAGTTTAATTTTGCACCTAAATATGAAACGTTTGATATGAAATATACTGAAAATATGACTTTTGAAGAGGCTTCCAAGGCTCTTATAGATGAATTGAATGCTAATCTGGCAACACTTCATCAGAATTATCATGTAGAACAGTCTGATTGGAATAAACTCTATGATCAGATAGCCAATGTTGTTTCAGAGGAAACTCATCTTCCTGTTTTCTCTCCTGAAGTGATGGAGGTGCGACCTCGAGAACTGGAATGCGATGTGGTGCGATTCCAGAATAATAAGGAGAAATGGGTGGCTCTGGTAGGACTGCTCGATGGTCATCCATACGAAATCTTCACGGGTTTGCAGGATGAGGACGAGGGTATCATGCTGCCTAAATCTGTAAGCAAAGGCAAGATTGTGAAGACCATTCTGGATGGAGGATTGAAGCGATACGACTTCCAGTTTGTGAACAAGCGAGGCTATAAGATTACGGTTGAGGGATTGAGCGAGAAGTTTAATCCTGAATACTGGAACTATGCCAAGCTGATTTCTGGTGTGCTGCGCTACCGTATGCCTATCGAACATGTCATCAAGCTCGTTTATCAGCTCCAGCTTACTTCAGATAACATCAATACCTGGAAGAAAGGTGTTGTGACAGCCCTGAAGAGATATCTGAAGGATGGTAGCTTGATGAAACTTTACGATGATAGCGATTCCGAATCCTAATCCCCAAGATAGAAACTGATATAAACGATGCTTTTCCGTAGTAAGATATACTTGAAGAATGTCCGTTTCCATGCATATCACGGCGTTCTGCCACAGGAAACCCAGGTGGGCAACGATTATGTGGTGAATCTGGATGTGAGCTATGATTTCTCCAAAGCCATGGAAACCGATGAACTGGCTGGAACCCTCAACTATGCAGAACTCTATGAACTCGTAAAACAGGAGATGGAGATACCTAGCAAACTGCTGGAACATGTAGCCGGAAGGATAGGAAAGCGACTCTTTGCAGAATATCCGACTATTCAGAAAATACAACTCGCCCTTACCAAAGTTAATCCTCCTTTTGGAGCAGATTGTGACGGCGCAGGGGTAGAAGTTGTATTAACAAATGATAAAACTTTATAGTAGATTTAGGTTTTCTGATACAAAAGTAGTAATTTTGCAAAATCATCAGAAAGATATGTTGAAGAAAATAACACTCATATTGACCCTATTGTGTATGTTGGTGCTGACAGCGACAGGCGCCAACCGCCGTTTCACGCTCGTTATCGACCCAGGTCATGGCGGTCATGATGCGGGTGCACTTGGTGCTATTGCCAAAGAAAAGAATATCAATCTCTCTGTGGCATTGCAGTTTGGCAAATATGTTGAGCGCAATATGCCGGATGTGAGAGTTATCTATACCCGCAAGACGGATGTCTTTATTCCTCTGAAAGAGCGTGCCAACATTGCAAACCGCGCCAATGCCGACCTGTTTATCTCGGTACATACCAATGCGCTGCCAGCCGGTAAGATAGCCCGCGGTTTTGAAACCTATACGCTCGGTATGCACCGTGCCAAGGATAATCTCGATGTGGCTATGCGAGAGAACTCCGTTATCTCGATGGAGAAGGGCTATCAGCAGACCTATCAGGGTTTCGACCCGCGATCTTCTGAGAGTTACATCATCTTCGAGTTTATACAGGGTAAAAATATGGAGAGAAGCGTAGAACTGGCGCGCAATATCCAGCGAAAGGTATGTTCCGGTGCCAACCGTCCGGATAAGGGTGTGCATCAGGCAGGATTCCTGGTTCTCAGAGAAACCTCGATGCCTAGCTGTCTGATAGAACTCGGCTTCATCACTACTGCCGATGAAGAAAGACTGCTCAACGATGCCAGCAGGGTGGATGATATCGCCCGAGGCATCTACGAAGGCTTTGCGCAATATCGCAATAAATACGATAAATCCATCTCGGTTCCTTATCGAGCTGCGGATACAGAATCGGTGCCGGTTGCCAAGATAGTTTCTGATACGAAGCAGGAGAAGGACGAGCGCCGTGCTGAGGAGGCGGATACTGCGCCGAGAAGTACGGTGAAGCAGGTGGAAACCAGAGCAACAAAGGCTAAAACGGTTCAGCAGAACAGAAGACAGAACCAGCAGGATAAGCCGGCTCAGCAGAGCAGACAGACGCAGCAGAACAGACAGAACCAGCAGAACAGACCTGTAGCTCAGAACAAGCCGGCACAGCAGAAAGCCAATGTAGCCGATGCGCCTGTCTTCAAGCTTCAGATATTTGTCAGCAACCGCACGCTCCGCAAGGGCGATGCCCATTTTAAGGGCGAAACCGGTTATGACAGTTATCCGGAAGGTAATATGGTGAAATATACGATGGGAGCCTCTACCAACTACAATGAGATTTTCCGCTTGCGCAAGACGCTTGCCGAGAAGTTCCCGGAAGCTTTTATCATAGCTTTCAAGAATGGAAAGAAATATGATGTGAATCAGGCTATACGTGAGTTCAAACAGAACAGAAACCGCTGATTGACCTGAATAAGGATAAGATATAAGCACGAATATATAAAGAGATAAATATGAAGCTAACAAAAGAAATCAAGATAGCTCTTGTAGCTATTGTCGGTATTTTGGTTATGTATTTCGGAATCAATTTTCTGAAAGGCATGAATCTGTTCTCTACCAACAACGCCTACTATATGACGTTTGATGACATCCAGGGACTGGGTGCCTCTACGCCTATTTATGCGGATGGTTATAAGGTAGGTACCGTGGATGGTTTGGAATATGATTACAAGGAGAATGGTCCTATCAAAGTCAAGGTGGATATTATCAAGGATTTGAGAATCCCGCAGGGCAGTAAAGCCGAAATAGTAAAAGACCTGATGGGTAACCTGCAGGTGAATCTGCTTCTGGCAAACAATCCGCGCGAAAGAGTAGAACCGGGTGGTATCATTCCGGGTGCTGTAAACGGAGGCATGATGGATAAGGCTGCCAACCTGGTTCCGGTAGTGGAAAAGATGCTGCCTAAGTTGGATTCTATCCTTACCAGCGTGAATGCGCTGCTGGCTGACCCGGCTCTGGCTGCTTCGCTGCATAATGTGGAAACCATCACAAGCAACCTCACCGTTTCTACACGTGAACTGAATACCCTGATGGCAGGACTCAACAAACAGGTTCCGGGTATGATAGGAAAGGCAAATGGCGTGCTGGATAATACCAACCGCCTTACAGCTAATCTGGCCAGTCTTGATGTGCAGGGCACTTTGAACAAGGTGAACCAGACTTTGGAGAGTGCTCATCAGTTTACTGAGAAGCTGAACAGCAACCAGGGCAGCCTCGGATTGCTGATGAACGATACCAAGCTGTACGACAATCTGACGTCAACCATGAGTCATGCCGACTCCTTGGTTATCGACTTGAAGGCACATCCGAAACGCTATGTCCATTTCTCTGTTTTCGGCAGAAAAGACAAGTAAAAAGAGCCCGAGCTAAATAAATTTAGTCTAAATAAGATTCGGTATGTTTCACGCCCCGAAATGACTCGCAAACTGTTTGTTTGTTAGCCGTTTCGGGGACGTTACATTATTGTTTCACTGAATTTCAGTCTACTATATTTGTATTTTAGGCAAGTGTTTGGTATTCAGTAATTTAAAGACTATCTATTAAAATGTTTTAAATAAGGGGATTTGCATTTCTCCTATTTTTTTTGTAACTTTGCACGTGATTTCGCATCTTTTGGTGCGTCCCGTCATTTGTGAATTAAAGTATTAATAATATAAGTAATCAATGTTAGCAAGTCCAAAAGCCCTCTGGGACAACAGTCTTTTGCTCATAAAGGACAGTGTAACAGAGCAGCAATATAACACATGGTTCAAGCCAATCGTCTTTGAATCGTACAAGCCGTCGACAAAGACTTTGTTGGTGCAGGTTCCGAGTCCGTTCGTATACGAGTACTTGGAACAGAACTTTGTTGACTTGTTAAGTAAGGTGCTGCATCGCAATTTTGGTGAAGGAATCCGTCTCACTTATCGTGTTGTAACCGATAAGGAGCATAAGCTTTCTCAAGATATAGAGGCAGATCCAGACGATGCTGATATGGCAAAGCAAACTCGTGAGCGTGCCCAGCAGACGGCTGCCCAGCCTGCCGCTCCCCAGCAGCAGGAAGACATTGATACACAGTTAGACCCGAAGCTTACTTTCAACAATTATATGGAGGGTGACAGCAATAAGCTGCCTCGTTCCGTAGGATTGTCTATTGCCGAACATCCCAATACCACCCAGTTTAACCCGATGTTCATTTACGGACCTTCGGGTAGCGGTAAGACGCATCTGGTGAATGCCATCGGCTTGAAAGCGAAGCAGATGTATCCTCAGAAGCGTGTGCTCTATGTGAGTGCCCGTCTTTTCCAGACCCAGTATACTGATGCCGTGCTCCATAATGCGAGCAATGATTTCATCAACTTCTATCAGTCTATCGATATGCTGATTGTGGATGATATCCAGGAGTGGGCTGGTAAGGCGAAGACGCTGAATACCTTCTTCCATATCTTCAACCACCTTTTCCGCAACGGAAAGCGTATTATCCTGGCGTGCGACCGCCCTCCGGTAGAGTTGAAGGATATGCCAGACCGTCTGCTCACCCGTTTCTCTTGCGGTCTGGTCTGCGAGTTGGAGAAGCCGAATATCCAGTTGTGTGTGGATATCTTGAGCAATAAGATCCGTCGTGACGGTTTGAAGATTCCGGCAGATGTCATCTCTTTCATCGCCCAGACCTGTAACGGAAGTGTGCGCGATTTGCAGGGAGCCGTCAATGGTCTTCTGGCTTATAGCATCGTTTATAACAGCAGCATTGATATCCGTCTTGCCGAGCGCGTCATCAAGCGTGCGGTGAAGGTGGATGATAAGCCGCTCACCATCGATGACATCGTAGAAACGGTTTGCCATCATTATAATGTAACGGTTACTGCCGTAAACAGCAAGAGCCGTAAGCGTGATTATGTCGTGGCTAGACAGGTTACGATGTATCTGGCACAGAAATATACAAAAATGCCTGCTTCGAGAATCGGCAAACTCGTTGGTAATCGTGATCATAGCACAGTTATCCACAGTTGTTCAAAAGTGGAAGAAAGGCTGAAGATTGATGCTGGATTCAGCGATGAACTGGTTAGTATCGAAAACGGATTAAAGGTGAAAAGGGCATAAAGGATGTGCTTTTCGCTGATAAGATAAGTTTAAGCGCGGAACCTTGGTATAGTGGTTCTTGTTTATATAAATGAAATAAAGGAAGCCTGGCAAGTTTGTTTTTGCCTTGGCTTCCTTTTTCCGTCTATAAACTGTTAACTGTAAACTATCAACTCTTTTTCATCATCTTCTTCCATTTAAAGTATCCGGCTACGGCGATGATGACGTAGAGACCGTAAAGTCCTGCCTTGAATGGGATGCCTTTGACGATATAGAGATAGAAGCAAACGGCATCTACGATAATCCAGAAGAACCACTGCTCGATATATTTGCGTGCCAGCGCCCAGAGCCCCACAAAGCTCAGGGCATTGGTGAAACTGTCTTGCAGAGGAACTGTAGAGTTGGTGAAAGTTATCAGTATATAATAGGTGATGCCCCAGGCTGCCAGGAAGAACAGAAGAGTAGGGAGATAGAGCGACTTCTTCATATAGGTAATCGGAAGTTCTTCTTTCTCCTTCTGGTTGTGCTTCTTGCCATATTTCCATACTGCATAACCATATATACCGGCTATCGTATAGTAGACCGCCATACCCGCATCGCCGTAAAGACCATGACTCCAATAGAGCCATACGTCCAGGGCAGGCATGATGATGCCTACCAGCCAGAGCCAGATACTGGCACGGTACTCCAACAGGATATAAACCAGTCCGAGTACCGTGGTAAAGATGTCTAAACCATGTGATGCAATATAATCCATCATGATGATTTCTGATTAGAACTTCAATGTAAGATGCGTCATCCAGGTGGTATCTGCCATCGGGATGTAGGCTATCTGCTTGAATCGTTTGTCCAATTTATATCCGTAACCGATAGCATTGCCCCAGGTGAATGCGCTGGCTGCATAGTGGCGGTTGAAGATATTGTTGATGTCCACACCGAAGCTTACCTCCTTGATGCCGAGTGCCTTGGTTACCTTAGCGCTGTAGTTCAGGCTCAGGTCGGTCTGTGAATAGCATGGAAGCGAGAAGTCGCGGTCTTCTGTGTTGGTAATATACTGGCGACTTACAAAGTTGGTGTGCCAGGTAGCGGAGAAACCTGCATAGTGGATGTCGATGAATCCGTTCAGGATGGCTGATGGAGAATAAGACAGGGTTGAGTTGTCGTAATGTACTACGCCTGGCTTCGTATCATCTTCCCAGTTGCTTACATACTCATCAAAGTCCTTGATCTTGTTCTTGCTCAAAGCGGCATTTCCTTCTACAGACAACCATGACAATGGTGCCCAGCCGGCTGTCAGCTCTACGCCCATACGGTAAGAATCCTTGATGTTGGTGGTCAGCGCCTCGCCGATGTCACTCAACTGTCCGGTCTGAGCCAGCTGGTTGTCATAATCCATATAGTAGAAGTTGGCGCCTGCGTGCCAGTTGTTGCCCTGATACTGATAGCCGAACTCTACATCGAGCAGCTTCTCCTCTTTAGGGAATGGATAGTTGAAGTTGTCGGTAAAGTTGTTGCGCTCTGGCTCGCGGTTGCTGTAGGCTACAGATGCGTATGCCTTGTGGCCATCCTTGTTGAAGCTGATACCTGCCTTAGGGTTGAAGAAGTTGTACTTCTCATTGATGTTCAGCTCCTGGTTCTTGTAGCTGCCATCTGCCTGGGCGATAAATTTATCGTTGATACCATCGGTCTTGTATTCTACACGGCGATACTGCAGGTCAGCGAAGGCATTCCAGTAGTCTGCAAAGCGATAGCTTGCCTTGACGAAGGCGCTGTAGTCATACTTGTGGGCATCAGAATCATAGTACTTATACTGGCCGTTGCTGCCGAAGAACTTCTTCTCGGCATCCTGGTTGGCGATATAAGTAAGGTATCCCCAGTGGTTGCCGCGGAACTGCTGCAGGTTCAATCCGCCGATAACATCCCAGTGCTCATCCTTGTAGTTGGTATTGTATACCATGCCGTAGGTATGCTGGGTGAGTCCCTTCTTGCGGATGAAGTCAGACTTCTTAACCTTCTTGCCTTCTGCATCCTTGTAGACGAGTCCGAACTTGGCAAACTTGGCGTTGTTCTTGAACTCCTTGTAGTAGCCGTAGCCATAGGTATAATGCAGTGAGAGGCTGTGGCTCCAGTGGCTGCTTGGTGTCCAGGTAGCCGAAAGGATGTTGTGGTTCTGATAGAAGTTATCAGTTGTCTTGTCCCATTTGCTTCCGTCGCGCAGGGTATAAGGAGTGATGGTATAATCGCCCTTGCCGTTGCGAACCAAATCGCCTGTCAGCACGTTAAACTTATCCAGACCTGCCTTATACATATCTTTATAAGTGCGGATGCCATCCTCAAGGAGGGTGAAGTTAGAGTTATAATCTCCGCCCAGCACACCGTTCCAAGCCTGACCGGTCTTCTCGAAGTTGCCGATGTTCTTGTAGCTTACCTTGAAGTTATCGTCCAGCCAGGTCAGTCCGCCATAGTAAGAACCTGAGCGGCCTGCTGTGCCGTCTACATAACCGTCGGTAGCTGTCTCGTGATAAGCACCGTCAAAAATCAGATGCTTGCCGAGCAGACCTGTAGAGAAGCTGGCGCCTGTATGATAGGTATTGTAAGAACCGAAAGAGCCGGTAACTTCTGCAGTAGGGGTGAGCGAAGGATCAGCTGTAGCCATAGAGATGCTTCCACCGAAGGCACCGTCGCCATTGGTAGAAGAACCTACGCCGCGCTGTACCTGGATGCTGCCCAGGAGCGAAGAAAAACTGTTCATGTTAGCCCAGAAAACGGTCTGGTCTTCCGGTGAGTTGAGAGCCACTCCGTCGAGTGTTACATGGATGCGGCTTCCGGCAGCGCCACGAATGCGCATATAGGTAGTACCGGTGCCGATACCGTTCTCACTCCAGGCGAGAATGCCCGGTGTACGAGAAAGGAGAAATGGCAATTCCTGACCTGAGCAAGAGAATTGTTTGAGTTCTGATTTCCTGATGTTAGCCACGGCGTATGGAGCTTCCTTTGCGGCACGTACGCCTTTTACAATCACTTCATTCAAATTCTGCACCTTCAAGGTGTCGATTTTTGTCTGTGCCAGTGCAGCCTGGCTTGCCAAAGAGCAAAACGCTACACTGAGTGCAATCCCGTTGAATCTTTTCATTTATTTAAATTAAAAACATCATATAAGGGGGGAATGTGCCTTATTTTCCTACGCCAGCATTACCTGGTTCAGGTCGATGGGTATATTCTCAGCATCCGCTTTTTTCTCTTTTCCGGCGGTAGCACCCCTTAGTTAGCTCTCTGCTAACCGGGTGCAAAGTTACAAATAAATTTTAATCCCGCAAAATTTACGTAGATTTTTACTATATTTGTGTCCTTTTATCATTCTTTTTTCTTATATTTGCAGTCGGATTGCTGTTATTCGCAGTCTTGACAGTCTGCTTTCTCTTTCTCCTGATGATGAGCAGCTTTATTCTTCCTGGCAATATCTTTATCGGGCTATCGGTAAGTTCCTCAAGTCCTCGCATCTTCGCCGTTCTGTTCAGTCCGCTCTTACGTCCTGTTCCATCGTCTTCCCGATACCTCAGCGAAGTCTTGCCTTCAATGGCAAGTTGGTTCAGAATAAAGGATATGAGTAGGCAGATAGCCAAAAACTCTTCACTCTTCACCCGATAGCTCGAATCCCCTTTATATAAAGGTGTTGCGGAGGGTGAAGAGTTTTTCTTAACTCTTCACCTCTCTTCACCCACTCTTCACCTCTCGAATCCCCTTTATATAAAGGCATTCCCAGCGATTGGGTGAAGAGTGAAGAGTAAAATCAATTCGACCTGTACGGTTGAAATTACCCAATACGCCCTTTCAGGACGTGTGGGGCAAAACTTGCGAAAGTTCTGTCGGTTATTTAAAAACCTGGCAAACCGGTTTTCGTTCGCTGTTTGGCCCAGACAGCCCACTGTTCTTCCTATCGCTAGTCTGCTGTTCTAGTTTCACTCGTCAGCTGTTCTAGTTTCACTCGTCAGCTGTCCCCGATAAATAAAACCATTTTTTTCTTTTTTAATATCACTTTTTTCCTTTTTCTACCCTCATTTCAAAATAAAATTTGTACTTTTGCATGCATATTAAGACGATAAAACAGTAATCTTGGCAGATGCCAAATACAAAAATAAGAACGAAATGGATACATTATATTTATTGCAGTTCGCCTGTTTTCTATTTATGCTCGTCAATATCCTCATCCTGGGTATTACCCGTCTGCACATGAAGTGGATGAACCGGCGATATGAAGTGTCACGATGGCTGATTATCGGAGCCATGGTAGGATTGGCCATACAATTTCTCATGCAGATGCTTCTGGGCTTCCGGGCTCAAGACGCTGCTGTGGGAGCCGTTTTCAACATTCTGGTCTATCCCCCTTGCTTCTCGCTCATCTCTATTGGCATTTACAATATCGAGGCAACTCATGCCAACCGCCGGAAGATGAGCATCGTTTGCGCCAGCATTTATGCCGCCATATTGGCTGCCTTCTGCATCGGCTTTATCCAGAGCGGAAACTTCCATATCGGCAGCTGGATTTATGTGATGATGGTCCTGTTCGCCTTCAGCGTAGCCTATTGCATCTATATGATAATAGTGGAAATCAGAAAGCGCAGAAGGATGCTGGAGGTGATGGCTGGTTATGATATCCTGCCTTATGTGAGATATGCGCGAGCCAGTGTATTCATGGTCTTTTTCCCAGCAGTAGCCCTGCCTTTTGCAGTCCTTTCCACCAAATCTCTATATGTAATCGGACCTCTGGGACTGCTTGCTGTCTTTTTCTTCACGCTCAGTTTCATGGCTTTGGGCTATAATTACGTGCCTACCGAAAAACTCTTGGATAAGGAGGAAGAAGAGGAGGCTGCCATGGTAAGTGTGGAAGACAATGCCTGTTTAGAACTGCAGGATGAAGAACTTGAAAATAAGAAAGAAACTTTACAATCACAGCGTTCAGAAAGACGGCAGAAGATTATCCGTGAGAAGTTGGATGAATGGTGTGCTACCAAGGGTTATAGGGATACGTCGCTGAATATGATTACCCTGGCACGTTCGTTGAATATCAACAGATACGAGTTGTCGCGCTACCTCTCATCCTGTCTCAATACCACCTTCCGCCCCTGGCTTGCCGAGGTGCGTTTTGAGGCTGCCAAGAAGATGATGTTGGATAACCCCGACTTCGGTAATGACATCATTTCTGCCGAGTGCGGCTTCTCTTCCCGTACTCATCTCTACCGTATGTTCAAAGAGAAAGAAGGCTGCTCTCCTACGGCTTGGAGAGAGAAAAACTGTTAAAAAGTATGTCTTAGGTGTCTCCTTCCCCCACGAAGGAGACACCTTTTTTGTAGGAATGCGACACCAAGGTGGGGGAATGCGACACCTTGTTTCAAAGAAAAACACTATCTTTGCACCATGAAAAGTATAATAGATTCATTTGCCAAAGAAGAACAGGCTATCCTGATAGTAGCTTTGTTTCTCCTCATTTATGTTGGCATCATGATTAATGTCATGGTGAGGGAATACAGGACCTATCTTGATGATCACCCGATGTATCATTTCAGTTTGGGTGATTTCATCATGAGAGGGCGTTTCTATATCTGCCTCATTCTCGGCGTAGTGTTTATCACGTTCGTGTGTCTGGTAGTCAGCCTGATGGCAATCAGTATTCAGTAATTTCTTGACAAAAAATAATAACAAAACATGGTGTGAAATTATATCAAGCCAGTGGTTAGCGTCATGGAAATGGCAACCACTGCCATCCTCGCCCAGATTCTCTATCGTACCCCCCACCAGGCAGCACCTTTGCTGCCTGGTGCATAAAAAAAAGCTCCCGATGCGTATGGCACCGGGGGCTTTTTTCCTCTTTTTTTTCTTCCCATATTGCGTATAGTGTATTACAAATTCTATATGGGTGAAGAGGGGTGAAGAGTGGGTGAAGAGATAAAGAAAACTCTTCACCTCCCGAAACCCCGATAAACAGAGGGGTTACGGGCGAGAAGGTGAAGAGTGAAGAGATAAATCGGGATTGCTTACAACTGATAGAACTTGGTGAAAGCCTTCACGCAATATTCATGGTCGATAACGCTACCGGTTTCGCGGCAACTGTGCATAGCGAGGATGGCATTGCCCATATCCACACCCTTCAATGGGATGGAAGAGGCGAGGATATTGCCCAATGTGCTTCCGCCTGCCACATCGCTGTGGTTTACGAAACGCTGGTATGGTACACCGGCTGCATCGCAGATGTTGGCGAAGATGGCTGCAGATACGGCATCGCTGGCATACTTCTGGGCTGCATTGAACTTGATGACCGGACCACCGCCCAGCATCGGATGATTCGTAGGGTCGAATTTTTCGCTATAGTTAGGATGCCAGGCATGCGCATTATCTGCTGAAATCATGAAGGCACGCTCTACTGCCTGATAATAAGCCTCTTCTGTATGGCTCTGTGCCAGGGCGATGCGCTGGAGCATATATGAAAGGAATGGACTTCCGGCTCCCTGTTTGGTCTGAGACCCCGTCTCTTCATTATCGAAGATGGCGAGAACCTGGGTGGTATCATTGGCATCAGATGCAATCATCGCCTCTACACCAGCCCAGCACATAGACAGGTCGTCAAGTCTGCCTGAAGAGATAAACTCATCGTGTACACCGAAGGTGCAGGCTGGAGTGGCATCAGCCAGATAGAGATCGAAATCAAGAACATCCTCTTTCTGGATATTCAGTTCGTCGGTTATCACATTCATCAGGAGGTTACCCTTCTCCAGTTCATCATTGATGATGCCGAGGATAGGAAGTACATCTTTCTGCTTGCTCAACTTCACACCATCATTCACCTGACGGTTGAAGTGGATAGCGAGATTGCTGATCTGCAGCAATGGGCGCTTCACATGAAGAAGGAGCGTCTGGGGATTCATCGCATTCTCGCCCTTCACGATAACTCTACCTGCCAGGGTGAGCGGACGGTCGAACCAGGTTGACATGATAGGACCACCATAAACCTCGGTATTCAGTTTTACGATACCGCCCTCGCAAAGCATCTCAGCATTTGGCTTGATGCGGAAGGTAGGCGAGTCGCAGTGGGCGCAGATCATGAGGAAACCGGCATCTGCCAAAGGCTTCTTTCCAATTTGGAAGGCGTAGATGGAAGAGTCGTTCTTGGTAACGAAGAACTTTTCACCCGCTTCAATCTTGCCCAAAGGCTCCTGTGGGTTCATACGGCGGAACCCGTTCTTCTCCAATTCCTCGGAGATATTCTTTACTGCCAGGAAATTCACTGGCGATGCGTCTAGAAAGGATAATAATCTTTTAATCATAGTCTATATCTTTATATTAATATCTTGCAAAGATAATAGATTTTTTTCATTTTATCTCATTATTCTATTTGTTTTTCATTTTTTTGTATTATCTTTGTCCCCAAATAATATCAATGAAAGAATTATGAAACGATATAAATCCTGCACTCTCATTATATTGCTGCTGTTGGCATCGGTTCTTCAGGCATATGCGCATATTTCCAGAAATATGTTCATGCTTTCCAATCTCAATGCTGACAATGGTCTTTCCAGTCCTCGAGTTTATTCTATTGTCGAGGCAGAGGATGGTGCCATGTGGATAAGTACTAAGCGTGGAGTTGACCGATATAATGGGCAACAAGTAACCAATTATACTTTATACACAGAGATGCCGTATAGTGATGCTTGTGGTAGAAGTATTAAACTGACTAAGGATGCGCAACATCTGATTTACGCCTACGACAACAAGGGAAAGGTGTATATATATAATAAGAGGAAAGATGCATTTGTCTTGAAATGTAATCTTCAGAATATTTTAGGTGGAAGTATCGTGTTGAACGAACTGTTGGTAGACGAAAAGGGCAATTTCTGGTTAGCTATGGATAGAGGCATTTATTGCTTATCAGCAGCTACTGATGGAAAGGAGATAGTTCGGGAGACAGCTAAGGGTAGGTTTGTATTGAAAAATACCTATATTAATCATATCCAATTTATAGGTGAGAAACTCTTGATAGGAACATTTAGAGATGTTTATTGCTATTCGATGTCTGCCCGGAAGTTAGAAAAGAAGATTAGTGGCAGTTCTGTAGTATCCTCTTATCATGATATTGTGGGACATCGTATCTGGCTGGGTACTTTTCACGAAGGAGTTAAAGTAGTGGATGATCGTACTTGGAAGCTGATAAAATCTGCTGATTTCCAATCTTTGCAAAACATTCCTAAAATTCCTGTACGTTCAATCATTTTATATGATAAGCAGACTCTTCTGATGGCTGTAGATGGAGCTGGAATATATGCTTATGACAGTTCGAATAAACAAACCAAGCTCTTGCTTGATACAGATGGACGTCCGGGTAACATGCTGAATGGTAATGGATTATATACCTTGTGCTGCGATCGTTTTGGCGATTTATGGACAGGCTCTTACTCGGGAGGAGTAGATTTGGCAATACCGATGAAACATACATTGGAATATATCACACATGAATATCTCAACAATCAATCACTGATAGATAATTGTGTGAACGATGTTTTCCAAAGCCGTGATGGGAAAATATGGTATGCCACAGATAAAGGAGTAAGTGTCTATGATGCGCAGACTCGTCTTTGGCATCATGGATTATATAATAAGGTGGCGCTTACGATTTGTCAGACTGTAGACGGCAGAATTCTGGTTGGTACCTATGGTAATGGCGTATATCAGGTTCATGCTGATGGCACTAGTATGCCTGCTTATTCTGTAGAAACAGGAATGTTGAAGAGTGATTACGTATTCAGTCTTTTAACTGATAGCGATGGTAATATTTGGGTGGGATGTTTGGATGGAGATATGGCTTGTTTCCCTTCAGATAAATATAATTTGAATGGAACGGGAAAGTCGGTATTCTATCTGCCTGTCAACGAAGTGCAATGCATCACGGAATCACTGGATAAGCGTTTTATTGCTGTAGGAACTTCGCATGGAGGCTATTTGATTGATAAGCGTGAACCTTTGCATCCTCGTCGTTTCTTTTATCCTGAACAGTATCCCGAAAAAGACATTAATTTGTTTGTCAACAGTATGGCTTTTCAGGATTCCCGTCATATCTGGATTGGAACGGATGGAGGAGGACTCTATGATTATGATTTCTTGTCAAAGAAGTTTAAGCGCTATACGAATCAGGACGCTTTGCCTTCTAATACTGTTTATGGACTTATAAAAGGTATTAATGGCAATCTATGGATAAGTACGGATAAAGGATTGGCGTTCATGAAACAGGGGAAGATAGTAAACCTCAACATCTTTAAGGGAATGGAACGTGAGTATAACCGAATGTCTGTTGCGTGTACTTCAGATGGCAGGGTGCTTTTTGGCAGCAACGATGGAGTTGTCGCTTTGACTCCTATGTTTGCCAAAGGTTTGAATTATGCCGCTCCACTTCGTATTCATAGTGTTGAGGTTGAAGGTGTCGAACGTTCCGATTACTGGAATGAATGTCTCTTTGAAATGTTGAAGGAAGGCAAATTGAAACTTAGCCATAATGAGAATACGCTGGTTGTTTCTTTCGAGAGTATCAATTATCAATATCAGTATGATATTCAATATCAATATTATTTGGAAGGATACGACCGTAATTGGAGTAAACCATCTTCTAATCAGTTGGCACGATTTGTAAATTTGCCTTCGGGCAGCTATGTGCTTCATGTAAAGGCTATCTGCAGAAGTAATGGTAGAGAATTGGGAGAAACAACTTTGGAGATTCATATAGCCCAACCTTGGTGGAATACCTGGTGGGCATGGATTATCTATCTCTGTATTTTTGCTGCCATTTTATATTTTGTCTGGCAGTATTACAAAGAGCGCTTACAGCGAAAGTATTATGATGAGAAAATCAATTTCTTCGTTAATACTGCTCATAACATACGTACTCCTTTGAGTCTCGTGTTGGCTCCTCTTGATAATCTGGCTAATGATTCCAGCTTGAGTGAGAAAAGTCGTGGATTCTTGGATATGGCGCATCGCAACGGCAACAAACTATTGAAGATGGTTACAGAATTGCTTGACTTCCAAAAGATAGAGCAGTCTGCCGAACAGGTTCGCCTGCAAGATATAGAATTGCCGATGCTTTTACGTGTGCAGTTGGAAAAGTTTGTATTGGCAGCTCAGGAGAAGCATATTCAACTGTGTATTGAAACGTGTCCGCAGCAACAGATTCATTCTGATGTCAAAATGATGGATCTGATATTGGAAAATCTTCTCTCGAATGCTATCAAATATACACCTCAAGGTGGAAAGGTTTCGTTGTCGGCTTCTGTTGAAGGTAAGATGGCTATGATTCATGTATGTGATACAGGTATAGGTATTCCAAAGGCCGAAATTAAGAGTATCTTCAAGACCTTCTTCAGGGCTTCTAATGCGATAAATTCTCAGGAAATGGGAAGTGGATTAGGACTGATGCTTACACGAAAGCTTGTAGAGAAATTAGGAGGAAAGCTTAGTTTCGTAAGTGAGGAAGGAAAGGGTACTACTTTCTGTGTGAAGATGCCATTAGGTCATGTAACAGATTCTTCTGTCCGGCTTGTAGGAGAAAAGAAAAATGTTGCAACTGAATCTTCTTTAGCTGAAGATAAGCATGATGAAACTTGCCAGACTGTGTCTTCTGCGGTTCAGCAGGATGCTGATGTTTCAACGGATACACTTCTTTTTGTCGATGACAATGAAGATCTTCGCAAATATATCAGAATGACTTTTGGTGATTCTTATCAAGTAGTTGATGTGGAGAGTGCAGAGGCTGCCTTGAAATATCTGAAAGAGGGCGGGGTATGTGATATCGTTGTTTCTGATGTCATGATGCCGGGAATGCACGGAGACGAGTTCTGTCGCAGCATCAAGGAAAATAAGGAAACATCATGGCTGCCTGTTATCCTGCTGACTGCTAAGGCTGGTCGTGACTTTATGATAGAGGGACTCGGACTTGGTGCTGATGACTATATAGCCAAGCCATTCGATACTGCTATTCTTGCGAGTAAGGTTGCCAGTATTTTGAAGAATCGTCGCCGGTTGAGTCAGTATTATATGGACAGAAGCCTTGCTCTTGTTAAAGGAGAGGTTGCTTCTGAGTCTGCTTCTTCCGAGCAGATTGTGGGTTCTGATTCTTCCTATGAACACTTGGAACCTACTGGAGCTTCTGAAGAGAAAAAGGATGATACTGTCTTGAATAAGCAAGGCCAGACATTCGAAAAAGTGGCAGAAGCTGTTCTGGATCCGCAAGACCAGGCTTTTGTAGATAAAGCTACCCGTTTGGTGTTGACTCATCTGAGCGACACAGACTTTAATATCGACCGACTCTGTAGAGAGATGGCGATGAGCAGAACGCTTTTCTATGGTAGGCTGAAGACTCTTACGGGCAAAAGTCCGCAGGATTTTATGCGTTTGATACGTCTGGAGCAGGCTGCAATCTTCCTGAAACAGGGGGATAGTGTGCTGGATGTATCTGTGAAAGCCGGTTTTGTAAATGTGAAGTACTTTAGTACTGTATTTAAAAAGCACTTTGGGGTTTCTCCAAGTAAGTATCTGTAAATTAGAGTTTTAAATTCAAAGAAAAGGTTTCTGTTTAGACGATATGTCTGAATTGAAACCTTTTTTTGTTTGTTATCTAACCCTCTGAAAGTTCCTTTTCTTTATCTTTGCAACCAGATTCTGTTACGTAAGTTAAACAGTTAATTAAAAAACGAAACAATAACAATATAAACATAAAAATGAAAAGGAACTTTTTGAAAATTAGCCTCTTTTTAATAGGCGTCTTCACATGTTTCTCATGCGAAGCAAGTACAACGTACTCATCCAGCAGTTCTGATGGTGTAGGCGAATCCATACCTACTGCCCAGCAATGGAATAAAGATGTTGTGGGGTGGAATCTTGGCAATGAATTCGAGTGCTCAGCTCCTGGCCAGGATGGTGAGTCGATGCAGATTGGCAACCCTGATGGTTCTATCCATGCAGAGACAGCCTGGGGCAATCCCGTTGTTACCAAGAAGATGATACAAGCCGTGAAGAAGGCAGGTTTCAATGCCATCCGTATTCCAATCCGTTGGCAGTGCCACATTACCAACGCTCAGGCGATGAGCATCGACAAGGCTTGGATTGCTCGCATCAAGGAGGTGGTGGGCTGGTGCCTTGACAACGGTTTGAAGGTTATCATCAATGTGCATCATGAAAAATGGCTCGAAAGTCGTCCTACCTATCAATATAAGGAAGAAAACTGCCAGAAGCTTGCGCTCCTCTGGATGAATATCGCCTCTGAGTTTGCCAATTATGACAGTCGCTTGGCTTTCGCCGGTACCAATGAGGTTCACATCAGGGACAACTGGGGCAAACCTACTGCCGAGAACCTCGAAGTGCAGAATGCTTACAATCAGATATTCGTGGATATGGTTCGTGCCACAGGCGGCAACAATGCCAAGCGCCACCTCATCTTACAGACTTACGTTTGCAACCCATGGTTTGGCATAGAGAATGGAGATTTCATCATTCCGAAGGATGCCGAAGGCAATGGCAACAACTATATGAGTGTGGAATTCCACTACTATCAGCCATGGAGCTACGCCGGCGATTGCACCTACGATTACTGGGGTGATGCCTACAAGGATGCTGGCAAGATACCTGCAGACAACGAGAAGACGATGACGGATTTCTTCGACAAGGCGGTGAATACCTGGAGCAACAAAGGACTGGGTATCGTAATAGGAGAGTGGGGAGTAACCGATCACTATAAGTCAAACTCAGAGAAAGTGCATGAAAACATGACCTACTACTGTAAGTTCTTGACTACGGAGGCTCGCAAACGAGGCTTCTCTACTTTCGTTTGGGACAACAACCACTTCGGCAACGGCTCTGAGAAGTATGGCATCTTCGACCGTTTCAAGAGTATGAAGGTGAATGCTCCTTGGATTCTCGAAGGAATCTTTGGGAAAGAATAATGTTAAACTAAAAACAAAAATATCAATTATGAGAAAGAAAACTATGTTTCTCGGCCTGCTTGGTGCAGGTTTGATGTGGATGCCTGCTTCTGCCATTCTCGCTGCCCAGATGAACAGTGCAGCGATGAGCGTTCAGCAGAACCAAGGCATCAAGGGTACAGTGGTGGATGCCACTGGCGAAACCTTGATTGGCGCTAGCGTGAAGGTGGCTGGTACAACCAACGGTGCCGTTACCGATATAGATGGTAACTTTACGTTGAACTGCAAGCCTGGAGCAACGCTCGAAGTGAGCTACATCGGTTACAAGACGATGACCGTGAAAGCTGCTAATGGCATGAAAATCACGATGCAAGAGGATGGTAAGGCCTTGAATGAGGTCGTTGTTACCGCTCTTGGTATCAAGCGCGACCGCAAGGCTTTGGGCTATGGCTTGGAGGAGGTTAAAGGTGAGGAACTCACCAAGGCGAAGGAAACCAACGTCATCAACTCTCTTTCAGGTAAGGTGGCTGGTCTCGTTGTGCAGAACACCGCTGGCGGTGCTTCTGGTTCTACCCGCGTGCTTCTTCGTGGTAATACAGAAATGTCAGGCAATAACCAGCCTCTCTACGTGGTGGATGGTGTGCCTTTGGATAATACCAATTTTGGCAGTGCTGGTGAAGCTGGTGGTTATGACCTCGGTGATGGTATCTCTGCCATCAATCCTGACGACATCGAGACGATGACCGTATTGAAAGGTCCTGCTGCCTCTGCCCTCTATGGTAGCCGTGCTTCCCACGGTGTTATCTTGATTACGACCAAGAAGGCGGAGAAGGATAGAATTTCCGTGGAGTACAATGGTTCTTATACTATCGATACCCAGTTGGCTAAATGGGACGACATCCAGGAAATATACGGTGCTGGCTACAATGGCGAGCTTCCTACATCCAGCACCTCTGGTACCAATGCCAGTTGGGGACCTAAGGCCGATGACTTCATGTTCAAATATTTCGATGGCGAAGAACGTCCATTCATGATGCATCCTAACAATGCTTCTGATTTCTTCCGTACAGGTTTCACCACTCAGAATTCTGCCATCCTCTCAGTTAATTCCGGTAAGACGGGTATGCGTTTCTCTGTTACCGATATGCGCAATAAGGATATCTTGCCAAATACCAATATGAGTCGTGACAACTTCAACCTCCGTGTGAATACCTCAGCAGGTCCTGTTGACTTCGACTTCACCGCCAACTATACTCGTGAGAAGGTAAAGAACCGTCCTGCCCTTGGTGACTCTCAGAGCAACGTGGGTAAGAACCTCATGACCCTGGCGGGTACCTACGACCAGGCTTGGCTGAAGCACTATGAGGATGCCGACGGCAACTACTCCAACTGGAATGGTAACGATCAGTATAACAAGAACCCATACTGGGATCTCTATAAGAACAGCAATACATCCGACAAGGACGTGTTCCGTTTTACGGGTAAGGCAATCTGGAACATCAACAAGCACTTCAAGTTGCAGGGTACTATTGGTACCGACATCAACAGCATGAACTTCGAGGACTTCATCGCCAAGACAACTCCAGGAACTCCTGCCGGAAAGCTTACCGACCAAATCTTCAACAACCGCACACTTAACGCCGAGATACTCGCCCTCTACAACAACTCATGGGGCGACTTCGATGTCAACGCTACCGCTGGTGGTAACATCTTCAAGGTGAACAACAAGACCACTACAAACATCGGTCTCAACCAGCAGATGAATGGCATCCAGAATATCATGAACTATCAGGAACAGAACACTCGCGAGAGCATGTACAAGAAACAGATCAGCTCTCTCTATGCCAGTGCTAGCCTCGGCTACAAGCATACTTACTATTTGGAGGGAACCCTCCGTGGCGATAAGTCGTCTACGCTCCCTACAAATAACAATACATACGTATATCCATCTGTATCTGGTAGCTTGGTATTCTCCGAGTTTATCAAGAACAAGAAGTTCATCAATTATGGTAAGATTCGTGCATCTTGGGCAAAGGTAGGTAGCGATACCGATCCATACCTGTTGGCACTCAACTATACCACGGGCAAGTACAGCTACGCGGGTTATACCATCGGTATGATAGCCAACTCAACACAGCCGAACAAGGATTTGAAGCCTACAATGACTGGTTCTTACGAGGTAGGTTTGGAGATGAAGTTCCTTAACGGACGCTTGAGCTTGGATGCCACCTATTACAACCAGAACTCCAAGGACCAGATTTTGAGTTTGGCTTCAACCACCACCTCAGGCTATGCTTACCGCCTCATCAATGCCGGTGAGATTCAGAACCAGGGTGTCGAGATTGCCCTCAATGCCCGTGCCTTGCAGATCAAGGACTTCGCTTGGGACTTGGGTGTCAACTTCTCGAAGAATACCAACAAGGTGAAGTCGCTCACCGATGGCATGGACTACTTCGAGTTGGCGAAGGCATACTGGTGCGGTGTTTCTGTAGGTGCCAAGGTAGGTGAGAACTATGGAGCTATCCGTGGACACGACTTCCTCTACAACGACAAGGGTCAGGTGGTTGTCGATGCAGCTACTGGTCTTCCAAAGATTGACCAGAAGATCAAGACCATCGGCAACTCTACTTGGGACTGGACAGGTGGTTTCTACTCAACCTTCAGCTACAAGAACTTCCGCCTCTCTGCTGCATTCGATGTGAAGGTAGGTGCCGACATCTACTCTATGTCTATGCGTTCTGCATACCAGACTGGTAAGGCAAAGGGAACATTGGCAGGTCGTGAGGAGTGGTACACTTCTGAGGAGGCTCGCAAGGCTTCGGGTATGGACCTTGCCGCATGGCGTGAGTCTGGCAACTGCAAGGGACTCGTAGTGGATGGTGTTATCGACAATGGTGATGGTACTTATCGCAAGAACGACATCGCCGTGAACCCTGAAGATTACTGGAAGCATGTGGCAAATGGCGTGCAGAGTGCCTTCGTTTACGACAACTCTTACGTGAAGTGTCGTGAGATTACTTTCGGCTATACCTTCCCAGAGAGCATCCTGGGCAAGTATGTCAAGGGCTTGACCGTATCCTTCGTGGCTCGTAACCCATTCATTGTTTGGAAGAACATTCCTAACATCGACCCAGACTCCAGCTACAATACTTCAGGTCTCGGTCTGGAATATGGTTCCCTGCCATCTCGCAAGAGTTATGGTTTGAACGTGAACGTGAAGTTCTAATCTCGAAAAAATAGAATCAATTTCTTTAGAAGAGTTCTAATATATAATAAGGTAAGAAAATGAACAATATAATCAAGAAATATATAGGTAAGAGCAGCCTGATGATGGCTTTCGCCCTGATGGCAACCGGCACTGCGATGACTTCTTGCTCAGATGATACCTTGAGCAACATCAATACCGACAAGACCAAGGTGAGCGAGCTCGACCCTAACGCACAGTTGACAACAGCTTTGTTGCAGACTTACGGTGACTTCAGTCTGATGGATACCTACCGTAACTATATAACTGGTTTTCCACAGTATTTCGCTGGTGGTTGGAATGTAACCAATTATGCTGGTTCTAATTTCAGAGAAGATGATATATCCCGTCGAGTTTGGGACCGCTATTATGAAATCAGTATCAAGAACCTTGTGGATGCCATCCACAATTCTGCTGACAAGGCAAACTTGAATGCGGCACTTCGTATCCATCGTGTCTATCTCACGGCAGTTTTGGCAGATACCTACGGTGACGTGCCTTGTTCGGAGGCAGGTCTGGGTTATATCTCAGGTATCTCCACCCCTAAGTATGATACCGTAGAGGAGCTCTACAGCTGGTTCTTCGAGGAACTTGACGCTTGCGAGAAGCAGCTTGGCACAGGTACCGACCGCATTTCTGGTGATGTCACCAGCATGGGTGGTGATGTAGCTCAGTGGAAGAAGTATGCCAATGCACTCCGTATGCGCTATGCCATGCGCATTTCCGATGTTAATCCACAGAAGGCAAAGGAGGAGTTTGAGAAGGCTGTAGCTGCCGGTGCCATCGCCAGTGCAGCCGATGATGCTTATATCAAGTATGCTGATGCTCCATTTACCTATTATGATGGAGCCAACGACTACGATTTCCGTGCCAATGCATTGAGCGAGACTCTCTATGGTCAGGATGCCACATCGCCTACCATGGTATGCTCTACCTTGTTCTATCAGTTGCAGAAAACCAACGACCCTCGTCTCTATCGCATCTGCCGTCACTACTACAATATCAAGCGTAGTCAGGTGAAGCCAGATAAGGAGCAGAACATCGACTTGACTGATGATTTCCTGGCTTACTTCCAGAGCAAGAACCTCGGTGAGGAGCCTTGCAACCCTGGTGCAGCCTGGTACACAGACTGGATGAATCCAGCTACGTTGGATGACCTTCCTACTTTGAAGAAGTATGCAGAGATAGACGAGAACACTTATGCCAACTCTGATTATATAGCCCGAGCTAGTCGTCCTTGCCTGAACATCGACTTCGAGATGCCTTCTTGTCCTGGCGACTTGATGAGCTATGCTGAGGTAGAGTTCCTCAAGGCTGAGGCTGCAACCAAGGGTTGGAATGTAGGTGGTGGTGATGCTGAGAGTCACTACGAGGCTGGTGTTCGTGCCAGCATGGAGTTGCTCAACAACTACTATCTTACATCCAACAAGATTTCCAAGGAAGAGATAGATGCGTTCATTGCCAGCAATCCGTTGGGTGACAATCCTAAGGAGACCATCAACACCCAGGCTTGGATTCTCCACATGATGAACCCTTCTGAGGGTTGGGCTAACATGCGCCGCTCAGACTATCCTGCCATCTTGAATCGTGATCTCTTGACCAAGAATGGTTTCACTTATACGGATCCCGATTGGTCAATGCCTGTCCGCTTGCAGTATCCTGAGTTGGAAGCTCAGTACAACAATGCCAACTACAAGGCTGCCATCGACCGCATGGGTGGTACAGACGATTGGCACAAGCGCCTCTGGTGGGACAAGGCTGATGTAAACCTTCAGCCAGACTTCAATCCTCCATTCGGAAAGGGATATAGCAAGTAGTGTTTAATGTTAAGTGTTAAATGTTAAGTCTTATAGGACAATAGAATAGAATAATTAATTATGAATAAGACAATGAAACAATATAAGGGAAAAGTCTTGAAGGCTATGATGATGCTCTTAGCCGTGAGTTTCGCACTGGCTGGTACATCTACCTTGTCTTCTTGCTCTTCTGACGATGAACCATACTTCACTGTCAGCGAAGATGACGATCCACGTATCTTGAACACCGACTTGGCTGATTCCAAGATAGACCGCAAGACTAATTATAAGATGGAAATCAAGGTGACTCCTGTTCACTATACCACTGTGACATGGTTGCTCGATGGCACTCAGATTTATGAAGGTACCACCATCGACCAGACTTTGCCTGTAGGTAATCATGAACTGAAGATTGTGGCAACCACCACCAAAGGCAAGAGCACATCCCGCACCTTGAAAGTTACCGTGACTCCTGCTGCCGATGATCCAGCCCTGGGTACCAATGCCATCGAGCTTTGGGTAGCTCCAGGTGCTGAGACCACTATCCATAAGTGCAAGAATCTCGGTACAGTAACTAAAGTAATGGTAGGTGGCAAGGAAGTAGACTTCGAGGTTCTCGAAGAGGGCACAGCCTTGAAGCTCGCTCCTACAGGTTTGGAGAATGGTGACTATGATATCACTTTGGTAGATGGTGAGGGCAACCAGTTCTTTGGCGGTACCATCAAGGTAACTACAGAGCCACGTCCATCTATGGAGAATACCCTCTGGGAAGGTGAGTTCTCTGTAACATGGGGCACTCCTTTCGAGGCCTTGAAGGATACCTTCCTCTCAAAGGTGAAGGCGGGTACTATCCTCCGTGTTTATGTGGATGGAAATGGCCAGGGTACCGCTACCACAGCTTGGTGGAACAACATCCTTACTGGTAAGGGCGACCCTGAGCGTAATGACTTCATGGTGACTGGTCCTGCTACATGGGAGTTTGAACTGACCGACCTCTCTATCCAACTCTTGACAGAGCAGAATGGTTTCCTCCTCGTGGGTGATGGTTATACCGTAAAGAAAGTAACTATTGAATAATATATTAGAAAGATTTCCGCTTTTATCATAAAGCGTCAAACCTTTACTGTTTATGAAGAAAATTTTATTATCTATTTCATTATTGGCATTGGCTTATACAGCCAGTGCCAATGTTCCGGTTATCAAGAGCGACCCTAAGATTGAGGCTCAGGTAGAACAAACCCTGAAGAAACTCACCTTGGAGGAAAAGATAGGTCAGATGATGGAATTGGTGACCGACCTCTTTGGTGCCAACGACAAGAATGGTGTGTTCTATATCGACGAGCACAAGACCGATTCTATCCTTTCCCGCTATAAGATTGGCTCTATCCTCAACGCTCCAAATACCTGCGCACCAACCGCCAAGCAGTGGGAGAAGTACATCTCTCAGATTCAGAAGATCTCGATGAAGCGCATCGGCATCCCTTGTGTCTTCGGTCTCGACCAGAACCACGGTTCTACTTATACACAGGGCGGAACTCTCTTCCCGCAGAACATCAATGTGGCTGCCACCTTCAATCGTGAGATTGCTCGCCGTTCGGCTGAGGCTACCGCTTATGAGACTCGTGCGGTGAGCATACCTTGGACTTACAGTCCTACCGTTGATCTCGGTCGTGATGTCCGTTGGCCTCGCATCTGGGAGAACTTTGGCGAGGATTGCTACCTCAGTTCTGAGATGGGCAAGGCGATGGTCTATGGTTTCCAGGGCGAGGACCCAAACAACATCGACCAGTATCACATTGCCACTTCAATGAAGCACTTCATGGGCTATGGTGTGCCTTGGACCGGTAAAGACCGTACGCCAGCCTATATCTCTCCAGCCGACTTGCGAGAGAAGCACTTCGCTCCTTTCCTGGCGGGTCTGCAGGCTGGAGCCTTAACCGTGATGGTGAATTCCGCTTCCGTCAATGGTATGCCGATGCATGCCAACAAGGACATCCTGACAGGATGGCTGAAGGAAGAGACAGGATGGGATGGTGTGCTCATCACCGACTGGGCAGACATCAACAATCTCTATACTCGTGAGATGGTGGCAAAGGACAAGAAGGATGCGCTCCGCATCGCCATCAATGCCGGTATCGACATGATTATGGAACCTTATTCTTGCGATGCTTGTGGCTATCTTATAGAATTGGTGAAGGAAGGCAAGATTCCGATGAGTCGCATCGACGATGCCTGTCGCCGTGTGCTTCGCATGAAGTACCGTCTCGACCTCTTCAAGAACCCAACCCAGAAACTGAAGAATTATCCTAAGTTTGGTGGTGAGGAGTTTGCCAAGCTCGCCTTGGAGGGAGCTACCGAGAGTATGGTGCTCCTGAAGAACGAGGGTAATATCCTTCCTTTGCAGCATGGCAAGAAGATTCTCCTTACAGGTCCTAATGCCAATCAGATGCGCTGCCTGGATGGTGGATGGAGCTATACCTGGCAGGGGCATCGTGCCGATGAGTTTGCCGGCAAGTACAATACCATCTATGAGGCATTCTGTAATGAGTATGGCAAGGAGAATGTTATCTTGAACCAGGGTGTTACCTATAATGAGAAGGGAAAATACTGGGAGGAGAACGAACCTCAGATTCAGGGGGCAGTGGCTGCAGCGAAGGATGCCGACGTCATCGTGGCTTGCATTGGCGAGAACTCCTATACAGAGACTCCGGGCAACCTGACCGACCTTTGGCTCTCAGAGAACCAGCGCAATCTGGTCAAGGCTTTGGCTCAGACAGGCAAGCCTGTCATCTTGGTGCTGAATGAAGGTCGTCCTCGTCTCATTGCTGACATTGAACCATTGGCACAGGGCATCATCGACATCCTTATCCCTGGCAACATGGGCGGCGATGCCTTGGCAAACCTGGTATCGGGCAAGTCAAACTTCAGTGGCAAGATGCCTTACACCTATCCTAAGGAAATCAATTCGCTCGCCAACTATGACTTCAAGAAGAGTGAGGAGGTGGGTACGATGGAAGGTGCTTACGACTACAATGCGAAGATTACCCAGCAGTGGGGCTTCGGATATGGTTTGAGTTATACCACTTACAAATATAGCAACCTGAAGGTTTCTCAGTCTGATTTCCGCCACGGCGACATCATCAAGGTGAGCGTGGATGTGAAGAATACGGGAAAGGTGGCAGGCAAGGAGAGTGTTCTCCTGTTCAGTAGCGATCTCATCGCTAGTATGGTGCCTGATGGCCGTCGTCTCCGTGCCTTCGACAAGGTGGAACTTCAGCCTGGTGAGACCAAGACCATGATATTTGAATTAAAGGCAGACGATTTGGCCTTCGTAGGTTGGAATGGCAAATGGAGATTGGAGGAAGGCGACTTCAAATTGATGATTGCCGACCAGAGTGCCGATATCCATTGCACTGATACTTATCAGTGGTCTACTGCCAACCGATAATGTATATTTAAAAGATGATTTAAAGAAAAGAGTGTGCCAAGAGTGGTGCGCTCTTTTTGTTTGCATAGTTAAATGCAGAAGAGTTAAATATCTACAAGAATCCCCCATGATGTTTGGTGGTATGTCTTGAAATGATTACTTTTGCAAATCATAATTTTTGCAGATTTACAGAATCATTCAAAACAAGGATAAATGGAAATAGTAATTGGAATCATCATAGGACTTGCTATCGGATTCTTCGTGGGGAAACTGATGGAAGCAAAAAGTGTGGGAGAGGAGAAAACCCAGCTCGTAGCGAAAGCTCAAGTGCTGGCGGCTAACATCGAACAGATAAAACTGCATCATGCTTCTGAGGTTCAATCAATGAAATCTCAAATGGAGAACGAGCGGCTGTATGCGGCGAAACTCAGAGCGGAAAGCGACCAGCAGTGGGCACAGAAACTCGAGAGTCTGAAGCAGGAAATGCAGCGAATGACGATAGAACAGCAGAAGGTGGCGGCTGAGCAGTTGGCTGCCAAGCAGTCGGCTCTGCAGGAAACCAACCGTCTGCAGATGGATGAACTCCTGAAACCTATCAAGGAACAGTTTGCTGATTTCAAGAAATCGGTAGAGGAGAGCAAAACCCAGAACGAGGTGAACAAGAAGGAACTGCAGAACACCTTCGAGGCAACGATGAAACTCTTCCAGCAGGAACAGCAGCAGGCTGTACTGAACCTGAAGGAGCAGACCGAGAAGATTGGCTCCGATGCTGCCAACCTGACCAAGGCATTGAAGGGCGACAGCAAGATGCAGGGCGACTGGGGTGAGATGGTGCTGGAAACCATCCTGGAGAACAGCGGACTTCGTAAAGATGAGGAATTCTTCATTCAGGAGAATACGAAAGATGAAGAGGGAAAGAACTATCGTCCGGATGTCATCGTCCGATTCCCAGAAGGCAGAAGTGTGGTCATCGATTCCAAGGTTTCGCTTACCGCCTATTCCGATGCTCTGGCAGCTGAAGATGAGGCTGAACAGGAACGCCTGATGAAGGCGCATGCGCTGAGCGTACGAAAGCACATCGATGAACTGGCAGCCAAAGACTATTCCAAACTGGTGGATGATGCCATCGGCTTCGTACTGATGTTCATCCCTAACGAAACCAGCTATATCGCAGCGATGAAGCAGCAGCCTGATCTCAGCCGTTATGCTTATCAGAAGAAGATTATCATCATCTCACCAAGCAATCTGCTCATGGCGTTGCAGCTTGCCTATAATCTCTGGCAGTACGACCGGCAGAACAAGAATGTGGAGAAAATCGTGAAGACGGCTGCTGACCTGTATGATAAGGTGGCTGGCTTCGAAGATACCTTTATGAGTGTGGGTGATCTGATAACCCGCCTTTCTGGTACTTTTGATAAGGCAAAGAAGCAACTCTATGACGGCACCGGCAATGTGATGAGAAGGGTAGAGAGCCTGAAGGGACTTGGAGTGACACCGAAAAAGCAGATCAAGGAACTGGATAATCTGTAAAGTGTATACTGATAGTCTACTACCGGTTAAAAGGGAAACAGGGCGAAAAATATTTTTTGTTACCGAAACATTTCTAATTGTTCAATTTAAGTTTCTTATTGTTCAATATTTTGAAATAATCTCTAAAAAGGAGCGTTTTTTCAGATTAAATTCGTAATTTTGCCCCGACTCAACAGAAAAGAAATCATTGTATTGCTTATAAAAAGGTAAAAATTTACATAAAACAACATCAATAATTATTAATCATGAAACTGAACGAAATTCTTTCAGACAGCTTTAATGCTGCAGAATGGGAAGCTAAGGGTTATGAGCTTCCTAAGTATGACATCGCAGCCGTAGCTAAGAAGACTCACGACGAGCCTACTTGGGTTCACTTTGGTGCAGGTAACATCTTCCGTGCGTTCCCTGCTGCTATTCTTAACGATGCACTTAACACCGGCAAGTACGATCGTGGTGTTATTGTTGCTGAAAGCTTCGACTACGAAATTATCGACAAGGCTTATCGCCCTTACAATAATCTCTCTCTTCTCGTAAGCCTCCAGAGCAACGGAACCATCGAGAAGAAGGTCATCGCTTCTATCACAGAAAGCCTCAAGGCGGATAAACAGTTTGGTGAGGACTGGGCACGATTGGTTCAGATCTTCCAGGCACCAAGTCTGCAGATGGTAACTTTTACCATCACAGAGAAGGGATATTCTTTCAATGATGCTGATTTGGCTCGTGGCCTCGATGCAGTATTTGCTATGGGTAAGCTTACCGCTCTTCTCTATGAGCGTTATAAGGCTGGCAAGTTGCCACTTACTCTTCAGTCTACCGACAACTGTTCTCACAACGGCGACCATGTTAAGGCTGGCGTAAAGGCTTATGCTGAGCGTTGGGCACAGGATGGTATCGTAGAGGCTGTTTTCGTAGATTATATCAATGACAGCAGCAAGATTACCTATCCTTGGTCTATGATTGATAAGATTACTCCTCGTCCACACGAGAAGGTACAGGCGATGCTCGCTGAGGATGGTTTCGAGGATAACAATACGATTATCACCGAGAAGCATACTTTCACCGCTCCTTTCGTAAATGCCGAGGAAGTGCAGTATCTTGTTTGCGAGGATACTTATACCAACGGTCGTCCGCCATTGGAGTTGGGCGGTGCGCTCTATACCACTCGCAAGACCGTGGATGAGGTTGAGACCATGAAGGTAACCACCTGTCTGAACCCTCTCCATACAGCGATGTCTATCTATGGCTGCATGCTCGACTATACCTTGATTTCTGCCGAGATGGCTGATGAGGACCTTCGTGCCTTCATCCAGAAGATCGGTTATATCGAGGCGATGCCAGTGGTTACAGATCCAGGTGTATTGAACCCATATGAGTTTATCGGCACCGTTATCAACAAGCGTCTGCCTAACCCGTTCATGCCAGATGCTCCTCAGCGTATCGCTACCGATACCAGTCAGAAGCTCTCTATCCGTTTCGGTGAGACCATCAAGAAGTACATCGACCGTGGTCTCGACAAGAGCAATCTCGTGTTGATTCCTTTGGTATTGGCAGGTTATGCCCGTTATCTCAAGGCATTGGATGATAACCTGAAGCCATTCGAGCCATCTTCTGACCCATTGTTGGCAGAACTGCAGGCCATCGTGGCTCCTCTGGAGGTAGGCAAGGCAGATCAGGACTACTCTTGCCTGAAGAATCTCTATTCCCGCAAGGATGTATTCGGACTCGATCTCTACGAGGCTGGCTTCGGCGAGCAGATTGAGGGCATGGTGAAGGAACTCTTCGCCGGTAAGGGTGCCGTAAGACAGACATTGCATAAATATGTTTCTGCAAGATAATTCATTTTTAAACTTATACATTATATAATATATATGGAAAGAACATGGCGCTGGTTTGGCAAGAAAGATAAGATTACACTTGCACAGTTGAAGCAGATTGGTGTTGAGGGCATTGTTACTGCATTGCACGATGTTCCTCTGGGTGAGGTTTGGACACGCGAGAAGATTCATGAACTCAAGGAGTACATCGAGTCTTATGGTATGAAATGGAGCGTGGTAGAGTCTTTGCCTGTGGTTGAAACCCTGAAATATGGCGGTCCTGACCGCGACCATCAGATTGAGGTTTACAAGGAAAGTCTCCGTAACCTGGGCGAGGAAGGCATCAAGTGCATCTGCTACAACTTTATGCCTGTTTTGGACTGGGCTCGTACCGATTTGTCTCACGACAATCCTAACGGAGCCAACAACCTCTATATGAACTGGGGCGAGTTTGCCTACTTCGATATCTATATCCTGCAGCGTGAAGGCGCTCGTGAGGATTGGGCTGAGTTCTCTAAGGAGCACAAGTGGGGCAGAGACCTCGTGGCTGAGGCTGATGAAATCAAGAAGACTTCTACTCCTGAGCAGGATCATGCCTTGGTAGAGAATATCATCATCAAGACCCAGGGCTTTGTATCGGGTAACTTCAGCGAGGGCGATTCTGCTCCTGTTCAGAAGTTCCGCGACCTCTTGAAGCTTTATGATGGCATCGACAAGAAGAAGTTGCAGGAGAACATGAAGTACTGGCTGGAGGCTATCATGCCTATCTGCGATGAGTACGATATCAACATGTGTGTTCACCCAGACGATCCTCCTTATCCTGTATTCGGTTTGCCAAGAATCATCGGTCGTGCCGAGGATATCCAGTGGATGTTGGATGCAGTGCCAAACAAGCACAATGGTTTGACTTTCTGTGCAGGTTCATTCTCTGCCGGCGAGCACAACGATTGTGTGGCGATGGCTAAGCAGTTTGCCGACCGCACTCACTTTGTTCATCTGCGCTCTTGCTACATCTTCCCTAACGGCAACTTTACAGAGGCTTCTCACTTGGGTGGTCGCGGCCATCTGATAGAACTTTGCCGCATCTTCGAGAAGGCTGAGCAGGAAGGCAAGTGTAATTCCGGTCGTCGTTTGCCTATGCGAGTAGACCACGGTATGACCTTCACTGATGAGCCGGGTGGCGTATTCGATGAGAGCAATCATGGTCACAATGCCGGTTACACTCTCCTTGGCCGTATGTTTGCCATGGGTCAGATTCAGGGTGTCATCGCAACTGTGGATGATGAACTTGGCATTGAGTATAAGCAGCCGGGGTTCTATGATTAGTTGATAGTTTATAGGCTATTAAGTGATTTGAAATTCAGGTTAGATAAAATACGAAAAAGGCTAGCGTGCGTTTTTGCATGCTAGCCTTTTTGTGCTGATTTTTTTGGTTATTGGCTAAAGCACCACCTCCTCAACATACTTCACCAGCGAATCCTTGCCGTTATGCAGATAGAAGTCTACACGAACCACGTGGTTGATGTCGGCATTGCCCTTCACCTTTATGTGTCGGGTCTTGCTGTACATCATCGTGTCGCGGCGTGAAGGATAGGATACGAGCTCGATGAGGTCTTTGGTAGAGTTGCCGCCCACATAATAGATGCCTACACTGTCTTTTCCGTTCTTGATGGCAGCAATCTTCGCCATCTTCTTGGCATGAGCCGCAGAGGTATCTATCGGGTAAAACTCGCTGGCAGCTACCGTGTCGCCGTCATGCTGGTCGGGTGCAAACTTGCAGCTGGTACCCATCGTAGTGATAAAGGATGCAGCAGCCAGGGCTGCCACAAAGTATAATATTTTCTTCATTGTTATTTCCTTTCTTTTCTTTAAAGAATCCTGTTTTGTTCGCAAAATGCGTTATCGGCTGCAAAAGTACAAAAAATAACTCGAAAAGCCATACCTTTTTTATCTTTTTCCTTTTAATACTTCGGATGGAGAGACGAGTGCTGAAGCTGGGCGGAAGGAGTTGTGGGGCTGGCCTGGAAGGAGCGGTATGGAAGGAGTTGGAAGGTATGGAAGGTATGGATGATATGGATGGAATTCCGTGCAAAGATACAACTTTTCTCTGATACTGCCAAATTTGGGGGTGTGATAAGGAAATGTTTGAACTGTGCTTTCAGATTGAAAGTAGTTAAACTTCCTTACTCATAGTTTTGCGGGTGACAACTCATAGTTTTACGGGTAGCATCTCATAGCTTTGTTCTCTTAAAGTATAGAGTTAAGCAGTAAATCAGGTGTTTATGAGGGTTGTGATGTTTTTACAGCAATGACTCAGTTCCTCAATAACTCAGTTCCTCAGTTTTTCTCTGACCCTTCACTTTTTCCCTTATTTAGAAGTTTATTATATATATAATATATAACAATTTAAAACAACTTTGAACTATAAGGGCTATATACCCCCTAGAAAAAAACTGAGGAACTGAGGAACTTAGTCAATGATAGAGACTTAGAATCTTACTCTTGATACTGTTGAATATGTGCTTGTATTAAAAGTTAAGTGTTAGATTATCAGATAGATAAGATACTTGACGCCCTAAAATAGGGCGTCAAGTGTTTATTGTGATACCCATACGTCGTGAAACATGACGTATGGGTATGAAAAGGAGTTTCGTTACATTGAACTTTCAAATCGTAACTTGATGAGATCTGGCTGATTTACATCTCAACCACTACTTCATGCTTGCCTTGAGAGCAAGGAATGATGGTGCCTGAGATAGGAGTGCCATCCACTGTAATCTGCTTCACACCCTTCTGGTTTCCGCTAGGATTCTTTACTGTGATATGGTATTCGCCACCACGGAACTTGCGGGTTACCTCATACTCCTTAGCGGTACTTGGGAGACAAGGATCGATGAGCAAACCTTCATAATCTGGCTTGATGCCGAGGATGAATTCAGATACAGTATACCACATCCATGCCGCTGTACCGGTGAGCCAGGAGTTCTTTCCTTCGCCCGGTTTGGCTGCATCCTTACCGGCTACCATCTGGCAGTTTACGTAAGGCTCTACCTTGTGAAGTGTCTGATATTTTTCCTCTACATAGCTAGGCAGAATCTTGGTATAATGGCTCCAGGCATCGTTGCCTCGACCGGCTACAGTCTCTCCGATGATGACCCAAGGATTGTTGTGGCAGAAGATACCGGCGTTCTCCTTGTAGCCTTCAGGATAAGAAGAAATCTCACCCATTTCTACATGATAGGTGGTGTAAGCTGGGTTGTTCAGCACCAGTCCGTGCTCGCATTCCAGTCGTTTCTTACTGCTGTCCAGTGCTTTATCGCAGAGTCCTTCTTCCAGACCGATACCAGCCATCGTACACCAGCCCTGGCTCTCGATGAAGATTTTGCCTTCCTCGTTCTCATCACTACCAATCTTGTTGCCGAAGAAATCGTAAGCGCGGAGGAACCATTCACCATCCCATCCATGCTGCTTTACAGCCTCGTTCATCTCATCTACAGCCTGCTGCATGCGCTCAGCTTCTGTCAAATAATCTTCCTCTGCAAGACCGGCTATTTCGCCCTCCTTGCTTTCCATAGCTTTCTTGGCAAGCTGCTTGCACAGAGCCACATAATCCTTGCCGGTAACAACGAACAGACCGGCTATCATCAGACTCTCTGCCTTGCTTCCTTCGCCCTTGTTTTCGGTGGTCTGGAAACTCTCGTTAGGGTCCCAGGAGAAGCAGTTCAGGTTCAGACAGTCGTTCCAGTCGGCTCTTCCGATGAGTGGCAACTTGTGCGGACCCAGGTTGTTGATAACATGGTTCATCGAAATCTTGAGGTGCTCGAAGAGGCTTACTTCTGTGCCTGGCTGGTTGTCGAAAGGCACCTGCTCAGCGAGGATAGAGAAGTCGCCCGTCTCCTTGATATAGGCTACGGTACCGAAGATGAGCCAGCAAGGGTCGTCGTTGAAACCGCCACCGATATCGTTGTTGCCGCGTTTGGTGAGTGGCTGATACTGGTGGTAGCAGCCACCGTCAGGGAACTGGGTGCTGGCGATATCGATGATGCGCTGGCGGGCACGGGTAGGTATCTGATGAACGAAACCTACGAGGTCCTGGTTGGAATCGCGGAAGCCCATGCCTCGACCGATGCCGCTCTCGAAGAAACTTGCCGAACGCGACATACAGAAGGTGATCATGCACTGATACTGGTTCCAGATGTTCACCATGCGGTCTAACTTGTCGTTGCCACTCTTCACGGTGAAGATGTTCAGCAGGTTATCCCAGTACTGGTTGAGTTCTGCGAAGGCAGCATCCACCTTTTCGGTGGTATCAAACTTGGCGATAAGCTGATGAGCCTTCTCCTTGTTGATTACCTTCTTGGCGCTGAACTTCTTGTCCTGTTCGTTCTCCACATAGCCCAGCAGGAAGATGAGGTCGCGGCTCTCGCCTGGCTGCAGGGTAACCTCGATATAATGAGATGCGATAGGGCTCCAGCCGTGGGCAAAGCTATTGCGTGGCTTGCCTTCCATCACAGCCTCAGGCTCGGCAAACTCGTTGTAGAGTCCGATGAAGCTCTCGCGGTCGGTATCGTAGCCCTGAATCTCGGTATTCACTGTATAGAAAGCATAGTGGTTGCGGCGCTCGCGGTATTCGGTCTTGTGATAGATAGTAGAACCCTCTACCTCCACCTCGCCCGTTGAGAAGTTGCGCTGGAAGTTCTCCATGTCGGTAGCAGCATTCCAGAGGCACCACTCTGCAAAGGAGAACACCTTGAGGGTCTTCTCCTCCTCAGTCTGGTTCTTCAGCGTCATCTTCTGCACCTCAGCCCATGTATGGAGCGGTACGAAGAAGAGCACACTCGCCTCCACGCCGTTCTTGCTGCCCGTGATGCAGGTATAGTTCATGCCGTGGCGGCATTCGTAGCTGTCGAGCGGTGTCTTGCAAGGTTTCCATCCCGGGTTCCATACGGTATCGCCATCTTTGATATAGAAATAGCGACCGCCATTATCCATTGGCACACCATTGTAGCGATAACGGGTGATGCGACGGAACTTGGCATCCTTGTAGAAGGAATAACCACCTGCTGTGTTTGAGATGAGCGAGAAGAAATCCTCATTACCCAAATAATTGATCCAAGGCCATGGGGTCTTTGGGTCAGTAATCACGTATTCGCGATTGGCGTCATCAAAATGACCATACTTTTTTTCTGCCATTGTTTTTTTAATGTTATTTCTTGGTAAAATATACGATTTTGGTGCAAAGATAGTAAAAAGTTTCACTTTCGGGGTTAGAAAACAGTTTTTTTTTGTATTTTTGCAATGAAAAGTTTGATGATTATCATCATTCTATAAACATTTTATACAGTTGGCTTATGAAAAGAAACATTTTATCACTTCTGATAGCCCTCTTTGCTACGATGCAGGTAGCGGCTCAGACATACGACAACTTGTGGAAGCAAGCTGAAATCAATGCTCAGAAGGACCAGCCTAAGAGCGAAATCGCGGTGATGAAGCAAATCATCGCCAAGGCTTCGGCTGCCAAAGATTACGGGCAGCTGCTGGCGGCTGAGATAAGACAGATGACACTCTGGAATGAGATTTCGGCTGACTCGCTGATGCCTAACGTGAAGCGGATGGAAGCCGAGGTGCTGAAGGTGAACGACCCTGCATTGAAGGCGGTGAGATATGCCGTGCTGGGTAAGGTGTACTGTGATATGAACGAAAAGAAAAGCCAGGAGTTCTTCAAAAAGGCCTTGGAACAGCCTGAACTTCTTGCTCGACATACATCTACAGAGTATGTTCCATTGACACTGAAGGGCGTGGATGGCAGTTCCTTTAACAACGATCTGCTGCATCTCATCGGATTCGAGGCAGACAGCAAGGAGGCGTATCTGCAGCTGTACACCTATTATAATAAGGTGGGCAATCGGGGTGCGGCTTGTCTCTGTGCCTATAAGCTCATCGAGAAATACCGCCAGGACGACGTGAGAGAGGTGAAGAAATCGAAGTATCTGCAGACCATCGACTCGCTCATCCAGGTTTATCAGGATATTCCGGAGGCAGGCGAACTTGCCGTGGAGCATTTCCGCTTCATGGAAGGTGCTACCGATGCCAAACCGCAGGATAAGCTCAACTATATCAACTATGCGCTGAGCCGCTGGGGTGGATGGTCGAGAATGAACGAACTGAGAAATGCGCAGAAGCGACTCACCGAACCGATGTTCCGGGTGAAGGATATGCCACAGGTATTGCGACCTGGGGAGAAGGCGTGGGTACAGCTGAACGTGCGCAATCTCCAGAACCTGAAAATCAGCATCTCCCGCCTCAATATTACGGCAGATAACGATTATAATGCGCAGAATGAGGCTACCTATAAGATGCTCCTGAAGAAGACTACGAAGCTGCATCAGAAGGATTACAGCAGGAATTACTATGGTCGTCCGGATTATCAAGTGGTGAAGGATTCCATCGAAATCGGTGGCAATCTGCCGCTGGGTGCCTATCTGATGGAGGTAACTTCGGATAATACCGGCATCGCTCCGCAGCGAGAACTCTTCTATGTCAGCAATCTGGCGGTGATGATCCAGCAGTTGCCTGATGACAGGCATCGCTATGTGGTGGTGAATGCTACTGATGGCCAGCCTATCGCCGGGGCGAAGATAGAACTTTATGACCGGCGGTATGATTTCAAGACGAAGAAGGACAAGCGAACAGTACATGCCCGCTTGACAACCGATGAGATCGGTGAGGCTTACTTCAAGAATGTGGATGGAATGGTGTTGATTTCTACCAACAATGACAAGTTTACGCCAGCCAGGGACATCTATCTCAGCCGTACCCGCTATTATGAACAGAAAGATAATGAGACTAAATATCAGGTTTATACCGACCGAGCTCTCTATCGCCCGGGACAGAAGGTGCATGTTACGGCTATCAGTTTTGTCAACATGAAGGGTATTAATGCAAAGGTGCCTGTTGGCAGAGATGAACTGGTTTTCCGACTCTGTAATGCCAGTTGGAAAGAGGTGGAGATGAAGAAGGCGAAGGTTGACGAGTATGGCACGGCTTCGGTGGATTTCGAATTGCCTCAGGGTGGACAGACTGGTATGTATCATGTAGCCGTGGATGACCGAGCTAACCGCTTCTTCCGTGTGGAGGAATACAAGCGTCCAACCTTCGAGATTACCTTCCCGAAGGTGAACGAGAAATATAACTGGGGCGATACCGTAGTGGTGAAAGCTTCAGCCAAGACCTATGCCGGTATACCTGTACAGGGTGCCAAGGTAGCGTATCAGGTGACTCGCAGAAACCAGCTCTGGTGGTGGGGCGCAGGCTCTGCCGGACAGTTGGTGAAGACTGACAGTTGCGTGACTCGTGAGGACGGAACCTTCGACGTAGAGATTCCGCTAGAGGCTTCCTTGTCAGGAAAAGACGAGGCTGATATGAGCGACTTCATGCGCATCGCTCGTTTCTTCAACTTCGAGGTCTCAGCTATCGTTACCGACATCAGCGGTGAGAGCCACGAGGGTGTGATGAGTCTGCCTCTGGGCACCAAGCCAACCATCCTCACGGTGAATCTTCCTAAGCGTATCGAAACAGACAGTCTGAAGACGGTGACCTTCGCTTACCGCAATGCCAGTGGTATGCCGATTTCTAGTAGGTTGAAATATCGAATTGATAAGGGCGAATGGAAGGATGCCGAGGCGAATGCACCGGTTTCTATCAAGGAATATGCTTCTTCCTCTGCCTCTTCTTCCCTCGTTTGGAAATCTGGCGTTCATCAGTTGGAGGCAATCTGCGGACAGGATACCCTGCAGCAGAAGTTCACCCTTTTCAGCATGAAGGATACCCATCCGGTGGAGCCAACCACCGAATGGTATTATCAGACGGCGAAGACCTTCCCTCGTGATGGCAAGCCTGTCTATATTCAGGTGGGCTCTTCGGAGAACGGAGCGCACATCGTATATTCCATCATCGCCGGCAACAAACTGTTGGAGAAGGGCGCCTGGGAGTTGGGTGACAGCATCGTGACCCTGCCTTTCACCTACAAGGAGGAATATGCGTCGGGCATCGTACTGAACTATAGTTTCGTGAAGCAAGGCAAGTGCTATACCCGAATGATGAGCATCGCCCGTCCTTTGCCTGAGAAGAAACTGAATTTCGCCTGGAAGACCTTCCGCAACCGTCTGACCCCTGGACAGAAGGAGGAGTGGACGCTGAAGATTACCACCCCTGACGGCAAGCCAGCCAAGGCGCAGCTGATGAGCGTGCTCTATGACAAGTCGCTCGACCAGATAGCCCCGCATTCCTGGAATCTCTCCCTGGGCTTCTATCAGAGTTTGCCAAACTGCTACTGGAAGCACAACCTCACTTTCCGTTCATTTTACTTGAATGGCGTTTATCCTACCAAGTATTATGACGAGAGGGGACTGGATGTAGATAAGTTTGATGGCAAATTCTTTAGCTATTATGCTTATATGCAAGCGGTGGAACTGAGCAAGTTGGAACGTTCTTCTGGTGGAACCGTTGAGTCTGTTCGTATACAAAAAGACGAGGTGGTTCGAGAAGAAGCGAAAGTCATGAGGATTCGCGGTTCTAAGATGGTTCGTGTTGCAGCGGCTGCTCCATCTGCCAACAAGGTTTTTGATGTAGTAGAGGAGATGCCGCAGTTTGCCGGCGGTTCTGGCTCAGATGCAGGCCAGTTCCTCGACAAGGTGCAGGTGCGCGAGAATATGAACGAGACCGCCTTCTTCTATCCTGCCTTGGAGAGCGACAACAATGGCAACGTAGCCATCAGATTTACCCTGCCGGAGAGCGTGACTACCTGGAAGTTCATGGGATTGGCTCATGACAAGGAGATGCGCAACGGTTTGCTGGTGGATGAGGCTGTGGCTCAGAAGACCGTGATGGTGCAGCCTAACATGCCTCGCTTCCTGCGTGAGGGCGATAAGAGCACCATCGTGGTGAAACTCTTCAATACTTCCGACAAGAAGGTGAGCGGCAACGCCCGTATGCAGATTCTCGACCCGGAGACCAACAAGGTGGTTTGGCAGAAGACGCAGAACTACAGCATCGATGCCGAGGGCTTTGCTACCATCTCCTTTGATGTCCAGGGACTGAAAGAAGGCGTATATATTAATAAGGTGGTGGCTGCCGGTAATGGCTACAGCGATGGTGAACAGCACTATCTGCCGGTTTTGAGCAACCGTGAATTCGTGGTGAACACCCTGCCTATCACCCTGCATCAGAAGGGTGAGCAGAACTTCGACCTGAGCAAACTCTTCCTGAACAAGGAGGGCAAGCAGGCGAAGGGCACTGAAGATGCCAAGGTAACCATCGAATACACCAACAATCCTAGTTGGCTGATGGTGAAGGCGCTGCCAGCTATCAGTAATCCGGATGAGGAGAACGCCATCTCGCTGATGTCTGCCATCTACGCCAATACCGTCACCACCCATATCCAGAAGACTCTCTCTTTGGATAATCATTCTCAGAAGAATCTCTCTCAGGAGAGCATCCGCTTGCAGAATCAGGTGGAGAAGCTGAAGAAGTTGCAGAACCCTAACGGTTCCTTCTCTTGGTGGAAAGGCATGAAGGGCAGCAGATATATGACAACGTCGGTAGCCGAAATGATGGTTCGTCTGAATGCCGTTGCCGGTGTTCAGAAATCCACCGCCAAGATGCTGACTTCCGCCATCGATTATCTCTCTCTGCAGACTGCACAGGAAGTAAGAGAAATGAAGAAACAGGAGGAGAAAAAGCAGAAGGTGAGTCCTAGCGAACAGGCGCTGCATTATCTCTACATCCTTTCGATGGATGGCAGAAAGATGAAGCAGAATCTGGAGCAGGATAAGGCTTATCTCCTGGAAAAGATGTCGAAGATGACGGGTGATTTCTCCATCTATGGCAAGGCGCGTGCTGCCGTGGTTCTCGCCAGAAACAGCCAGCAGAATGCTGCCTACCGCGAGAAAGCTGGCGAATATCTGCAGAGCGTGAACGAATATGCCGTTTACCGCGAAGAGATGGGCCGCTACTACGATACCCGCAAGGCACTCTACAGCTGGAGAAACTATAAGATTCCTACCCAGGTATCCGTGATAGAGGCGTTGCAGATGCTGAAACCGAACGACAAGCAGACCATCGAGGAACTGCAGCGTTGGCTCCTGATGTCGAAACGCACCCAGGTTTGGGATACGCCGGTGAACACCATAGATGCTGTCTATGCTTTTATGAAGGGCAATGAGAGCAACTGGAGCAGGAAGGCTGAGAATGCCGTGCTGAAACTGGACGGAAAGCTGCTGCCGATGCCGCAGGATTCCACTACTTTGGGCTATGTGAAGACCGAAAGACCGGGCAAGGCATCTAGGCTGAGCATCGACAAAAAGAGCGATTATACCAGCTGGGGAGCCGTCTATGCAGAGTTTAAGCAGCCTATCAGCGAAATCGGTTCCATGGAGTCGGGCATCAAGATTCGCCGTGTCATCGTTCCAGCCGAATCTGAGGGTAAGGGCAAGGCGCAGGCGAAGGTAGGCGAGAAGGTGAAGGTAACGCTCCTCATCACCGCCGACCGCGACTACGACTTTGTGCAGATTACGGATAAGCGTGCGGCATGTCTGGAACCGGTTAACCAGAAGAGTGGTTATCAGTGGGGCATAGGCTGCTATGTTTCTCCAAGAGATCATGCAACAAATTTCTATTTCGATCGTTTATCTAAAGGTATGCACATCGTTGAAATGGAGTATTACGTGGATAGAAAGGGCGACTATCAAAGCGGAACTTGCACCGCTGAGTGTACTTACAGTCCGGAGTTTGGTGGCCGCACAGAGGCGTATGAGTTGAGAGTTAACAATTAATAGTTTATAGATTGATAATTTAAAATAGAATAGTATGAAACGGATGAATATATGGATGCTCTCAGCGCTGTTGGCGCTGCCTGCATCAGCACAGAAGATTACAACCCAGCACGAGGTGGTAGACTGCGGACAGGAATCGTTCCGCAAGCCTGTAACTGCCGAATTCATGCTGAAGAATGACGGGCACAAGCCGTTGGTTATCAACAATGTATTGAAAAGCTGCGGTTGTACGAAGGTAGATTATCCGAAGACGAGCATTGCTGCCGGCGAAAGTTTCGTCATCAAGGCGGTATACGATGCCAAGCAGATGGGTACTTTCACCAAGCAGGTTTGCCTCTATACCAATGCGGATGAAGAGCCGTTCATCCTCTCTATGAGGGGAAAGGTAGTGGGCAGCGTAGTAGATTTCGCGGGTTCTTACGATGAGATGCTGGGTGTCATCAAGAGTGATGCCCAGGAGGTGGAGTTTGATGACGTGAACCGTGGCGACCGTCCGGTTCAGCGCATCCATATCTTCAATCCTACCGACGAATTACTGGAGCCGGTAGTGATGCATTTGCCATCCTATCTTCATGCTTTCGTATCGCCTTCCAAGGTAGCTCCGCGTCATTCTGCCGAAATCAGTTTCGTGCTGGATTCCAAGAAACTGCGCGACCTGGGCTTGAACCAGACATCGGTTTATCTCGGTGAGCGTCCTGGCGATAAGATTGCGCCTGAGAAGGAAATCGTGGTATCAGCCGTTCTTCTTCCTGGTTTTGAGAACATGACTCCAGCCAAGAAGGCACTGGCTCCGAAGATAGAGATGTCTGCCACCGATCTCAATCTGGGTAGTTTCAATGGAAAGAAGAAGCTGAAGGGTGAGATTCTGATTACCAATAAGGGTAAGTCGGAACTGGATATCCGCAGCATGCAGATGTTTACGATGGGCTTGCAGGTGAACCTGAAGAAGAGTAAGATTCAGCCAGGAGAGACCGTTAAGATGAAGGTGACGGCTGTGGCTGCCGACTTGAAGAAATCGCGTGTCAGACACCCTCGTATCCTCATGATTACGAATGACCCTGACCATGCTAAGGTGGTGGTGAAGATTAATGTACAATGATTTAAAAACGAATATCGTGCAGATAGAAATAGATAACGGCAGTGGGTTCTGCTTTGGCGTAACCACTGCCATCAAGAAAGCTGAAGAGGAGTTGGCTAAGGGCGGTAAACTTTACTGCCTGGGCGATATTGTGCATAACGGTATGGAGGTGGAGCGCCTGCATGAAGCGGGACTCATCACGATAGACCATGAGCAGATGGAGGAACTGCAGGGCGTAAAGGTCTTGCTCCGTGCTCATGGTGAACCGCCTGAAACTTATGCCCTTGCCGAGCGAAACAACATCGAAATCATCGATGCTACCTGTCCTGTGGTGCTCCAGTTGCAGCGCCGCATCAAGAAGCAGTATGTCAACAATCCGGAGGCACAGATCGTGATTTTCGGCAAGAACGGCCATGCTGAGGTGCTCGGACTGGTGGGACAGACGGAGAGTCATGCCATCGTGGTAGAGAAGTTTGAGGATGTGAAGCAGTTGAAGGAAACCGGTCAGCTGGATTTCTCTAAAGATATCTATCTTTACTCCCAGACTACCAAGAGTCTCGATGAGTTCCACCGCATCATCGAATACTGCCAGGAGCATATTGTTGAGGGCGCTGTCTTCAAGAGTTTCGATACCATCTGCCGTCAGGTGGCTAACCGCATGCCTAACATCGCTGCCTTTGCCAGCAAGCATGATGTCATCCTCTTTGTGAGTGGCAGAAAGAGCTCGAACGGTAAGGTGCTTTTCAAGGAATGCAAGAGCGTGAATGCCAATAGCTACCAGATAGAAAGTGCCGACGAAATAGATATGAACTGGTTCAAGGATGTGGAAACGGTAGGTATCTGTGGTGCTACCAGTACGCCGAAGTGGCTGATGGAAGAGTGCAAGGATAAGATTATCAAGGAAAGTTCTGCTCTTTTGTAGTAAGAGTTAATGCGTTGATTGTTAGTTTGTTAACCCACTTGTTACCGCGTTTTGCGGTAGCAAGGGGGCATCTTTTATAAACTGTCTGAAAATAAAACAGGTGATAAATCTTCTCCCGAAGACCTATCACCTTCAAAAAACAGTAATTAACTCAAAATTTATAATCTATATCATTACTACCTTGTTAATATGGTTGCAAAGATACTTAATTGAAGTTTTTTTTCCAAATCTTTTTCATCGAATAAAATAAATTTATCGGCAAAAGTAGTATATTTAACGTATTTTTGCATTAATAACCCGGCAGGTAACTACTCAGCACCCCTATAGAAAACTTCTCGTTAATAAAGCATAAACTTGAT
>ERZ780212.279-NODE-279-length-54742-cov-10.261890_pt1 | contig 54742 bp, 48 predicted proteins | sample MGYA00511364_ERZ780212 | MGnify/ENA primary metagenome ERZ780212 (study PRJEB29588, sample SAMEA2147991) | human gut metagenome | biome: human gut; feature: human-associated habitat; material: faeces | place: Denmark | collected 2008/2010 ... | reverse complement strand
ACTATTGACACACAGCTCGCTTTGTTTTGAATTCGTCGAACTCACGTTAATATATTAATGGTTTTCGTTAAATATTAATTTTAAATACAGTGAATTGTAAATTTATGCCCCACGATTGCAATAAATGATCTGATTACCAAATTTTATTCTGTAGTTTTTTGCATACTAAAATAGTTAACAAATTTATAAACTTGCAGACTTTGTTCATTTTCATATATAACACAGTCTTTCACATTCTATGGTTCTCATTCATAAATTGATTGTTAAACATTATATAGTTATTTGCATAATTTATTATCATTAATATTGTTACATAATATTTACTAATGTAATACTTACACATAAAACTATGACAAACATTCAAACATATTCCATAGAAGACACAATATTATATTAAATGAGACGTTATATTCAATATGAAAAAGACAATATTATTTATATACATATCGATGCTTTTTGTGGTTACTGCCAAAGCCCAATCGTTTGTTCTTCAAGGAAGGGTAACCGACGAGCAAATGAATCCTATCGAGCTTGCGTCCGTGGCGTGCCCACAACAGGGTAAAATTACTATGACATCACTAAAAGGTGAATTCAGCATGAATCTTCATTCTACCGATTCTGTTGTCATTCGATTTTCCATGGTGGGATATAAAACAAAAACCAGGGTTTTACGCAACCCTCGTGGCAAACAGACCCTCCAGATAGTACTATATAGCAACAACGTGTTATCTGATGTGGTTGTGACCGGAACAAGACAACAGACCGGACAAACGCAAGAGATAAAGAAAGAAGATTTGAAAAACATGCCTTCTACTACCGGTAATGCCGTGGAGGAGTTGATACAAGGACAGGCCGGAGTGTCAACACACAGCGAATTGTCCTCACAATATAATGTACGTGGAGGTTCTTTCGACGAGAACAGTGTTTATATTAATAATATTGAGATATATCGTCCGCTGCTGGTAAGAAGTGGTCAACAGGAAGGTCTTTCGATAATCAACCCTGACATGGTTGAGAAAATAGGTTTCTCTACCGGAGGATTTGAGGCAAAATATGGTGACAAAATGTCTTCGGCACTAGACATAACATACAGATTTCCAAAGAATTTCGAAGCTTCGGCTACAGCAAGTCTTCTTGGAGCGAGTGCGTATGTAGGTTATGGAAACAAGAAATTCTCAATAAGTAATGGAATACGATACAAAACCACACAATATCTATTGGGAACAATGGATACAAAAGGAGAATATCGTCCGAGCTTCATTGATTATCAAGCGTTCCTTAACTATATGCCCAACGACAGGTGGCGCATAAGTTTTTTGGGCAATATATCCGACAATCACTATAACTTCTATCCTGAAGACCGAGAAACGAGTTTCGGAACAATGCAGGATGTTAAGTCTTTTAGAGTTTATTTTGACGGGCAGGAAAAAGATGTATTCCGAACTTATTTCGGTTCTCTCGACATAACCCGCAACTTCGGGAAAAACACATCTCTATCACTTATAGCTTCTGCATTCTACACGAAAGAGCAGGAAACATACGACATACAGGGACAATATTGGCTTACACAAACAGAGACAAGCGAAAATCTCGGAGTCGGTACATATTTTCAGCATGCGCGGAACTATATGAAAGCAAACGTGCAGAGCTTAAAACTTCTATTGAAAACAAAAATAAAAAAACACACTATTGAAACAGCACTCACATTTAAAAACGAACATATAAAGGAATATTCCGTAGAATACGAGATGCGAGATTCAAGCAGATACAGTATTCCACACACAGGAGAAGATCTCTATATGATATATTCCATGCGTGCTCGTAACACCCTTAATGCTAATCGTATTGAGGCTTATGCTCAAGACACATACAGATTTACAAGCCCAGGAGAACACTCTTTGTTTACACTTAACTACGGAATAAGGCTAAGTCATTGGAGTTTCAATGGCGAGACTATTGTCAGCCCGAGATTGTCATTAGGTGTTATCCCAGCATTCAACCACAATGTCACGATGAGATTTGCCACCGGTATATACTATCAGGCACCATTCTATAAAGAAATAAGAGACACGACAACCATTGATGGAGTTACATACGCCACACTAAACAAAAAGGCCAAAAGCCAACGTTCCATACATTTCATTGCAGGAATGGATTATCGGTTCACCATGAGTAAACGTCCATATAAATTCACAGTAGAGGCCTACTACAAAGCTCTGAGCGACCTTGTGCCCTACAGTATAAACAACGTAAAAGTTGTATATTATGGAAACAATGAATGCAGCGGACATGCAGCCGGACTGGACATGAAACTTTATGGCGAGTTCGTTCCAGGATACGACTCGTGGATCAGCCTGTCACTCATGGATACCAACATGAAGTTGAATGGCAAAAATATTCCACTGCCTACAGACCAGAGGTACGCTGTAAGTTTGTATTTTACAGACTTCTTCCCTGGCACGGAAAAATGGAAAATGTTCCTAAAACTTGCATATGCAGATGGCCTGCCATTCTCAGCACCTCATCAAGAACTAGAACGAAACGTGTATAGAGCTCCTGCATACAAACGTGCAGATATAGGTCTGAATTATAGATTGATAAACAACGAGGACAAACAGAAAAGAACTTTCTTCAAGAATGTATGGCTTGGATTAGAATGTCTCAATCTGTTTGGAATAAATAATGTAAATTCATATTATTGGATTACAGATGTAACAAACCAGCAATATGCCGTTCCAAATTATCTTACAGGAAGACAAATTAACTTTAGAGTATCGGTTGAATTATAAAATAAATAGTAATGATAAATAAAATTTGCAAGGCACTGTCTATAATGTTGTCTTTCTGTACTTTAACAGCTGGTGCACAAAGAAACGAAATAAAATCAGAGAGAATAGCTACATTACAAGTCGTGGCCGGAGACGATTGGCTCTCACCACCGGTAATAACACTTGGAAGTGAAGATGCTATCACCATTTCATTCGATGACATGACGCATGAGTATCACAGATATGCCTATAGAATAGAGCACTGTGAAGCGGATTGGACCACTTCAGCCGAATTGTTTACAAGTGATTATTGTGAAGGATTTAACGACGGAAACACTATTGAGGATGTCAAAAATTCAATAAACACCAACATACTTTATACACACTATCGATTGAAAATACCAAATGAAAGATGTAATATAAAGATGAGTGGCAATTACCGTGTGACAATTTATGACGACAACACTTCTGAGGAGGTTGCCACTGCATGCTTCATGGTTGTAGATCAGCGTGTAGGATTGCAACTGGGAGCAACTACCAATACCGATATTGACACAAATGGATCACATCAGCAGATAGAAATGAAAATAAATTACGCAGGACTTAAAGTTAATAATCCTAGACTGGAAATTAAAACAGTAGTTATGCAGAACGGCAGATGGGACAACGCCGTAATAAATGCCGAACCACAATATATTATGGCTGACGGTTTGCAATGGACACACAACAAGCAGCTGATATTCAATGGAGGAAATGAATATAGAAAATTTGAGACACTTGACGTATCTCATGCAACAATGGGACTTGAATCGGTGAAATGGGACGGAAAAGATTATCATGCATATGTATGGACGGACGAGCCGCGCAACAGTTATGTATATGATGAGGATGCGGACGGAGCGTTCTATGTAAGAAACAGTGATAACATAGAGAACGATTATATATCGGAATATGTATATGTACATTTTGCCTTAAAAACACCTCCAACAGATAATGACATATATATAAATGGTGTATGGACAAATGACCAATTCCTACCAAAATACCGTATGATATACAATCCCCAAAACGGATTATATGAAAATGTACTATTGCTGAAACAAGGCTATTATTCGTATAATTATTTAGTAAAGAACGAAGATGGATGTTTTAGTCCACTTCAAAGCGAAGGTAACTTCTGTTACACTGAAAATAAATATCAATGCCTGGTATATTACAAGGCGGCAGGAGACAGGACTGATACTCTTGTCGGATATCAGCAGATAAGAATAAACTAAAAATTTTTATTTATAGACTTATATTGTCAGTTATTCTTTATACGTTTTATAAGTTTACCATTATAAGCAAATATCATCTCGACCATAAAACTGCTTGGAGAGTTAGGGATTCCAAGAATCGCAAAATAATGAATACCCTCATCATCTGCTTTATAAAATGTCATATCGCTGAAAACAGACTGCTTTAAATATTGTGGAGCAACCTGAGATGAAAAATCATTCTTAGTTATATTACTTGAGAATATTCGTTCTGCGCCGCAAAAAAGACTAAAGTGAATTATATTATCATAGTAAATATTGTACACTTCAACACCATCATCATTAAATGTTGCTTTAGGAACCTTATATGTCGTTGGATTTACCTGTACATAACAATGATATTTTTTTTCATTATAATATACAATGGTATCTTTTTTTATTAAACGGTTCTGATTTATGGAAACAACGGATCTTTTATTGAATAATTTCAGATAACTAGAATCATTACTTTTTACAAGTCGCATGTGCTCACCATTTTGATTGATAAATTCAAACAAATGTTTTGTCCGTTTAATTATAGGATATCTCATTTTGTTTGCTCCATACAATACAAACGAATCTTTTTCTACACGGAAATAAACAGGTACACTAGTAGTATCTGGAAAATAAACGGTGTCACCTTTTATTCTAAAGGCAACATCCTCATCATCTTCATTTATCCATATACCTTGCAATTCTTTTTTTGCAATGGTATTTTCTTTTACTTCCTCAACATCAGTGCGTGTCGTGCAACTGAACACAATAAGGAAAGTACATATTATCACAATAAGAGAAAATGCATGGTATCTCATCACACAAATGTCAATCAGTAATCTTCTTAAATAGACACATTAATCAAACAAATCTGCATTTCCTAAAGATTTGCCTTTCAAGTCTTTCTCACTCGTTTTCACGTCGCACGCCTCTATAGGCCATTTGATACCAATGGCTTCATCATTCCACCTTATACTAGCCTCATGTTCCGGGGCATAAACATTATCAACTTTATATGTAAAAATGGCTTCATTACTAAGCACAAGAAAGCCATGCGCAAACCCGCGTGGTATAAATAATTGTCGCTTATTATCTTCGCTTAATTCAACCATTACATATTTTCCAAATGTACTAGACGATTTACGTATGTCCACAGCAACATCTACCACACGGCCTTTTATCACACGGACTAATTTTGCCTGTGAAAATTCGCCTTTTTGGTAATGAAGACCACGCAATACTCCATAGCTAGATTTAGACTCATTATCTTGCACAAAAGTTATTTTCCCGATATACTCTTCAAACTCATCCTTTTTCCATGCCTCAAAAAAATAACCACGGGCGTCATTAAACACTTTTGGCTCAATGATCCAAACGCCATCAATATCTGTTTTTATGTATTCCATTATAATATAATCTGAAATATATTAAGCATTGTTTAGGAACCAAAACGTCCCCTACAAACGCAAAGATAATACAATTATATTGAATACCAAAATAAAAAATATTATTTAATTATACCATTCAACTTTTTAAAATATTTCGTTGGGAAAGTCATGTGTTTTTGTTAATTTTGCAAACGTGATTGAATTAGAAAGACATATAACAAAATTATTACTCACGAATGATTGTGTAATTGTTCCTGATTTCGGAGGTTTCATGACTCACCATATAGATTCTGTATATGATCATGAAGCAAGAATGTTTTATCCTCCATTAAGAACATTGGGATTTAATCCACAATTGAAAATAAACGATTCATTGCTCGTTCAATCGTACGTTGAAGTCTATGATATAAGTTATCCAGAGGCTCTCACTAGGATTGAAAATGACGTAACACGCTTGAAGGCCATACTTGAAAAAGAAGGCGAATATGAATTGTATGGTCTAGGAGTAATATACATACGCAAGGATGGTGGATACGAGTTCAGACCTTGCGAGGCGGGGATACTTACACCAAATTACTATGGCTTAAGTACATTTTCTGCACATATAATCGAAAATAAGAATATAGCATCGAATGACGAAGCTACCGTAAAAGGCAGCAAAGTGAAGACAATGCCAATAAGCTCAATCACTGAGAACGAAAACAAAAATAGTAAATCTAAAGAAAAAACAATAACACTTAATATTCCAATCTCTTCTTTAAAAGAGATTGCTGCAGCATGCATTATCTTTGTTCTATTTTTTCTTATTCCATCACCTATTGGAGATAATCATTCATCCAGCGTAACAAAAAGTAGAATAGATACAAATGTTCTTTGGGATATAATGCCAAAAGACATTACTATTGGAACTCCTGATTTTAAGTTGGTAGAAAAAAAACAAGACAAGGAAACAGAAAAGAGACAATTAACAAAAAACTCCAATAGTAATACGAAACATACATATTTCAGCATTGTTCTTGCAAGTAAAATTTCAAAGAAAAATGCTGAAAACTATGTGGATTTGTTACATAAGAAAGGATTTGAGAAAGCCAAGGTATATACAACATCGGGCGGTTCAAAAGTCATATATGATAAATTCGCTACGCGCAAAGAAGCAAATCGCGTCCTTAATATGCTGAACACAGATATAGACTTTTCTGACGCGTGGATCACTAGCATAACAGAATAACAATGAAAAGAGTACGGTGTCCTAAATGTGATAGATATGTGATTTTTGACGAAAACAGATATAAGGATGGACAGAACCTTGTATTTGAATGTCCAAATTGTGGTAAACAGTTCAGTATACGGATTGGTGTTTCAAAATTGAATAATATACAACGCGAGGAGAATTTATCCGAGCAACCTGATAATAATAAATATGGATATATTGTCGTAATAGAAAATATCTTTCATTACAAACAGATTATTCCTTTAAATTTAGGAGAAAATATTATTGGGCGTTATATGAAGGGTAGTAAAATTAACTGTCCTATTGAAACAAACGATCCTAGTATCGATATGACCCATTGCTCAATCACAGTAAAATCAGAAAAAGGAGCATTAAAATATATATTGAAAGACGGGCCAAGTAATACCGGTACTTTTGTTGATAATGAGATTTTAAAAAATAAAGAATGCCGAGTTATCCAAAATGGTTCTTTATTTACAATTGGAGCAACAAGTATAATCTTACATACGCCAGAAGACATGTAACATATGTGTGACATTATAACTAAATGTCCATAATTTATATAATTTTGTAGCTTATCATCGCCTTTATAAAAGAAAATTTGTAACTTTGCAAAAATAGAGATATATCATTGATTTATGGTAAACATCAGAAATTAATATGATTCCATTGATGTTATTCTCGTTATTAGATAATTTATATATGAATGAAAGTTGCAATTTTAAAATATAATGCAGGTAACATATATTCCGTTATCAATTCATTAAAAAGATTAGGAGTATCACCCATTTTAACGGATGACATCCAAGAATTAACATCTGCAGATAGAGTGATTTTACCAGGACAAGGTGAGGCAAAATCTGTAATGACTTATTTATATTCCCACAATTTAGATAAAGTCATATACAATTTACGCCAACCAGTACTTGGAATATGTATCGGGATGCAATTAATGTGTCGTCATTCAGAAGAAGGTGATACTGATTGCCTTGATATATTTCATGTGAACGTGAAACGATTCATTGCACAATCACATTATGACAAAATACCAGCAGTCGGATGGAATGAAATCTCAAATTTAAAATCTCCGCTATTCAAGGATTTTACAAAAAAAGAATTTGTCTACTTTATACATAGTTATTATGTACCACTATCTGATTATACAATTGCAGAAACAAATTATATATTGCCCTACTCTGCCGCATTAAATTATAATAACTTTTATGCGGTACAGTTTCATCCAGAGAAAAGTGGATATATAGGAGAAAAAATACTTAATAATTTTTTAAGCATATGATAAAATTAATCCCTGCAATTGATATAATAGATGGTAGATGTGTTCGCCTTACAAAAGGAAATTATAATGAGAAGACAATCTATCACGAAAATCCTGTTGATGTTGCAAAAGAATTTGAACAGCTGGGATTAACGCGCTTACATTTAGTCGATCTTGATGGTGCTAAATCAGATCATGTCATAAACATTGATGTACTAAAAGCAATATCCACTCAAACAAATCTACATGTTGATTTTAGCGGTGGAATAAAATCTGATGATGATATAAAAGACGTTTTTAATAATGGTGCAAATATGGTAACAATAGGCAGCGTTGCTGTGAATAATCCGTATTTATTTAATAAATGGCTCAAAGAATATGGACCACAAAAAATCATCTTAGGAGCAGACATTAAAAACGGAAGTATTGCAATTAACGGATGGAAAGACGAAACAAAAAAAAGCATATATTCTTTTCTTGAACACTATATCAGTCTTGGAATTATAAATATATTATGTACAGACATAACAAAAGACGGGACCTTATCTGGACCAGCGTATAATTTATATACAGAGATATTAAGAAGATTTCCCGAAATTAATTTAATTGCTAGTGGCGGAGTATCTTCAAATGAAGATATTATAAAACTAGATAAATTAGGTGTTAAAGCCGTAGTATTCGGCAAAGCATACTATGAGCATAAAATCGATATAAAAACTTTAATGCAGTATGTATAACGGTCTGGCAAAAAGAATTATACCCTGTCTTGATGTAAAAAATGGTAATACCGTAAAAGGTGTTAACTTCAAGAATCTACAGCTGGCGGGAGATCCTGTGCAACTTGCAAAACAATACAATGCTGACGGAGCAGACGAACTAGTATTCCTAGATATAACCGCTACTGTTGAGGGGAGAAAAACCTTCACTAAATTAGTATCTAGAATTGCAGAGGAAATAAATATCCCATTTGCTGTTGGTGGTGGCATAAATACCTTTGAAGATGTCGAAAGATTATTAGATGCAGGTGCAGACAAAATCAGTATTAATTCTGCAGCCATCAACAATCCTAATATAATTAATAAAATAACGAATGCATTTGGATCACAGGTATGCATTTGTGCAATTGACGCGCAATTCGATGGTACGGACTGGTTTTGTTATATTAAAGGAGGAAGAGAAAAAACTTCCTTAAAACTGATGGACTGGGCAAAAGAGGTTGAAGATCGAGGCGCAGGTGAAATACTATTCACGAGTATGAATCATGATGGTGTTAAAAACGGATATGCCAATGAAACATTAGCACAAATGTCTGAGCAACTTAGAATTCCAATAATTGCAAGTGGCGGGGCCGGTAAAAAGGAAGACTTTCTGAATGTATTTAATATTGGAAAAGTTGATGCTGCCCTTGCTGCAAGTGTCTTTCATTTTGGTGAAATTAAAATACAGAATTTAAAACGCTATCTTTTGGATAATGGCGTAAAGGTAAGACTTTAAAAAATAATCATAAAATATATGAAAATTGATTTTGAGAAGATGAACGGTCTTGTTCCGGCAATCATACAAGATGCTAAGACAAAAAATGTACTGATGCTTGGTTACATGAACGAAGCTGCATATAATAAAACGTTAGAAACGAAACATGTAACGTTTTGGAGCAGATCGAGAAATTGTTTATGGACAAAAGGCGAGACATCTGGTAACATACTTGAATTAGTAAGTATAAATGTTGACTGTGATAATGATACTTTATTAGTAAAAGTCCACCCTACTGGCCCTGTATGTCATACAGGAAGTGATACGTGTTGGCAAGAATCCAATAAAGATTGTGATACCTCATTTTTGTCAGAATTACAGGAATTCATATCAAAAAGATATGAAGAACAACCAGAAGACTCTTACACAACATCTTTATTCAAGGCCGGAATAAACCGTATGGCTCAGAAAGTTGGAGAAGAAGCTGTTGAAGCTGTAATCGAGGCAACAAATGGTACCGATGAACGATTAATTTATGAATGCTCTGACTTAATCTATCATATGATTGTCCTCCTGACAAGCAAAGGACTAAGCATAAATGATGTTATCAAAGAATTAGAAATAAGACATAGTCCATCATGGCATAAACATTAATATCATATAAAGAATATGTTAGTTGATTATCAGCAAGTAAATATATACCAAGGTGACGAATTGATATTGAAGGATGTCAATTTTTCTGTAGATACAGATCAATTCATATATATTATAGGTAAAGTCGGATCAGGAAAAAGTTCTCTGCTTAAAACTATGTATTGTGAACTCGATCTTTCAATTAGCGAGACAGGAAAAGCAGAGGTTCTTGGACGAAACCTCTTAACCCTTAAACGTCGTGATATTCCGTCTTTAAGAAAAGAAATGGGAATTATATTTCAGGATTTTCAATTATTACATGATAGAAGTGTATTTAAGAATCTACAATTTATCTTACAGTCAACTGGTTGGAAGTCAAATAAAGATATCAATAACAGGATAGATCAGGTCCTTTCAGAAGTTGGTATGTTAGATAAAAAAGATAAATTTCCGCACGAACTGTCTGGAGGCGAACAACAGCGCATAGCTATCGCAAGAGCCGTGCTTAATACGCCTAAAATAATAATTGCTGATGAACCGACAGGAAATCTAGATCCGGATACAGCAAACAATATTGTTGAACTATTAAGAAAAATCACAGAAACAGGAACTTCTGTTGTTATGTCTACACATAATATCTCTATGCTAAAAAAATATCCTGGAATTATTTATAAATGTGATGAGGGCTCTTTGATTAATATAACAAATAAATATTATAACAAATAATTGTTGCAATATAAAATATACCAAGAATATAACATAAAAAATTACAAATATGAAGATAATGAAATTTGGTGGAACCTCAGTCGGTTCACCGGAAAGAATAAAAGCTGTTGCGGCAATGGTTGCAGAGAAGACTGAGCATCCTGTATTCGTAGTTCTTTCAGCAATGTCTGGAACGACCAATTCACTTATTGAAATTTCCAATTATTTATATAAGAAAAATACCGATGGAGCCAATGAGGTTATAAATAACCTTGAAAAAAAATACAAACAACATGTAGAAGAATTATATTCTACGGATAAATATAAAAATCTGACACTAGATTTCCTCCGTAATGAATTCAATTATCTGCGTTCATTTACAAAAGATCTTTTCACCAGTTTTGAGGAAAAGAATATAATAGCGCAGGGTGAGATAATAAGTACTAACATGATGACCAATTATTTATTGGAAAGAGGCGTCAAAGTTGTACTGTTATCCGCACTTGACTTTATGCGTACGGATAAAAACGCTGAACCTGATTTACATTATCTTAAAGAAAAACTTTCTGTTGTAATGAAAGAGAATCAAGGCTACAGTGTTTATATTACTCAAGGATTTATATGTCGAAATGCATATGGTGAGGTTGATAATCTGCAAAGAGGAGGCAGTGATTTTACCGCATCCTTAATTGGTGCTGCACTTCCTGCAGATGAAATACAAATATGGACCGATATTGATGGTATGCATAATAATGATCCTCGTATTGTCGATAAAACAGAGGCAATACACCAACTTAATTTTGAGGAAGCTGCAGAATTGGCATATTTCGGTGCAAAGATACTTCATCCGACATGCGTACAGCCGGCTAAATATGCAGGGATACCAGTACGATTGAAAAATACAATGGATCCGGCAGCAGAAGGAACCATTATTGATAATGTATTGATAAAAGGTAAAATCAAGGCTGTAGCAGCAAAAGACAGCATTACTGCAATTAAAATAAAATCCAGCAGAATGTTGTTTGCCACCGGATTCTTACGCAAAGTTTTTGAGATATTCGAAAGCTATCAGACACCAATAGACATGATTACAACAAGTGAAGTTGGTGTATCAATGAGTATAGATAATTGTACACATCTGAGTGAAATTGTCGATGAGCTAAAGAAATATGGTACTGTCACAGTTGATACAGATATGTGTATAGTATGTGTTGTTGGTGATCTCGATTGGAGTAATATCGGTTTTGAAACCCTTGCACTCGATGCCATGAAGGATATTCCAATTCGCATGATATCTTACGGTGGCTCCAATTATAATATTTCTTTCTTAATTAAAGCTTCCGATAAAAAGCGTGCCCTCCAGCAATTAAGTGAGATTTTGTTTAAAGAAAAATAATCATACTAAAATGAGTCATAATTTTCCAATTAATAAATTTAACAATATAAAAACGCCTTTTTATTATTACGATAGCGAACTATTGCGTGATACCCTAAGTTCATTGCAAAAAGAAATCGCTAAGTATGATAATTATTATATGCATTACGCAATAAAGGCAAATTCTAACCCTAAGATATTAAAGATAATTGCTCAGTATGGATTTGGCGCAGATTGTGTAAGTGGAGGAGAAATTCGAGCTGCCATTGACGCCGGAGTTCCCGCTTCCAAAATTGTCTATGCCGGTGTAGGTAAAAGCGATTGGGAAATAAATCTTGGTCTTGACAATGACATATTCTGCTTTAATGTAGAGAGCTTAGCTGAATTAGAGGTTATAAACGATCTGGCATCACAACGGAATAAAATAGCAAACGTTGCATTCAGAATAAATCCAAATGTCGGCGCTCATACACACGCAAACATTACAACTGGACTTGCCGAAAATAAATTCGGCATAGCAATGGATGATCTGGATTCGATAATGGAAGAGTCTAAGTCATTAAAAAATATAAACGTTATTGGACTACATTTTCATATCGGATCACAGATTCTTGATATGTCAGATTTCATTGCATTATGCAATAGAATAAATGATATTCAAGACAAATTGGAGCAGCAGGGAATCGTATTAAGCAATATAAATGTCGGCGGTGGACTGGGAATCAATTACGAATATCCAGACAAAGAGCCGGTACCTGACTTTGCCGGATATTTTTCCACATACGCAAAACATCTGCGCTTGCGTCCGGAGCAGAAGGTTCACTTTGAATTAGGAAGATCAGTTGTTGGACAATGTGGTTCACTTATCACCCGTGTGCTTTATGTCAAAAAAGGTTCGTACAAGAAGTTTGCAATTGTCGATGCCGGAATGACAGATCTCATACGTCCCGCATTGTACCATGCATATCATAAAATAGAGAATCTCAGCAACAATGATGAGATGGAAAAATATGATGTCGTAGGTCCGATATGTGAATCAAGTGATGTCTTCGGCAAAGACATAGAACTCAATAAATGCCATCGTGGAGATATCATAGCCATGCGTTCTGCCGGAGCATATGGTGAGGTGATGGCGAGTCAGTATAATTGTAGAGAACTTCCTAAAGGGTATATAACAGAAGAATTATGATTAATGCCTTTTCTATAGCAATAGGCCTATTATTAATTTTACTTTCACTTATCACGCCTCTTCTGAATCCGTTTTTCAGAAAGGTAAGAAAGAGTGATATAAAAGACTCTGACGACGGTTACACCGGAACAGAATCCGATATATCAGTTCTTCTGTTAGCATATGATGAGCCTCAAGAATTGCAGAATTGTATTTCTGCAATTCTTGAGCAAAATTATAATCATAATCTTGAAATTATTGTAATCATAGAAAAAGGAGATGCGTATGCAGAAAACATACTCAGCGGTTTTCATGATGACAAACGTATATATGTAACTTTCATACCCTCCAGATCTTTATTCATGAGCAGACAAAAACTCGCCATTTCATTGGGTGTGAAAGCTGCTCATAATGAATGGATAACAGTAATAAAATCAACAGATAGGCCAGTATCATCGAATTGGTTGTCTTCACTTTCCAAGCATTTTAATAAAGAAACATCCCTTGTTATCGGATATGCTAATTATGAGCAAGACACAAAATCATATTATAGATTTTTGCATCTTCGCAACTTGTTGTATCTATTTAATATAGCTCAACATAAAACTGCATATCGTGCAGGTAGTCCAAACATTGCTTTCCGTAAGACTGTGTTTATAAATGGCGACGGATATCGTGATAATCTTCAGCTGATACACGGTGAGTTTGATTTCATTATAAATAAATATGCGGAAAAAGGCAATACTTCTGTAGAAATATCTCCAGAAGCATTTATTAGAGAAGAAAAACCGACAAAAAAAGAATGGAATAACAGACAGATTGCATTATTTTATATGCGTAAGATTCTCAACAGATCCTTATCATATAAAATATGTTATGCTATGGATCTTTTTATGATGTATATTAATTATATTGCAATAATAGCAATGATAATATATTCATCAATATATAAGAACTACCTGCTTTTGTCTGTTTCCATACTCGCATTGATACTGACTGTAATACTTCGAACAATTATTGCCAAGAAATCGTTTAAACAATATAAGGAACACATATCATGCATAAAAGTCATACCATATGAGATTTCTCTGTTCTTCCACGATTTAAGGTCCTTATTCAAATACTTGGCATCTGATAAGAATGATTTTACAACTCATAAAGTATGAGAATACAATATATTATTACAGGCAAACGTCATAAAGACGATATGAATAGCACAAATATTCATTTTATGACATTGTTGCAAGAATATATATGTAAGTATGATTATGTAGATATTGTTGATCACGCTCCGGATATTGCTCACGTATGTGGAAATTGGAATATAGAAACAATAAGACAGATCAAGAAAATAATTCAGAATGAGATACCTGTAATATTCACTTCTTGTAATGGTCTTAATGATTTCTCGGGTAATATACAAAGGTATCAATCTCTCATTATGAGAGATCTTATACGTAATGTGTCTGCAATACATGTGTGTGGCATTATAGAAAAAGAAAAGATTCAGCATGTATGTCCTGACTCTTGCATTTATGTTGTCTCCAACCCTGTAATTTCAAATACTACGGATGCAAACAACATGACATCGTTAATGCTAAAAACATATAATAGCATTATAAACAATTATGATAAGAGAAAGAAAGAAACAATAAAATCGATAATACATGCACAATATACAAAGGATGATGAAATATTTGAGATATGTTCAAGATTTCTATATATAAAATATCTTTTACATAAAGGAAATATTCCTATAGATACTCTTAAAGAAACATCATCAATGATGATAACGAAGCAGTATGACGAAGACGAGATGGAGAAACTGATTAAAAAATTAGGAATCTACGATTTTGTTTCTTCTTTATTACATGCTATGAATATAAAGACGGGGCTTACAGAAGGTTTCATGCCGATAGAAAGTTCTAATAATAAGCTTTCAGAGACAATAATAGATACAATAACAGGAAATTGAGTAATATTTATGGAAATAAAACAATATATGCACTCATACGATATGAAATATTTGCAACTGTTGTCACAATCGTTTACAAATATTTCAGAGGCAAGCACTGAGATAATAAATCTGCAGGCGATACTCCATCTTCCGAAAGGTACCGAACATTTTCTTGCCGATATACATGGAGAGCATGAAGCGTTCCTCCATATATTAAAAAACGCATCCGGAAATATCAAACGCAAAGTCAATGAGATTTACGGGAACACAATGCTCGAATCTGATAAACGCGAGCTTTGCACTTTAATATATTATCCTGACCAGGAACTTGAAATTATAAAAGCATCCGGAAGAGACATAAACGACTGGTATCATATCACAATACATCACCTTGTATCAATATGTAAATTGGTTTCCAGTAAATACACACGCTCAAAAGTACGCAAAGCCTTACCGGAGGATTTCAGCTATATCATTCAGGAACTGTTACACGAACATACTGAAGACGCAGACAAAGCTGCATATGTAAATGTCATTATTGACACAATCATATCAACTGGCAGGGCTGATGACTTCATAATTGCTATCTCAAACGTTATCCAAAGACTGGCAATCGATCAATTACATATTCTGGGAGATATCTATGACCGCGGACCAGGCGCCCATATCATCATGGATAATCTTTCTTCTTATCATAGTTGGGATATACAGTGGGGCAATCACGACATTCTTTGGATGGGTGCACTGGCCGGTAACAAGGCGTGCATATGCAATGTCATCAGACTTTCGCTGCGTTATGCCAATATGGTAACTCTTGAAGATGGCTACGGCATAAACCTGCTTCCTTTGGCAACATTTGCAATGGATACATACAAAGACGATCCGTGTGAGGAGTTCATGCCAAAAATATATGGAGACTCAAAAGACTTTGATGAGAAATCACGGCGTCTTACAGCCATGATGCATAAAGCCATAACAATAATACAGTTTAAAGAGGAGGCTGCCATATATCGATGCCATCCCGAATGGAACATGACAGACAGGATTCTGCTTTCAGACATTGATTATGACAGAGGAACCATAAATATAAACAATAAGGAATATAAGCTGAAAAGCAACAACTTTCCTACAATAGATCCTTCCTGTCCATACAGACTTACAGAAGAGGAGGCATCGCTTATGGAAAAGTTATGTCATTCTTTCCAAATAAGTGAAAAGCTGCATAAGCACATACGTCTCATGTTGCAGCACGGTTGTATGTATTCTGTATATAATAACAATCTGCTGTTTCATGCTTCCATACCTCTCAACGACGATGCCAGCTTAAAACAGGTTGAAATAAAACCGGGATACAAATATTCCGGACGCGAGTTGTTCAATCAGATAGGAATGATGATCAGGACCGCATTCCAGGACGATTCCCTGCCGGAAGACAAAGCCTATGCAACTGATTATTTTCTTTATCTCTGGTGTGGGCCGAACAGTCCGTTGTTTGACAAATCAAAGATGGCCACCTTTGAGCGCTATTTCATTGAGGATAAGGAAACTCATTACGAGGAAAAGGGCAATTATTTCAAATTCCGCGATAATGAGGAGGTAATAGACAGAATAATGGACGCCTTCAATATAAAGGGCAAAAATCGTCATATCATCAACGGACATGTACCGGTACACGTAAGGAACGGTGAGACACCAATCAAGGCAAACGGAAAATTAATGGTGATTGACGGAGGATTTGCACAGGCTTATCACAAAGAAACCGGCATTGCAGGGTACACACTGATATACCATAGTCGTGGTTTCCAGCTTGTACAGCACGAACCATTTACAAGTACGGCAGACGCGATACAGCAATGTACTGATATTAAAAGCACAACCCAGATTGTTGAAATGTCCTCTCATCGCATGCTGGTGGCAGATACTGATATCGGTATAGAGTTAAAGAAACAAATATCTGACCTGGAGAAGCTCCTCTATGCATACAGACACGGACTTATAAAAGAGGTCATACGAAATAAATAGAATAACAAGAATTTGGTGGACTGATATGTCTTTGGACGTGAGCTCGACGAATTTAGAACAATATTGTTATTAATCGTTCTCACAACAACACGACTATTCCGGGAAAGACTACGGTATGCTACAATTGTATGAGATTAACAATAGAATTAGCTATTGCAGGCTGGCAAAATCATAATCTTTCCCGTGCATTGTAATTTTTTGTTCAGCAAAACCAAAATAATAAAAATGGCTGGTACTTAGAAATAAGTATCAGCCACATTTTTTATCTTACTAAAAGTTTTATAACATATAATAAATTCTATAACCTTTTGGTGACCATAGCGCGATTATTATTTGGATTTTCAGTACCATAAAGATACAACATCTTTGTTAATCGCATATTTACATGAATTCACCATTCATCGAACTCACGTCAAACAACAAATACAAAGAAGCTATCACACAATATCACCAGACTTCAATAATTCGTCAAGAGTTACATCACCGTGCGACTTCATATATTTGTCAATCTTATTCACATAATCTGTATTAAACACGTTTCTGCCAGCCACTTTATTTACCGCCCACATTATTTTTGCTGCGTGAATTTCCCTACCCTTTCTTGACGGTGATTTTACTGACTTATAAGGATATAGACTTAAAAGATAGAAACTTATACAATCTGATACAATGTATTCACGAGACATAAATTTACATTGCTTCTGCGTATAATACTTTTTATAAATAGGATAATCAGCCCCAAGATATTTGTCCAAGAAGATACCAATTGCTCCATCCACAACAATAACGCTTTGATCTAAAGACCCTATCTGAGAGTAGATATAAGGTAGCTTCACCCCAGGAATAAGTTCCCGAAGCTTTTTGAATGCTTTCTTAAACTCTTTGTTTATATCTGACATATCTGCATACTGCAGTTCCACATCAGAAATAATTTTCTGTAAGAGAGTATCTTGGTAATAATTAAGAAACTTGCTGTTTATCTCAGGATCGCTGATCTCACCAAGCTGTAACACGTCTTCTATCAATATACGCGTTTCCCTTGGATAATCTGTATTAAGCTGTTGCAATGCTGCAAAATCACCCGTTGTGAGATAACGCGTCTCAATACGATCGTAACGCTTCACCTCAATACGTCCATTTGCTCCCTCATCATTCTGCTTCAATTTTATTCCACATGATACGAACAGAAACAGAAGCACAAATGATATTATATGATATAAAGTTTTCACTAATAGAGATATAACATTGCAATAAACCTATACAAAAATACTAAAAAATATTTTCAAATCCAAATATTCCTCTAAAACAAGTTAAAATTTTAACTAAAATCTTTATTTTTGGTTTATTTTATTGAATTTGGACAAAAATTCTTAATCAATTATAGATCACAGAATTTGTGTATGCCTCTAAAATAGAATTGCCATAACAACGACTTCTCATAAAGGCCGGCAATAGTCTTTACACGACGTTTTTTCTGAATATTAAGCCTGTCATTTTTAAATTCCGGAAGCCACTTACAGAAATCACGCCTTGCCTTTAAGACAGCCTTAAATTCGCCCAAATTATGATCAACCATCAGCATCTTGAATGCCGCCACATAATCCAAAATAAAGCGCATGAACATGACCTTGCTTAAATCAGAATCTTCCGTATTCTTATACAACATAGTAAGATTGTTTCTGAAATTAAGATAGGTTTTCATCGGATTACTCTTAGGCAGTGTGCCGCCACCGACATGATACACTATGCTTGCCGGAACACAATATATCTTACGTCCCATTATATGCATTCGCCAGCATAAATCAATCTCTTCATTGTGTGCGAAGAATCGAGGATCAAAGCCTCCTGCATTCCAGAAGTCACCACTACGCACCAACATACATGCGCCTGTAGCCCACAAAATCTCGGTGACATTATTATATTGTCCGGCATCCGACTCAACCTTATTAAATATACGGCCACGACAGAACGGATAACCATATTTATCAATAAAGCCACCGGCTGCGCCTGCATACTCGAACATATCACGATTAAACATCGACAAAATTTTGGGTTGACATGCGGCACACTCTGAATGAGCATCCATAAACGAGACAAGAGGATCAAGCCAATGCGGAGTAACTTCGACATCACTGTTTATCAATAGATAATACTCGGCATCTATCTGTCGCAAAGCCCTGTTATATCCATCTGCAAAGCCATAATTTTTATCAAGCATTATAGTCCGTACATTCGGATAGGTAGTTCTGACATATTCCATGGAATCATCAGTAGAAGCATTATCTGCGACAACAACTTCAGAAGCACCGTCAGACGAATACTTTATAACAGAAGAAAGATAACTTTGCAGCATTTTCTTTCCATTCCAATTCAATATTACAATTGCTACTTTCATAATATATTTGCCTTTAATGCTGTTTTTTGACTATTAAAACCACCTAATCTGACATTAATCAACTGATTATCGTATGCCTCACTACACTCTGACGGTGAAAGCTCCACACGTATGTAGTTACGCGTGAATCCATGCATTGCTTTTCCTTTCGAGGCTTTCTCAAACAACACCTCCGCATCCTGCCCGATATGTTTCTCATAAAAGGCATCCCGCTTCATATCGCTGAGCTCCAACAAACTCCGACAGCGCTCTTTCTTTTCTTTTTCAGACACAATATAAGGAATCTTCAAGGCAGCCGTACCCGGACGTTCACTATAAGGGAATACATGAAGTTGGGTAACATCCAGATTTTTCAGAAAATCATAACACTCCTCAAAATGCTCAGGGTGCTCACCTCTGCAACCAACCATGACATCCACACCGATAAATGCGTCCGGCATCAATTGCTTTATGACATTTATCTTATGTGCAAACAATTTCTTATCATACCTTCTGTGCATCAAGCGTAACACCTCGTCAGAACCGCTCTGTAACGGTATATGGAAATGAGGCATGAAAGCCCTGCTATTTGCACAATACTCTATAAGTTCATCATCAAGCAGATCCGGCTCCATACTGCTTATTCTGAATCGTTTTATTTCCTCGACTTGGTCAAGCGCTTTTACAAGATCTATAAAGCGTTCATGTGTAGTCTTGCCAAAATCACCGATGTTAACTCCGGTCAGGACAATTTCCTTACCACCCTCCTCTGCCGCATGTCGGGCTTGAGCGACAAGCGAGCTGATGTCTGGATTTCGAGAAAAGCCTCTTGCATAAGGTATCGTACAATATGTGCAGAAATAGTCACATCCATCCTGTACCTTAAGGAAATAACGTGTACGGTTACCTCTCGAACAAGACGGAGCAAATGTCTTTATATCCTTTGTCTTGACCGAAAAATACTGATGCAGATTTGTTTTCTCTTTGGACGTGGTCTCATTCAGACTTTGTTTTTTCGTCCATGCATCATTAAGAAAATCAATCAGCATTGCCTTTTCGTTTGATCCGAGCACCAGGTCCACACCATCTATCTTACTGACCGTTTCAGGTTGAAGCTGCGCATAACAACCTGTCACAACAACAAGTGCACCGGGATTATTTCTTACCAAGCGGTGAATGACCTGCCGGCATTTATGATCTGCCACATCAGTTACCGAACATGTATTAATAAGACATATATCTGCGACCTCCCCTGTCTCGGCGCTTCTCACTCCCATGTCGCTCAACATTTGTGCAAATGTTGAAGTTTCTGAGAAATTCAATTTACATCCGAGAGTATAATATGCCGCTATTTTACCTTGAAAAACAGAACTATCTATCATTTATATTACATTTGGAAATACAAAAGTAATAAAAAACTCAAAAGTATCTTCATTATTATATATGAATAAACACCATATTTTTACTTTATAGTAAGAATATCATAGAATGATAATATATAATTAAAGGTCATAATAATTGTCTTTGAATAAGCGCGAATATCCGTTAACATTTATTATCATTTCGAAACCATCTGAATATCAAGCAGTTAGAAAAAAGTTACACAAAAGACAAAAAAAAAATCAAAAAAAATGATGTTATAAGAAAAAAATGCTTACCTTTGCAACGTTTTAATAAACAAATGATTGTTTTACAGATTTAAAAAGCAAAGAAAATGAAGAAATTAGTTTTAATGTTCGTAGCTATCGCAGCTATCTCATTCGCATCTTGTGGTAACAACACAAAAACAGCTGCAACAAACGCTGATTCACTGTCTGACACAGCAGCAGTAGAAGACACAGTTGCTCCTGCTGACTCTTTGACAGGTGACAGCCTCTAATCAAGAGCTAGAACAAAAAATGAGAGATTGACCGCCAGACCTAGTCTGACGGTTTTTTTGTGCCACACAACCAACAAAATCAGGATTGTTATAATCAATAAATATCCTATCAACATTTGAAAGCCTCAGTATGGTGACACTTCATTTATTGCCAGTATAATTTCATATTATAAAACCGGAAAACATAGTTAGCTTCTTTCCAAATCTTAATGTCAGCCATTTTTGAAGAAAACTAAAGCAATCAACTTACAATTTTTCTTGACTCAATTTTGACAGAATAAAAGCAGAAAATAGATATAAGAGGAAGTTAAATCCGATATTATAAAGGCTAGTTCATCCTGTACAGTCTTTACATCTACCCTATTTGTAGTCCGAAATAATTAATCTGACGTTCTAATAATGCCCATTTTAGCCTCTGATTATACCCACCTTAGGGCGTGATTTGGTTCATTTCAGAGCCTGATATGGGCTTAACTGCATGATGAAACAGTGCTTATTCCTTGGCTGAGAAATAATTTTTAAATGTAAACCATTAGTATTCAATATATTGTAAAAATCTTTCATAATTCACATATTTGCGCCCGATGGAAAGTCAGCCCGTAAATACTCGCTTATTTTTTAGGGTAGAACAGAAAACTCATACGAAAAATCACCGGGTACTGAAAATCTGGAAGTATACCACCGACACCACCCTTTCTGCAGAAAAAGTACAATGCTTATTACAGATTAGAGTCATGGTTTCCAATCTTAATCGATCTATTGCTTTTTTACAGAGCTAATTCATATCATAAGAAGCGTTATATCACAAAGAATGAAAAATAATAAACAGAGTTGAAGCTACGATAAACATGCTACGTGTTTTTTACATATTATACCAAATTTAGTTGATCAGCAGCCGCCAACTGATATGATACAACCGACATTAAGCAAAATTAATCATAAAAAGATAAAAGCAGATGATAACCACCATCTGCTTTTATCTTTATAATAAGATATTATCTTTATTTATATTCAGCCCAACTCTTGATATCGATATCACTGAGTTTCAATGTACAGAAAGCATTGATGAATGCACTTGCCAAACGACTGTTTGTAACCAACGGCACATTGAGATCGATGGAAGCGCGGCGTATCTTGTAACCATCTGTAAGCTCACGCGGTGTAAGATCCTTAGGAATATTGACCACCATGTCTATCTTCTTCTCATGCAGCAATGTCAATGCCTGAGGCTCCTTGCCTTCTTCCGAAGGCCAATATACGCGGGTATTACGTACGCCGTTCTCATCCAGATATTTGGATGTGCCACCTGTAGCATACAATTCATAGCCATTCTCCACCAACTTCTTTGCAGCATCAAGCATCTCTGCTTTCTGCTTTGCGGCACCGGTTGACAGAAGTATGGTTTTCTTTGGTATTCCCTGCCCTACGGCAAGCATACTCTTAAGAAGCGCATCATTAGTATCATCACCCAGACAACCAACCTCACCGGTTGAGGACATATCCACACCCAAAACAGGATCGGCCTTCTGCAATCTGTTGAATGAGAATTGAGATGCCTTAATTCCGACATAATCAAGGTCGAACAGGTTCTTGTTGGGTTTCTCTACCGGCAAGCCAAGCATTACTTTTGTAGCAAGATCAATGAGGTTGAGCTTAAGCACCTTGCTGACAAACGGGAATGAACGCGAGGCTCTAAGGTTGCACTCAATAACGAGAATGTCATTGTCGCGGGCCATAAACTGAATATTGAACGGACCGGATATATGCAATTCCTTCGCAATCTGACGGCTTACACGCTTTATGCGGCGAACAGTCTCAACGTAAAGTTTCTGCGGCGGGAACTGTATCGTGGCATCACCGGAATGTACTCCGGCAAACTCGATGTGCTCAGATATAGCGTATGCAATGATCTCACCTTTATTTGCAACCGCATCCATTTCAATTTCCTTGGCATGTTCTATGAAACGGCTTACAACAACAGGGTGATCTTCGGACACATTCGCAGCCAATTTCAAGAAGCGCTCCAGTTCCTCACGATTCGAACATACATTCATCGCTGCTCCGGACAAGACATAAGACGGTCTTACAAGAACAGGGAATCCCACCTTCTCAATGAACTTGTTGATATCATCCATTGAAGTAAGGGCGCTCCACTCCGGCTGACTGATATTATTGCGCGACAACATTGACGAGAACTTGGCACGGTCCTCTGCATTGTCAATATCCTTTGCAGATGTTCCCAATATAGGCACATTCTCGGCATCAAGCTTCATTGCCAGATTATTCGGAATCTGACCTCCGGTAGAAACAATCACGCCATAAGGACATTCAAAGTCAATGATATCCATTACACGTTCGAACGTGAGCTCATCAAAATAGAGGCGGTCACACATATCGTAATCCGTAGAAACTGTCTCCGGATTGTAGTTTATCATTACAGAACGATATCCTTCCTTGCGTATGGTGTTCAATGCCTGCACGCCACACCAGTCGAACTCTACAGAACTACCTATTCTATAAGCACCGGAACCAAGAACTATTATAGAGCGTTTGTCGCGATCGAACGTAATGTCGCTTGCAACACCGGAATAAGTGACATACAGATAATTTGTGTGTGCCGGATATTCAGCCGCAAGAGTATCGATTTGTTTCACAACCGGAAGAATGCCATAATTCTTACGCAACTGACGGATTGTAAGCATGGCCTTATGCATATTGCCGATTTCAGACTCCAGTCCGACGGCACGTGCTATCTGGAAATCGGTAAAGCCATAGACTTTAGCCGTTCTCAACAGTTCCTTATCAAGATTGTTCACACTCTTGAGTGCCTTCATCTGTTCATCTATATCGATGATGTGCTTAAGCTTCTCAAGGAACCATTTGTCAATCTTTGTCAGATCATGTATCTGGTCGATTGTGTATCCCTTGTGCATTGCCTTGGATATGATGAAGATTCGTTTATCGGTCGGTTCACGCAATGCAACATCGATATCGTCGATTTCCAGCTCTTTGTTCTCGACAAAGCCATGCATGCTTTGACCTATCATACGCAATCCTTTTTGTATTGCTTCCTCAAAGCTGCGTCCGATGGCCATAACCTCACCGACAGACTTCATCGACGAACCAAGCTCTCTGTCAACACCGCGGAATTTGCTCAAATCCCAACGCGGAATCTTGCAGACAACATAATCGAGCGCCGGCTCAAAAAATACACTTGTCGTTTTGGTTATCGAGTTCTTCAGTTCGAACAGTCCATATCCCATACCAAGCTTTGCGGCCACGAATGCAAGAGGATAACCTGTTGCCTTTGAAGCCAACGCAGACGAACGGCTCAAACGGGCATTTACCTCTATGACTCTATAATCCTCACTGTTCGGATCAAGAGCATACTGCACGTTACATTCTCCAATAATACCGATATGACGTATTATCTTTATTGCAAGAGAACGTAATTTCTGACTTTCATGATCGGTCAATGTCTGAGTAGGAGCGACAACAATACTTTCGCCTGTATGTATTCCTAATGGATCGAAGTTCTCCATATTACATACAGTTATACAGTTGTCATATCTGTCTCTTACTACCTCGTACTCAATTTCCTTCCATCCTTTCAAACTTTTTTCCACCAAGACCTGCGGAGAGAAAGAGAATGCTTTTTCGGCAAGACGGTTCAGTTCATCTTCGTTATCACAGAAGCCACTACCAAGTCCACCTAAAGCATAGGCAGCACGCAATATTACCGGATAGCCTAACTCGGCAGCAGCCTTGCGTGCTTCTTCAATTGTTTCGCATGCTTCGCTTTTAATAGTCTTGACGTTAATCTCATTGAGCTTCTCGACAAACAGTTCACGGTCTTCCGTATCCATGATAGCCTGGACTGATGTACCAAGGACCTGCACACCGTATTTCTCAAGGATACCCTCGCGATATAGAGCCACACCGCAATTCAATGCAGTCTGCCCACCAAAAGCAAGCAATATACCGTCAGGTCTCTCCTTCTCAATAACCCGCTCAACGAAATAAGGTTGTACGGGCAGAAAATATATCTGATCGGCGACACCTTCAGAAGTTTGTACCGTCGCAATATTTGGATTTATCAATACTGTTGTTACACCTTCCTCACGCAGAGCCTTAAGTGCCTGAGAGCCAGAATAATCAAATTCTCCTGCTTCTCCTATCTTAAGGGCGCCAGAGCCCAACAGCAAAACTTTCTTTATATGCTCGTATTTCATACTTATTATATATTACTTACTTTAATGTATCTACAAATTTATCAAACAAGAATTCCGTATCTAAAGGTCCGGCACAAGCCTCCGGATGGAATTGGCTTGAGAACCAAGGATTCTGTTTATGCTTAATTCCCTCATTTGAGCCATCGTTCATATTAACAAAAAGTTCTTCCCAATCAGAACCTATCGTAGTTCCATCTACGGCATATCCGTGATTTTGCGTTGTAATATAACAATTATTGGTACCTACCAAACGTACCGGCTGATTATGAGAACGGTGACCGTATTTCAATTTATAAATTCTCGCACCTCCGGCCTTTGCCAACAGCTGATTTCCCATACATATTCCACATATCGGTTTACGTGACATCTGCATCTGTTTACGAAGAGCATTAACCGCGTCTTCACACATATCAGGGTCACCAGGACCATTAGCCAAGAACAAACCGTCAAAGTCCATATCTGTATAATCGTAGTTCCATGGAACACGGATTATCTCAACACCACGTTTTATAAGACACCGTATTATATTGGCTTTAACACCACAGTCAACAAGGACTACTTTCTTTCCTGCTCCTTCATTATATCTTATTACATCACGGCAACTTACCTTATCAACGAAATTCACACCTTCGTAAGAAGCCTGAGGAATGTTATCAGGTTCATCATCAAAAAGAATCTTACCCATCATAACTCCATGCTCACGAAGTACCTTTGTAAGCTCTCTTGTATCTATTCCTGTGATGCCAGGGACATGTTCACGCTTCAGCCAATCAGCAAGACTCTCATTTGCATTCCAATGCGAATAACGCTCACTATAATCTGCTACAATAATAGCTGTTGCATATATCCTGTCACTTTCCATAAATAACGGCAGGTTATTCTTATCATAAGAAAATGACGGGACACCGTAATTTCCTATAAGCGGATAAGTTAATACCATAAGCTGTCCTGCGTATGACGGGTCGGTCAATGATTCAGGATATCCAACCATGGCCGTATTAAAAACAACCTCACCGGCCACCGGCGCTTCATAGCCAAATGATTTACCATGGAACTTAATTCCGTTCTCTAAAACTAAAGTTACGTTTCTCATTTTTGATTTTAGAATTTCTTTTCGTTCTGATAAACATTCTCAATGTAATTCACAAAAGCCTGATTACACAATTTCGTGCCTCCTGGCGTAGGATATTTTCCTGTAAAATACCAGTCTCCTTTATGATCAGGTATAGCTTTATGTAATCCATCAATTGACTGAAATACTAATTCTATCGGAGTTTTAACTTCCGTAGGACGCAATATCTCAACAATTTTCTTATTTATCTCATCAACCGTGAACGGATCGTATATGTCACGCACACAATTGCGCATATCTTTTGCTTGTTTTTCCAATTCCTTTTTACAAGCATTGTATGTATCTGTTATCAAATCATACTTTCCTCTTTCCTTCAACAGTTCTATCGTTGCCCTGAACGCACAGAACTCTTCAAGACGTGCCATATCTATTCCGTAATAATCAGGATAACGTATTTGCGGAGCACTGCTGACTATTACGATCTTCTTTGGATGCAGCCTGTCAAGAATACGCAAGATGCTTTCTCGCAGTGTTGTACCTCTTACTATGCTGTCATCAATGACAACAAGATTATCTACGTAAGGCACGATACTTTCATACGTTATATCATACACATGGGATGCAAGATCGTTTCGCGAATTACCTTCCGTAATAAAGGTTCTTAACTTTATATCTTTCCATGCGACCTTCTCAGAACGAACATAATCGCTCAAAATAGAAACCAATTCTTCTTTTGTTGGGATATGTCCTAACTCCTGTATCTTTTTTATTTTACTTTCATTCACATAGTGTTTGAATCCGGTAAGCAATCCATAATATGCCACCTCTGCCGTGTTGGGAATAAACGAGAAAACAGTGTGTTTAACGTCGTAGTCAATAGCTTTCAGAACCGGATCACATAAACTTTCTCCCAACTGTTTGCGCTCCTTATAAATATCTCTGTCACTACCACGGCTGAAATAAATTCGTTCGAACGAACATGCACTGTCTCCTTTTACCGGTATAACTTCCTCAATTGAGAAATCACCATTGCGCTTTACCATTAAAGCATGACCAGGACTTAATTCTTTAATATCCTCGCACTCAAGATCGAAAGTTGTCTGTAAGACTGGACGTTCACTGGCAACTGCCACAAATTCATCGTTCTTATAATAAAACGCAGGTCTTATTCCCCAAGGGTCACGCATTGAAAACATTTCTCCGCTGCCAGTAATGCCACAAACAACATATCCACCATCAAAATCAGTCATTGTGCTTTTCAGCACGTTCCTCATCTCGACATGGTCGTTAATATATTCTGTTATTTGTTTATTTTCCAACCCAAGTTCTTTTGCCTTTACGAAATTACGCTCCACCTCTCTATCAAGACGGTGTCCCATAAATTCCAACATGATGTAAGCATCACTGTATATTCTTGGATATTGTCCCTGCAATGTAAGCTTATTAAATATCTCATCAACATTCGTCATATTGAAATTTCCGCATAAGCAAAGATTCTTTGCCTGCCAATTATTTCTACGCAGGAACGGATGAACATACGACAACCCCCTTTTACCGGTTGTAGAATATCTTAAGTGGCCCATATACAGCTCACCGGCAAAAGGCAGATTATTCTTTGCGAAAACAGCATCCGCCAACTGTTCCTGATCCAATCTTTTAAGACCACGATGCGCATTTGCAAATATTTCCGTAATAGCATCCTTACCTTCAGCACGCTCACGGAACATGTATTCCTTACCCGGTACACTATTGAGCTTAACACAGGCCATACCTGCCCCTTCTTGCCCACGATTGTGTTGTTTCTCCATCATAAGATAGAGTTTATTCAACCCAAACATCCACGTACCGTACTTATCTTGATAATATTTTAACGGTTTTAGCAATCTTATCATTGCAATACCGCATTCATGCTTCAATGGTTCCACTTTGTTATATTTTTATTTGCATTTATAATTATCACTCTACCGTCACAGACTTAGCCAGATTTCTCGGCTGATCAACGTTTTTACCTTTACATACAGCAACATGATAAGCCAAAAGCTGTAAAGGAATAACATCAATAAGAGATTCGAAACATTCCATTGTATCAGGAAGCTCTATCACTTCATCGGCTATTCGACTTATGGTGTCGTCACCTTTGCTGACAAGTGCTATTACTTTTCCCTGACGTGCCTTTATTTCCTGTATATTGCTTAGGATCTTTTCATACATCTTATTATGCGTTGCTATTACAACAACAGGCATATCTGAATCAATAAGAGCTATCGGGCCATGTTTCATTTCAGCAGCAGGATATCCTTCCGCATGTATATAGCTTATTTCCTTAAGCTTCAGTGCTCCCTCAAGCGCAACCGGATAACAATATCCCCGGCCCAAATACAAGAAATTACGGGCGTAAGTAAAAATCCGGCTCAAATCGGCAATTCGATTATTAAGTCCTAATACCGTTTTCATCTTCTCAGGTATAGACCACAATTCTTTTATTGCATCAGAATAAACCTTATCGTCAATAACGTTTTTCTCCTTAGCAAGTGCCAATGCAAACATAGCCAGCACTGTAACCTGACCAGTGAATGCTTTCGTGGATGCAACACCTATCTCCGGACCCACATGTATGTAACTTCCGGTATCGGTTGCTCTCGGGATGCTTGCTCCGATTACATTACAGATACCATAAATAAAAGCACCTTTCTTTTTGGCAATATCCACTGCTGCCAATGTGTCCGCAGTCTCACCACTTTGGGATATGGCAATAACAACATCACTGTCAGATACTACAGGATTTGAATAACGGAACTCACTGGCATATTCCACATCGACCGGAATACGACAGAAATTCTCTATCAGATATTTACCTATAAGACCTGCATGCCACGATGTGCCACACGCAACAATTATCACACGTTTGGCACCAAGCAATACATCTTTATGATCTATAATGGCACTTAATGTTATCTTGTCATTATCGACATTCACCCTTCCACGCATACAATTTCTGAGACATTCTGGCTGTTCGAATATCTCTTTCAGCATAAAATGAGGGAAGCCTCCTTTTTCTATCTGACCAAGATTCAAATCTACAGTCTGTATTTCCGGATTGAGTTCTCTGTTAAATATATTAACTACCTTCAAACCTTCTCCGAGACGCATTACCGCAATGTTTCCATCTTCCAGATATACGACCTTATCCGTATATTCAATAATAGGAGAAGCGTCTGAACCTAAGAAAAATTCATTGTCTCCGATACCCACTACAAGAGGGCTCTGTTTTCTTGCCGCAATAATCTGATTGGGATTTTTCTTATCCAATATTGCTATTGCGTAAGCTCCGATAACCTGATGAAGTGAAAGCTGCACAGCAGTCAGGAGATCAAGATTCTTCTTATTTTGAACGTATTCTATAAGCTGAATTAAAACTTCTGTATCTGTATCTGAGCGGAAATGCACTCCGTTTGCAATAAGATTACGCTTTATCTCGTTGTAATTCTCTATTATTCCATTGTGGATTATGGCAAGATTCTTAGATTCTGAATAATGAGGATGTGCATTTCTTGAAGACGGCTCTCCATGAGTTGCCCAACGGGTATGCGCAATTCCAACATGTCCGCTTAAATCTTTATCTTTACAAAAATCCTCAAGATCAGATACCTTTCCTTTTGTTTTATATACATTCAACTGAGCGTCATCACTTATCATGGCCACGCCTGCACTATCATAGCCACGATATTCCAATCTTCTTAGTCCCTTTATTAAGATAGGATAAGCATCCCTGTTTCCTAAATACCCTACAATTCCGCACATAATCAACAATAATTACATTTACATAAAACAAACGTTAGACATAATCTTTAATAAAAATGTCTAACGTTCATATTTACATGTATTTAATTTCTTAAGATATTAATAACCAATGATGCAAGCGATGTCAATATACTAACACCTGACAACCATAATGTTGTTGAAGTTCCAATAGAAGAAGCCTTGGCCCTTACCTTGTTTGGTTGTACATATATAATGTCGTTTTGCTGCACATAATAATATGGTGAATTTATAAAGTTCGCATCATTAAGATTTATCCTTACCTTGCTTTTCTCACCGTATTCATTCTCTCGTATCAACAAAACATTATCACGTCGTCCGTATATGGTAAGATCTCCGGCCTGTGCCAAAGCCTCTATAACGCTCATCTTCTCAGCATTGACCGGTATTACACCAGGACTGTTAACCTCTCCGGATACTGTAACACGGAAGCTTGACATTCTGACTGTCACAACCGGATTCTCCGAACCGGACATATAAGGCATTATTTTCTCACGAATCAAATCTTCGCACTGGCCTTTTGTCAATCCGGAAACATGTATCTTTCCAATTACTGGGAAATTGATGTTTCCACTGTTATCTACTAGATATCCTTGCGTAGATTCCGAAGACAGTCCCGCGCCTGCAGATGCCGAATACAGATTGAATGGACGTGCCGCATCAGGATTAGTCGTATTTACAATTATTGACAGCATATCTTTCGGCATAATCTTTGCATCATACAATCCGCGAGAGGCAGTCAAATCCACGCTGTCGATATTTTGAAAGTACGCGACATGCTTGGCACTTGAACAACTATCTAACATCACAATAATCGCGACAAGAGCGATTAGGTTAAGAAATAATCTTTTCATAATAAAGAAGAACTGAACAATTAATTTATTTGCAAAAATACGATTATTTTTGATACTGACAAAGGGTTTATATGATTTATTTATAAACCATAAGTCATATGCATTTTTATTTAAACAAATAAAATATCACGTTTTTTTCAGAAAACAATTTTTTTATAGTATCTTTGCTATCTCAATGCATAGATGACCATATGAGTAGCAGATACAGCATTCATTACAGTAAAGTTTTGCTTATATACACAGGCGGAACAATCGGAATGGGGTGTAATCCACATACAGGAGCTCTTGAGCCATTGGATTTCAACCACCTAATAAGCAACATGCCAGAATTTTCTTATATTAAAGCAGAAGTTGATACCTACCAGTTCAACAAGCCTGTCGACTCAAGCGATATGTCTCCACTAATGTGGATTCAACTTGTAAACATAATATCCGAACGATATGATCAATACGATGGTTTTGTTGTTTTACACGGTACAGATACCATGGCATACACAGCATCCGCATTGTCGTTCATGCTGGAGAATCTCACAAAACCGGTAATACTTACAGGAAGTCAGCTCCCTATCGGACAACTTCGTACCGACGGTAAGGAGAATCTTATAACAAGCATTGAACTTGCATCAGCCAAAAATCGGAGCGGACACGCAATTGTTCCGGAAGTATGTATCTATTTCAGCGGAAGACTTCTGAGGGGCAACCGCAGTACAAAGCAGAATGCCGACGGTTTCAATGCGTTCAATTCATTCAACTATCCTCACTTGTGCGATGCCGGAGTGGGATTTAATTTTCATTATCATTACATACTGAAACCAGACTTTTCCAGTCCTATGATACCACATACAAAACTGGATCCGAACGTTGTTATTTTCTCTCTTTTCCCTGGGATACAAGAGAACATCGTCAGACATGTACTTGAAGCGCCGGAATTGAGAGGAATCGTTATGCGAAGCTATGGTAGCGGTAATGCGCCACGCCAGGAATGGCTATTACGAAACTTAAGAGAAGCAAGTGACCGTGGCGTGACAATCATCAATATAAGCCAATGTATATCCGGTTGTGTTGAGATGAATCGTTATGACAATGGTTACCAATTAAAGAACGCAGGAGTTATAAGCGGCTATGACAGCACGGTTGAGAGTGCCGCCACGAAATTAATGTTCCTACAGGGTAAATACTCTGAGGAAGAATTGATAAGAAAAGATATGAGCCGATCTATTTGTGGAGAGATCACAATATAAATTTTATTGTGGTTTCCCTATTTTTATAAATTTATTATTGTATTACTAATCTTAATCAAATGAAATTATGAAGGAATTAAAAGGAACAAAAACAGAAAAGAATCTGATGGAAGCTTTTTCTGGAGAATCACAGGCAAGGAATAAGTATTCCTATTATGCCTCAAAGGCAAAAAAAGATGGCTACGAGCAGATTGCTGCTATCTTTGAAGAAACTGCCAATAATGAAAAAGAGCATGCAAAGTTATGGTTCAAATATCTGCATAACGGTGAGATTGCTCCTACTATGGAGAATTTGAAAGATGCCGCAGCCGGTGAGAATTACGAATGGACCGACATGTATGACCGTATGGCCAGAGAGGCAGAAGAAGAAGGCTTTGTAGAGATTGCAGCAAAATTCAGAGGCGTTGCAGCAATTGAGAAACATCATGAAGAGCGTTATCGCAAGCTTCTGAAAAACATAGACGACAAGGTAGTATTCTCTCGTGACGGAGATTGCATCTGGACCTGCCGCAATTGTGGACATGTTGTAATAGGTAAAACAGCTCCACAGGTATGCCCTGTTTGTAATCATCCGCAAAGTTATTTTGAGTTAAGAAGCGAGAACTATTAATTTGTCAGTTTATAAAATCAGTCTCTGTATGGATTAATAAAAACAGAAAAAATCCATAAAGAGATTTACAGGTTATTAATAAAAAACGGTCACACCACATGCTTAAGTAGTGTGACCGTTTTTATTTTATCGTTTTCAGTCTTTATCTTATTCTGTCTGCAGCTCTTACAAGTTTCTCGTCGTCAAGAATGCCTTTTCTCGCCATAAACAATAATATAATTGATATCAAAGGGAAACATGCGGCAATCGACGGGTGAAAACTATACATATCTGATGAGATAATTTTCACAGATACAACATATACCACATACCATAATACCAATAGTATAATGTTCAATACACAAAGACGACTTTGGAACATTCTGTTATGAAATGAGCTTATCGCTTTCAAAGAAATTGGACATGTAATCAGCAATATAAAGAACAATCCTGCAACGGAATATTCATGATGTCCGTCGTTAAGCAACCACAGATTAAACATCTGTTTACCCACTCCCATTTCATTTGGTTCAAAACTTCCGATAGGAAGACATAAACATACTATCGTAAGCAAGAAAGAAATAAATAGGAATACTGTCTGTTTACGCTGTAACATCTTTGTTGTTAATTCTGGTTATCCTTTGACGGATCACGATAATATATGTTTCCGTCAATAAATTCCTGTGTAGCGAGCAATGTCGGCTTCGGCAATTTCTCATAATAGCGAGAAATCTCTATCTGTTCACGATTTTCGAAAACTTCTTCAAGAGAATCGTTATACGAAGCAAATTCAGCCAATTTTTTATTAAGATCCTGTTTTATCTCCACGGCAATCTGATTGGCTCTCTTTGAGATAATGGCAACACTCTCATAAATATTTCCAGTTTCATCACACAGATCCATAATATTTCTTGTTACTGTGTTAACTGGAGCTTTTGACTTTTTGTAATCCATATATTTTATTATTCTTTAGTATATTCCTTACACTTATTTATATATTTCTCTGCAAGACTCTTTTCCTTTGAATCAGGGAATTCATTCAAGAACCCATAACACTCATCCTCTGCATCCTGGAAACGTTCTAGCTTTTTATCCTCTACACTTTGCTCAGCAAGTTCAAATTTGCTCTTCATAATAAGTAATGCAAAATCCTCACGCATCGATGTGTACGGATAATCCTTCAACGCATTCTGAGCCGTTATTATGCAAGCTTCGTAATTGTTTCCACCATACGTACAATTTCCGAAATATTGTCCCAAATCATAATAAAGGCGGGCTGAGTATAATTCTTTTAACACCAATTTATCCTGCAGTTCAAACATTCGTGCCTGAGCAAGCGATTTGTATTTTGCATCCGGATATAAATCAAGGTATTCCTGAAATGCTGCAATAGCTGCTACTGTCTGCGATTGATCCAGTCGTGGCTCTGGGGTACTCATATAGAGACTCTCTCCAACATAAAACTCGGCCATCTCCGCATACACACCTTTAGGATAGCTTGAGAAATATTTCTTGAATGTTGCAGCGGCACCTTCATAATCTTTATTACAAAATTCTGCCATGGCAAGCATATACAGACTTTCTTGCGCATTGTCCGTACCTTTCTGAACAGTGACAAGCTCTTGTAATAATGTTGATGCTCTTGTGTACTTACCGTTCACAAAACATTCTTTAGCATATTCATATTTGAATGTATTATCATAAGTCTTATACACGTTATTGAATTCGTTCGAGCAACTTGAGAATATTGCAATAACTGATATGATAACACCAAAAGTTATTCTTTTCATAATTCAAAGTTTGAGTTGCAAAAATACACATATTTCATTTACCCACAAAGCAATAGTCTTCTTTTTTAGCAAAAAATCACGATTCGACCTTACAATTGTAAGTTTTTTATTATTTTTGCGCCCTACAGCTCAATCGTTTAATATGAACTTCTTATTAATATGAACTTCAAATTAACATCCAATTATTCTCCTACAGGTGATCAACCAGAAGCTATAAAACAGCTTACAGATGGAATAAACAGAGGTGAGCATGCTCAAGTGCTGCTTGGTGTTACTGGCTCAGGAAAGACATTCACCATGGCTAATGTAATAGCCAACATAAATCGTCCCACCCTTATATTAAGTCATAATAAAACACTGGCAGCTCAGTTGTATGAGGAAATGAAAGGTTTTTTCCCTGAGAATGCTGTAGAATATTATGTCTCATACTACGATTACTATCAACCGGAGGCTTATCTTCCATCTACTGATACATATATTGAGAAAGACCTTGCCATAAACGAAGATATCGACAAACTCAGACTGTCTGCTGTCAGTGCCCTGCTTTCCGGACGAAAAGACGTTGTTGTCGTATCATCAGTATCATGTATTTACGGTATGGGAGGTCCTACTGCAATGGCAAACAGCGTTATAAAAATAAAGAAGGGGCAGACAATTGATAGAAATGCCTTTTTACGCAAACTTGTGGATGCTCTATATCTGCGCAATGACATAGAGCTAAAAAGAGGTAACTTCCGGGTGAAAGGTGACACTGTTGATATATTCATGGCGTATAGCGACAATATACTTCGCATAATATGGTGGGACGATGAGATTGATTCAATAGAAGAACTCGACAGCGTGACTTTCCAGACTCTTGCCACATTCGAGGATTATCAAATATATCCGGCCAATCTTTTTGTTACTTCAAAAGAGCAGACAGAAAATGCTATCAGACAAATTCAAGATGATCTGACAAAGCAGATAGATTTCTTTAACGAGCAAGGCGACACCATTAAGGCTCAGAGAATTAAGGAACGCGTTGAGTATGATATGGAGATGATAAAAGAACTTGGACACTGTAGTGGTATCGAAAATTATTCACGTTATTTTGATGGGCGTCAGCCGGGAGACAGGCCATATTGTCTTTTGGATTTCTTTCCTAAAGACTATCTGCTAATAATCGACGAAAGCCATGTAAGTGTGCCACAAATAAACGCAATGTATGGTGGTGACCGTGCAAGAAAACAGAACCTTGTAGAATACGGATTCCGTTTGCCGGCAGCATTCGATAACCGCCCGCTCAAGTTCGAAGAGTTCCTTAGCATGATCAATCAGGTCATTTATGTATCGGCCACACCGGCTGATTTCGAGCTCAACGAGGCTGAAGGTGTCATTGTAGAACAAATAATACGTCCGACGGGACTGTTGGATCCGGTAATAGAAGTAAGACCAAGTGAGAATCAGATAGACGATTTGGTCAACGAGATTATTGAACGTAACGAACGTGATGAGCGTACGCTTGTAACCACACTTACAAAACGAATGGCAGAGGAACTTACTGAATATCTTCTGAATCACGGTATAAGAGCAAATTATATACACAGTGACGTTGCTACTCTCGATCGCGTCAAGATTATGAACGACCTACGTAATGGTTTGTTCGATGTACTTGTCGGAGTAAACCTTCTTCGCGAGGGGCTTGACCTTCCGGAGGTTTCACTTGTAGCTATTCTTGATGCCGACAAAGAAGGATTCCTCCGTAGCCGGCGCTCACTTACACAGACAGCAGGCCGTGCTGCACGCAATGTAAATGGTAAGGTAATAATGTATGCAGACACAATAACTGAGAGCATGCAGAAAACTATTGATGAAACCAACAGACGAAGAGCTATACAGTTAAAATACAACAAGGATCACAATATCACTCCACGACAGATAAAGAAAGACATCAAAGGTATATTGACAACAGAAAGTGGGCACGAAAAGCCCACCGAAACAAAACATACAAGCAAGGAGATAAAATACAGTCCGTATATCGAGCCTGAGAAAGATGCGATTGCAGCAGATCCTATAATAAAACGTATGAATAAAGAGCAGCTCAAAAAGAGTATTGCTAACACGACTGCGCTCATGAAAGCAGCTGCGAAGAACCTTGATTTTCTTCAGGCAGCCCAATATCGTGACGAAATTCTGCATCTCCAATCCCTGCTTGACAAACAATCTGACAGTAAATAGGAAATATTCCAAAACATGATATCATTTGAAATAACGTTAAATTATTATCAAATCACAGGGTTACAAAACAAAATTATTAACTTTGCAGAAAGTTGCATCTCAATTAAAACAAATAAAATAATATGAAAAAACTGCTTATTATGATATTTTTATCCATGCCTCTTATAAGCATGGCTCAGAATGGTTGGGAGAGAGTTCCAACCGAAGAAGAAGTAGAAGAACAAACTTATAAAGCACGGAAAGCTGCGAAAAAAGCCAGAAAAGCAGCTAAAGCCAGTAAAACATTAACCGCCGGACAAGACTCGATAGTAAATCTTTTCGCAAACGAAATGTCTGCAGCCGATGCAAAGAAACTCAAGAAAGAAACTCAATATAAAAAATATGTACAGCCCGGTGTCGTTCCCGAGAATGATGGAAAGGTAATCTTCACTCTGGATATTGATGTGCCGGGAAAGAATGCACAACAAATATACGACAAGATGTACACAATGCTTGACGATCTCGCAAAAGGAGAAAATCAGAAAAGCAGTGGTATCGTACTCATAAATAAGGAGAAACATGTGATTGCCGCAAAATACAGCGAATGGCTTGTATTTACCAAAAATTTCTTTGTGCTTGACCGCACTGAGTTCAATTATACAATAATAGCGACATGCAGCGACAATCATCTTAACATGACACTGGAGCGTATTTCATACAATTACGAAGAAAATCGTGATACAGGCTTCAAATTGCCTGCAGAGAAAGTGATTTCCGACGAGTATGCGTTGAACAAGAAAAAGACAAAGCTTGTCCCATTGTATGCAAAGTTCCGTAAGAAAACAATTGATCGTAAAGATGCTATATTCAAAGAGGTAAAAGATCGATTATTATAAAACAAACAAGATGGAAGACGAACCGAATATACAGTTTCCAAGACACAGAAAGCCGGAACCAGACAACGCTTCCAGATTTCTGAAAATAAGGAACATACTTAACATAATCTTCATGATTGGCGCCATTATCGGAATGATAGTCTATTTCATTTCCGATCACACCACGGGTATTATTATAATTTTGTCGTCAATGGTGTTCAAGATAGCCGAATGCTGCCTTCGATTTTTCCGTTAATGAAAAAACTTCTTACAATACTATTCGCTGCCTCCATGATGTCTGTAAACGTTATGGCACAGACCGACACATACAATCAGATTAATGCTGACGGCAGCACAAACAGGCGATCAACACAAAATGCAGATTCGCTGGGAAGCGACAAAGAGATACCAAAAGGAATTAAGACATGGACTGTCAGCCGAAAATTCGGAGATCGTATCCCTGCACAAGTGGACACACTGTCACACATGTTTATGAATACAATATTCACCACGGGTCTGCGTGGAGAATATAATACTACCGGCAACCTTGGTGCGCCGCGTATCAACCGTATTTTCATAGACCGTCCCGAAACCGAGCAGTTCATATTCACTCAACCTTATGATTACTTTGTAACGCCGGTTGATAAATTCCAATTCACCAATACGCTGTCGCCGTTCACCAATCTTACATACAATACTGCTGGTAACCGTACAAACGGTGAAGATCATTTCACTGCCAAATTTGGAGTGAATGCAGGCAAGCGCATTGGAGTCGGTTTTAAGTTCGACTACATATACGGACGTGGATACTACCAGAATCAAAGTACGTCTCACTTCAATTATACAATGTATGGCTCGTACTTAGGCGACCGATACCAGGCCCATCTGCTTTTCTCAACCAACCATGAGAAAGTGACGGAGAATGGAGGTATAACAAATGATGACTATATCACTCATCCAGAAAGTTTTGATGACAATTACGCAACCAGCGAAATACCTACTGTGCTTGAGCAGAATTGGAATCGTAATGACAACCAACACATATTCCTTACTCATCGCTACAATATAGGTTTCAACCGGAAAGTGAAAATGAGTGAGGAGGAAATCAAAGCGCGGAAGTTCGCCATCGAGTCCATGAAAGAAAACGAGGCACTTAAAGAAAAAGAACTGGCAAGCAGAAAAGCACGTCGCGAAGGCAGAGAGTTCGACGAGGAAAAGTTTGACAATGAGCAGACTTTCAACGGTCGTCCAGACGATGCAAAGATTGTGGGTGACGAGCCGGCCGACAGTCTGACAACAGACAAGTCTGACCGTATAACCGTAACAGATGAGACGGCAGACAGCCTGCTTATTGCCGAAAAGAAAACAAATGTCGATACGACGTGGATGAAAAATGAATATGTGCCGGTAACAAGCTTCATCCATACAATGAGCTTTGACAACTACAGCAGAATATACCAGGCATACAAAACCCCAGAAAACTATTATGCCGACAACTTCTATGATCCCAGCATGCTGCATGGAGATTCCATATACGACAAAACAAGCCATTTCCGTCTACAGAACACCTTTGCTATTTCGCTGCTCGAAGGTTTCAACAAATGGGCAAAAGCCGGACTGAAAGCTTTTGTATCTTCTGATCTGCGACATTTTGTACTGCCAAATGATAAAGGTGGTACGACCACATACAACGAACACAGTATGAGCCTCGGAGGACAGTTGCAGAAGACTCAGGGACGCACACTTCATTATGATGTCATAGCTGAGACATGGCTCACCGGTGAGGATGCCGGACAGTTGAAGATTGACGGCTCAATAGACGTCAACTTCCCGCTTTTCGGTGACACGGTTACTCTTCGTGCCAATGGTTTCTTCCATCATCTCAATCCGACGTTCTATTACAGACATTATCATTCACGTCATTTCTGGTGGGACAATGACGACCTGAGCAAAATCATACACTCACGCATAGAGGGCATGTTCACCTATCGCAAGACACATACGACACTCCGTGTAGCTGTTGACGAGATGAAGAACTACACCTATATGGCAATGAGCTATGATATAGATGACGAATTCAACCGCATCGGCAATAAAGTCAGTGTCGCACAAAAAGGCGGTGCAATAAGCCTTTTCACCATATCGCTCGCGCAAGATTTCAAGCTCGGACCACTTCATTGGGACAATGTGATAACATACCAGAAATCGTCAGACAACGACGTGATACCTCTGCCGGATATAAACATATACTCAAATTTATATCTGAGATTCAAAATCGCGCGTGTATTAAAATGTGATATCGGTGCCGATGTCCGCTATTTCACAAAGTATTATGCTCCTGATTACAGTCCTGCGTTGGGAGAGTATGCAGTACAGGCAGGCAGCTCACGTGTAGAGGTAGGAAACTATCCGTTGATTAATGCCTATGCAAACTTCCATCTCAAACGCACACGCTTCTTTGTCATGATGAGTCACATCAACGGTGGCAGCGGCAGTAAAGAATATTTCTTCACGCCACATTATCCGCTGAATGGACGCATATTCCGCTTCGGACTGAGCTGGAATTTCTTCAATTAAAAACGATACATATACACCGATAAAATATGTTTAGGGGTTGCTCAATAAAAAATAATGAGCAACCCCTAAACATTATAATAATAAAGTAAGGCTGGCTTCAGCAGATAATCAGTCCGACAGATTGCAGCAGACCATAAAAAAACATGTTGCGTGCTGTCATTCCGAGAACACGGTTCAGCTCTGTTCCCTTCCTTATCCTCACCATTTCGCGATAAGTATGAATGTGCATCACTAGATATATAAACGGCAAAAAGGCTGCCCATATACATCTGTAGTAAAACAATCCGAGGCCTAAAATGCACGCCGCAAATCCGAGAATGAGATAGAGTCTCTCTGAGGCCTTAGCTCCAATTCTTACCACAAGAGTCTTCTTTCCGGCCCGTCTGTCGTTGTCAATGTCACGATAGTTATTCACTATGAGCAGCGTGTCTATGACCAGTCCGCATGCCAGCGAGTTCAAGAATATCGCAGAACCTATAAGTGGAGTGCCCGGTGGCATTTCAAGATAATAGGTAAGACACACAGGTACGAAACCGAAGAACACAATCACCAACACGTCGCCCAGTCCCATATACGACATACATGTGGTGTATAAGAAGCAGAAAAGCACGCATACCGCTCCCACCGCAATCATCTGCCATCCCCCATAAAAAATGAGTGGCAGCCCGACTATGCACGATAGGATTGTCGTCAGGGCTATGCCACGACGCATGGCCGGCTTCGTTATCCAGCCTTGTGCACAAGCTCTTTTCGGTCCGAGGCGGGTTTCATCGTCGGTACCTTTCACAAAATCAAAATAGTCGTTTATAAAGTTTGCGTCTATCTGCATCAGAAATGCAAAGAGAAAACACAGTATGGCAGGCACAATCCTGATGTCATACAAAGTGTCGTGTATGGCCATAGCCGTACCAATCATTACCGGAACCGCCGCACCGGAAAGCGTTTTGGGACGCGAAGCCAATACCCAAGCTTTAAACGAATTAACTTTCACATCAACCTCGTTCATATCAGTTTTTCAGTTTACTTCTTGCAAAATTAACCATAAAAGACTATATTTGCAAATAAATACAACCGCTTTATTATGCTTGCATCAAACGTTAGTCTTGACCTGATGGAATTTATCGAAAAGAACATTCTTCCCCGATATACTGCTTTCGACAAAGCACACAATCTAACACACGTAAACAGAGTCATTAGCCGTTCGCTGGAACTGGCATCAAGAATAGGAGCTGACACAGACATGGCATACGTCATAGCCGCTTATCACGATCTCGGACTCGAAGGTCCCAGGGCTGTACATCACTTGACAAGCGGGAAGATTCTTGCCGCAGACTCGCGGTTGCAGAAATGGTTCTCTAAAGAGCAAATAAAAATAATGAAGGAAGCTGTGGAAGACCATCGTGCCTCCACATCTCATATGCCACGCAGCATTTACGGGAAGATAGTGGCGGAGGCCGACCGTGACCTTGAACCCGACATCGTTTTCCGTAGGATGATTGAATATGGCATAGATCACTATCCTGAAAAGAGCAAAGAAGAGCAATGGCAGCGATTCCTTTCACATATAGATAATAAGTATTCGTCTCATGGCTATATACGCCTGTGGCTGCCCAACTCGCCTAACGAGCAGAATCTGAAGAAGATACGTGACCTCAGAAGCACTCCGAAGCTTTTAAGAGCAGAATTTGAAAGAATATATAATATTGTCATAAACGAATCTTGAGAATATGGCAATACATAAAGACTTTCAAAAGATATCAAAATAAAATATGCAGAAATACAAAATACTTCTGCATATTTATACACTTTACATATGCGTATTAATGCAATACGAAAATATCAGTTTTGACGCTCAATGCTTTACATAATCCTCTGGGAATGAAAACTCATTTATAGTTCTTCCATCATTCATACGTATCCAGCTTCTGAAGCCACGTTTGCCTTCCTCCAATTCTATAACCCGCGCGCCGTTACCTCCTGGTATGTCCCAATATGTGTTCTTACTTCCCGTAAAGCGCCCGTAACACAACATAATGCCCTTCCACTCCACTGCATAATCATTCACGTGATCATGTCCGACAAAAACGCCCATCACATCACCACACTCAAGCATAGCGGTAAATAGTCCGCTGTTGACAACCGGAGCACAGGCTTTCTCCCTACGAGTTCCTATCAAGCGTGCGTCCTCATCGCTCGCTGCCTCATTGAATTCAGGCAGAGGTATGTGGAAAAAAGCCAATGAAGGTAATGTATTGCCACCATTTGCTTCAGTAAACTCCCTACTCTTGTCAACATACCAGTTTATCTGGTCTCTCTTTATCCAGTCATAACCCTTCGCCACTTCTTTATGCGAATATGAGTTGCTGTCGAATATGTATATGACGGCAGCATCCTTATCGCTGTCCGACGACTTCAATGTAAGCGTATAATTCGTTACACCCGATATACCGGGAGTGGTAGCCGTAAGACTGCCTTTGTATTTCTTTATCAGCTCAAACAGCTCTTCACGCGATAAGCCCTGCTCATCGTCGTGGTTTCCAAAGGTCATGGCAAAAGGAATACCGCGCGACAAAGTAGGCTGAAGAACTTCCTCAAGTCCTTTCACAGCCGGCTTTCCTGTTACAAAATCACCGGAGAACACCACAAGATCCGGCTTCTCCTCGTCAAGCACACGGTTCATACACTTTTCCGACACGACCGAATGTTCGCTGCCAGACACCCAATGAACATCTGTAAACTGAACAATCTTGAACTTCTTGTCAGAACCGAATTTCAAACTCTGGGCATAAAGTCCGCCACACATAGCAACACTAAATACCAGAAAAACAAATCTCAGCAATTTCATAAAGCAATAATTCTATGTGGTTTAAAATAAATTAATCATAGATACAATTCACAAACAAATCATACAAAGATAGTGAAAAGTGAGTGCAGCGACAAGACGGAGAAACTATGTTTTTCCGGATCTGGCACTGCCGAGCCGCATCCTATCTTCTATAAAGATAGTGAAAGGTGAGAGCAGCGGCAAGACGGAGAAACTATATTTTTCCGGATCTGGCACTGCCGAGCCGCATCCTATCTTCTACAAAGATAGCAAAAAGTGAGAGCAGCGACAAGACGGAGAAACTATATTTTTCCGGATTTGGCACTGCTAAACCACACAAAGATAGTGAAAATATAACAACACGGCAAACAATACTCAAAACCTTTTACATCATATTTATTATTGTCATTATCCCCACCCCACAAACCATAAAATATACCATATTATTTATCATTTGAAACACATTTTTCACCTTTAAAACAAAAAAAATGGCCCTATATCGTAAAAAAATCATCAAAAAATTTGCAAATTCAAAAAAACTCGCTACCTTTGTACTCGCTTTAAGACATTACGGATTTCGATCAAAGGAGAGATGGTAGAGTGGTCGATTACAACGGTCTTGAAAACCGTCGTACCGAGAGGTACCGGGGGTTCGAATCCCTCTCTCTCCGCAATAAACATTGAAAATCAATGTTTTATAAAATAAACACCCGATTTTACACCCAATAATGTAAAGTCGGGTGTTTTTATTAATGGCAGTTTTAGAAATAATTGCTAAAACCATATCTATACGGATATACGGTATACATACAAGTAAAGAGCAAAAAGTGTTTATTCCCCTTTGCTCTTTACTATTCTTTTCTATGATACACGTTATTCGCTTTCTCTTGTTACGTTAAATGTCTGCCTTTTCCCGTTGCGTTCTATTTCTAAAGTAAGACTGTTAGTCTGCTGAACATATTTCTCTAATTTCCCGTTTGATACGGACATTGCATTTACACTTACCGTTCCGTTATTAACAGCAATTACCTTATCTCCTAACATTAACCCTGTTTTTTCTGCCGGTCCGTTTATTTCCAATGCAGTGATACAGATACTACCGTTACGAATATTAATACCTAACCCAAGTGCAGGAAATCCGTTGCAATCATTTAAAAGTGTATTAGTCCGTTGTTTGATATACAGATTTTCACCGGCAAGTATAAAATTCATCTTGCCTGCAAAAAGATTTCCTGCGACATTTTTATTTATCGAAGGGATATAATCCAACACACAATTCGGAACAGCCACGCCATTGCAATACATTGTAATTCCGCTGAACTCGGCAATCGTGTCTGTCAATCCCTCCCGGCGGAAATTAACATATTTTCTCGGGACATGATGCTGCCGTAATTTCTCATAAACATCTTTATCTATTATAACATCATAATTCGAGCCTAAGTCCAACATCAAGTTCAAGCTATCTGTCTGCTCGCTGCAAAGCGGTAAATTGTTTACACCATCTTCAACTAAAGTAAATCCAGTTGTTTCTTGTTTTAGTTTTTCTTTGTTTTTAAGCGAGAATATGGTCATTTCATTATTATCCATATCGAACTTCCAAACCATATTTTCCATTATGGTACGTCCCAATACTGGACGGTAAAGCGCATTGTACATACCATTATCTTTGGGGACTGACGTGAAAATAACCTTTTCCAGTGTACAATCTCCAAGAGTGATATTATTCACTCTGTATAGTTTTGAAAAATAGACTTGTTTGTAAAAATTAAATGTCGGCATCGGTTTCCTTCTCCAATATTCCGCTCCATACAGGTCAAGTGTTTCTTGTTTGGCAAGAGATGTAGAAGCTTGCGTGTCGAATAAAAGCGTATCAGTATATAGACCGTTTACGGTAGCGGCTACTCCAAAATAACCGTTCGGGTCACGAATTATTTGAGAGGTTTGATAGAAAACAGAATCAACGTTTTCAACAATTTTATCTTGGTTAGCATGAAATTGGTAAGTCCAAACGACTAAATAAACAAAGTATGCAAGAACTATAATGAGTAGGATAAGCAATACTTTAAGTGAATTACTAATAATCTTTTTAAGTTCCATATAATGACAATTTATAATAAATGTATGCAAAGGTATAAACTTATTGCTTTGCATTATGAATTTTAACCAATTAATAACCATTTATAATTTAATGCCTCTATTTTTCGGTTCACTTAGTGTTCTTTGGATGCTATGCCGCAGCTTACCAAACTGTTCCTTGAACCAGTCTCCAATTGGCTGTTTGTTTATGGTTAGCACGAGTTTGCTACTATCGGTTGGACTTTGTTCTACCTTGAAGATATCATTCTTGATGTCAAACTTCCGTCTGTGTTCTTCGGAATAAATCCTGCCGTTGCATCTGATAGCCTCTTTCTTCGTCAGGAGGCTTTCTATCATTTCTTTGGTGAAGCCGATGGTAGCGCACAACTTTTCCATTCTCAGCATCTCCCTGAGCATCGGAAACCACTTGAAAGCCTTTTCAAGCAGGATATTCAGCCGTGATATTTCCTGTCTCTGGCTTCAAGTTCCTGATTGTGTATTCCTTGCAGATTGCGTATCTGCTTGCCGTGCTGTTCTTGCATGAGTTGCATTTGGGCTTTCAAGAATAGTTGCTTTGACCGTAATTTGAAATAATACACAATGAAATTGTTGTCTATTTCCATTTCCCGCTTATGCCTTGATTATTTTTTCTTTTGTTTATAAACAGTCAAGAGAATTGCCAATGCACTAAAAATAACACCGAAAATCAGTCCAAGAGCTACTCCGATTTTAATATTTCCAATACTTGCACCTATTGCTGTACCAAGCATAAGTCCTAATGCAATAATCGGCCCGCTAATCAAATAGTATTTGTGTTTATTATTCATACTGATTCTATTAAATTATTCTTTGGGGTGCAAAGTTAAGTAAAAAAGAGCAAATCCGCATGGGTAAATTGCTCTTTTTACTATTAAAATGAATTAGCAATTACAGCTTGAATCCTCTATTCTTTTTGGGTTCTTCAATGGCCTCTTTCCTGCCATGCCGCAATTTGCCAAGCTGTTCTTTGAACCATTCGCCAATTGGCTGCATGTTAATGGTCAGTACCAGTTTGGTGTCATCGGTCGGATTCTTTTCCACCTTGAAAATATCATTCTTGATGTCAAACTTCCGTCTGTGTTCTTCGGAATAAATCCTGCCATTGCACCTGATAGCCTCTTTCTTGGTCAGGAGGCTCTCTATCATTTCTTTGGTGAAGCCGATGGCAGCACACAATTTTTCCATTCTCAACATCTCCTTGAGCATCGGAAACCACTTGAAAGCCTTTTCAAGCAAGGTATTCAGCCGTGATATTTCCTTGTCTTTGGCTTCAAGTTCCTGATTGTGTATTCCTTGAAGATTGCGTATCTGCTTGCCGTGCTGTTCCTGCATACGTTGCATTTGGGCTTTCAAGTCATCAATGCCCTTGTCCCGTTTGGCAATTTCCTGACGCAATTCGTCATTGGATTGCTCCAGTTTCTTCATTTTCCCGCTGCCGAAAAGAGAACCCACTCCGCTTGCTATGACAGTGGCAGCATCGGTAGCCGCGCTTTTGAGCTTGTCCGTGCGTATCTCCGATTTTACCTGTCTGAGTTCCTGTTCTGCAAGGTTTACCTGCTGTTCCTTATGCCGCTTTATGGCTTCTATGCGTTGCAGTTCGGCTTTCTGTTTCTCAATGATGAAGTCGTTCCGTTCCAGATGTTCTTTGCCTGTTACGGCTTTTGACTTACCACGCTCCATCAGAAGGATGTCGGATGCCAAGGTCTGCATCTGCATCATGTCATCGTCATTGAGTTTGCGGCTCTTGCCTGTATCGTGGTTCATCCAGTCAAATACGATATGCGCATGGTAATTCGGCTTGAACCACCTTTCGCCAACCTTGAAACTCTCCCTGTCCTCCTGGTCAGGCTGTCCATTCAGCCAATGCCCTTCGTCTTTGTGCAGGAAGATTTGGAGCGGTGTAATGCCCCAGCGTTTTTGGCACTCCTCGCCAAATTTATGCACATCTGCCAGTGTCGTGTCCTGTCTGACGAGCAACACGCCCTCACGTATGGGTGAACATCCTGCCACTTTGATAATCTTGCCGTTCTTCCCTTTGCGCTCACGCTCTTTTTCCTGCATGGCACGACCAGTCTTTTCCTTGACCATCCGTTTGATGTCCTCATAGTGCGCCTGCAATTCGGGATTGCCGAAGTCCGGGTTTATCCACTGCTCGTTATTCGCAGAGAGTTCGGATACCACATATACCTTGGATTTTCCGATGTTGCGCATATACTCGGCAGTTCTCCGGTTATGAGCCTCGCTTGATGCCACATTGCAAGGCTTGATATGTATGCTTGATTTTGTTGCCATCTTTTTAGATTCTAATTGAGTTGTTTATTAAATCTGTTTGTTGCTTTCCGCGCATATCCGCAAGGGGTTCTTAGGGGTGTAACCCATAAGCGGAGATTGCAAAGAGAGGGTCACTCTTTGCTCGGGGTTCTCAGGGGTGAAACGCCCTGAGTGGGTCATTAGGGCAAAGCCCTAATCCCCTCGGGAGAGCCCACAACTACGAAAGCGAAGCGTGTAGTTATAGTGGGCTATAACTGGAAGCCGTTCTTCTTTTCCGGTGATTGGCTGCGCACCCCTTTGGCGGACTGGAGCTGCCTTTTTCTTTCAATCTGTTTCTGTAAGTATTCGTTCAAGTCCTTGCATCCTCTGTAAATCTGCGAAGCGTCCCGGATGTACCGCTCTCTGCCGTATTCCATGCGGATTTGCCGGAGTGCTTCCAGTCCTGCATGGTCGTTGTCGAAAAAGCAGTGGATGCGTTCGTAATTGCCCAACGGATAGAGAGCCTTGTTTACATTCGATACGGAGTTCAATACAATGTAGTCCTGCCCGTCCAATTCCGGATAATTTGGGCAGCTCTCTTGTCTCAATGTCAAAAAGGAGAGGTAGTCCATAAATCCCTCGAACACATAACAGGTATTCCTCGCTTTTCCCGACTGCCTGATGTGGGAGATTTCCTTTGGGGCGATGCAGCCCTTGAAATAGCGGTTGCGGATTTCATATCCACACGAACCATTGGGAAAGGCGATGGCAAAGTACCGCTTGCCGTTGTGAGTGAAACGTGCTTCACTACATTCTCTTTTCGCCAGTTTTATGTTAATTCCTCTACCTTGTAAGTAGGCAAGCAGGGCAGTAGATGACAGCGGAACAATCTCCAACTGTTGGAAGCTCGGCTCGGAAGAGTTTTGCTTTCCAAAAGAGAAAGATACCGGGCGCACGTGCGGTGTCTGCTCTGCTATCCGTTTCAAGATGTAAGGTACATGGTCGGTAGCGTACAGGTGTGCAGCCAGTTCTATGATACCACCACCTTTACCCAAACCGAAGTCATACCATTGTTCACGTTCGGTATTTACCTTGAACGAGGCTTCGGCTTCTTCCCTTAACGGTGATTTATACCACAGATTGACACCTTGTTGCTTGACGGGAGAATATCCTAAACTATGCAGATAATCCGCTATTCTGATTTGCTTGGCTGTCTGTATATCCATAAAATGATTGTTTTAGTAGTTGGTGAATTGGTTTATTTTTCTTTTTGCCCGTACCTTTTTAGGAAGTACGGTCTATAATCACTTCACTAAATTCTCGTATATATAGGATACGGTAATAAAGTGAAGTGATTTAGTCCCATTCCCCAAGCACTTCACTATATTCCTAATATATACACCCCGAGAATAAAGTGAAGTGATTGCAGGGAAATGGGCTAATAGTGGAAGTCAGGCATGAATGTGTATTTTCTGCCTGTCTCCTGCACTATCATCCGTTTGTTGCGGAGCATGGTGATGAGCGATACCGCCTTTTTATGGTTCAGCTTTACACCCACTGACATATAGGTCTTGATTAAGGCATCTTCCAGTTCCTTGTAGCCGTATTCCTCTTTCAGCCCGAAAACGGCTTCCAATGCGATACGGTGCTGCTGCTCGGTGATATGCCTGTAAGGGTCGAACTTCTCTTCTTCGGGTCTTCCCGGCTTCTTTGTTTCAGGTTTGTATCCCTCAATGAGTTCGGGAAGGGCTTTGTCGTTGATACGGAATGCGAAAGGCTCAAAGTCCATTGCCCGGATGTGAATGGCTGAAACATGGCTGATGTCACCGTTGCCCTTGTCCTTTTCTACCTGCAATACGGTTTCCGCCTTGTTGTTCAACTCCGTACCAATGTGCCCTCTTGCGTTCTCATCCCCTTTGTTCTGATGCAGTATCGTATGGATATGTATCTGCCTGTCGTCCGTCCACTGCATCAGCTTGGATATGATGCGTGTTGATTCACTGGGGCTGTTGATGTCATACACCATATCCCGTATGCCGTCTATAATTACAAGACCGATTTCGGGTGTATTGTAAATAGCCTGTTCCACAATCCTGATACGCTGCTCAGGCGTGTATTTTCTTAAGGCAAGAAATTCAAGATTCTCATTGTCCCTATCATCTGGCAAACCAGCCATTCGCAAAATGCGCGTCATGACTTTCAGACAATGGTAAGGGCTTTGCTCTGTATCAACATAAAGCACTTTCCGCTTATCTTCAGGCAGTTCAGCCACATACCGCAGCACTGTGCCGTTCTTCAATGCAGCGGCTACGATAGCCGATACATTGAACGTTTTTTTACTTTTGGCTTTGCCGATGGATGCGCTGAAATTACCCAATGTCCCAATGACAGAATCATGTACTTTAAGGATTTCAGGTGCTTTCTCATAACTTTTCGACAGGCTCAAACGTGAGGCTTGCCAAAGGATTATGGCTTCTTCAGCCGATATTTCCTTAGTCTCTTTCATATAGTCCATAGCCATGCCTCCCGTTATTTCCGTCCTCCTGTTTTCTTTCCAGCCAGTTCAAGGGCAAGCTCAACATCCACGATAATCTTACGTCCTATCTGAGTGATTGCCTTGTCAATCTTTCCGCTTTTCTTGATACGGTTGGCGGTGGGTAGGCTGCACCCGAACAGTTTGGCTATGCCCAGTATTCCGTACACATATTTTCTTTCTGTGTCTGTAATGGGCTGTGGCTGCGTTTCCGTTTGACGGGAAGCGTGCTTACTTAGGAATATGAACTCTTCACCTGTCATCTGCCAGACGGGTTTTGATAATAATTCTTGAAGATTTTTCATCGTTCAATCTATTTAGTCGTTTAACAATCAGCCCTGCGCACTGGCTGTTATCTCTGTTCTCGAACGATGCAAAATTAGGTAGGGTTGTAAGTGGTAAGGATGTGGTTGATATAAATGGAATATCTTGTTATTTATCTGAATATCAGATAATAAAAATACCACTCAAAAATTTAATTTGAGTGGTAAAAGTGGTTGTTTCGTAAAATGTCAGGGCATATCACAGATTATCGGAATATACCATCCATTTCTTTGGCAAATTTCCGGTTGCTGTCACTGGGGAAATCGGAAACAGGCTCTTTGTACTTTGACTTGTAGTAGCTTTCCTCAATATCCAATATTTTCAGGATATTCCTCTTCCAATTCTCCCTGTCCTGTTTGGGCAGTTTTTCGCTCATCAGGAATATCAGATAGCAGGTACGTATTTTTTCTCTCGGTCTGATTTGGGGTTTGGTGTCGCTTGGTAGCAGGTTCATGCAGGTATAGAAATCATGTTCGGAAATATTCTCGAACTGTTCTCCCACGCAGGTTACATGAATGAGCGAAAGCAGTTCCATATTGAAATACTCAGTCTGTTTCGTTCCCAGCACTTCTTCCTGTATGTTGGGGGCATTTGGTTCTTGTTCGGCTGGCTCTTCCGGCTCGTTTGTTTCATCAAATACATATTTCGCCAATGTCTCTTTGAGGTGGCAGCCCAGCCGATAGATTTCATTGAAACGGCTTTTTGCATATTGCAGGGCTTTCTCTCTGGTCTGTTTTTGCAGATCGTAGAGTTCGGTCAGCTTGTTTTTTTTCTCCTCGTATTCATCTTTGCACCGTTCATATTCCATTTCCGCACGCTTTTCATCCTCTGCAGTGTGTTCCCGATAACCTATGGAATCGTATCGGTGGTATGCTTCGTTTAGCGGAGCATGGAGCTTGGTCGTCTTGTATTGCTGTTCTTCTATGGCTTCTTTATAGATTTCTGAAACTCGGAAGCAGATATTGTAAACGGTCTGTTCATCCGGCATACATCCTTTCTTGTAATAACTTATGTTTTCGCATACTTCCTTTTTCAGGCTATTCAGAATCAGTGTGTATTGCTCCTGTGGAAGATGAAACACCAGTTCAAGAATGGCTGTTTCAAGAACCGTTACATCATTGTAGTCCAGATAGAACTTGGTAATGAATTTCTGCTTTTCAAAAGAGAAACCTTTATTATCAAACCAGTCTTTATATATTCTGTTCAATTCTCCGTATCGGGGAATCAGCGTTGTAATTACATCTTTCATGGACGCAACTATTTTTGAGTGTTATTGTCTTTGTCAAGGAAAGAGGCCAGTTCTTCTTCCACTTCTTCCACGCTGGGCAACGCTGATTTCAGTTTCTCGGGAATCGCTTTGCTCAATTGGTAATCGCTGATGCCGATGGGCTGGTCATAGCCTGTCAATGCGTATTGTGCCACAACTTCGTCTTTTCCCTTGCATAGCAACAACCCGATAGTCTTGTTGTCATTCTCTCCCCTCAGTTTATCATCCACCACATTGATGTAGAAGTTCAGTTGTCCTGCATACTCCGGTTTGAATGGGGTAGCCTTTAATTCTACCACGATATATGCGTGCAACGGAATGGAATATAGAATCAGGTCGGCAAAGAAATCGCTGTTTCCGACTTGGAAGTGCTTCTGCCGGGCAACGAAGGCAAAACCGTTGCCCATTTCCAACAGGTAGCGGGTAACGTGTTTCACCAGCTGTTCTTCAATATCCCTTTCGTCTGCTTTTTCTTTGGCTCCTGCCAAATCAAAGATGTACGGGTCTTTGAGTAGGTAATTGGCAAGGTCGCTTTGTGGAGCCGGAAGTGTGGTCGTGAAATTGTTTACCTTGTTGTTGCTGATTTGTCGGCTATACAAATCACTGTCAATTTGCATTTTCAATACATTGCTGCTCCATCCCATTTCCACAGACTGCTTCATGTACCAGTAGCTTAGACCTAAAGGTAGCGAACTGTCAAGTATAGTCATTTGGCTTGTCCAGTTTATTTTGGCTATAGGAGAGGTCAAGAAAACTTCTTCTATTTCCCTGATTCCCATCCTGTAAATGGCAGACACGGTTTTTCCCACATCTTCAAATTGCGCAGGAACTTCCTGCGTAATTGCTAATGATTGACAATCAATCGATTGTATTTGCGCAGTAAGTTCCTGCGTAAATTGCTTGTCATTCAGTTTTAATACTTCATTGGTCACACTCTGTATGGTTGGGACAGACAGGCTTGCATCTGTTTCTATGAAACTTTGCAACGCTCTTAAAGGATATGCTTTTGCAAACTGGCACATATAGGTAAGGTTACGTTCCGAATAGCCTTTCTTTTCAGGGTAATGCAGTCGGATAGCCTTTGCCAACTGCTTGATGATTTTGCTTCCCCATCCGTGCAGCTGCTGGTGATAAAGGATGTAATTGCCTATCTTCCAGTAATGGAACAGCATTTGTGCATTGGCTGCAACAATCAGCCTTACTTGTGCCTGTTCTATTTCCGAACCGACCGCTTGTATGAATGCATCAAAATTCGTTTTCTCTATGTTGGATTCCTTGTTGCTCATATTGTGATGATAATTTCTACAAATATAGTCATTGGTAACTATCTATGAAACTGTTTGATACTTTTATAGTTGATTAAACTTGTTCATGGCATTTGCCTTAATATCATCCGCTATGTCAATGTAGGGTTTCATGGCTTTATAGTCACTGTGTCCCGTCCATTTCATTACGACCTGTGCCGGAATACCGAGAGCCAGCGCATTGCAAATGAATGTTCTTCTTCCTGCATGGGTGCTTAGCAATGCGTATTTTGGGGTGACTTCATCTATACGCTCATTCCCTTTGTAGTAGGTTTCCCTTACAGGCTCGTTGATTTCAGCGAGTTCCCCCAACTCTTTCAAATAATCGTTCATCTTTTGGTTGCTGATGACAGGCAATGCCATGTGGTTTTCAAAATGGACTTCCTTGTATTTTTCAAGTATGGCTTTACTGTATTTGTTCAGTTCAATATTCAGACTGTCTGCCGTTTTGACTGTGGTAACTTCAATGTGGTCGGGTTTCACATCGCTTCTTTTCAGATTACGAACATCCGAGTATCGCAGACTTGTGAAGCAACAGAATAGAAAGACATCCCTGACACGTTCCAAATATTGCTTGTCTTTCGGTATCTGGTAATCTTTCAGTCTGTTCAATTCGTCCCAAGTCAGGAATATTACCTTTTTAGAGGTGGTTTTTAATTTGGGTTTGAATGTATCGTATGCAATGTTCTGATGATGTCCTTTTTTGAAACTCCAGCGCAGGAACCATTTGAGAAATCCCATTTGTTTGCCGATGGTGCTGTTCCTCATGTCTTTCTTATCACGCAAGAAATTGACATATTCGTTTAACCCGAACTCGTTGAAGTATTCAAAGGTTACATCTTCCTTGAACTCTTTGAGGTGGTTTCTCACTGCTGCAAATTTCTCATAGGTGGATGCCGTCCAATTATTCTGGTTGCCACACTCTTTTACAAACTCATCGAACACTTCCCAAAAACTTATCTGCGCTTCTTCCTGCTGTTCTTCACTGTTGTCTTTCATCCGCAGATTGAACGCATCCTTTAGCTGTTGGGTGGTCGGCATGGTTTCCTGTACCTCAAACTCCTTAAACACGTTTTGAATCTCGGCATAGTATTTCAGCAAGTCCGCATTGATTTCGGATGCGCTTTGTTTCAGCTTGTTGGTGCATCCGTTCTTTACCCGTTGTTTGTCGGCATCCCATTTGGCTACGTCAATCCGGTAGCCTGTTGTAAACTCGATGCGTTGGCTTGCATATATGACACGCATACGGATAGGCACGTTCTCCACGATTGGCACTCCGTTCTTCTTTCGGCTTTCCAATGCAAAAATGATGTTTCGTTTGATATTCATAATTGGGTGCGTT
>ERZ780212.270-NODE-270-length-56032-cov-5.584168_pt1 | contig 56032 bp, 47 predicted proteins | sample MGYA00511364_ERZ780212 | MGnify/ENA primary metagenome ERZ780212 (study PRJEB29588, sample SAMEA2147991) | human gut metagenome | biome: human gut; feature: human-associated habitat; material: faeces | place: Denmark | collected 2008/2010 ... | reverse complement strand
ACCGTCAGCCACACCGTGGTGAACGGTGGCGACACACGTTTCGCCTCGTCGCGCAACGGACTTATGGCCATTCCTGCCGACGCGCAGGGGCTTGTTGGCATACACGACGGTGTGCGTCCGTTTGTGTCGGCAGAGGTGATACGCCGCTGCTACGACGCCGCGCGCTCTCATGGGGCGGCCATTCCCGTGATGCCCGTGACCGACACGCTCCGCCTTGTCAGCCCTGACGGCGGCGGACACAACGTGTTGCGCAGCGACTATCGGGTGGTGCAGACACCGCAGGTGTTCGACATCAGTCTCGCCCGCCGCGCCTTCGACCGTCCTTACAGCGAGTCGTTCACCGACGATGCCTCAGTGGTGGAGGCCGCCGGCCACCGTGTGACAATGGTGGAGGGCAACCGCGAGAACATAAAGCTCACTACACCGTTCGACCTTAAAATAGCTGAATCACTCTTAAACGCCCGTAATTGAACGATATATTCGGCCAGGACATAAAATTCCTGCCAGGTGTCGGCCCGCGACGCAGGGACATACTGGAAAAGGATATCAATGTCACCACGTGGGGACAGATGCTCGAATATTATCCCTACAAATATGTTGACCGCAGCCGTATTTACAGCATCCGCGAGCTGTCGGGCGACATGCCCTACGTGCAGATAAAGGGGCGGATACTCAGTTTCGAGGAGTTCGCCACCGGTCCGCGGCAGAAACGCATCGTCGCCCATTTCTCCGACGGTATGGGTGTGGTGGATATCGTGTGGTTCCGCGGCGGACAATACATATATCAGCAATACAAGATTGGCGAGGAATATATAGTCTTCGGACGTCCCACCGTCTTCAACGGGCGATTCCAGTTCGCCCATCCCGACATGGACAAGGCATCGGAGCTCAACATCTCGCAGATGGGACTGCAACCGTATTACAGCACCACCGAGCGCATGAAGAAGAACGGACTTAACTCTCATGCCATAGAGAAGGTGGTGAAGGCGCTGCTCAACCGCATTCCCGACATTATCCCCGAGACGCTTCCTCCGTTCATCACCGGACCGCTGCATCTGGTGTCGCGCGACACGGCCGTGCGCAACATCCACTATCCGCACAGCATAGACGACATGCAGCGCGCACGTCAGCGGCTCAAGTTTGAGGAGCTGTTCTATGTCCAGCTCAACATAGTGCGCTACGTGAGCGACCGCCGCCGTCGCTATCGGGGCTACATCTTCAGACGTTCAGGCGACTTGCTGCGCACTTTCTTTTATGAGCATCTGCCGTTCCCGCTCACCGGAGCGCAGAAGCGGGTGATGCACGAGATACACGACGACATGCGTTCGGGCGAGCAGATGAACCGTCTGCTGCAGGGCGATGTGGGCTCGGGCAAGACGCTCGTGGCACTCATGGCCATGCTCATAGCCGTGGGCAACGGCTATCAGGCGTGCATCATGGCTCCTACGGAGATTCTCGCCGAACAGCATCTGGACACCATACGCAATTTCCTGGGCGACATGAACGTGAGGGTGGAGCTGCTCACCGGAACAGTCAAGGGACGCCGGCGCCGCGACGTGCTCGAGGGTCTGGTGTCGGGAAAGGTGGATATACTCGTGGGCACTCACGCCGTGGTGGAGGACTCTGTGCGCTTCTCGCGCCTCGGACTGGCCGTGATAGACGAGCAGCACCGATTCGGAGTGGCGCAGCGTGCACGCCTCTGGCGCAAGAGCATCAACCCGCCCCACGTGCTCGTGATGACTGCCACGCCCATTCCCCGCACCCTTGCCATGACCATATACGGCGATCTCGACGTGAGCGTCATCGACGAGCTGCCGCCCGGCCGCAAGCCTGTGTGCACCATACACAAGTATGACAACCAGACCGTGAGCCTCTACGACGGCATACGCAAACAGATAAGGGCAGGACGGCAGGTCTATTTCGTGTTCCCCGTGATAAGCGAGAGCGAGAAGAGCGACCTCAAGAATCTGGAGGACGGATACACTGCCCTGTGCGAAATATTCCCTGAGTGCAGGCTGAGCAAGGTGCACGGACGTATGAAACCTGCCGAGAAGGACGCGGAGATGAGACGCTTCATAAGCGGCGAGACGCAGATTCTCGTGGCCACAACCGTGATTGAGGTGGGCGTGAACGTGCCCAACGCGTCGGTCATGGTCATACTCGACGCCCAGCGCTTCGGTCTGTCACAGCTCCATCAGTTGCGTGGCAGGGTGGGGCGCGGAGCCGACCAGAGCTACTGCATACTCGTCACCGGCTACAAGCTCTCTGCAGAGACACGCAAGCGCATCGACATCATGTGTCAGACAAACGACGGATTCCGCATAGCCGAGGCCGACCTCAAGCTGCGCGGACCCGGCGACTTGGAGGGCACGCAGCAGAGCGGTGTGGCTTTCGACCTGAAGATTGCCGACATAGCCCGCGACGGTCAGCTCGTGCAGTTGGCCCGCGACGAGGCGCAGAAAATCATCGAGGCCGACCCCAACTGTGAGAAACCCGAATTCGGAATGTTATGGCGGCGGCTTGCCGAACTGCGTGACACCAACATCAACTGGGGCGCGATAAGCTGACGTTTCACGGTGTGCACGAATGACGGCAAAATTGGTCCGAACGTCATATGCGCAAAGGCGGCACTTCTGTTAATAAATGGCTGATTTATAGTTTGTTTGCAAAAAAATAGATAAAATCTGTTAAACCGCGCCTTATTCTGAAAAAATTCCTGTACCTTTGTGATGTTTTTAAATTTTGTGTACAATTTATTGTCCATTATATACCTTTTGAAGGAATAAGTCGTTTATTCCATGTTGATATTGGACTTCTAAAAAAATAAGATTTTGAGAAGATTTGTTAAAACATTATTTATAGGCGCACTATTTGCTATTTCGGCAACGCAAGTCATGGGACAGGACCTTCTTGCCAGACAGGCTCCCATCGACAGAAAAATGAAAGCAGTGGATACGATCATGTTGAGAAATATCGCAGCCAGAGAGGAAATGGAATCTCCGGCAGCCAAGCTCTATGATGATTGGGACAACAAATACGCTCACCGCGCAACCGAAATGCCCGACCGCTACCGCATCGACCTGCGCCATTTCTGTATGCCTACGCCGAGCCGGGTGGTGACAAGCAACTTCGGATGGCGCTGGGGACGCAACCACAAGGGACTTGACATAAAGGTTTATATAGGCGACACCATTCGTGCTGCGTTCAGCGGCAAGGTACGCATCGTGAGATATGAGCGCGGTGGTTATGGCAACTATGTCGTGATACGTCACAACAACGGACTGGAGACAATCTACGCGCACATGTCTAAAAACCTTGTTAAGGAGAATCAGTTGGTTCGTGCCGGCGAAGCCATAGGACTTGGAGGAAACACCGGACGCAGCACAGGTTCGCATCTGCACTTCGAGACACGCCTTTGCGGAGTGGCGCTCAATCCGGCGCTGATGTTCGACTTCCGCGAGCAGGATGTCACAGGCGATTATTATGTTTACAACAAGGATACTTATGAAGAGGAATCACGCGAAGCCACACGTCTCCGTGGAAAGATAGGCAACGGCGGATATACCGATGATGAGGTGAAAGGCATCGACAACAGCGAGAAGAACTCGAAGTTCGAGGGCAAGGTGCTTTATCATAAGGTGACATCGGGAGAGACTCTCGAGAGCATCGCAAGAAAGTATGGTGTCTCGGTGGATGAGATTTGCCGACTCAACCGCATACGCAAGACAATGCGTATCCGCGCTGGACAGATACTCAGATATTCTTGATCTGTAAATACGCAACTGAGAATAGTTATAGATAATCAGAATACTTTGGGAATGGATGCCAGTGATGGTACATTCCCATTTTTGTTTTTCCGGACTGTAGGTCTTTGCTCTGTGCGGTTGGTGTTGGCGTCATCGCGCCATGCCGGAGAATCTCATCCGGAGACATTATTATATATTATGGCATGAGAAAACTTATATTGATAATTTTCGTTTTCTGCGCTTTACCGCTGTGTGCACAGAACAAGAGCTATCACGGCGACGGCATTGACGACTATCTGCGCTTCGTTCCGCTGGTCTCGACATACGCTCTGAAGGTGTCGGGAGTGGAGAGTGCGAGCTCGTGGAAACGTCTTGTGGTGAACACGGCTACGTCGTGTGCCCTGACGGTAGGAGTGACGTGGGCGCTGAAATCGGTTGTGAAGGACAGGCGGCCTGACGGTACAGGCAACGACGCTTTCCCCTCGGGACATACTTCTTTCGCGTTTGCCGGAGCCACAATCCTGCATAAGGAGTATGGCAAGGTGTCGCCGTGGATAAGCGTTGCGGGCTATGGCGTGGCCACGCTGACGGCTGTCGATCGTGTGCGCCGCCACCGTCACGAGTGGGACGACGTGCTGGCGGGTGCAGCTATCGGCATACTTGCCACAGAGGCGGGCTATCGTCTGGGCGACCTCATCACGGGTGAGCACAGCCGCTATTCGGTAGGCGTTAGTCCTGAAGGTGTAACGGTGTGCGTGCAGTTGTAATCAATGCTCTTGCACGCAGCATCATTTATCGGTGCATAAACTTGCCTGAAAATGTGCGTGTTTTCGATTTTTTTGTGTAAGTTTGCGTATATCAAACAATCAATGCCGGCTCACCCGACGGTCGGCAACCTTTGACCGCCGGTATGTTGGCAAAAATAAGTAGCGCAAATTAACCAATCGAAAACCATATGAAACTGAAATTCAATATCGAATACAACACGGTCTCGGGAGAGGAACTCATGCTCAACATCCTCGTCGAGGGCGAAGGCAGAAATCATGAGCCGCGTGTCTATCGCATGGCGGCTGCCGACAACCGTCATTGGAGCTGCACTCTCGAGAACTTTCATTCGGAAAGTCATCCCGTGATAGATTATTATTATAGTGTGAGCAGTGGGGGACATGTGACCCGGCGCGAGTGGTTGCTGTATTCTCACAGGCTCGAGTTCTCGGTGCTGAAAGCATCGTCTTACGAGATCAACGACATGTGGATGGACATGCCGGCTGCCTCGTGGCTCTACTCGTCGGCTTTTTCTTTTTGTGTCAATCAGGCTCATCTGCAGATGCCTACGCATACCGATTATGGCTCGGTGGTGCGTCTTGTTGTTCATGCTCCGCAGTTGCGTGAGGGTGAGCATCTTGTCATTACCGGCAATCATGAGGCTCTCGGCATGTGGACTGTGGCTGATGGAGTGCGCATGACCGAACATCTCGTAAACGAATGGATGGTAGATCTCGACGCGTCAATCTTCTCAGGGAAGGCTGTCGAATTCAAATTTGTTGCCGTGAACGATGCCGATAACAGCATCATTTTATGGGAAAAGGGCAACAACCGAGTGTTCCGCATGTCGTTGATACGTCCGGGAGAGGTGAAGGCTTATTGTCTGCGCAACGCTGATTTCGACATGGCACCGTGTCGCATTGCCGGTACGCTTGTGCCGGTTTTCTCGTTGCGGTCGGAGAAAAGTTTCGGAGTGGGCGACTTCGGCGACTTGAAGAAGATGGTGGACTGGGTGGCCCGTACCGGTCAGAGAGTGTTGCAGATATTGCCGGTGAACGATACCACGACCACGCATACATGGAAAGACTCTTATCCTTACAGCTGCATAAGCGTCTTCGCGCTCCATCCTCAGTACATCGACTTGTCGCGTCTGTCGCCTATTGCCAATAAGGCGGTCAGACTGAAATACGAATCCTTGCGCGAGGAACTCAACGCTCTGCCTGCCATCGACTATGAGCGCGTGGGCAAGGCAAAGCTGGAATACACACAGATACTCTATAAACAGGAGGGCAAAAAGGTGCTTGCCAAGCCGTCGTTTGCCGATTTCTTCGAGGAAAACAGCTACTGGCTTGTGCCTTATGCACGCTATTGCAGTCTGCGCGACAGTTACGGTACGGCAGAGTTTGCGCTATGGCCGGAGCACAACCACTGGGACGAGAGTGAGCGGAAAGCGCTTTCCGACCCGAAGGACGAGATGTTCCAAGACGTGGCGTTCTATTATTATGTGCAGTTCATATTGTACACACAGTTGCGCGATGTGCACGATTATGCTGTCCTGCAGGGTGTCGTTCTGAAAGGCGACATACCTATCGGAGTGAACCGCAACGGCTGCGATGTATGGCAGGAACCTGAATATTTCAACCTCAACGGACAGGCGGGAGCACCGCCAGACGCCTTCTCTGACAACGGACAGAACTGGGGATTCCCCACGTACAACTGGCCGCGGATGCTTGACGACGGCTGTCGCTGGTGGGTGAGACGACTCCGCCACATGTCGGCTTTCTTCGATGCGTATCGCATAGACCACGTTCTCGGCTTCTTCCGTATATGGGAGATACCCGTCGGAGCGGTGGATGCGCGCATAGGTCATTTCTCTCCGGCACTCGGACTGACGCGTGAGGAGATAGAGGCATACGGCCTTCACTTCCGCGAGCAGCTCTTTGTCGAGCCATTCATCACCAAGAATGTCGTGGCCGACGTGTTCGGAAATCAGGCCGAGAAAGTGGAAAACACTTATCTGGAACATTCGCACAGCGACGTATATCGTCTGAAACCGGAATATGCCACGCAACGTCTTATATACGCAGCGTTCGAAGGCCGCACGTCGGCCGACGACATAGCAGTGCGCGACGGACTTTGTTCGCTCGTTACGGGAGTGCTTTTCGTGCGCGACCATCAGGATCCGCAGAAGTTCCATCCGCGCATCTCCGCGCAGTTCGATTATGCTTATAAGGCGCTCGGAGAGACCGACCGTAAAGCTTTCAACCGTCTTTATGACGATTATTTCTACCGTCGCAACAATCAGTTCTGGTATCGTGAGGCTATGAAGAAACTTCCTGTCATCACGCAGGCCACGCACATGTTGCCTTGTGCGGAAGACCTCGGCATGGTGCCGGAATGTGTGGCTTGGGTAATGGACGAGCTGCGAATACTCAGTCTGGAGTTGCAGACCATGCCGAAACAATGGGGCGAACGCTTCGCAAATCTCGACCGTTTCCCTTATCGTTCGGTGTGCACCATATCCACGCACGACACTGCCACGATGCGTCAGTGGTGGGATGAAGACCGCGAACGTACCAAGTATTATTACAATGTGATGCTCGGCATGCACGGTGAGGCTCCTCATCCCATGCCGGGATGGCTGGCACGCGAGATTATCGGGCGCCACATGGCGTGTCCGTCTATGATATGTGTCATTGCCATACAGGACTGGATGGCTATTGACGAGCGTCTGCGTCGTCCGGATGCCAACGCCGAACGGGTGAATGTTCCAGCCAATCCACATCATTACTGGCGCTATCGTATGCACGTGAATGTGGAAGATCTGATTACAGACATCAGTTTCTGCAAGAACGTGAAGGACCTCGTTGTGCAGGGCGGACGTGGTTGATGTGTCTTAAGATGTGCTTTTTCTTTTGATGAATATCATTTTTCCATACGATGAATTACGTCATACCATACGATGATTCACGTCATACCACTCGATGAACTCCGTTTTTCCATTCCATTGGAAGTATGGAATCATCGTGTGGAAAGACGGAAACCGTCAGGTGGAACGCATAAAATCAATATTCAATAAATGATATATCATCAAGCGAAAAGTATATTATAAAGAGATTCTAATTGGAATAAAGTCATACGAAATGAACATGATAAAACGAATATTTTTGTTATTATGTATTGTCGCCGCAGCGTTTTCACTGCCGGCTGATGCCTCGTGGCCTTACTCACCGAAGTCGAAAAAGGTGAAGGCGGCGATGAGGGCGGCCATGAACGGCATTTCAGTGGAGGCGGCGAGAGCTCACATCGGTTTCCTTGCCTCCGACTGCTTGCAGGGACGTAAGGCCGGAGAGAACGGCTCGCGCGTTGCCGCCGCATACATCGAATCGATGCTCCGGCAGTACGGCATACGTCCTCTAAACGCCGAATACAGGCAACCTTTTGATATTACAATGAAATTCACGTGGAAGAAAGACAGTATCAATATGAAGATGGCGAACGTCATCGGAATGATACCCGGCCGCAAATCGGACGAGTATGTCATCGTAGGAGCTCACTTCGACCACGTCGGCATAGGCACGCCCGTTGACGGTGACTCCATATACAACGGCGCCGACGACAATGCTTCGGGTGTGAGTGCGGTGTTGCAGATTGCCCGTGCGTTTGCCGAAAGCGGCATACAGCCGGAACGCAACGTGATTTTCGCTTTCTGGGACGGTGAGGAACTGGGACTGCACGGCTCTGCTTATTTTGTCCGTACGTGCCCTTTCCTCGACAAAATAAAAGGCTATCTCAACTTCGACATGATAGGACGTAACAACAAACCGGACATTCCGCAGTATGTGGTTTACTTCTATTCTGACACGAAACCGGTGTTCGGCGAGTGGCTCAAGCACGACATCGCCGAGTACGGACTGCGTCTCATTCCCGATTACAGGCCGTCGGACAAGTCTATCGGAGGCAGCGACAATGTGTCGTTCGCACGTAAGGACATACCGATTATATGGTATCACACAGACGGTCATCCCGATTATCACAAACCGGGCGACGAGGCTCTGCGCATAAACTATGATAAGGTGATGAACATAACGCGCGCCGCATTCCTCAATCTGTGGAATCTTGCCAATATGGAGAACTATTAAGCGACCGCGCATACGGTGCACACCGTTTGTCTGACACATAAAAAACGCACGCTGCAAGAGCATTTCCTGTAGCGTGCGTTTCTTTTTTTACGTTATGATTGACTTTGTTCCGGCTTATGATTATGATCTTATGATGTGCCGTCAGTCGCGTTCTTTAAAGCCGATATTGCGTTTATACAGTTGCTGAATAGGCTTTTCCGACTTGCGAAATGTATCATATAAAGCCGCGAGATTGGCTCAATAGAGCAACATCAGACCTGCAAATGCAGCCCAGCCAATCATCTTTATGGGATTTATCTTCATCACTTTCGTGCCGATATAAGTTGCCACGAACAGCCAGACACTTATCCAGAACTGCCACGGATTCTCATCCACCGACGAGAAGTTTTCCTTTGTCATAAGCATCAGCGCGGCTGCTCCGAGCATTCCTACCACTGCCGGGCGAAGTCCGCTGAACACATCCTGCACCGGCTGAGTATGCATATACTTCAGAAACAGCTTGCATATAAGTATCATAAGTATTAGCGACGGCAGTACGAGTGCGAACGTCGCGGTGGCGCTTCCCAGCACAGCCATGCCCTCGCTGAAGCCTGCGTTGTGCACGGCGGTGTATCCGCAGTAAGTGGCGGAGTTTATTCCGATAGGTCCTGGAGTCATCTGACTGATGGCGACAATGTTTGTAAATTCAGCCGAAGTGAGCCATTGGTGTCTCACCACCGTCTCGGTCTGTATGAGCGAGAGCATTCCGTAACCGCCTCCGAAGCCGAAGAGACCTATCTGAAAGAATGTTATGAACAGTTGTAAGAATATCATTCCGTTGGTTTTAACAGTTTTCCGTAAAGATAGCCGCCAAGTCCTGCAGCAATGATTATGTATATTGGATTTACTCCTATCTGCCAGATGAGCAGTGCGCTGACTATCGGAATCCAGCAGTTCGTTATCGTTATGTTGGCGCTTTTGGCCAGGCTGAACGTAGGAGCGGCGATGAGTGCCACCACAGCCGGTCTGATGCCGCGGAATATTGCCTCCACCGTGGCATTGTCCTCAAAGCGTTTGAAGAACATGGCTATGAGCAGAATGATGATGAACGAAGGCAGGGCCGTGCCGAGACTAGTGCACAGCGCGCCTCTCAGCTTGCGCAGTTTGTAGCCTATGAATATGCTCACGTTGATGGCAAACACTCCGGGACAGCTCTGCGCAATGGCTATGAGGTCGAGAAACTCTTCCTTTTTTATCCATTTGTATTTGTCAACCACCTCTGCCTCAATGATGGGAATCATGGCGTATCCGCCTCCCAGCGTGAACGCGCCTATCTTGAAGAATGTCTTGAATGACTGTATATAAATGTTCGACATGTCTTGAATAGTTGTTCTGTGTCGTCTTTTCTGTTGTATGTGAAGGCTCTTGTGGCGTTGCATGACAGCCGTTGTCGTCGTGTGTCAGTCGGCCTTCCGTCTTTAGGGCAAGAAACAGGAACGTGGCCTGCCCTTGTGTTTTCGGGCGGTGTGTGCACGTTCCTGTTTCCTTATAGTGTGCTGAATAATCAGTGCTTCTCAATCCACTTGCGTGCGTTTACGAACGCTTCGATCCACGGTGTAACCTCGTCGTCGCGGTGGTCTGCCGGATACCATGCGTTCTGCCATGGGAAGATGGCGCGCTCCAGGTGAGGCATCATTGCCACGTGACGTCCGTCTGCCGAGCAGATACCAGCCACGTCGTAGTCTGAACCGTTCGGGTTGGCTGGATAGCCGCTGTAGTTGTATTTGGCAACGATGTTGTATTTGTCCTCAGACTCAGGCAGAGAGAACTTGCCCTCTCCGTGAGCCACCCATATGCCGAGCTTGCTTCCGCTGAGCGAACCGAACATCACGCTGTTGTTCTGCGGTATCTTAACGCCGAGGAACGCGCTCTCAAACTTGTGCGAGTCGTTGTGGAGCATGCGTGCACGTTTGGTGTGCTCAGGATTGATGAGGTTGAGTTCAACCATCAGCTGGCAACCGTTGCAGATGCCGAGCGACAGAGTGTCCTTGCGTGCATAGAACTTGTCGAGCGCCTCTTTGGCCTTAGGATTGAAGAGGAATGCTCCTGCCCATCCCTTGGCAGAGCCGAGAACGTCGGAGTTGGAGAATCCTCCGCAGAACACAATCATGTTGATGTCCTCGAGTGTCTCGCGTCCGCTGATGAGGTCGGTCATCATCACATCCTTCACGTCGAAGCCGGCCAGATAGAGCGAGTAAGCCATTTCGCGCTCGCCGTTGGTTCCCTTCTCACGTATGATGGCAGCCTTGATGCCTGTGCGCTCGCGGCGGTCGGCAGATATGCCGTAGCTCTCAAGAGTGCCCTTGAAGCCGTCGTTGAACTTGATTTCCAACGGTTGCTTCTTATAGTTGTCGCGTCTCTGCTCTGCGCAACCGTTGAAGCTCTGCTTGCGGTCGAGCAGGTAAGAAGTGTGATACCACACGTCGCGCAGCGCGTCGATGTCGAATGTATGTTCGAAGTCGCCCTTTTTTATGACGATGGTGCGGGTCTTTGGCGTAGGATAACCTATCTTGGCATATCCTATTCCCTCCTCGTCCATGAACTTGGCGAACTCTTCCTTGTGCTTGTCGGATACCTGAACGATAACGCCCGGGTTCTCTGAGAGCAGCAGTTTCACGATGTCGTCGTCCTGTATGTCGTGCAGGTTGATGTGCATACCGCCCTCGGTGTTGGCGAAACACATTTCAAGCAGCGTGGTGATGAGACCACCGGCGCTGATGTCGTGACCTGCCATTATCCATCCTTTGGCTATCATCTGCTGTACAGCCTCGAAGCATCCTGCGAAATATTCGGGGTTCTTCACCGTCGGAACATCGTCGCCCACCTTGCCAAGACTCTGTGCGAAGGCGCTTCCTCCGAGTCTCTGTTTGTCGAAAGAGAAGTCGATATGATAGAGTGAAGAGTTCTTGTCGTTCACAACAACTGGCGAAACCACCTTGCGAACGTCGCTCACCTCGCCTCCGGCACTCACGATGACGGTTCCTGGAGATATGATCTTCTCGCCGCCGGGATACTGCTGTGTCATAGACAGAGAGTCTTTTCCGGTCGGTACGTTCACCTGAAGCGCGATGCAGAAATCGCTCAACGCTCTCACGGCGCTGTAAAGACGTGCGTCCTCACCCTTCTGCGAGCGGCACGGCCACATCCAGTTGGCAGAGAGTGAGAGGCTCTTCAGTCCTTCGCTCAGCGGTGCCCATACGATGTTGGTCAGCGCTTCGGCAACTGAGAGCACACTGCCTGCCTCAGGCGAAGCCAGTCCTGCCTGCGGTGCATGACCCAGAGCTGTGGCTATGCCTTTGCGTCCGCGGTAGTCCAGAGCAACCACTCCGCAGTCGCTCAACGGCAGCTGCAGGCGTCCCTGACACTGCTGACGTGCAATCTTACCGGTCACGGAGCGGTCCACCTTGTTTGTGAGCCAGTCTTTGCAAGCCACTGCTTCGAGCTGTAATACGTTGCTCACGTATTCGTCGAGTTTCTCAGGCTGCTTTGTCACGTCGCAGTAATCAGCGTCGGCATAATGACGCTCCACAGTCTCGTCCTTCATTATAGTCTTGGGCGAGTGGCCGAACATCTGTGCCACGTCGAGGTCGAACGGACGTACACCGTCGCCCTGTACGAATGAGAAGTGAGCGTCGCCTGTCGTCTCACCTACAACATATAGCGGGGCGCGCTCGCGCTCGGCAATCTTGCGTACGTGCTCAATGTGCTTCTCGTCGATGAGCAGTCCCATACGCTCCTGGCTCTCGTTGGCTATTATCTCTTTAGCCGACAGCGTCTTGTCGCCTATCGGCAGCTTAGTCATGTCAATCTCTCCACCGCACTCCTCTACGAGCTCAGACAGACAGTTGAGGTGTCCGGCCGAACCGTGGTCGTGTATGCTGACAACCGGATTGTTGTCTTCCTCGCACAGAGCACGCACCAGGTTGTATGCACGCTTCTGCATCTCAGGGTTGGCACGCTGCACGGCGTTCAGCTCGATACCGTTTGAGTAGCGGCCGGTATCGACAGAAGAAACCGAGCCACCGCCCAGACCGATGCGGTAGTTGTCGCCACCTACGACAACAATCTTGTTGCCTTTCTGCGGCTCTTTCTTCAGACAGTCGCGGCGTGTTCCGTAACCCACACCTCCGGCGAGCATTATAACCTTGTCGTAGGCGTACTTCTCTTCGCCCTCCTTATGCTCGAAGGTGAGCACCGAACCGCAGATAAGCGGCTGACCGAACTTGTTGCCGAAGTCGCTCGCACCGTTGGATGCCTTTATCAATATCTGCTCCGGAGTCTGATACAGCCACTTGCGCACCGGTAGAATTTTCTCCCATTCGTGAGCCATGCTGCCGTCGGCGTTGCTTTCAGAGCGCGGATATGCAGTCATGTATACCGCTGTTCCGGCGATAGGCCATGAGCCTGTACCACCTCCCATACGGTCGCGAATCTCACCGCCCGTACCAGTTGCGGCACCGTTGAACGGCTCTACGGTTGTCGGGAAGTTGTGGGTCTCGGCCTTGAGCGAGATGACACTCTCGATGTCTTTTACGCGGAAGTAGTCGGATGTTGACTGATCCTCCGGCGCAAACTGCTCCACAACCGGTCCCTGTGCGAAAGCCACGTTGTCCTTGTAAGCTGAAATAATCTTATTGGGGTTCTCCTTTGTCGTCTTCTTGATCATTGCGAAGAGGCTCGATTCCATCTCCTTGCCGTCGATGATGAATGTTCCTCCGAATATCTTGTGGCGGCAGTGCTCAGAGTTTATCTGCGCGAATCCGAATATCTCGGAGTCGGTCAGCGGTCTGTTGAGCTGTGCCTCGATCTTGTGCAGATACTCTATCTCCTCGGGCGAAAGCGCGAGTCCCTCCTGCTCGTTGTATTCCTCAAGATTCTCCACGTGCTTTATCGGTTCCGGCTCGTGGTTCACGGTGAATATGTCCTGGTTGAGTCCGTTGTACATGCGTTGCAGCATCGGGTCGTGCTCAGCGTCCTCGCTCTCGACCGGGAAGAACTCTTCTATACGAGAAATGCCGTGAAGATTCATGTTTTGTGTAATCTCTACGGCATTCGTACTCCAAGGAGTGATCATCTCGCGGCGCGGACCCACGAAGTATCCTTCCACCGTTTCGCCCTCGATGAGCGTAGCGTCACCATAGAGCCAACTAAGTTCGTTGATTTCGTCTTTACTGAGCTGATGGTCAACATCTGTTGCTATCACGCTCTGTTGGGGAGTCTTGAAAAAGAGAATCATGATTTATAATGTTTTGTTTCGTTTTGTTCTGTGTCGTCACGCCATACTCTTGCCACAGTGCGACAGGCAATGGCAGGCGTCATTCGCATCATTACGTTTGGTGAAAACTCTTTGTAGAGGTTTTCCTGTTGCAAGGATAGTGCAGACAATGCAATAAGAAATCGTTCTTAAATTGCCGAGTGCAGCTTATCTTCTGCAAAGATAATGCAAACGAGTGCAATAAGAATTTATTCTTAAATTGCTGAGTGCAGCTTATCTTCTGCAAAGATACACCAATTTTCTGATATTTTATTGAAAAACCAAAGCATATATTTCATTTATGTGTCTATAAATGGCTTTATGCGGCGTTGCGTCGGTATGAAATGTAGTTAATGGATTATTGAGATGTGTGCTCAGCTGCCGCGGTATGTGGAATATCCGAAGGGCGAGAGCGTGATGGGCACGTGGTAGTGGTTGTCATCCTTTATGCTGAACACCACATCGATGAACGGATAGAATGATTCCTGACTCTTCGCCTCGAAGTATGGCGCCGTGAGGAACGTCAGTTTGTATGTGCCTTTGTTGCTTTCGCCGTTTTTCTGTTCGAGGAAGTCCTTCACCCGGCCGTTGTCATCGGTGACGCGCCGGTCGATGACATTCCACGATTTGTCGGCGTTCATCTTCGACAACACTATGGTAACGCCTGCCGCGGGGCGTCCGCTGTTGATGTCGAGGATGTGGCTTGAGAGCTGATACGATTTTTCCTGCGCCACCGACACGGCCGTGAACAGTAGCGACAGCATGGCTGCGAGAATAAGACTGCGTTTCATAGTCGTTGTTATTATGCGTTTGATGAATGTCCGCAAATATACTTATTTATTTGTAATCCGCAATGTATCAGGCAGTTTTATTAGATGTGTCAGCCGTTTTTATTAAGAGTATGAGTCTGTTTTGATAAGATAATGAGTCTGTTTTAATAATGTTATCAGCCGTATTTATCAAAAGAAAAATATATGCTTAAAAAGCCGTCAGAACCTGAAACCGTAGAAAAGGCGCGCCCGCCACTTCACGTTCTCCACGAGCAGTTGGTCGTGGTCGCCTATGTAGAAATTGTTGATGACGGCAGACATGCCTATGAAATTTTTTCTGAAATGTCGCACCACGGCTATGCGTCCCACGTTGGTGAGGCTTGGAAAGCGGAAGGGCGTGTGCAGGCTGGTGTCGCCTACCTTGAATCTGCCGCGGGTGACTATCATTATTTGTGGCACGGCGGAGATGTGGATGAGCCACCGGTCGTCTATTACGAAGTTGTAACCGTAGCCACCTCCTATTGCGGCACTGACAAACCAAAGCCGGCTACTGTCGCTTCCCGGCACCGCACCCGTCGCAGTCTTTATCTCGGCAGCCATGAAGGTGACTCCCGCCAGCCACGATCCGCAGCTGCGCCGCTGTATCTGCGACTGTGTGAATGCCGCCGGGATGGAGAACCGCCGGTGGTTGAAGGCATAGTATCCCGTGGCGGTTATCATCTTCATGCTCACCGCTCCGGCTGCCACATCATAGTCGGTGCCGTTGGCTGTTGCCGTACCCTTGTACGTCTTTGTGGCCACCATCACCACGTCGCCGCCCACTCTGTTGCCGTAGGCATTGAGGTTCAGCTCAATGTCTTTGTTGCGTCCGGCGAGCTTGGCCGGGTTAAGCGCGAAACCCAGTGACAGGCCGCGGTAGCTCACACTTGCGCCCGCCGTTATCTTCATGTCGGTTCGCAGTCGTGAGCGCAGGTCCAATCCGTCCACCGTTCCCTGTGTGTTCAGCGCGTTGCCCGACACGTTGGCGCGCAGCTTCACGGTCCATCGCTGCTGCGGCTTCGTTATGTACGCCGTGTCATATTTGTGCTGTTGTATTCTGTCGCGTGTGTCGAGCACAGCGTTTATTTCCTTCGCCACCTTCCGTGTCCATGTGTCCGATGTGCTGTCGGCAGGTGCTACGGTTTGGGCGGAGACACATATCACGGCCGTGACAGCCAGAGCTGTCATGGTCAATCGTGCTGCCGTAAACTGCCGGATGCGGTATATGGCATTATGTGTGATACGTCTTTCTGTCATTCCATTCCTTATTTCATGATGCGACGGGCACAGACAGATATACCGTACTGCCGTTATATGTCGTTTTTTATCCGTATTTCTGATTTATGTTTACTATTATAGTATATGTTACACAACGTCATTCATTCAGTTTGAACCGTCCGAACTGACAATCGGACGCACCTTTATGTTCTCGAATTTCACCTCACCGTTGCGCGCGAAGAACCACAGCTGGCCGCCTTTCTTTTCCGGCAGTCGGTTGACTATGCAGCGCCGGTTGTCTATGCATACGTCTATTATGTCGTCTTTCATTACGATGGTCAGGGTCATGGGTTTGTCGAGTCCGGTCACGGCATTGATGGATGCGTCGTGCAGACGCACTGTGCGGTTGTCGGGATTGAACGACAGTTTGTAGCTGTTGATGCCTTTGTCCTCAGAGCGGAGGAACATTCCGAACTCCTCGTAATTGCCTGACGGTATGACGTCGAGGGTGATGATGCAGTTGTAGGGCACGCCCGTGGCATGCGCGCCGCAGATGTTTCCGCGCGCGTCTATGTTGATGCAGTCGGGCGATGATACAGTCGCTCCGTCGGTGGTCGTGAAGTTGAGGCTGAGCGGTTCGGCCGTGTGCGGCATCACCTCCTCGGGAAATTTGGTGGCGAGGTCGCCGTTGTCGAGCTGTATAGCCTCGCGCATCGCCACGCATCCGCCGAAGAGCTCGCCTCCGGAGTCGGTGTTGCCGTTGCGGCTGGGCACCCATCCTGCCACTATGCGTCGCCCGCCTGTGAACGCGGCGGTCTTTACCACGTTGACCCACGGTTCGAGCAACGCCTGCGATTCGGGATATTCCCACGGGCCGTAAGGCGAGTGCGACTTGAGATAATAGGTGTCGCCGCCCTGGCCATAGACGAGATAGTACCAGCCGTTCCACTCGAAATAGTCGGGACACTCGGGCACCTGTATCGTGCCGGATAGCACCGGTTCGCTCACCTGCCACGTCTTGAGGTCGGTCGATGTCATGTGTACCAGACATCCGTGACCCTCGTTTATCGGTGCCTCGTTCTTCTCGCTCGACACGAAAAGGTGGAACGTGCCCTTGTCGTCGATTGATACTTTCGGGTCGCGGAAGTTACGTGTGCTGTAGCCCGGTGCGGATGTGTAGAACGGGTTGGGCTTCTGCTTGGTATATGTCAGCGCGTCCGGGCTGGTGGCGTAGCTCAGTTGTTCGTTCACGCTGTTGTCGGCTGTCAGCAGACGGGTGGCGTAAAAGGCGTAGAACTGTTTGCCGTCGTTCACCACCGAGCCGGTGCAGATGGACTTCTCCCAGTCCTCGTCAATGCCGATTGCGATGGGGTGGTGGGTCCATGTCTTGAGGTCGCGCGTGGTAGTGACGCACCATTGATGGCCGCCGAGTCCGTTGAGCGAGGCGTGGTGGCCCTCGTCGAGCAGCCAGTACAGATAGAACGTGCCGTCGTGGAAGAACGGAATGCAGTCGCCCACGAACTGTTTGCCTCCTGCCGGAGTGAAATACTGCATCTCGGTGGGTTGCACCGAGGGGTCGAATGTGGCCGCCTTCTGGCTGTATCCTCTTGCTGCAGCCATTGTAAGAGCGATTGTCAGGATGATGGATTTCTTCATATTTCGGGGTTTTTGATTGTTGTTCCGGTTGAGGCTTGCGTCGTCCTTGTGCTCAGGATTTAATCCAAATCGGTCATCAGACCGCACATGGTTTTATCTGTTTGTACATTCATGCTTCCAGTCGTCTTTTGTTTTCTATCGGCGTCTTTGTGTCTGTCCTTTCTTGACATAGCCCGCTATGCCTGCAAAAAAACTGATGAAAATACGCTCAATATAAAGCAAAAATACCGACTGAATCCTAATAACCTATTTGGGTTTAAGTTTTCAGTCTTCTCGTTTCGTAGTGCAAATATATGCAGTAAGGCAAAAAGATGCAAGATTATTATGCTGTAATGTTGTGCGTAATGCTAAAATATTGTTTACATTCATGTATGTTTTTGTTCCCGGCAGGCGTTTTTCTTTGGTTTTGCCGATGCTTCCGTTATGGAAACGTTGTCGCCTTGGATATGTTTTCATAGTCGAAAAAGTCCACATTGTTATTGATTATAAATTTTAATATTCTATTTCTTGTTATCTGAAAGTATAAGGCCTTTAAATCTTTTAAATGTTAAGAAATAATAAAACAAGCACCCTGTGTGCCGCGTTATTATAAAAAAAAGTTGTTTAGAATTGCTTATATTTGTAAGAGGGAATATCCCTGTTCTCCGTGATGTTTTAATTTAATAATAGTGTATTATATGAAAAACGTTCAAACCTTATTCTATTTTTATTGTGTGCAGTGATATTTATTTTCTGCGGATGCTCTACATATCGTGTCATCAAAGACGCAACCGACCATGAAGAAGGACGGCTCATCATGAAAGACGGAACCGAGTATGTGGGCCGTGTGAAGATGCCTAATGGCAAGACCAAGAAGCTCCGGATGAGGACAACCGACGGACGCAAGGTTAAAGTACAAAACACTGAGGTCGGTGTTTTGGGAGTATGGAAGAAGACCCATCCCGAGACTGTCTCTTTCCTTGTGTGCCATCCATACTACACAATAGCACCGTTCTCTACTAAAAAGAAGAAAAAGATGAAACCCAGATGGATGAGTCTTGAGGCTACAGGAAAATATGTGGAGTTTTACGCTCTTGGTGCCAATTACAGCATAAACTCTAAAGGTGTGTTCAAGGTTTCTTCTTCAATCTACATCACATATCTTGCACGTAAGGCCGGCGAAGAATATGCCGTTGAAGTGGGAGTGTACGGAGGAAACAAGGAATACATGCGCAAGCAACTGATGGAATATCTGTCCGACGACCCTGCTCTGTGCAGCCTCATAGAGGATAATGAGATTGAGCCAGACGACTTCTCGGAGCTTGCGGATAAGTATCGCCCGCAGAATTCTGAGAATATGGAGGAGTTCCCGAAAATGAATCTGTAATGTCCGGAAAGTGATTTTCTGATACTGAGGGCATAATACTGCGGTAGGACATGACGCCATAATGCCGGATCCACACATGTGGGTCCGGCATATTTTTTACATTACGTGCCGTGTTTTACATAAATGTAAACATGAACATTAATGATAAGCCTCATATTACCACAATATTGTATGCACATTGCCGCAATAATAAATCCGTGTTGCTATAATAACAGATTCTTATTATCATTATAATAAGCCCACGTTCACGCAACAGATAGGCCACAACCGCAAGCGTGGGGCATGTTTCCGGTTCGCAGGATAAGATATTCACGTGCCTTCTCTCACGCATGGCGCAGGCGCTATCTGGGAAAAATGGAGAGGCGAACTTACGATTTTTCTTGACTAAATTTTTACAAAATATTTTCGCAAAAGAGGTGTGAATGAATGTTAAATCGGACGAAATGAAGGCTCTTTCGGTCATGTCGGTCTTGTGATATACCCTATATCATAGTCTGAAAACATTCATCCGGCGTTGCGATATTGCCCATTTTGCAGTGCGATAAAGCCCATTTCAGAGGCTGAAAAGCACCATTTCGCACCCCAATATAGGCCATTTCGCATGCCGAAATGGTGCATATTGCAAAGCGATAAAATACCCCTTAAACATAAGTTATTGATATTCAATGTTTTATGCTAGCCTCTCATAATTCGCGTATTTGCGCCCGAAGGAGAGTCTGTCCGCAAATACGCGCTTATTTTTCGGGGTATATCAGAAAACTGGGAGGGAAAAAACAAAAAACGGTTACGATTTGAAAGTTGCCTGTATTGCTTTCATCTCGTCAGCATAAAACACCGTTTGTTCGGTCGAGGAGCCGCATATTCTGATGATATCAATCCCCGTCGATTCTCAACAGCGGACGTTTTTTATAGTTTATATGTCGCTCCGTTGCCCCATAAAACAGCGAAACCGCCTGCACGCAAACACGATGCAGGCGGTTTAGCCATTCCTTTTTTATAACCGCGTGTGGGTTTTATACAATCCCCATCCACATTGTCCGGTCAATCAATATCATGTCTTTCTTTTGATAGGCCGCACGTCCATTCTCTTCTGCGCTACTTTATCCTGCACCCCGTGCGTCATCGTCTGTCAGCGCATACAGCCTGTGCCATGCCTCCGCTTGCTCAGACCTGTGGTCAGCCGAACACTCCGGTGGAGAGATAACGCTCGCCCGTGTCGGGCAGGAGAGTAACTATCGTCTTGTCGTGCAGCTCCTCGCGACGGGCAAGCTCAGCCGCAGCCCATGCCGCTGCACCCGACGATATGCCTGTGAGCAGACCTTCGCTGCGCGCCAACAGACGTGTGGTTGACATGGCGTCGTCGTTGCTCACGGTCATCACCTCGTCCACAACGCTGCTGTCATACACCGCCGGCACGAATCCCGCACCTATGCCCTGTATGGCGTGCGGACCAGCCTTGCCGCCGCTCAACACCGGCGACGAAGCCGGTTCCACGGCCACTATGTGTACGGCGGGGTTCTTGCTCTTCAGGTACTGGCCCACGCCGCCCGATATTGTGCCGCCCGTTCCCGCACCGGCCACGAACACATCGACGTGTCCCTCGGTGTCGTTCCATATCTCCGGACCTGTGGTCGCGAAGTGTGCCGCGGGGTTGGCCTTGTTCTCAAACTGTTGCAGGATCAGTGCGCCGTCTATGCTGTCGCGCAGACGCTCCGCCTCTTTTATGGCTCCCGTCATGCCCTCAGCCGCCGGCGTAAGCACCACCTTCGCGCCGTATGCGCTCACGAGTTGGCGGCGCTCGATACTCATCGTCTCCGGCATTGTCAGTATGAGCCGGTAGCCTCTCACGGCAGCTACGAGAGCCAGTCCCACGCCCGTGTTGCCGCTTGTCGGTTCTATTATCGTCGCTCCGGGTTTCAGTCTGCCGTCAGCCTCGGCCTGTTTAATCATCGCCAGGGCTATGCGGTCCTTTGCGCTTCCGCCCGGATTGAAATACTCCAGTTTTGCTATTATCGGCCGTGCGAGCCCTTTTTCGGCTGCGAAACGGTTGAGTTCGAGAAGAGGTGTGCCCCCGATCAGGTCGGTAAGGCGTTGTGCTATTTTTTTCATATTACTACGGTTTTTGTAATGCAAGTGCTAAGATACGAAAAAAATACGATACTCCGGCCGTCTCCCTTGTTTATGTCATTTCTCTGTCTCTGCGGCTGCCTGCTTCGCCTTCTCGGCCTCCAGCTTTGCCTGCTCGGCTTTGAGTATATCGTTTCTCGACTTCGACTTTATCACGAGCCATACTCCGCAGAACACAAGTACCATGGCCACGCACTGCGATGTCTTCAGCACCGCCATGCCGGTGAGCAGACTCACGCTCACTGCTACCATCGGCTGCACGTAGTTGTATGTGCTGACAACCGTCGGGCGCAGCACTTTCTGTGCCACCATGGTGAGCAGATAGGCCACGAATGTACCGAAGAACACCACGTAGCCGGCCTCCAGCCATGCTGCTGTTGGCACGCTGTTCCAGTCGGTGGCAAGCACATGTTGCGAGGAGAACGGCAGTATGAGCACCGCCGACCAGAGGAATATCCATTTGTTTATCGTGAACACGCTGTATCTCTTTATCAGTTTGTTGAAAAGCGTCAGATACAGGGCGAACGACAGCTGGGCCACTATGCAGAGTATGTCGCCCCATATGTTGCCCACCTTGGCGTTGCCCGCCGATGCGCTGGTGAGTATCAGTATCACGGCGCCGCAGCATCCTATGAGCACTCCGCATGCCTTCTTCCATGTCACGGGTTCCTTAAGGATGATGGCGGCAAGTATCAGGGCGAAGATAGGTGTCGATGTGGTTATGATGCTGGCGTTTGACGGCGATGTCATACTCAGGCCTATTGTGAAGCAGCACTGATTGAAGACGAGTGCGAAGAGACCTGCCACAAGCATCAGCAGACAGTCTTTCAGAGGCACGTGCTCCCTCTTTGCGAAGAACGAGGCAGCCCAGAACAGGATGGTGCCTCCGGCTATTCTGAACGACACCAGATCAAGTCCGTCTATGCCTCCTGCCATCGCGCTTTTGCCGACAGGCGACATAAGTCCCCATATCACACATGCTGTAAGAATACTTAAATGAGCAATCAACGGTTTTTTATTATCCATAATATGTAATTATTGTTAATTTATCGTAAAGGATGTGCAAAGGTAAGAAAAATCGGGTTAAAGGCGTATGCGTGTCGTGGAAATATGTCTGTAAATCAAAATTTAACACTCCGGAACATTGAATGTCATTAAATCCAAGTCGGTCATTAGGATTCAGTCGGTGTTTTTGCTTTATATTGAGCGCGTTTTCGGCAGTTTTTTGCAGGCATGACGGGTCATTTCAATAATGATCGAGCAAAAAGAGGCCAATGTAAAACAATAAGATGGCTGAAAGCATGAATGCACGGAATATATAAAGACACATGCGGTCTAATGACCTGTTTGGGTTCATCCGGCCGTGTGACACTCCCTTTTGTCCGGCAACATGTGCCTTCATGGTTCATCACTTTCCTGTCCCTATCCTCCGTCATGGGCCTCTTGTGGTTCCGGACACCTCAAAAAGTGTTATTTTTCGACACAAAACACGCATCCTGACGATTTATTTCTTATCTTTGTTATGGATAATGTAGCGGTAGGCCAACGGCGTTTCCATGCGCCGGGACACGCCGTGACATATCCCCGGACAATTTGTTTCAACCATCGCCGGCACAGCCGCTCCGGCACCGTCGTGGCATGATGCCGGCCACAAAAACACTACGAAGATGAAATACGCCGATTACATTGAACAGATAGAGATTGACTCGCTGTGGAGCGGAAAGCACCACATCGTGTGGAATCTCGACCGCCAGGTGAACATACTCAGCGGCATTAACGGAGTGGGAAAGAGTACCATACTCAACAAAGTGGTGCGCGGGCTTGCCGCGGGAGGCGAGTTCCCCAACCACATGCTCAAGGGCGTGAAAATAAAGGTGGTACCCGAGGATGCCAGATGGATACGCTACGACATCATCAGGTCTGTGGACCGGCCGCTGCTCAACGTCGAGGCACTGAGCAAGCTCAATGCGAGCATCACGTCGCTCACCACCGAACTCGACGTGCAGCTCTACCAGTTGCAGCGCAAGTATCTCGACTATCAGGTGAACATAGGCAACCGCATGATTGCCGTTCTGCAGAGCGGCGATCCCGACGCGGCTGAGAAGGCGCGCGAGATTTCGGCTCCCAAGCAACGCTTCCAGGACCTTGTTGACGATCTGTTTGCCAGCACCGGCAAGAAGATAAAGCGCACTGAGAACGAGATTCTGTTCACGCAGATAGGTGAGACGCTGGCTCCTTATCAGCTCTCGAGCGGCGAGAAACAGATGCTCGCCATACTGCTCACAGTGCTGGTGGAGGATAACCGCAGCTACGTGCTGTTCATGGACGAGCCCGAGGTGAGCCTGCACATCGACTGGCAGCAGCGGCTCATCGACATAGTTTTGGAGCTGAACCCCAACGTGCAGATAATACTTGCCACACACAGCCCGGCTGTCATCATGAACGGATGGGCCGACCGTGTGACCGAAGTGACCGACATCACCATGTGACAATCTCAAAACCACGCCCCTTATGAGTAAACGACTTAAAGACAATCTTACGTCGGGATACTTCGAGGCTGCCAACCGCATGACCTCGAAGAAAGCCCGCCGGCGCATCGTGGCTTACGTAGAGAGCTACGACGACGTGTTTTTCTGGCGGTCGGTGCTGTCGCGTTTTGAGGACGACACCCGCTACTTCGAAGTGATGCTGCCCTCGCGCGTGCCACACCTTGAGCGCGGTAAGAAGGCGGCTCTGATGAGTCTGCTCAATGGTAGGGTGGGCCGCGACATGATAGCCTGCGTCGATGCCGACTACGACTACCTCATACAGCGCGCCACACCGATGTCGGAGACCATACTCAACAGTCCCTACATATTCCACACCTACGCCTATTCCATAGAGAACCTGCAGTGCTACGCGCCCTCGCTCCACGACGTGTGCGTGGCTGTTACGCTCAACGACCACGCCATATTCGACTTCGAGAACTACTTCCGCGAGTTCTCCCTCGCCATATTTCCGTTGTTCGTGTGGAGCATCTGGTTCTATCGCACAACTAAATATAGCGAGTTCACCATATCCGATTTCCTGCATGTCATAGAGATGGGACACTTCAATCTCAACGACATCGAGTCGTCGCTGCGCGTCCTCAGACGCAAGGTGGCACGGCGGGTGGAGCAGTTGCAGCGCCACTATCCGTCGGCAAAACAGAGCTGGCAGGAGGTGAAGGAGGATATAAAACGCCTCGGAGTGACGCCCGACACCACATATCTGTATGTGCAGGGACACCATCTTTTCGACAAGGTGGTGGTGCCGATGCTGAAGAAGATATGCAACATACTGATACGTGAACGCGAGAATGAGATATCGCGCCAGAGTGTTCATTCCACCCAACGCCACAACGAACTGTCGTGTTATACGGGCAGTGTGGCGGATGTTGAACTGCTGTTGAAGAAGAACACGGCGTTCACCTCGTCCATACCGTGCGGACACGTCCTCGACGATATACGCCGGTTCCTCGACAATACGTCGCCCGTCACACCGCAGTCACATACAGATGATGCCGTCAGTGAGCGTACACCGGTGGCTGTCGGCACCCGTAATGACTCCTGAAAATTAACATCCGGTGTACGGAATACATTGTTTTTAATTAACACTTTTAAGTTAAAATCATTGCACCCTAATCTTGTCGGCAAATCGTCCGCCACGATTTTCGGGCGCAATTTTTATACTTTTCGTCCCGCGAATGGTATGTATTGATATGGACAAAATCGTCATTCTCACAAAATAAAGCTTCTCTTATGTCCCGATAAGGTCCGTTTCATTACCTGATAGAGCCTGTTTCGGGACATAAAACGGACTTTTCCAGTCCTTGGAATGGATATTATCACGCGATTATCCCGTTCGTTATGCCCTGCGTTTATTGCGTAACATTCTGACACACAACGTGTTTTCATGTTGTTGTGTTTACGGCGTTTTTCGTCCGTATATGCTTCATCGCCTTCCGAACACCACATTTTGACAATGCTATTTTAACATTTTCCATTTTATAGTTGCTCTATTTTACATAACTCTCGTACCTGTTTGCTGTTTTTCTCATACATATTTCCTGTCATCAGGCGGTCTCGCTAACGGTTTTCAATGATTTGTTCTAAATGTCCGAATTTTTATATCGTATTGTAACATGAAATATTTTTATTTTTCAAATAAAATTGTTATTTTTGCCACAGAATAAGATTTAATGGCTTGAAATAATGCCGGCAGCGGGTCTGCAAAATGTTTCTTATTCACCTTATTAATATTATAAGTAGTTGAAAATCAATGTTTTACACGGTTTTCAATGCCCCGAGAGTATGTTCTGTCATCAAAATTTAGTTTAATCAGATGTCTGAAGTAGCAGACGACGAGCAATGGTTTGCCATGCGTGCCACCTATGGCCGCAACCTCATGGCGCAGAATGTTTTGAACGAGCATGGCGTACGTACGTTCATACCCATGCACTACACGCGCTCAGGCAACCATCGTCACACCGCTCCACGGTTGACACCGGTGATTCGCGATTTGATTTTTGTTATGACAAATCGCGAGACGATAGCCACACTCAAGAAAAATATGCCTTATCTTCATTACATCATGCGCGACGAGGGCATGAGACGTGAGCCTGTCATCGTACCCGAACGGCAGATGCAGCAGTTCATTGCCGTGAGCGGCACGCTCGACGAACAGCTCATGTGGTTCAGTCCCGGACAGCTTGACATGAAGTGCGGTGATGCCGTGCGCATCATCGGAGGACCGTTCGCCGGCCTCGAAGGCATACTTATGCGAGTGCCCGGCAAGCGGTCGCGCTGTGTGGTGGTGGCCGTGCAGGGCGTCATAGCTGTGGCGATGGCCACGGTGCATCCGGATATGATAGAACCGGTTGAAAAGAAGAACGATTATTGACCGTCAGCTCATAAGACCACGAAACCGATGACACGGAAAAACAGGCAACCATTGACTTGCGTCCTTCTTGCCGGAGCTTCGGCGCTGATGATGGGATGCGCGACGACAGACAAGAGAGAGACTGAGTTCGTAACACCACCTTCTTCGGTGCAGACCGGAACCTACTGGTACTGGATTGACGGCAACGTAACGAAGGAAGGCGTGGTGAAAGACCTTGAGGCCATGAAGGCTGCCGGCATCGACCGCGCGTTCATGGCAAATATCGGAGGCACCGGAACAGGCGCCCCCAACGCCCAGTACAGGGTGAAGTTCATGAGTGACGAGTGGTGGGATATCACCCGTGCCGCACTGAAGAAGGCCTCTGAACTGGGCATAGATATAGGAATATTCAACTCGCCGGGCTGGAGCCAGTCGGGCGGTCCGTGGATAAAAGCCAACCAGACCATGCGCTATCTCAACAGCTCGCGCACGTTGGTAAAAGGTCCCGGACGGGTGACGGTGAAGCTGCCGCAACCCGCCGATGAGTTTGAGGACGTGAAGGTGGTGGCGTTTCCCAACCCCACACCCGCAGGCACTGTGCTCACCACGGCAAACGCAAGCATCACGTCGGCACCTATGATGGGCGACCTAACGGCAATGACCGACGGCGACAACGCTACGGACGTGCGCTTCACCACCAACGGCGAGTATGTCATAGATATAAATCCACAAGGCGAATTTACGGCGCGCAGCATCGTGGTGCGTCCCGCACCGGCGCCCATCAATACGGATGTGGAGCTGCAGGCGATGGATGCCGACGGCCGTTATCAGACCGTGAGCCGTTTCAACATCAACCGTACACGCGACTGGAAGAAGGTGGGCTTCGACCCGTATGCCGACGTTGCCATGAGCTTCGACCCCGTGACGTCCGACTCCTATCGCGTGGTGTTCCGCTCGGTGGGCGCCGGAGCAGGCATAGCCGAGCTGTCGCTATCGTCAGTGCCGCGCGTTGAGCGTTACAAGGAGAAGTCGCTCGCCAAGCTGTTCCAGAGCGAGGTGCCGGCATGGGACGAATATCTGTGGCGCGAACAGCCGCAGGCCGACGACCGCAGCATGGCGGTGCAGCCCGGACAGGTGATCGACCTGTCTGACAAGATGACGGCAGACGGCACTCTCACATGGGATGTGCCCGAAGGCGAGTGGACCGTATTGCGCACGGGCATGACCCCCACCGGGGTGGTGAACGAGCCCGCAAGTCCCGAAGCCACCGGCTATGAGGTGGACAAGATGAGCAGCAAGCACGCCGAGGAACATTTCGACGCATACATCGGACAGATACTCCGACGCATACCGGCGGCCGACCGCAAGTCGTTCAAGATACTCGTGCAGGACAGCTATGAGGTGGGCGGACAGAACTTCACCGACGATATGATACCGATATTCAAGCAACGCTACGGCTACGATCCCGTGCCCTACCTGCCCGTGCTCAGCGGCGTGGTGGTGGGCAGTGAGCACGACTCCGACGCTTTCCTCTGGGACCTGCGCCGACTCGTGGCAGACAAGATATCCTACGACCATGTGGGTGGCATGCGTGAGGTGGCCCACAAGCACGGACTTACCACCTGGCGCGATAACTACGGACACTGGGGATTTCCCGGCGAGTTCCTCCAGTATGGCGGACAGGCCGACGAGGTGGGAGGCGAGTTCTGGGCTGATCCGCCGCTCGGCGACATTGAGAATCATCTGGCGACATCGTGCGCCCACATCTACGGCAAGAGACTCACATCGTCGGAGACGAGCACAAGCGCCGGACCGTCGTTCGTGCGCACACCCGCAAGTCTGAAGCAGCGCATGGACCGTTTCTTCACCTACGGAGTGAACAACACCGTGCTCCATCTCTACATATCTCAACCCTCTACCGACCGACTGCCGGGCTCAAACGCATGGTTCGCCACCGAGTTCAACCGCAACAACACGTGGTTCAGTCAGATGGACCTCTACACACGATACATCAAACGCTGCAATTATATGATGCGCCAGGGATGGTATCAGGCAGACGTGGCCTACTTCATCGGCGAGGATGCGCCGCGCATGGTGGGCATCATGGAACCGCAGTTACCCGCCGGCTATCAGTATGAGCACATGAACGCGGAGGTGATAATGCGCGACATGACCGTGAAGGACGGCATGCTCACGCTTCCCCACGGAGTGAAGTTCAAGGTGCTGGTGCTGCCGCGACGCCTGAAGACCATGCGTCCGGAGCTGCTCGAGAAGATAGAGCGGCTTATACTCGACGGCGCGATAGTCATGGGACCGGCACCCGAACGCTCACCCAGCCTTCAGAACCAGCCCGAGGCCGACCGCAGGGTTAAGGAGATGGCAGCGAGAATATGGGGCGATGTTGACGGAGTGAACGTGAAGCAGCGCCGCTACGGCAAGGGTATGATATGCGACGGACTCGACCTGGAGACCCTCTTCGCACAGATAGGTTATGTGCCCGACTGCAATACACCCGACGGAATGAACGTATATTCCGGTCATCAGAAAGATGGCGACACCGACATATACATCCTCTCCAACCAGGACAACCGCGCGCTGACTATGGATGTGGCGTTCCGCGTCACGGGCAAGCAGCCTGAGCTGTGGAATCCCGTTACGGGTGTCATACGCAAGTTGCCCGCCTTCCGTCAGGAGGAGAAGACCACTGTGGTGCCTATGAGGCTCGATAAGAACGAGTGCGTCTTCGTGGTGTTCCGCAAGAAAGGTGAGCCTGAGGCGACGACCCTCGAGGCAAACTATCCCGCTCCGCTGCGCACTCAGGAGGTGAAGGGCGAATGGAACGTGGCGTTCGAGAGCGCGTTCAAGACACCGGCACCGGTTAGGATGACTGAGCTCGACAATCTCTCCACCAACGCCAACGACAGCATACGCTATTTTTCCGGCACCGCCACATACACCACCACCGTCAATCTCGACCGTGCAGGACGCGACGAGCACATGTTCATGGCGTTCGACAACGTGGGTACGATGGCTAAGGTATATATCAACGGCAAGTATGCCGGCGGCGTATGGACCACGCCTTACAAGCTCGACGTGACCGACTTCGTGAAGGACGGACGCAACGACGTGCGTGTAGAAGTGGTGAATACGTGGGTCAACCGCATCGTGGGCGACATGAACCTTCCCGAGAACCAGCGCGACATATATCTGTATGTCAATCACCTTAACGCCAAAATACCGCTGCCACCGTCGGGAATCATAGGTAAGGTGAAGTTCGAGACAGTGAAACTTTGAGCAGCAAATCCACGTATGTTTTTGTTGAAGTCAATACAGATGACTATCCTGCATACATAAAGAAGGTAAATAGAATTTTTTATGAACTATCTTAAGATAAAGAATTTCGGTCCTGTAGAAGAGGCCTATATAGAATTAAAACCCTTTCTTGTGCTTATTGGCGGGCAGGGAACCGGAAAGAGCACTATTGCAAAATTGGTATCCATCTTTCAGGATTATCTTTGGTATATCAATTTATTGAATGGTACAAATATTTATGCTCCGTTTAATGATTATGGGATATATGAATATTTCAGAGACGATACGGATATAGAATATGAATACAATAATATATGTATCACTTTCAAGGATGGAAAATTTGATATAAAAAACAATAACATATCAGATAGTAATCAATTCAAGAATTATTGTGATGTACTGATTTTAAAAAAAGTAAGAGAACTCAGAGATAAATTGGATATCCCGAAAGATCAACCGATAGAACAATTCATCACAAATAATTACTTGTTCCTGAAACCCTATTGCGGTACTGCATTATATATACCGGCCGAAAGAAGTATAATTTCTACATTATTACCAGCCATGTCTAATATAATGTGGACAAAGATACCAATACCACAATTGGTATTGCAATATATGAGCTATTTTGAGCAGGCAAGAAAAGCAAATGCCGAATACACTATACCTTTCAATGAGGATATAAAATACCGTTATGGCAATTCAGAAGAAGGATTGGTGATAAACGATGGCGATAAGACAAAACTGTTGCCGTTAAGCAAGTGTTCATCAGGCATACAATCATTATTACCAATGATGATGGTACTCGATTATTGTATTAATGAAAATATGTACAATTCGTATGTCATAGAAGAACCGGAACAGAATCTGTTCCCTGATAATCAGTTGGCAGTATTAAGATATATTATCAGTAAGAACAATGTTTATGATAGACGTAGCATCATCACAACGCACAGCCCGTATCTGTTGTCAGGCATAAATATATCACTTTTGGCAAGTTTGGTTGCCAAAGATGCGAGATATAAGGATGAAGTATTGAAAATACTCCCCGAGGAATATCATTTGACTTCAGGTGATGTAGGTGCTTACGCTTTAGGCGATGAGAATAATTATTGTAAGGATATCCTTAATAAGGAGACAGGAACAATAGATCAGAATTACCTCGATACAGCATCTTCTGTTATGGGAGATGAGTTCGGAAAACTGTATAAATTGTATCTGAAAACATTTGAATGATGGATATACCAGTAGCAATAAGCAATTTAAATTTATGCCGTGCATTCAAGGGACATAATCCTGATATAATGGATTGTGTCCTGCCCATAGCAGATAAAGAGTTTTTTGTGGAGGATAGTCGTGAAGTCGGATGTACAATCTATACCTGTAAAAAGATTGATGACAAATCCTGCAAAGTATCCAATTCAACAGATGAAGCTGTCATCCTTTTACCCATTGATGGAAAATTCATCATTAACCATAAGGGAGGCATGGCTGATTCAGCTCTGTTTAACACAAAAGACTTTCATTTCGTAGAGTTCAAGTCCAACGCAGAAGGCAATACCGATAATGCAGTAAATGGTACATATTCTAAGGCGATGGACCAACTTAATGAAACATTGAATATTTTTGAGAGTAAGATAAATGCTATTGATATAGATTTCAGAAAAAAGTAAATGTTACCTGCCATATCATAGTATCCGAGACATTCCCGAGAAACAGCGCGGCAGAGCAGACAAATGCCATTGCGTTTGCCAAGCGCACCAAGGGAATACCTTTGGAATGTGATAACGAGATGGAATTTTTATGATACAGGATTAATCATCTGTTGTTGGTAAACCGCGAACATGAAGCACGGTTTCATTAGGAAAATAACCACGAACAAAATAGTAAACAAAAATATAAACAATAAACATTCTTCCTCAACGAGATAAGTTTCGCAAGCAAATAAATTGCCCGATAGGGGAAAAAAGAGGAGGAATTTTAATATTAAATACAATATGAATATAGCAATTGTAGGTACAGGCTATGTCGGACTGGTGTCTGGCACATGCTTCGCAGAGATGGGAGTAAACGTGACATGCGTTGACGTGAACGAAGAGAAAATCAACTCACTGAAGAACGGTCAGGTGCCAATCTATGAGCCGGGACTCGACGAGATGGTGCTGCGCAACCACCGCGAGGGACGACTCAACTTCACCACCGACCTCACGAGTTGTCTCGACAACGTGGATATCGTGTTTAGTGCCGTGGGTACTCCTCCCGACGAAGACGGCAGCGCCGACCTGCAGTATGTGCTTGAGGTGGCACGCGAGTTCGGTCAGAACATTAAGAAATACACTGTGCTCGTAACCAAATCCACCGTTCCTGTAGGTACGGCGAAGAAGGTGAGGGCAGTCATACGTGAGGAACTGGAAAAGCGCGGCGTTGATGTACCGTTCGATGTTGCGAGCAACCCTGAGTTCCTCAAGGAAGGTGCGGCAATCAAGGACTTCATGAGCCCCGACCGCGTGGTCGTAGGTGTGGAGTCGGAGAAGGCAAAGGAACTCATGTCTAAGCTCTACCGTCCGTTCCTGCTCAACAATTTCCGTGTGATATTCACCGACATACCTTCGGCAGAGATGATCAAGTACGCAGCCAACTCAATGCTCGCCACACGCATCAGCTTCATGAACGACATCGCAAACCTGTGCGAGCTGGTGGGCGCCGACGTCAATATGGTGCGCAAGGGCATCGGTTCCGACGCCCGCATCGGCAGCAAGTTCCTCTATCCGGGCTGCGGTTACGGCGGTTCATGCTTCCCCAAGGACGTGAAGGCACTCATCAAGACCGCCGAGAAGAACGGCTACAACATGAGCGTGCTGAAAGCCGTTGAGCAGGTGAACGAGAACCAGAAGCACGTGCTTTTCAACAAACTCTCAAAATACTACGGCGGCAATCTCAAGGGAAAGACCATCGCCATGTGGGGCCTGGCATTCAAACCGGAGACCGACGATATGCGTGAGGCGACATCCCTCGTCACCATCAATCTCCTGCTCGAAGCCGGCTGCACCGTCCGCGTTTACGATCCCGTGGCAATGAACGAGTGCCGTCGCCGCATCGGTGACAAGGTGCTCTACGCCAAAGACATGTACGACGCCGTGCTCGACGCCGATGCCCTGCTCATGCTCACCGAGTGGAAGCAGTTCCGCCTGCCAAGCTGGGGCGTGGTAAGCAAGTCGATGAAGAAGCCTCTTATCATCGACGGCCGCAACATCTACGATGCCGAGGAACTCAAGCAGAACGGCTTTGAGTATTATTGCATTGGTAGATAAAGGAAGATAGAAGGAAACACCCCCGAATTAATACAAATTGCTATGTTATTATATTGCGTTTTTGGATAAAGCGTAAGTATGTTATAGATAAATGCCAACACATTCAGAAAACAATAAACGATTAGCAAAAAATACGTTGTTGCTTTATGCTCGTATGCTCCTTACGGTCGGTATAAGTTTCTATTCCACACGACTTATACTTGCCAATTTAGGAGTGGACAATTATGGAATATATAATGTTATAGGAGGTTTTGTTTCCATGTTCTATATGGTAACATCTACTATGACACAGGCTGTAGGACGTTTCCTTACATTTGAGTTGGGTGCAGGAAACGAGAAAAAACTTCAACAGACATTCTCTACCTCTGTAAATATATTACTGCTTTTTGCTCTTGTTGTAGTGGTTCTTGCGGAAACTGTCGGACTTTGGTTTGTTAATTATAAGCTGAATATCTCCACAGAACGTATGAGTGCAGCTAACTGGATTTACCAGTTCTCAGTTTTGTCGTTCATATTCGAGATGATAAGTGTGCCATACAGTGCATCTGTTATTTCGCATGAGAAGATGGGTACATTTGCTTTTGTAACAATATTAAAAGTTATACTGACTCTTGGCATAGCCTTTTTGCTGTCTGTCAGCCCTATGGACAAACTTGTGTTTTATGGCTTATTGGTATTATTTGTATCAATTTTAATCCAGTTAATGTATTGGATATATTGTAAGAAAAATTTTCGTGAATGTAGATATTCGTTTCATATCGATAAAACTATATTCAGAAATATGTTTGGGTTTGCTGGTTGGAATTTTCTTACAACATGTACATCGATGCTGAGTAGCCAGGGAGTAAGTATTATACTCAATATACATTTTGGAACAGTAGTAAATGCGGCTAAAGGCATTGCTTCGCAAGTAAATGGAACAGTAGGAGCTTTCTCAAAAAATTTCACAACGGCATTGAGTCCTCAGATAACGAAGTCGTATGCAGCCAGGGAACTTGAATATACCAAAAACTTAGTATGTAAGGGTTCAAAATTTTCATATTTGTTGTTCTTCCTTATAGCTCTTCCTTGTATATTGGAAGTTGATTTTTTATTGTCGAAATGGTTTAAGGAAGTTCCTCCGTATGCGGGAGCTTTTGTGCAATTGTCTTTATTGAATTCTTTGGTTGAAGTTTTATTAAATTCAAGCGAAATACTTAACCGTGCGAGTGGAAAAATCAGAAACTTCCAGATTTTGGTTAGTGTAACGCAAATATTGATTTTGTTGTTCTCTTACATAATAATAGATATTACAAGTAATCCTGTCTGGGCTATGGCTGTGACAAATATTTTATATATTATGATATTTGTTCCCAGAATCATTATAAATAAACCATTCATAGGAATCACATTTGGTTATTATTTCAGAAATGTCTTGTGTGGAATTGTTATAATGAGTGTTCTGTCGGTAATTATAAGCTTGATACCAATATATTTACTAGATGATGGATGGCTACGTTTGATAATAGTATGTGTGGTTTCTACAATGTCTATAATTTCTTTTTCTTATCTGTTCGTCTTAACGAAAGGTGAGAAAAAAGTCATGTGTAATTTTATAAGAAAGAATTTATTTAATATATGGAATATAAATACATAAAATATATCATAAATACACTCGTATGTAGATTCTCAAAACATTTTGATATTAAATATTCTCTTGTAAAGTATATAATCTATAGAATACAAGGAATAAATAATATAATAAAGATACATAATTCTAAAGTAACTAAAACGTCATTCTCATTTAGTGGAAATAACAATAGTGTGATCTTCTCAGACAAAGCAAATATGTATTATACCAATATCAACGTGGTTGGTGACAATAATATGATATCTTTTAATGGTTGTTCAGGAATAATGAGTTTAATCCTTAGGGGAAATAATTGTAATGTTACGATTGGAAAGAATTCCACAATGGAAACCTGTTATATGGTATGTATGGGACAAGAAAATTCAATAGTGATTGGAGACGATTGTATGTTCAGTGGAAATGTGGAGATTTGGAATTCTGACACACATCTTATCACTGATATGGAAGGTCATGGAATAAATCAGTCTAAACCAATTATTATAGGAAATCATGTATGGTTAGGGAAAGGAGTAAAGGTCTTAAAGGGAGTTTACATTGGACATAATTCTGTAATAGGAATGGGAAGCATCGTTACAAAAAATATTTTGGATAACTCTATAGCTGCAGGAAATCCTGCCAGAATAATTAAGAATAATATTAAATGGGAAAAAGGATTTATTAATATATAATTAACCATAATATATGTTATATTTAGTAAATTTTGCAGATGAAAAATATAGAGATAAGCAAATACTTAATACAAAATCAGCTTACGAAAAAGGTAAAGCAGATAAAGTATTTGAATATTCTCCAAAGGACTTAACAGAACTGAAATTAAAATTCCCAGCCCATTTTGAGGTAAAAAGAGGATATGGATTATGGTTCTGGAAGCCTTATGTTATTCTAAAAGCACTGGAAAGAATAACAGAAGGAGATTACCTATTTTATTGTGATTCGGGTTCTGTATTTATAGACGACATTCATAAATTGATTCCTGATATGCAGGAAAGTGGAGAAGATATTATGGTTTTTGAACAACCTCTTTTAGCAGAATGTTTTACAAAAATGGAATCATTCGTATTGCTTAATTGTGATGATTATTCAGGTAACCAATTGCTTGGTGGATATATTCTATTAAGAAAAAGTCTAAATAGTATACATTATATGGAAGAATGGTTGCAGGCGATGTCTGATATAAGAGTATTGGATCCAAAAATATATTTACCAGAAATAAAAAATCCCAAGAATTTTAGGGTTCATAGAGAAGATCAAAGTGTTTTGACTATTTTATGTAAGAAATGGAACATTAAGGCTCACAGAGATCCGTCTGATTTTGGTATTTTCCCATGGCAATATTTGCGAGCTGGTGGTTATCATCGCAAAAAATATTATAATTCTCATTATCCAACCTTAGTATTATGTGTGAGAAAATATGATCCTATGGAATACGAAAGAAATTATTATAAAGCATTGAAGAAATACAAAATAGGTTTAAATAATGAATTAGTAACCCGCATAAAACTATTACCAATGTATATAAGACACTGGATAAGAACATTTTGTACTTTCTTGAGAATAGAATGGATCTTAGATATAATAAAAAAATAAATTTATGAATATACAACAGATTAAATTTAAATATTTTCATCCAATAAAGATATTCTATTATAATATAGAAATAAATGTATTGGGAGCTTGGCGTTTCTTTTTGCAACAACAAAAGTATCAAGAAAAAGCATTGAGAAATAAATACTATAACAATAATGGTGATATCACAAAAACGAATAATCAAATCATATTTTCATGCAATGGTTTTATATGGCATGGTGGGTTGGCAGACAGACTGAAAGGGATTGTATCTGTTTATGATTGGTGCATAAATAATGATAAAGATTTCAGAATAAACTTTGTTCATCCATTCCGTCTTCAAGATTATTTAATACCTAATAAATATAATTGGCTAATTGATACAGTTGATGTTTCTTATTCATGTAATAATGCGGAACCTAAAGTTTGTTTAATGGAACCACGTACTTGTAATAGAAAGGAAATTTTAAATAATCAATATCAGCTCTTAACTCAGTGGTGTGATAATAATCTATACAAAAATTTAAAGCAGATACATGTGTATACGAATATGTATAGAGACTCGCATAATTTTTATATACGTTTTAACGAGTTATTCAAGCCCTCCGAGAGATTACAAACCGAAATAGATAAAAACTTAAAACAGTTAGGAAATAAATATATTTCCATATCATTTAGATTTACTACAATCATGGGTGATTTTACAGATTGTACAGGAAAGGAGTATTCGGAAGAAAATAAAGTACAATTACTGAAAAGTTGTGTCCAAGCAGTAAAAGAAATAAGAAGGAAGGCTCTTCCTCATAATAAAATATTAATCACTGCAGATAGTATAAGATTCTTGAATTACGCAAAAGACAATCTAGAAGACATATACATCATACCTGGTAAGGTAGGTCATATTGATTATAATAACAGCGATGACGTAAATATGAAAACATTTCTGGATTTTATGCTTATTAGTAGAGCAGAAAAAGTATATCTTGTGAAAAATAAAGATATGTATAATAGTGCATTTGCCAAAACTGCAGCAATGGTTAATAATAAAGATTTTGAAATTTTCAATATATAATAAAAATGAAAAGGGGAATAATTGTACATAGAGGTGAAAATATTGGTGATTTTATACAGTCATTAGCTGCTGCGCAGTTTATGGGTAAGAAGGAAGATATAATTCTTTTAGAAAGAGAAAGTCTTAATTCTTATGACGGTGAAGATGTTGAGGTTATAATGAATGCATGGTTTATGAGAAACCCTAATAATTGGCCTCCATCAAATAAAATACATCCTATCTTTTATGCATTTCATATTAATGCTATTGCAAAAGATAAGTTATTAAATAGTGAATCTATTTCATATTTAAAAAAATATGAACCTATAGGTTGCAGAGATTACAATACTGTTGAAATGTTAAAAAAGGTGGGATAGATGCGTTCTATACAGGGTGTCTGACTCTAACATTAGGCGAAAAATATTTTTCTAAAGAAAGAAATAATACAATTTATATTTCTGATTTGACTTATCCTAGTAATAGTATATTAAAAATTAATAACTATATTACTCTCATAAAGCAGTTTGTTATACATCCCAAATTACTATTTGTAATCTCTCATAAACTTAAGCAAAAACGATCTTATATACGAAAACTATTTGATTCGGCGAATATAGTTAATACTTATATAAAAATTTTAGATAAGAATATATTATTTGAAGCAGAATATTTGAATCATATTATAGAATTTGATAGTTATGAAAATATGCTTAAAAAAGCCGAAGATTTAATAATTAAATATTCTAAAGCGAGGGCTGTAATAACTAATAAAATACATTGTGCATTACCTTGTTTAGGATTAAAAACTCCTGTTATATGGATAGAAGATTTAGATGGAGATGAAGAATATAGATGTAGATTCAAAGGTATATCAAATTTGTTTAACCGAATATCCTATCAAAAAGGGAAAGTTCATATTCTTTTTAGTGATAAAATAAGTAAGATTACGAAAGATAACTTTCCAAATAATCCAATGGACTATGAAAAAATAAAGAATGATTTGTTATCTATAATAACATCAAATAAGAATATATGATAATTATATCAATATTAGTTCCTATATACAATGTAGAGTCCTATCTTCCTCGTTGTATTGAATCAGTATTATCTCAAGATTTTACGAGTTATGAACTTATCCTTGTGGATGATGGCAGCTCTGATAAAGGTGGAGACATCTGTGAAGAATTTGCTTCCAAATATCCGGAAGTCATTAAGGTTATTCATAAAATAAATGGAGGGCTTCCATCTGCTAGGTTAGTAGGCTTTAAGCAGGCTTCAGGAAAATACATTATGTTTCTTGATTCTGATGACTATCTTCTACCTAATGCATTAACTACCTTATATGATAAAATAGAAGAAGGATATGACATTGTAAAAGGAATTAACAGACGAGTCTATATTGATGGCAGTTACACGATAGAAAGACATAGAATATTCAATGAGGAAGTCATAGGAAATGAGAATTATCTTTCAAAAGTAATTAATGCAGATATCGCTCCTTATCTGTGGGGAGGTTTATACCGTAAAGATTTAATTCAGGAAGATGATTTTAACTCGATTCTTAGTTTTTCAGTTGGAGAGGATTGGCTACTGAATATTGCTATTGCAAGAAGAGTAAATAAAATGGTCTGTATAGATAAAGAAGTTTATTGTTATTTCATCAATAATAATTCTATTATGCAATCCAAGGTTTGCTCTTATGAGTATGGAGAACGAATGAGAGCTGTGGTGGAAAGTTTTACATACAATTATGGAGAAAATATAAAATTTTGGGTAACCATTAATCGTCTTAAAGGCATTATTTCTAATTTCTTTATACCAGAACTTAAGTTTAATTGTAGAAGCTATTCAATACTTATATCTTATTTAGAAGATGATAAAATAAATTTATATATCAAAAGATATATGAATAAGAAGTTTATTTTTTGTATAAGATATAAATATATTTTCTTTGTTTATACATATTTGTATAAATTTTTATTTAAGGCAATAAAGTTATCGTTTAAAAAAAGAAAAATGATATATTAATATTATTTCCAAACTATACTATGTTTTTATGGAAAATCATATAACAACACGAAATTCAAACATAGAACTATTCCGTTTTATTTTAATGATCGGTATATGTATATGGCATATGTTTGTACACGGATTTAATATAAAATATATTGGAATTAATAATTCTTTTGTAAATAAAGAATATCTTATATATTGTTCTTTGTTAGTGCCATTTGTTAATTGTTTTATGTTAATCTCGGGATTTTTTGGTATAAGATATAATATTCATAAAGTTATAAAGTTTATTATTCAAGCCAGCTTTTATTACTGGATATGTTTTTTTATAAATTATTTATATAACTTTAATCTGAGTCTAGAAACATTTATATATGCATTGCCAATTTCTACTCGTTTGTGGTGGTTTTTGACAGATTATTTTATCATATTACTTTTATCACCTTTTATTAATGAAGGTATAAACAAAATTGATAAAAAAAATTATAGTTTTATTTTAATATCTCTTCTTTTTATAAATTCAGTTGGCCTATATATTACCAGATATAGTTTAGGTTCAAATTTATTATCCCTGTTAATACTATATTTGATAGGCAGATTTATGAATAAATATAATTTTGTATTAAATAAAAAGCTTGCTTTTTATACGTGGCTTCTTACCACAATCTTATTGATATCAATCATAATACTTTCTTAGAATTTAGCACTAAAATTACATGGTTATTATTCTCATATAATAATCCATTAATAATAATACAAGCAATAAGTCTATTGTCTTTTGTATTATCTTTCAATAAAAAGAACTTCAAACCATTTATCTTTTTAGGTGGAAATTGCTTTGCAATTTATTTACTAACGGAAGGAGTTGGTTTAAAGCTATATAAATATTGGAGTGATATATATATTAATAATTCTATTTTAGCTATTAGTATAATTATTATTTGTTGCATATTGATAATCGGTATAAATATACTCCAAAGTAAACTCAATAATATTATTTACAACAATATTGTAAGTTGCTGGAAAACATATATAAAATAAAATATTATGCCTAAATATAGTGTTATAATACCAAATTACAATCATAGTAAATTTTTAAAGAAAAGAATAGACAGTGTAGTTAATCAAACTTATAGAGATTTTGAGGTTATTATTCTTGATGATAATTCTAAAGATGATAGTGTCAGAATAATAAATTCTTATAAACAAAATGAGAAAATATCTCATATCATTATCAATACTGTTAATTCTGGTTCTACTTTTAAACAATGGGAAAAAGGATTTAATCTATGTAAAGGCAAATTTATTTGGATAGCTGAGAGTGATGATATAGCAGACTTAAATTTTCTATCAGAATTCGATAAGTATTTGTCCAAAAACGACGATATTAAATTGGCATTCTGCTTAAGTAACATAATCAACGAAAATGATATTATATCACATATTCAAGAACCATATGGAGATGCAGATATGATATATGAAGGAAAAGAATTTGTAGAAAAACATATGTTAAGAAAAAATCCTATAATCAATGCGAGTGCAGTAATATTCAGAAAAGATTGTTTACCAGATAGTCTTGATTATACAAAATTTAAATTCTGTGGAGATTGGTATTTTTATTCTATAATAATAAATAAAGGCAAAGTACTTATTTTAAATAAAGCGCTAAATTTTTTTAGAATGCATTCTAATAAAGTAACCCCTTTATCTCTTACAAGAGGTATCGGTTATACAGAAGGTGTTTTAGTAATAAGCAGTATTTTCAAATTGTATAGAATCTCAGCAATAAAAAAGATAATAACTAAAATACTTTTTATTAGTGATCTACATTTGGATATATTTGTTGAAGAAAATTATAAAAAAGAAAGTCTTAAAGTAATCAATAAATATTGGTCTGGATTAATTTTATTGCTAGGTAGCATTATGTCTAAAATCAGATTATTAAAAAGAGTATTAAAATGAATATTTTATTTATAACTACATATTATCCTGAACCTAAAATAGGAGGTATAGAAAGAGTAACCTATTTACTCTCAAAATACCTATCCCAACATAGTTTTAATATATTCAATCTCAGATTCGATAATTCTGAATATGATGATACATTTTCATTTATAAATTCCATTCAATTGAAGAATCTTACTGATAGTAGTTCTTTAAGACAATATTTAATAAATAATAGAATAAATGTAATCATTAATCAAAGCCATTTCTTTTATACTCCGATTGTTGACTCTGCTAGAAGCGGCCTAAACATAAGGTTATATACGGTGTTTCATAATAAACCTATGTTTGAGGCATTAAAGCTAAAAGATGCGATAAAATACAGCAGTTCCAAGCTTAAATATATTATACCGTTTATCTATCCCATATACAAGTTATACAGTGTCAAAAAGCTAAAAAGAGAACATAAACAAAGTTACCTTTTATCAGATAAAACGATATTGTTATCTTCAAGATTTATAGATGTATATAAGAAAGACCTGAATATAGGTGGTAGAAAGCTAATATATATAAATAATCCAGTATCATTTGATAACGTAACAATAGATTATACAAAGAAAGAGAAGATTGTTTTGATTGTAGCAAGGTTATACGAAGCGCAAAAAAGAATTTCTGTAGCTTTGGACATATGGAAAAATGTAGAGTTACAAAAAACAGATTGGAAATTGGTGATAGTCGGAGATGGTGAAGATAGAATTTTCTATGAAGAATATTGCAAAAAGAAACACATTAATAATGTTGTATTTACGGGTCGAAATGATCCGTTGCCATATTATTTGAAAGCGTCAATATTCATGATGACGTCAAAAAATGAAGGATGGCCTCTCACTATAATAGAGGCTTTGCAAACTGGGGTGGTTCCTGTTGTTATGGATTCTTTTGTAGCATTGCATGATATTATTCAAGATGGAAGCAATGGATTTATTGTGGAGTATAATAACAAAAGAGAATTTGAAAATAAATTGATTTTTCTAATAAACAATAAAAAGTGTCTTTTAAAGATAGCTCAAGAAGGTAAAAAAAGTTGTGCCAAATATTCTATTGATAATATAGGTAAGAGGTGGATTGATTTATTAAGTTGATATTATGAATAAATTATTATCTTTTTTATATAAAAACGCAAAAAACGCTCTTATACATAATAAGATTATTGTAATTCTCTTTTTTGTGTGGTTGTATCGAGTAGATTTCATTCCTGCTGATGGTGGTGGAATTGCAAAGGCTTTGCAAGTAGTATGTATCTTTGGATTATTGCTTATAGTATATCGAAAAAATCATAATATTATAGGAAATACATATTTAAGGAGCAATGGTCCTGTAAAATCTATTATCATTCTCTATACATATGCTTTAATAAGTACTTTGTGGGCTTTTATTCCAACATTTGCCTTTTTCTTATCATTCCAAATGATAGTATTATGTTTACTATTGTTCTGGGTTTTCTCGCAAATTCATGATTTTAAAACTATGGAAAAAGTATTTATTACGATATGTTATAGTATCATACTTTTTGAGGCTATTTTCCATCGTGTATTATTTGTGCCAAGTCTGTTTATTCATGAACTTACAAGTGCTTCTTCTGCAGCGATGTTGTTCTCCTATTGCTTAGCTGAATATTTGAATATGAAAATACATGATTCTGAGAGAAGTTCATATTTGAAATTTACAATGCTGTTTTCTGTTTGTATTTTAATTACTTCCACAAGTAGTGGAGCGAATGCTTCTGCCATTCTTGGAATGATAATATCTTTGTTTTTTTCAGGGAATATTATATATGCATTTGGTTTAATAATAATTGCATTATTTCTATACTTTAATCAAGACCTTATTACTAAACTATTATTCTTTATTATGCCAGGAAAAGATATGACAGCAATAGAAAGTGCAACTGGTAGAACTGAATTATGGGAGACAATGATGGATTTGGCAGATCAGAAACCTTTATTCGGCTGGGGATTTGCATGTATAGAACGTGCTGCGACTGCATTCGGTGATAAAGCATCTCCTGATGCGCACAATAATTATATTGGTATTTATGGCAGTCTTGGATATGTAGGTATTATATTATTAATATACCATTATTGTACGAATGTCATATATTTATTAAAAAGGAGAAGTAGAATAGGTTGTTTGGGACTTTTAGCTGCAGCATCTTGTTCTATGTTAAATGGTTATTCATATGGATTCCTTTCCGGAAAAGCATGTTCCATTACCGTAATTTATTTTATGATAGTGGTTTTGAGCTTTTATTATACTAGAGTAAAATATTATGGTAGATAAGGATTTAAGTGACAAGATAAGAGTGACAAGTCTGATTGCAACAATATTTGTGTTGTATAGACATTCATTAAATTATCTTGCATTTTTTGGAACGTGGACTGGCTTTGGAATTAATAAAATTGTACAGGATTCTGTCTTGATTTTTACACAAGTTGCAGTCCCTTATTTTTTCATAATATCAGGTTTTTTCTTTTGCAAAAAACAATATAATACTTATGGCAAGTATAAAACATTATTATATAATAAGATAAAAACATTGTTCGTTCCTTTTATTCTATGGAATTTGTTTTGTCTTGTAATTTTATTTATCGTAAATAATCAGGCTTTAAACGACATATCATCAATATCATCTTTTATATATGATCTATTATTAAGTAAGTGGGATGGACCATTATGGTATGTTAGAGATTTGTTTGTTTTAATGATACTTGTTCCTATATATCAATGGATTATTTATTCTAAATATGTGCTTATACGGGTATTGCCTTTATTAATAATGTTCTTCTTATGGAATCCTGTAGATTCTTCCTTTATGTCCACGGAAGCAATATTCTTTTTTTATATAGGATGTTTAATTTCATCTGATGATGATATATTAAAATATAGAATCAAAAAATATTTACTTATATTACCTTTATTGTTCTGGATATCCTATTCGATAGGAATATTCCCGTATAATAATATTATTATCCATAGATTGAATACTATTATAGGTTTAATTATTTTTTGGCAAGCAATTAATATGCTACCAAAATATATTTTTAAGTATATAATGCAATATTCTTCCTATTCTTTTGTTATATATGCCTCTCATTGCTATTTTATAAAGATTATAAAAAATGGAATTGCATTAATTTTTAGGAATAATGAATTGGTTGCTTTACTTACGTTTATTTTATTGCCAATAATAGTTACAATATTGATTATTTGCATTGCAAGAATATGGAGAAGATATTATCCTATATCTTATAATATATTCACAGGTAACAGATAGAAATTAAAGATCCAATATGAAAGTATTATACGCAAATCCTATTTTTTTGGATTACAGATTACCTTTTTATGAAGAACTAAATAAACTCTTTGATGGTGACTTCTATATCATGTTTTCTGAAAACAGATATATTGGCCGTTATGATTCTCTTTTAAAAAGAATAAAAGATGAGATGAAAGGGAATGCAATTTCATTTAAAGGAGAGCATCTTTTTGACACAGCCACCATGTCTTTTAAGAGAGTTGAAATAGAGTATGGTCAAAAGATTCCGTTTCTTCATGGTTTTTTGAGAACTATCAGAACATATAAGCCAGATGTTCTTATTACTGAAGGATTCTTCCAATGGACTCCAATGATTATATTGTACTCATTACTATATAAAATCCCTGTATTCATGGGATATGAAAGAACAATGCATACAGAAAGGAATTGTAATTTTCTCAAAAAAATTCACAGAAAACTTACTGACAAATTCATTACTGGCTATTTAGTAAATGGAATAGAAACAAAAAAATATCTATTATCATTAGGGGTTAAACCAAACAAGATAAAAATTGGAGGTATGAGTGCTGATGGAGCAAACCTATCAAAAGATGTAACTATATTAAGAAAGAATAAAATAGATTCATATCAGACTAACCAAAAAGGAATAAATTTTCTTTTTGTAGGTCAAGTTGTAAAAAGAAAAGGCATAAAAGAGCTTCTTTCTGTTTGGGAGAATCATATTGCAGAATATCCAGAAGACACTTTAACAATAGTAGGATCTGGTGATTTGTATGAACCTCTCAAAAATAAATATTCTCATCTGAATTCCGTAAAGATGACAGGCCGTATAGAATATACAAATATAGTTAAATATTATGCACAAGCAGATGTTTTTATTTTACCAACTTTAGAAGATAACTGGAGTTTAGTAATACCAGAAGCCATGGCTTGTGGCTTACCTGTAAGTACAACCATTTACAACGGATGTCACCAAGAGCTCATCAAAGAGGGGCTTAACGGATTTGTTTTTGATTCTTTAAACAAAGGAAGTATCTTAAACGTTTTAAAAAGATTTCATTCATGCGATTTAAAAGCAATGGGAGAACATTCAAAAGAAATTGAAAAAAATTATAATACAGAGAATTGTGCTCTCAGAGAATATAATGGTATTATGTCAATATTAAAGAATAAAGGTCTATGAAAACAGTAGTTTTTCAAATTATCACCCATCTGGAAATGGGAGGCGCTGAAAGAATTGCATTTAACATAGCAAAATCAGAGAATAAAGAGTTTGAATATCATATAGTGGAAGTAGTACGTGGTAATTCCGCATATACAAAAGAAATGATAAAAGAACTAGAATCTTGTAATATACAATATCACAGATCTAATATTAGTAATAATAAAAAAGCCATCATATTTTTCCCGTTCAGACTTAAAAAATTATATGATAAATATCAACCGAGCGTAATACACACTCATACAGAAATACCAGATTTGTCTGTTTTCATTTTCTCAAAAATTTTTCCTCAGACAAAATTTAAATTAGTAAGGACACTTCATAATACTGTGTTATGGCAAGATTGGAACAAAATTGGATCCATTGTTGAAAAATGGATAATAAAAAATCATGCAAATGTGAGCAATAGTATATCTGTTACGGAAGCTTATAAAAAGAAATTTGGTACTTTATTAGATATACCTCTTATTTATAATGGCTTTAAGCAATCATCGCAATCACAATATGAAGGACTTAATAACAATAAGATCCATATTTTATTTGCTGGTAGATTTGTCCCACAAAAGGGAATTGAGTCCTTGATACAGGTTGTAGAAGCTGTCAATGAAAGTATTTTTGATTTTACCATAGCCGGAACAGGACCTTTATCAGAACTAATACAAACGAAATTAGGGGATAAGAGCAATGTTAAAATTGTCCCTCCAATTTCAAATCTTTCCTCCTATATTGGTAGCTTTGATTATGTCCTCATCACCTCAATACATGAAGGTCTTAATTCTTTATCTATAGAAGCATCTTATAATGGTACTCCCGTTATTGTAAATGATATTGCCGGACTTAATGAAACAATACCATCAAGCTGGCCATTAAAGGTTCAGAATAATAACATTGATTCTTACAAAGCAATATTTAAGCAACTTCCAAATATCAACCAAGAGCAACTAAAAAATATGGCATACGATTTTGTAGATAAGAATTTTTCTATCGCAAAGATGCAACAAGAATATGAAAATTTTTATCTAAAGGAATAAACTCAATCTAATGAAAGAATATGATTATTTGATAGTGGGCTCAGGACTCTTTGGAGCTACTTTCGCATACAGGGCCAAACAGGCAGGGAAAAAGTGTCTGGTAATCGATAAACGTAATCACAAAGGTGGGAATGTGTATTGTGAGAACATTGAAGGAATAAACGTACATAAGTACGGTGCACACATTTTTCATACCTCAAAAAAAGAAGTATGGAATTTTGTAAATTCAATTGTAGAGTTCAATAGGTATACCAACTCCCCTGTGGCAAATTATAAAGGAAAACTTTATAACCAGCCATTCAATATGAATACTTTCTACCAAATGTGGGGAGTTGTCACTCCACAAGAGGCTAAAGAAAAAATAAAAGAGCAAAAAGCCGCAGCAGTTAAATCTATGCAACAAGCAGGAATTGTTGAGCCACGCAATTTGGAGGAGCAGGCCATATCACTGATAGGCACAGACCTTTATAGAACTCTCATCAAAGGATATACAGAAAAACAGTGGGGAAGAAAATGCACAGAACTCCCAGCTTTTATCATCAAGCGTTTACCTGTTAGATTTGTATATGACAATAATTATTTCAATGACAAATATCAAGGAATACCTATTGGAGGATATAACAAGTTGATAGATGGTCTGCTGGGTGGAATAGAAGTGAAAACTGGAATAGATTTCTTTGAAAATAGAAACTATTGGGAAAACATAGCAGAAAAAATCGTATTCACTGGCAAGATCGATGAATTTTATGATTACAGGTTCGGTAAACTAGAATACAGAACTGTGATCTTTGAAGAAGAAATCCATGATTGCTGTAACTATCAGGGAAATGCGGTGGTTAATTATACGGATAAAGATGTTCCTTATACCAGAATTATAGAACATAAGCATTTTGAGATGTTCGGGAGTGAAATCGACAATTGTCCAAAGACTGTAATCTCAAAAGAATATTCTACAGAATGGAAAGACGGGATGGAACCGTATTATCCTGTGAACGACAAGAAAAACAATGATCTTTATGCCCTCTATAAAGAGTTGGCTGATAAAACTGAAAATGTGATATTTGGTGGTCGATTGGCAGAGTACAAGTATTATGATATGGCACCAATTATTGAAAAGGTATTGAAATATGAAAACGTATAATAATATTCTTTTTATAGTACCTCTTCCGCCACCTGTACATGGCTCATCGATGATGAGTATGTATATAAAAAATAGTAAATTAATCAATGAAAATGCAAGATGTGATTATGTGAATCTGTCAACATCGAGGAATATAGATGAAATTCAGAAATTTTCGATCAAGAAAATATTTAGGTTTCTATACTCGTATCTAAAGACATTTATCTATCTCGTCACTAGGAGATATGATACATGTTATTTAGCTACGTCTTGTTTTGGTATACCGTTTCTAAAGGATGCTCCTTTCGTTTTAATGTGTAAATTCTTCTGCAACAATGTGATTATACATTTCCATAATAAAGGAATGAAAGAGTTTTCGGACAAACCTTTTTATAAATGGATATATAATTTAGTTTACAAAAATACAACTGTAATTCTTTTATCGGAGTTGCTTTATAATGATGTAAAGAATGTTATTAAAAGAGAGCAAGTAAAAATATGTCCTAATGGAATTCCAGAAATATCAAGCTATGAAAATAAAGATATAGTTGATAAAAGTATTAATACCGTCCCTAATATATTATTTTTGTCGAATCTAATAGAAAGTAAGGGTGTAATATGTTTGCTTGATGCATGTAAGGTTTTGAAAGATGATGAATGCGAATTTACCTGTAATCTTGTAGGAGGAGAAACAAAAGAAATAAGTATTGAGAGAATCAAGAAAGAAATTAATAAAAGAAATTTAGATGCTTGTGTATTTTATAAGGGACGGGCATACGGATTTGAGAAAGAAAAATATTATAATGAAGCTGATATTTTTGTATTCCCTACATATTATGCACAAGAGTGTTTTCCGGTTGTATTATTAGAAGCAATGCAACACAAATTACCATGCATATCTTCATACGAGGGTGCTATACCGGAAATTATAAAAAACGGATATAATGGCTTTTTATGTAAACCACAAGATGTGGATTCATTGGCTAATTATTTGAGGAAACTTATTTACGATAAAGATAACAGGGTAAGAATGGGGGAAAACGGTCTTTCTCTTTACAAAACAGAATATAAACTATCTAATTTTGAAAATAAACTGAACTCAATATTAAAGAGCAATAAATAAAAATGGATTTATCAATAATTATTCCAGTATATAATGCAGCACCTCTCCTTGATAGGTGTCTTGATTCAGTATTCAATCAAACTACACAATATAATTATGAAGTAATATTGGTAGATGATGGAAGTACAGATAATTCGGTTGAAATTATAAAATCTAGAAATGAAAAAAATATATCATTTTACCAGCAAAAGAATGCTGGTCCATCGGTTGCAAGAAATAAAGGAATCGAATTGGCTAATGGCGAATTTCTGACATTTCTTGATGCTGACGATTACTGGAATGATGGCTATATAGAGCAGACCGTTTCATTTTTATTAAATCACAAAGAATGTATTGCCGTTACAGTTGGACAAAAGCATATAGCTATAGGGAAACAACCATTGTATTGGCCGATCTTATCTAATAAGATACCATTTATTATTAATGATTTTTACTCATTTTGGGCATCGTATCAACATGTAGGCACCTGTAGTACTACTATGCGGAGAGATATAGTGAAAAAATCCAAAGGACAAAGAACTGATCTTAGGGTTACAGAGGATTGGGAGTTTTGGTTTTATTTGGCTTCTTTTGGTAAATGGGGAATGATACCGAATACTTTATATGTCAGTGATGGTGGTGACGTTACTCGTAAAGAAGGATGGCTGAAGAAAATGCAAATTCGATGGAATAACGCCCCGTCGGTAGAGGAATGGCAAACAAGGTTGATCGGACGAATTGATCTTAATTCTGAAAGTTATAAGAAAGCAATTGGAATAATAGCTCGTAATCTTTGTTATTGTCAATTACTTTCTGGTAGAAAAGAATTAAGTAGAAATGAAGCCATAAAATATGGTGATTATTTTACAAAAGATGCCATAGGAAGACTTATGAATATGGCTAAATACTCAAAGCTTACATGGAATATGCTTGTTGCATTTCTTAGATATAGAGAATACAATAGAAAATAATAGATCAATGTACAATATATCCAGACAAGATTCTTCAATAATAAAGGGATTTTTGACTATTCTGATTGTCATCGGTCATAATCATATTGTTGCTCCACAAGGTAGCCCGTTGATGTTATTTTTATATACATTCCATGTGATGTGTTTCTTTATCTTGCCGTGGTTATATGATAAGAAGAAGGATCTTACATTAGAAAATATTGGAACGACGATACTGCGAGCTTGGATACCGTATGTTTTCTTTTTCGTATTATCACTAATCGTATTCACGGTAATGGTGCGTAAGCAACCATATCTTGGAGGAATTGCCACTGCATTTGTAACAGGAAGTCAGGCTTTATTAAAGGAAAATGTTGGCTTTTTCTTCCTTTGGTTTTTGCCTACATTCTGTACTTTTAGCATACTAAAATTAGTTGGAGATAAATGGGGGCGGGTAAAATGTTTTATAACAATACTTTCGATATGTACATTTCTATTTCCGTGGCGTGATATGGAATGGATGAAGAACAATCTGCCATTTGGAATATATGTTGCCTTGAGATATTATATTTATGGTTTTATTGTCTTTTATCTATTAAAATGGCGGGAGTGGACAAAATATGTGGGGGCTGTCGTGTTCTTGATATTTACGTGGATGTATTGGAACGGTATAATCTCATGGTATAATATATTATTGATGCCTGTCGTTGGTTTTATGTTTGTATTGTCTGTTGCACCGATATTTAGAAGACAGACTTGGTTACAGGAAATAGGAAAATATTCTCTACCAATTTATCTTTTGCATGTATATGTGTACAATGTTATAGAGAGAGTTGTTCCTCACACAATGATATGGGGATTTGTGGTTTTAGTATTGACACTGGTTTTGAGTTACTTTATATCATATATAATATATAAGATGCCAAGATTGAAGAATATTATATTTCCTAGAAATGTGGATGAATGGAAAAGTGCTTTTTTATGAGATAGATAAGTAAATTGATTAATGATTTGTATTTAAATTGTATAAACATATAAGATATATGAATATGCTTTCTATTAATACTGTATTAAAATTAAATGATTCAAAATCAAGATTAAAAGGAATTGATGTACTTAGGATAATCTGTGCTTTTTTAGTTGTTTGCATTCATTGTAATGGATATTTATATGAAGATTATATAATGCCGTTGGCAAGAACGGCTGTTCCTGTGTTCTTTATTATCAGCGGTTATTTTTTATATAATGATGTTATGGATGTCGTCAAGAAACGTGTCCTGTCAAGTATAAAGAAAATATCTGTTATTTTTATATTAAGTACTATTTTATATAGTATATATGCCTTGATAATATCCATAAATACACAGCAATATGGTGTGTTTGGTAATATTGGTTTATGGAAACTGTTTGTTTTTATAGTAAACAGCAGCCCTCTATTATTCCCTTGTGATTTTCATTTATGGTTTCTTATAGCTCTTATTGAGGGCGATGTGTTTTTTTATTTGATGTATAATAAGATAAGTAATAAAATATTAATGTTTGTAGTTGTCTCACTAATTTTATTACATTTAAATATTATGATTAATCCTATAAGAATAAATATAATTAATAAGGTTTTATCAGTTCCATTTAGGCCAGTTTTATTTCAAAGCTTACCTTGCTTAATTATCGGTTATTCTATAGCGAAATATAAATTTAGATTAAAGAAGAAATGTCTTTTATTCTTATTATGTTTGTTAATGATATCTTCATTGTATGAATATAATAGTAATGTAGAAAATGAAATAATGTATTCTACACCATTATTATCTATTATTATTTTTATTTTATTTAAAAATTTGCCTCAGAAATATGGCAATAGTCCCATTTATGCATATATGGCCAAAATGGGACAAGACGTGAGCTTGTATGTTTATATAGTCCATGTCCTTGTAATAAGATGCTTTAATTTAGAACATTCTCCTTTTTGGGTTTTTATTATATCAATAGCATTATCGTATTTATATATATATGCAAAATTATTCTTTAAGAAGCTATACAATGTAGTCATGTAAATAATTTGACATAAAAATGTACTCAATATTAGATGTTTTTTTTAAATTGATAAGGTTCGGTCTTGTGACGGAAGAATGTGTGGATTTTCCAGAGCTCTCTGATTCAGAGTGGAATCAAGTCTTTGATTTGGCAGAACGTCATGTCTTGGAAGGTGTGTTGCTCGATGGAATTAGCAAATTACCGACTGAAAAAAGACCGAAAGGGGAACGATTAAAGAAGCTGGTTGTAAGATGTCTGGTTGCGGAAAAGATAAACACAAAACTCAATGAAAAGGTTATAAAAGTCGCAAATTTCTTCAAAAGGCATGGCTTCCATCCAATATTGTTGAAAGGACAGGGTGTCGCTACCTGGTATCCTAATCCGATGAGGCGAATGCCTGGAGATATAGATATGTGGCTGGCCGATGACAAAAAGCAGATAATAAAATTTGTGAGAGGATTGCGTCCAGAAGCAGAGGTGTTGTATCATCATATTCATTTGATAGAGAATGATGGACTTGAGGTCGAGGTACATATGATACCATCGTTTCTTTATAATCCTTTTGCAAATATGCGTCTGGAAAAGCTGTGGAAGGTATGGGGACGGCAACCTATGGAGGTTGAACTTGTTTCTGCTCAAGCTAAGGTGGCAATACCTTCTGATGAAATGAACAGGGTGTATATGCTTTTGCACATGTATAGACATCTATTTACTGAAGGCATCGGATTGAGACAGGTGGTTGATTATTTTTTGTTATTGAAAAAATGTTGTACTGAGAGCGAAAGACAAGAAACTGTTGCGTTATTGAAACGGCTTAACCTTATTGGATTTTGTGGAGCTGTGATGTGGATTATGAAGGAAGTATTTCATTTGGAACAAAAATATATGATTGTCCCGATGGATGAGAGAAGAGGTCGTTTATTAATGAATGAGATTCTTATGGCAGGCAACTTCGGTCAGTATGATGAAAGGTTGGATAGAACTTTAAAAAAAGATTCCTTTAGAAGTTTCGTTGTCAGAAATAAATGGAATATGCGACTTCTTGGTGCATTTAGCAATGAAGTGTGTTGGGGGCCATTCTTCAAAATATATAATTGGATTTGGAGGAGAGTAATTTGATAATAGAATGTGAAAGAAATCTTTTTGGGTAAGATTATGAATTTAAAAAATGTAGATATTATTTGTTCTATGAATGAACTTAAAGGTATTGGTGATGGCAAGATGCTTATAAATACCATTAATGCTCATTCATATAATACAGCTCTTAAGGATTCAGCTTTTTCTGAGGCTTTGATGAATGGGGATGCGTTGATTCCGGATGGAGCAAGTATCGTGATGGCTTGCCGTTGGCTGAAGGCAAAATCGCAACCGACAGAGCGTATTGCGGGCTGGGATCTTTTTGAGTATGAGATGAATCGTCTTAATGCAAAAGGTGGAAAGTGTTTTTTTATGGGAAGTAGCGAGAAGGTTCTTGCGCTAATAAAGGAAAAAGCGCAAAAGATATATCCTAATATTATTGTCGAAACATATTCTCCTCCATATAAGCCTGCATTCAGCGATGAAGATAATAGAATGATTATTGAGGCGATAAATAATGCAAATCCAGATCTTCTATGGATTGGAATGACTGCTCCGAAACAGGAAAAATGGGCATATACTCATTGGAATGAATTGGACATACATTGTCATTGTGGTACAATAGGGGCGGTGTTTGATTTCTTTGCAGGAACAGTGGAACGCGCTCCGTTGTGGTGGCAGAAACATAGTCTGGAATGGCTTTATAGACTTATGAAAGAGCCGAAACGTATGTGGAGACGTTATATAATAGGAAATACATTATTTATCTGGAATATATTTAAGGAGAAAAGCAACGGCTAAATGCAAGAATTATAGCAAATCTATCGGTCTGTGCATCTCAATTTTTCAATGATGTCTCTCTTTTATGTACTTATGGTAGTTGCTTTTACAAAGGAATCTGCATATTTTTGTTGTGCTTTGGTGTTAACATACATATAATTTAAACTTAGATAAAATAAATTTATTGATTTATTATGAATATTGTTAATGATGTTATGGATATAACTGTATCAAAATATAGAACTCCATTAATGGGCTTTTCTATGTTATGGATTATGCTTTTTCATATGTATATAAGTTTTCCGATAATAGGTGTATTGATGGGCAAAGGGAATTTGGGTGTTGATATATTTATTTTTCTATCGGCTTATGGACTTTATTACGGATATAAAAAAGACAATTGTAATATAAAAAGATATTATATTAAGCGGTGTCTTCGTATATTACCTTCATATTATTTTGTAATGTTGATATTTTTTATCATAAATTCAGCAACTAAGCATAGTTTTGATATAAAGATATTATTTCAACAAATTACGACATTGGGCTTTTTTATTCCGGATTTAAATTGGAGCTTTTTTTATGGTATATACCTAGTATTATGTTTTTGTATTTAATATTTCCCTTATTGTTTAAGGGGCTTGAACATTTTGAAAAAATAAAATATCTTGTACTTGTCTTTGGTATAATTTTTGTTTTAAACGGTATCTTTACATTACATATATCTCTTCATAATTATAATGTGGGGTTATTATTATTTATACCACGTGTATTTACTTTTTTATTAGGACTGGTTTGGGCATCTGTGGAGAAGAAATATATAAGATATATTTTTTCTCATAAGATATTTATGATAAGTCTTATGATAGTAACATTTATACTTATAGTGTATTCTGGAAAAGAAATATCTAATATATATTTACGACTGTTTATGCTTAATTATACTCCATTTATATTGGCAATGCCAGGATTCTTTATTATATTTGCATATATTTATGACAGATTGAATGGTGTATTGAGGAAAGTACTGGCTTTCGCTGGTGTGTACAGTCTTGAACTTTATCTATTACATGAAACTTTTTATGGATATTCAAAAAGAATTGCCACTACTTTTGATTTAAACTCCAATATAACTCTCGCATTTATGTTTTTTATGAGTTTCTTGTTCGCTTATCTTCTCAAAAGATTTATGAATATGCTCATGCCTGTAATGGGATTAACAATAAAGAATAGATCATAGTTTGATAAAGAATAAACACTGGTTAGAAGTAAAAATGATGCATTGAAACAGAAATGAGAAAGATTGATGTGAAGGCTATCGCTCCCGTATCTACCTCGCACGGTTGCGGCATGAAGCGGGTGCTGGTGAAGATTGGCGACGTGGCTTCGCCCATCACACAGATAGCGGTGACGGCGTTTGTCGAAGGGGAGAAGGCTGAGAGACACTGTCATGCGACGATGGACGAGTTTTTCCTTATAAGGAGCGGACGCATGAGCATAACCGTGGGTGACGAGACGGAGGTGTTCGGCGCAGACGAGTTCGTGAGCGTGCCTGCGGGAGTGGAGCACGAGATGAAGGCTGTGACCGACTGTGAGGTTCTCACCATAGGCTGCGCCACGGAATAGAAAATAATGGAATTCATAAACTTAAAAAACATATATAATTTATGGAAAGAAAAGTAGCATTGATTACAGGTATTACCGGCCAGGACGGTTCGTTCCTTGCCGAGTTCTTGTTGGAAAAAGGTTATGACGTGCACGGCACAATCCGTCGCTCGTCGGTGGATTTTCGTGAGCGTATCGCCCATCTGGAGGGTCTCCCTCATTTCCATCTTCACTATGCTGACCTGAGCGACTCCATGAGTATGATTCAGGTGGTGAACAAGGTGAAGCCAACCGAGATATACAACCTTGCGGCTCAGAGCCATGTGCAGGTGAGCTTCGACTCTCCGGAGTTCACGGCCGACGTTGACGCAACGGGTGTGCTGCGTGTGCTCGAGGCTGTGCGCCAGTGTGGACTGACCGACAGCTGCCGTATATATCAGGCTTCTACTTCGGAGCTTTACGGTAAGGTGGAGGAGGTTCCGCAGAACGAGAAGACTCCGTTCCATCCTTACAGCCCGTATGCTGTGGCTAAGCTCTACGGCTTTTGGATTGTGAAGGAGTATCGTGAGGCTTACAACATGTATTGCTGCTCGGGTATCCTGTTCAACCACGAGAGTGAGCGCCGTGGCGAGACTTTCGTTACACGTAAGATTACTCTTGCCGCCGCACGCATAGCTCAGGGCAAGCAGGACAAGCTGTATCTGGGTAACCTTTCTTCTTTGCGCGATTGGGGATATGCCAAGGATTATGTGGAGTGCATGTGGCTCATACTGCAGCAGGACAAGCCGGAGGACTTTGTCATCGCTACCGGTGTGCAGCACTCTGTACGTGAGTTCTGCTATCTCGCGTTCAAGCACGTGGGCATAGAACTCGAGTTCGTCGGCGAGGGCGAGGACGAGAAAGGTATCGATAAGGCAACCGGACGT
>ERZ780212.261-NODE-261-length-57707-cov-3.662180_pt1 | contig 57707 bp, 45 predicted proteins | sample MGYA00511364_ERZ780212 | MGnify/ENA primary metagenome ERZ780212 (study PRJEB29588, sample SAMEA2147991) | human gut metagenome | biome: human gut; feature: human-associated habitat; material: faeces | place: Denmark | collected 2008/2010 ... | reverse complement strand
CACGTTTCAGACGGTCGATGATGATATCCAGGTGAAGCTCACCCATACCGGAGATGACGGTCTGACCGCTCTGCTCGTCGGTACGTACGGTGAAGGTCGGGTCTTCTTCAGCCAACTTGGCAAGACCGTTGGACAGCTTGTCGAGGTCCTTCTGAGTCTTCGGCTCAACGGCGATACCGATTACCGGTTCGGGAAAGTCCATAGACTCCAGCACGATCGGAGCTGTCTCGTCGCAAAGCGTATCACCGGTACGGATATCCTTGAAACCAACACCGGCACCGATATCACCGGCGCTGACCACTTCAACCGGGTTCTGCTTGTTGGAGTGCATCTGGAACAGACGGGATACACGCTCCTTCTTGCCCGAACGGGAGTTGTAGATGTATGAACCGGCCTCAATCTTACCTGAATATACACGGAAGAAAGTCAGACGGCCTACATACGGGTCGGTCGCAATCTTGAATGCCAGAGCTGCAGTCTTCTCGTCTTCGCTCGGTACACGGTCTTCTTCAGCACCGGTCGTCGGGTTCGTACCCACGATGTTCGGAGTATCCAGCGGAGAGGGCAAGAAGGCACAAACGTAGTCCAGCAAAGTCTGCACACCCTTGTTCTTGAACGAAGAACCGCAGGTCATCGGAACGACCTCCATCTTCAGGGTAGCAGCACGCAGTGCACGGAGGATTTCGTCTTCGGTGATAGTCGAGGGATCGTCAAAGAACTTCTCCATCAACACGTCGTCGAATTCAGCCACCTTCTCCAGCATTTTCTCACGCCATTCGTTGGCTTCATCCTGCAGGTTTGCGGGAATATCTTCTACGTCATAGTCTGCGCCCATTGTCTCGTCATGCCACAGGATAGCCTTCATCTTGATGAGGTCAACCACACCCTTGAAGTTTTCTTCAGAGCCGATAGGGATGACAATCGGACAGGGGTTTGCACCCAGCACGTCCTTCATCTGACGGACAACTTCAAAGAAGTCGGCACCCGAACGGTCCATCTTGTTCACATAACCGATACGGGGAACATTATATTTATCAGCCTGACGCCATACGGTTTCAGATTGGGGTTCCACACCACCTACCGCACAGTAGGTAGCCACAGCACCGTCAAGCACACGCAGTGAGCGTTCTACCTCAGCGGTGAAGTCAACGTGTCCCGGAGTGTCAATCAAGTTGATCTTATAAGTATTGCCCGCATACTTCCAACGGGTGGTCGTAGCAGCCGAGGTGATGGTGATACCACGCTCCTGCTCCTGCTCCATCCAGTCCATTGTTGCAGCACCATCATGAACCTCACCAATCTTGTGAGTCAATCCGGTGTAGAACAGGATACGTTCAGAAGTCGTTGTCTTACCGGCATCGATGTGAGCCATGATACCGATGTTGCGGGTCAAATGCAAGTCTTGTTTTGCCATTTTGCTTCCTTAATATTCAGTTTATTAATACTTGATTAGAATCTGAAGTGAGCGAATGCACGGTTAGCTTCAGCCATACGGTGCATATCCTCCTTACGCTTGAAGGCACCACCTTGCTCGTTGAACGCATCGATAATCTCGGCAGCCAACTTGTCAGCCATTGATTTACCACCACGCTTACGGGCAAATGCAATCAAGTTTTTCATAGAGATCGATTCTTTACGATCGGGACGGATTTCAGTAGGAACTTGGAAAGTCGCGCCTCCGATACGGCGGGACTTAACCTCAACTTGCGGAGTTACATTATCCAAGGCTTTCTTCCAGATTTCCAGCGGAGTCTTCTCTTCGTTGGGAAGCTTTGCCTTAACGGTCTCAAGGGCGGTATAGAAGATATGATAAGAAGTATTCTTCTTTCCGTCGTACATCAAGTGGTTTACAAACTTAGAAACTTTTTGGTCGCCGAATACAGGATCCGGAAGAACCACACGTTTTTTTGGTTTTGCTTTTCTCATTTTGTTTGAACATAATGTTTTGTTTGAGGCTGCAATCTTGTTTTCTTCAACGCTTCCTCTGAAGCATTTACTCAACCTTTAAGCATTTTCCACCAAACCAAAACGATTTTTAATAAATAAATTTCCTTTCCAGAAAAGTCGGTTGATTACTTCTTACCCTTACCTGCAGGAGCCTGACCCGGTTTCGGACGCTTGGCACCGTATTTGGAACGACGTTGGGTACGGTTAGCCACACCGGCAGTATCCAAAGTACCGCGAACGATGTGATAACGTACACCCGGAAGGTCTTTCACACGACCGCCACGTACCAGGACGATGGAGTGTTCCTGCAAGTTGTGACCTTCACCCGGAATGTAGGAGTTCACCTCCTTCTGGTTAGTCAGTTTCACACGGGCAACCTTACGCATTGCCGAATTCGGTTTCTTCGGAGTAGTCGTATAGACTCTGACGCAAACGCCACGTCTTTGAGGACAAGCGTTCAATGCCGGAGACTTACTTTTCTCAACCAGAACCTTTCTTCCTTTTCTTACTAGTTGTTGAATAGTAGGCATTTCTGTTCGATTTTAATTATTATATATTGTTTTGTTACTTTTCTGTTGAAGCGAAAATATACTTTTCGGGCTGCAAAGTTACTAATAACATTTTAATTAGCAATAGGTTTGTAATCTTAAAATAACCGAGATTTTTGTTTTTTGTATTTTTTATAAGAGTTTGACACTTCACAAGGAATAGTCAGACTACAATCAGAGGGGCTCTTTTAGGATTCTGGAAGAAACAGGCCCGAACAAGGAACCATGAGCCATGAACAACAAAGCACGAATACCCTAAGTTCTCCGAAGGAATGCAGGGGCAACCGGTCTGGTCGCCCGGTCTGACAAGGCAATATTTTTGCCACCCATCACAGCCCTCATCCCCCACTCACTGCACCCCCACACCTTATTATATATACGCGCACGCCATCCATACAGAGAAACCACCTGTCTACGCTCGTCAGTGACCCATCACTTTGTCATTTTGTCAAAATGTCAAATGAATCACCCCACAGAGACCTTCGTTGGAGCTAAAGACGGGGACGATGATTTTGCGGGCATTCTCGGACGATTTGCAAAATACATTTTCACACCAAATCCAATCGTTTCCTTTCCCTATGCCCTGCATGCAGAGCGATTGATAGCACACAGAGTACTCACAGGAGAAAATACTCCACATTATAACAGTTCAAAAATGAACGGATCTGCCCTTCTTCCAGAGAGCAAACGTCCGTATTTTTTCATTGCGATTCCATTTTCTTTACATCGAGAGAGTAAACAATATTGTTTCACTCTTCAAACAATATTGTTTGACGAACCAAACACAAGTGTTTGACATGCGAAACTATATTGTTTGGGACGTCAAACACTTGTGTTAACCGTTAACTTATCAAAATACAATGAGTCCTACAGAAGGAAAGTGCAAATGCAATTTAACCTTTCATCGCTAGTTCAGTCGATTTTTCAAAAATGTGCGTTAGCTGAAAATGGCTTTTCAGAAAAATGGGAAAGTAAATAAGGCTTTTGGCCTCACAAAATGTCAATCCATCCTTTGGCTCTGCCGATGTGCGGAGACTGTTCTCACCCAAGATGTCCTTCCGAGTTGCTCCCGACAAACAGCCCGGGAACTTTTCTTCTCAAAACAGAAAAAGCTTATTGTATATTCTACGAACAGAAAACAGACCTCAGAAGGGTTTGAAATCCGCGAAAGTAGAAAGATAAAGAAAAGGAACAATTTTCACAAGAAACCGGACCTGCCACAAGTGCATCTAACTGTCAATCCGACACAAAGCCTCAAAAATCTGCCCGTATTCCTTGGAGAAATGAAGTAAATCTCTTACTTTTATAGTGTTAGCATAACACTAACAATAAAAATAATAGACCTAATCCATGAAAGAACCGACCTCGTTGAAGGTTTGCATCTGTCAACAAAAAGGATAATAACCTCCAGCAGCAGGAAGGTCCGCTTAATAAATATACTTATGAAGATGTGTGTTAGACATAACCTGTTGAAGTCCGTCCGTGAAATAGGCAGGACAAGCCATGAAGACCGACAAAGACCGACAAGCATTCCTTACAATAAGGGTGCGGAGTGTCCGGCTGTTGTCCCTGCTGTATGTACAGCACATAGGCTGGCAGGCATCTATCAGCATCCCGAAGGGCATCAATCTCTCAATCAAACATTTACCCTCCCCCACGAGCATTTAAGCAATAACTACAATATCTCCTCGGCAGACAGCGTTTCCGTTCGTCCGCCTCACCTGCTCTTTACCGCTACCCACCTCACCGATGCAGCCGCTCTCCATCTGCTGCATCCATCTCGTTACACCTTCTCCACGGGACCGGCAATGTCTCGAAATATGACCATCTGCGCGGCCGCCACGAAAATGCATGAGAATGGTAAAATAACGAGTGCACGTCCGGCATCCCTTCCGTCGGTAAAACCACAAAAGGGCCGCCTCGAAAGCCTGAGCCCTCCACCGTGTGCGCAACCAGACAGGCAACGCATCGGGAGAGCCGCCGGACAGGGAACGATTTATAATCCGAAAACCATTTTAATCCTTTTTTCAGACACTACCGACTTACTTCCCGAGGGCAATCCATCTTGTCTTTTTTACGCATGAGACCGGAACGCCCCGTACACGTGAAAATAAACCATGCAAGTATTAACTAACGAATGTTGAACCATGAAACAGAAGGATGTATTCGACAGCGGCTAGACAAACTCTCCAACCGCTGATGACTAGCAAACAATGTGAAAAAACAAACGTATTAAACTAATGGAAATGAAAAATGTAGGAATACAAAAACGTTATCCTTGCCTGTTCCTGCTCCTGCTGTTCTGCTGCCTGGGAGCATTTGCCCAAAAGGGGCCGACGGTCAAAGGAATTATCTTCGACAGCAACGGGGAGACCATCATCGGCGCCTCGATTGTCGTGAAAGGCAATACATCAATCGGTACGATTTCCGACCTCGACGGCCAATTCTCGCTGAACGTACCGTCATCAAACTCCGTTCTGGTAGTGTCCTTCGTGGGCATGAAATCAAAAGAGGTGAAGGCTACCCCCAACACCTTGATGCGCATCACCCTGGAAGATGACACCAAACAACTCGACGAAGTGGTCGTCGTGGGTTACGGCCAACAGAAAAAGGCTTCCGTGGTGGGGGCGATTACACAAACTACAGGAAAAGTGCTGGAACGTGCAGCAGGTGTGTCAGACATCGGAGCGGCCCTGACTGGTAACCTCCCTGGCGTGGTGACCATGACAGGCAGCGGTATGCCGGGAGATGAAGAACCGAAAATCACCATCCGCGGTGCCAGTTCCTGGAACGACAATGAAGCTCCGCTGATTCTGGTCGACGGCATCGAACGTCCGATGAGTTCAGTAGACATCAACTCCGTGCAATCCGTATCCGTCCTGAAAGACGCATCTGCCACAGCTGTCTATGGTGTAAAAGGTGCCAACGGTGTCATCCTCATCACCACCAAACGCGGCGCGGAAGGTAGTGCAAAAATCGACATCGGTTTTAATGCAACACTGAAATCGCCGTCCAAACTGCCTAATAAATATGATTCGTATGATGCACTCATGCTCCGCAACACAGCCATCGAGCACGAACTGGCTCTCCGTCCTGACTCCTGGGAATATGTGCGTCCGCAATCATTCATCGACAACTACCGCAACCAGACAACTCTAGAGCAACGCGAACGCTACCCGAACGTCGACTGGCAGAAGGCCCTGTTCAAGGACAACACCATGTCCTACCGTGCAAACATGAGCATCAGTGGCGGTACAAACTTTGTGAAATATTTTGCATCCGCCGAATATGTGAACGAAGGGGACCTCTTCAAAATCTATGATAATGGACGAGGCTATAATTCCGGCTACGGATACAACCGACTTAACGTGCGCAGTAACCTGGATTTCAACTTGACCAAGACGACAGTCCTCAAGGTCAATCTTGCCGGTTCTAACGGCATCCGCAAGGCGCCCTGGCAAAACACCGGGCAATCGGAATGGCAAATCGGCCAGCAGTGGTCGGGAGCCTATAACATTGCCCCCGATGTATTCCTCCCGCAATATTCCGATGGAAGTTGGGGTATGTACCCGCTGGTATCGAATACGACGAACTCTGCCGAAAACATCTCACTGGGTGGTACCATGCGACTCACCACAACCCGCATCAACACGGATTTCACACTGGAGCAGGACCTGAAATTCATCACTCCGGGTCTATCGGTCCGTGCCACCATCTCCTGGGACAATGAGTTTGTAGAAAACAACCGCGGTATTAACGACCTTTATAACGACGCACAACGCAAATGGATCGATCCGGACACCGGTCAGGCACGCTACGAACAATCCTACGACACCAACAACGGCTTTGACTGGCATCAGGGCGTCAACTGGAGCACGGCTCCAGGTGAGGTGGACAACGGGCAGACCGTTCGCAACCTCTATTACCAGGCACAACTGAACTGGGTACGCAGCTTTGGCAAACACAACCTGACTGCCATGGGACTCTTCAGCCGTCAAGAGAATGCACGGGGAAGCGTAATGCCTGCCTATCGTGAAGACTGGGCATTCCGCACAACCTACAACTGGGCAGACCGCTACTTCGTGGAATACAACGGTGCCTACAACGGTTCCGAGAAGTTCAGCCCGAAAAACCGTTTTGCCTTCTTCAACTCCGGCGCACTGGGATGGATGGTCAGCGAAGAGAGCTTCATGAACTACTTGCGCGAGAAGCACATCCTCGACATGCTGAAGATTCGTGTATCCTACGGCGAGATTGGTTCTGACCAGTTGGGTTTCGACCCCTTCGACTCCAACCGCCGTTGGCTGTACATGAGCCAATGGACTTACGGAGGGCAGACAACCATGGACCTCAACCATTCAACCCCGGGAAGTATCTATACCTGGTACAGGGAGGCCACCATCAGCAACGAGGACATCCATTGGGAAGTAGTACGCAAGCTGAACGTCGGTATCGACTATTCGTTCCTGGACGGTCTGCTTGCCGGTAATCTGGAATTCTTCCGGGACATCCGCTCCAACATTTTCGTCTTCGGTACGGACCGTTCCATCCCCTCCTATTTCGGAGGAACTCCCCCGACTGTCAACAAAGGAAAAATCCGCACCAGCGGCTATGAACTGGAGGTACGCCTCAACAAGACTTATGCCAATGGTCTCCATCTATGGGGCAATTTCAGCATGACTCATGCTAAAAACACCGTATTGGTGAAAGATGACCAGGCACTGCGTCCTGCCTACCAGAAGGCTGCTGGACATGGTGTGGGACAATATAACTCTTACATCGACGACGGCTTCATCCAGACCTACGACCAGCTGTATGCTGCTCCAGCCCACGATGCCAACGACAGCCAACGCCTCGTGGGAGACCACTATATCGTAGACTTCAACGGTGACGGTGTAGTGGATAACAAAGACTCTGCTCCCTATGGTTATACCAACCAACCGGAAAATACTTACAACGCAACCATCGGCTTCGAATGGAAAGGCTTCAGTGCTTTTGCCCAGTTCTACGGAGTAACGAATGTGACCCGCGACGTGACCCTGACCAGCTTTGGCAGCAAGCTGAATACGGTATATGACAACGGCACCTGGTGGTCCAAGGATACCCCAAATGCTGATGTGGTCGTTCCGCGCTGGAATTCTACACCCAATTACAACGAAGGTACTCAATTCCTGTATGACGGTTCATACATCCGTCTGAAGAATGTCGAGATTGCCTATACGTGGAACGGGGGATGGATTCACAAACTGGGGTTAAACAACCTGAAAATCTACCTCAATGGCAACAACCTCTGGTTGTGGACACGCATGCCTGACGACCGTGAAGCCAACCTCTCCGGTGCCGGTTATCTGGGCGCCTACCCCACGGTGAAGCGTTATAACCTCGGAATCAAATTCACTTTATAATATATGTACGCGATGAAACACTCTATATACAAGACGCTCTTCTGTGCAGGCTTGTTGTCTGTGTCAGCAGGACTCACCCTGACCTCCTGCGAAGACTACCTGGACAAAGCCCCGGAATCGACGGTGTCAGAAGACGACGCTTTCAAGAACTTCCGCAACTTCCAAGGTTTCATAGAAGAAATCTACAACTGTATTCCAGACAAAGAGAAGAACAATTACTGTACTTCCTGGAACTGGGGAGATGACGAACTGTTCAACTCCATGGGAGATGCACACATGACCCACCAAGCTGATCTTGGCAACTTCCGTGCCTGGCAGACCAACGGACAATGCTGGCTGTACCGTAACCCAAGCAATCCGGCATCGACCGATAAGTTCCAACACTCCCTCTGGCCTCACGCCTGGTATTGTATCCGTAAAGCCAACGTCGGCCTTACCAACCTGGACAAAATGACCGGCACAGAAGAAGAGAAGAATCTCATAGCCGGACAGCTCTATTTCTTCCGTGCCTGGTGGCACTTCCAAATCATGATGTATTGGGGTGGAATGCCCTATATCGACCAGGTGCTCGACGCAACGAAAGAGCTGACTCTGCCCCGCCTCAGCTATCAGGAGTGTGCAACTAAAGCAGGCGAAGACTTCCGACGGGCAGCAGACCTGCTCCCTGTCAATTGGGACAACGTGGCTCCGGGAAAAGCTACGGAGGGAAAGAACCAGCTCCGCATCAACAAAATCATGGCACTCGGCTATCTGGGCAAGAATTATCTGTGGGCTGGCAGTCCGCTCATGAAAAACGGAGCACAGTTGGGCGGAACCAAGACCTACGATTATGACACAGAGTTCTGCAAAAAGGCAGCCAATGCCTTTGGCGAACTGCTCTCTTTGGTTGAAAGTGGACAGACACAGTACGCTCTGGCTGAATACAACTACAAGAATATCTATAATCACGAGAAGGCAACATCAGCCAAAAGCTGTTTCACAGACATCTTCTACACCGTCCGTCAGAACTGGCTGATGCCGGGTTCCGTGGAAGCAATCTTCCGCGGACCATCCTCGGACTATAACGGCAGTAACTGGAATATGACAAAGCTGTGGGGGCCCAAAGTCGCAGGACTGGTCGCCCATGACAAAATCATCCACCTGCCGACAGCGAACCTGGTAGACATGTACGGAATGGCAAACGGACTTCCCATCGACGACCCAAACTCCGGTTTTGACAAACGTCATCCGTTCAAGAACCGTGATCCTCGCTTCTATCATGATATCGTGTTTGACGGTTTCCATTATGTGCTGGCAGAAGACAAACTGTCGGATGCCCAAAAGCCCTATGCTTACTGCAATCTCTCGACCGGTTCAGACATGCGCTCTGCCGACCTGGGCAGCCGTACCGGCTATTTCTTCCAAAAGCTCGTCCCCCACACCTGTAACGAAGGGGACAAGGAATATGACTGGGGAAGCAACCTGCACACTTACCTGCCCTACATGCGCCTCGCCGACATCTACCTGATGTATGCTGAAAGCTGTGCAGTACTGGGAGGTCCGTCCGCCAAAGCCGACAATTGCAAACTGACCGCTCTGGATGCCATCAACAAAATCCGCACCCGTTGCGGTGCCGAAGGTGTACAACCGGCATACTTGGCAGACAACCATAAGTTCATGGATGAAATACGTCGTGAACGCGCCGTCGAGCTGGCTATGGAAGGATTCCGCTTCAACGACCTGCAACGTTGGTTGCTGCTGACCGAATCGCCCTATACCGAAAAATATGCCGTGGAATTCGACCGCGTTGAAAACCCCGACTTCTATAAGACAAATGACCCGGCTGATGCAGAAGTGGCAAACTGGCACAAGCGTCTGCTTGTAAAACGTGTATTCGGGACGAAACATTACTGGTTCCCCTTGCCTGACAATGATGTCTACCTTTATGGAGATTACGGGCAGAACCCTGGCTGGTAATGGCAGAGACATCCCATCAACGTATGTTTAACCATAAATGAACAACTAATGAAATATATACAATCCAAATTCATTCTTTGCAGCATGCTGGTCACTGCACCTGCCCTGACCTATGCACAAACACCCGACGAAGAAGGGACCGATTCGTTGGCTCGCAAGGAAAGTCCGGAGGTACAAGTCGCCTTCCGTAAGATGGCACAAAAGGACCTCTTGGGAGGAGTTTCTGTGGTCAATGTCGAAGAACTGACCAAAAAGAACTACAACACCTACAGCCTGGACAACATGCAAGGTTACATCGGAGGTTGGAACGGTAATTCCCTGTGGGGAATGGACGGAGACCATGCCGGCTATCTGGTTCTGGTCGACGGGGTACCCCGCGAAGCCAACAATGTCATGCCTTCAGAGATTGCACAAATCACCTTCCTGAAAGGAGCACAAGCGGTAGTCCTCTATGGCAGTCGTGCTGCCAAGGGAGCAATACTCATCAGTACCAAGCGCGGTCATGCGGGCGGTTTGAGAGTCAGCCTGCGCGCCAATACCGGTTTCAACGTGGCTAAGGCCTTCCCCGAATATCTGGGTTCTGCTGAATACATGACCCTCTACAACGAGGCATTGCTCAATGACGACCCATCTGCCAAGCCCCTCTATTCAGCCGAGCAGATATACAACCACGGTTCCGGTATCAATCCATACCGCTATCCGAACATCAACTACTATTCTTCTGACTATGTGAAGAAGGCCTGCAACCGTTCGGAAGCGACAGCCGAAATTTCAGGCGGCGGACAGCGTGCCCGTTTCTACAGCAACGTCAGCTACTACCGTACAGGGGACCTGCTCAATTTCGGTGAAGCCAAGGACAACATGATCGACCGCTTCAATGTGCGCGGCAATGTGGATGTGGACATCAACCGCTTCATCAGCACCCACATCAATGCCAACGCCACTTTTTACAATGCACAGAATGCCAAAGGTGATTATTGGAATGCCGCAGCTACGGCACGGCCGAACTTTCCACAAAACGCCTCCCCGCTCATTCCGGTAGATCTTATCGACCCGAATGCGACAAGCGCACTGGAACTGCTGAGCACAACATCCAATATCATTGACGGAAAATATTTCCTATCAGGCAGCCAGGCAAATCCAACAAACGTGTTTGCCGACAACTATGCAGCCGGCAGTATCAAATGGACCAGCCGACAGTTCCAGTTCGATGCCGGACTCGACATCAATCTGGACAAGGTGCTGAAAGGACTTTCATTCAACGCCCTGTTTGCAGTCGATTATGCAACGTCATACACAACGTCTTTCGACAACAAGTATGCGATATTCGTTCCCACCTGGGCCAACTACAATGGAAAGGATGTCATCGTAGCTCTCTCCAAGGAAGGCAACGACGAAAAGCCTGGCACACAAAACATCAGTGGAAGCAGTGACAAGCAGACCATTGCTTTCAGCGGGCAATTCAACTACCGGAATACATTCGGCGGTGTACACAATGTTTCAGGCATGCTTATAGCCAATGGCTATCAGCAGACCATCTCACAGCAATACCACCGCATCAGTAATGCCAACCTTGCCCTGCAACTGGGTTACAACTACCGTCAGCGCTACTATGCAGACTTCGATGCGGCCTTGGTCCACTCTGCCAAACTTGCGGAAGGACACCGCAATGCCCTATCGCCTTCATTGACCTTAGGCTGGCGGTTGAGTGAAGAAGGATTCCTGAAAGATTCTCCTGTCATTGATGACTTGATGTTCAGCGTTTCGGGAAGTATCCTGAACCAGGATATCGACCTGGTCGTCGGAGACAACGAGTTTTACCTCTACAAATCTGTATGGACCCAAAACGACGGTTATGCCTGGTATGATGGTCCTGCGGGTAAATACACCATCTCAACCCGCGGAGAGAATGACGGCCTGTCTTTCATCCAACGAAAGGAGTTCTCTGCCAACCTGAGAGCTTCCCTTTGGCAAAAACTGATCACCGTAGACGCCTCTTTCTTCATCAACTCGATGGAAGGTTACCTGATCGACCAGCCGACGTTCTATCCGTCGCACCTGAACACTGGTTATCCTGACGCCTCATTCATGGCGGTACAGAACTTCAACAATAACCGTCGCATCGGCTTTGACTTCAGCATCAATGCCAACAAGCGGTTTGGCGAGGTTGACTTATCTTTGGGCGTATCCGGTACGTACTACGACACCAAGATTACCAAGCGCGATGAGATTTACGACAATGCATACCGCTATCGTCAAGGCAAACCCATCGATGGTATCTGGGGACTCCAAAGCGACGGTCTCTTCCGCAATGAAGAAGAAATTGCCGCTTCTCCGGAACAGAAGTTGGGCAGCACAGTACGTCCGGGAGATATCAAATACGTAGATCAGAACGGTGACAACGTAATTGATGACAAAGATGAAATCTACCTGGGCAAAGGAGGATGGTACGGTTCACCTTTTACACTGGGCATCAACCTCACCGCCAAGTGGAAGGACTTCACATTCTTTGCACTGGGAACCGGTGGATTCGGAGGATATGGTATCAAGAACAGCTCCTACTATTGGGTAGACGGTGACGACAAATATTCTGCCATTGTCCGTGGACGCTGGACTGAGGCTACAGCCGAAACTGCCACATATCCTCGTTTGTCTGCCAAGAGTGCCAGCAACAACTTCCGTACGTCTGACTACTGGCTCTACAAGACCGACCGCTTTGATTTGGCAAAAGTACAGATTACGTATGACCTGCCTCAGAGCATCCTGCACAATACATTCATCCGCAACCTGTCCGCCTATGTCAGCGGCGCCAACTTACTCACGTTCTCCAAAGAGCGCAAACACATGGAGATGAATGTAGGCAGTGCTCCTCAAACCAGATTCTACAATATCGGCGTCAAAGCTGTATTCTAACTTAAAACCGGAACAAATGAAACTAAAGTATATTTTATTGACCACCGCCCTGATGGCTTCCCTTTCCGCCTGCGACGACATGTTTGAACCGGCGCAGGAAAACAATCGCGGTGTGGAAGAAATGCTCACCGACCCCAACTACGCCGTAGGCCTGTTGGGCTATGGATACGCCATGTTGCCGTATGAAAATGCGAGTGTAAGCGACGTGGCAACCGATGATGCTGTGACCAACGATAAAGAGAGTGCCTACTCCAAAATGGCACTCGGTGCATGGGCTGCCAATAACAACCCGATGGAACAATGGCAAGCACGCAAAGCTGCCATCCAATATCTGAATACTTTCCTCAGCATCGTCAAGAATGTCAATTGGGCAGCCAATGAAGTTACCAACGCTATGTTTATCGACAAACTGAGCGGAGAGGCTTACGGACTGCGTGCACTGAACTATTATTACCTACTGATGGCACATGCCGGACGTACGGAGAACGGAGAATTGCTGGGAGTTCCATTGCTACTTGAACCCGAAAACAACTCTTCGAACTTCAATCAACCACGCGCACCGTTCGAACAATGCGTCAAACAGATTTTCGAAGACTTGGACAGAGCGATCGAACTGTTGCCTACAGACTACGAGAACATCAGTAGCGACAGTGATGTTCCTGCCAAATATCAGAATATGGGCGCCAAGCTGGGCAACTACAATCTGGTATTCGGAACCTACCAACGTGGACGGTTGACGGCTAAAATTGCAGAAGCCATCAAAGCACAAGTCGCACTGTTGGCAGCCAGCCCCGCTTACCGAGACGCTTCGGGCGTGACTTCCGAAACTGCAGCAAACTATGCAGCAACCGTCTTGAAACGTATCGGTGGCATTTCAGGGCTTGACCCGAAAGGAAATACCTGGTACATGAACACCGATGAACTGGACAACTTGGGGTCGGGTGAAGTGACAGCGGAAATCCTCTGGCGTGGGAACATTAGCCAAGGTACCGAAGATTGGGATATCGGTATCACACAAGAAAAGAATAACTTCCCACCCACGCTGTACGGCTCAGGGCGTATCAATCCGACACAGAACCTCGTGGATGCATTCCCTATGGCTAACGGATACCCTATCACCGACAAATCGAACAGCGGATACAATGCCAACAATCCCTATGAGAATAGAGATCCACGTCTGAGTAAGTATATCATCTACAACGGTGCCAAGTTCAAAGACAAGGCCATCATCACCGGACTCTATGCAGATGCAGACAACAAGCAAGACAACGGTTTGAACCAGTTGAACACTTCCACCCGGACCGGCTACTACCTGCGCAAACTTTTACGTGAAGACTGTAACCCGAACCCCAGTTCACTCAATGCGAAAAAGCATATCCCCGTACGTATCCGATATACGGAGATATTCCTCGCCTATGCTGAAGCAGCAAATGATGCTTGGGGACCGACCGGACAAGGAAGCAACGGATTCAGTGCGTACGATGTCATCAAGAAAATCCGTACTCGTGCCGGAGTGGGAACAGACAACGGAGATGCCTATCTGGAGAGCGTCAAAGGAGATAAAGAGAAAATGGCACAGCTCATCCGCAACGAACGCCGCATCGAACTCTGCTTTGAGAATAAACGTTTCTGGGACATCCGGCGGTGGAAGATGCCTCTGACCGAAGAAGCCAAAGGCATGCAAATCGAAAAAAACGGAAATGCACTGACTTATAAAGTCATCAATGTAGAAGCCCGTAACTACAAGGATTATATGTACTACGGTCCTATCCCCTACAACGAGAAGTTAAAATGGAGTGAACTGAAACAGAACCAAGGATGGTAATCCTACTAAAACCAATTACAAATTGATTATGAATAAACTATTAACTGCTATAGCGTTGGGAAGCGTACTGACAGCTTTCTCCGCCTGCGAGAATGCAGACAACTCGTTTCCCGACTACGAAGGAGGCACCTCTGTCTACTTCGCTTACCAATATCCCGTGCGTACGATTGTATTGGGGAATGATGAGGTCGTCAACAATTCACTTGACCGCGAACATAAATGTGAGATCTATTCCACCATGGGAGGTTCCTATGGAGGAAGAAACATCACCATCGACATTGCGGTAGACAACTCTCTTTGCGACAACCTGTTCTTCGAAAATGATTCACCGGTACTCCCCATGCCTTCCAACTATTACAAGCTCGCCGGGAACAAAATTGATTATAAAGGTCAGCACTGGGGATGCGTAGAAGTGCAACTGACTGATGCCTTCTTTGCTGACGAAAAAGCCTTGGAAAACAATTATGTCATTCCCATTGTTATGAAAAGCCAAACCGGAGCAGACCGCATACTCACCGGCAAACCGTTAGTGGAGGGTGAAAGTCCCGTACGTACCAATTCTATTTATTGGGATGTACTCCCGATGGACTATGTACTCTACTGCGTGAAATATATCAATCCTTGGCATGCCTCCTATCTCCGCCGGGGAACAGACAACATCACGGAAAGCGGCAAGACTTCAACCATAAAACGTCATGGAGCCACCGTTGAAAAAGACGAAATCTGCAATGTCACCACACGTTCTCTGAAGACTTGCCATTTCCCTGTGAGCACCAAGCTCGCCGACGGAAGCAGCATAACCTGCAATCTATTGCTTACGTTCGATGAAGAGAACAGATGCAGCATCACTTCTGACACGGAAGGCATCACTGCCAGCGGCAAAGGCCACTTCGAGCCTAAAGGTGAAAAGAAAGCCTGGGGAAACAAAGACCGTGATGCCCTCTATTTGGATTACACCATCAACTATGGCATCAAACAAGTTGCAACAAAAGACACCCTTGTCCTACAGACAAGAGATACCAACAAGATGGAACTGTTCACCCCTAAGTACATCGCTAAATAATTATTGAAGGACAGACTATGAATAACAAGATTTCAACATACATCGGCCTGGCATTGCTCACGGCATTCGCCTCATGCGCCGACGATAAGTTTGCCGACTTCCAGACGGAAAAGCCGGAAAGTCTGACGCAATATGAATATCTGAATGCGTATGACAATTTGAAAAGCTACATAGACCGCAGTGCACATCCCGGTTTCAAACTGGGAGCAGGAGTCTCCGCCGATGACTTTCTGAAGGGAGAACTGGTACGCAGCATGGTTATCAGCAACTTCGACGAAATCACGGCAGGAAATGCCATGAAATATGCCTCCTGTGTGTCGGACAACGGCATTATGGACTTTTCTAAAGTCAGCAAGTTTGTAGAAGCTGCCAAGGCTGCCGGTGTGACCATCTACGGTCACACCCTTTGCTGGCACTCACAGCAGAACAACAAATACCTGAACAGCCTCATAGCCAACAAGCCTATTCCAGTAGACCCCACCGGCGGAAATAAAGCTCTTCACATCCACGCCGGAGATCCAAAAACAAATGCTTGGGACTATGAAATCTACTATGACCTCGACCAGACATTGGAACCAGGAAAGTCTTATACACTGACCATTAAGGCCAAAGGTTCCAATCCGGGTACCATATCATTTTGGCCAGGTCTGAAAGACGGCAATAATCCCCACTATGGGTTCTCAGGCATCACAGCCGGCGAAGACTTGACGGATAATACCATTAACTTCACTCCCGAAAAAACAATTGACCGTCTGCGCTTCTGTTTTGGCAAGCTGGGAGGCGACTTGTACTTTGATGATGTTACCCTCAAAGAAGAGGGCTCAGACAAGAACCTTATCGAGAACTCATCTTTTGACGAGCAGGACATCAGCCACTGGACTAAAGTAAGTTGGGTAGACCTCAGCTACAATATAGAGTCAGCCAGCGGTTCGGGAAAGACTGTATGGTATGAAGACATGCTCACCAACGGCAATGCAGAAGGTAGTGAAGCAGGTAGTTTCTTCGCGACCGAACAAGGCATTGGCGGTCCCCACGACGCAACCATCGGTGCAACCGGAACGGGTGCTGACGGCAAGGGACATGCCTATGTCGTGAAATCAGGCAATGACCCAGCCAACAGCTACAGTACCCAGTTCTTTGTCAAGGCAAACCGGACACTGCACGCCGGAGACATCTGCAAACTGACATTCAAATACCGTGCCGACAAAGCAGCTGGTTCTGAATCGCAGGCTCACGCAGCGCCCGGTGCTTACGTACACTATGACATGGGGGTTAGCGTGAACTTTACTACACAATGGCAGACTTTTGAAAAAGAGTTTATCATCACCAAGGAACAGGCAGGGACAGCAGACAACAAACAGATGCAGTCCATCGCCTGGAACCTCGCCGTGCTGAAAGAAGCCAATACGTACTATTTCGATGACATCGAGTTCAGCATTCAACAGAAGACAGAGGGAATTCCTTTAACCCCAGAAGAGAAAAAAGAAGTGCTTTCCAACGAGATGGAACGCTGGATAAAAGGCATGATGGAAGCTTGTGACGGATACGTCACTGTATGGGATGTGGTGAATGAACCGATATCCGGCGGAGGAGACGACGGCAAAGGCAACTATGCTCTCCAGTCCGCGACAAATCCGGATGACAATGGAGTGAAAGGCACTAACTTCTACTGGCAGGATTTCTTGGGCGACGACTATGTCCGCATACCAATCAAATTTGCCCGTCAATATTTTGCCGAGCACGGTGGCAACCCCTCCGACCTCAAACTCTTCATCAACGACTACAACCTGGAATCCTGGTGGGACGACAACAAGAAAGCGAAGAGCCTCATCAACTGGATCAAACGGTGGGAATCGGACGGAGTGACCAAGATTGACGGCATCGGTACGCAGATGCACGTGAGCTACATCCTCAATGAGGCTGACCAGAAACGGCAGGAGGCTTCCATCGTGAAGATGTTCGAACTGCTCGCCGCTTCGGGCAAACTCGTCAAAATCTCCGAGCTGGATATGGGCATCACCAAAAAGGCTTTCGGAGAGGCCATCAAGACAGAGGACGTCACCTATGAACAACAGCTGAAGATGGCGGAATTCTACCGCTTCATCATCGAGAAGTATTTCGAAATCATCCCGGTGGCACAGCAGTACGGCATCACTCAGTGGTGCACCACCGACAGTCCTGAGAGCTCTTCCTGGAGAGGCGGACAGCCCGTCGGACTCTGGACACTCGGCAACAGCCGCAAACCGACCTACGGAGGGTTCGCCAACGGACTTGCCGGACGGGAGGTGGTCGTGCCTTACGCTGCCCCATCGCCTGAAGAAGAATAAGCATACGAGGACCTAACCGGGTCATCGTCCATCCAAGACGCCCGGTCAGGACATCCACCCGAATGGCACTGCACATTGCAGCCTGCAAACCGGAAGGATGCCTGACCGGGCGTCTGACTTTTCCTTGCGGCCCGTCCGCTACCACCTTACGAAAGTTGAATGCATGATTAAACCTCCTGTACTCCCGAAAGTCTGATTTAAGATACCTGACTAATGTTCCGCATACGCTCTCCGTATCAGTCGGCAAGAACCAACTCCTACCCGGGCTGGCGGAAAAACAGAACGCCTAAAAAATCCATCTATGAAAACGAATGAAAGGAAAGCCAGACATTTGCTGCTGGGCAGCGCACTGCTCCTGACAGCTTGTGCCACCTCGGTACAGGATGCTCAACCGACGTACCGGATTGACTGCAACGTGGCACGACGCAGCGTGGCAGAAGTGAACGAAGTGAAATTCACACCGTGGGAAATCGACGGTGAAAAAACCGACACCCTGCAACTCTCCGGAGGTGTGCGGATCGTCATGGCGGTGAAAGGCAATGACGAGGCTACGCTGCACTCCGGCTACTACAAGGCAGGCGTACAGAACCCGCTGGCAAAGCTCATCAGCGACGGTGTCTATGTGGAAAACGGCGATGAGCTGGAGTTGCGCATCACCGGACTGCCCAAAGGGGAACATGTCGTACAGACTTATCACAACAACTTCTCGGCAACTGAAGGAACCACCGTCCCGGCATTCGACGTCTATGCCGGCGACCAGCTCGTCCACGAAAACCAGTCATGTCCCTGCCGGGTGCTGACGCGGGAAGACGGACTGGTGCTGAAGACCGTGGTCAACGTGGAGCAGGACGGACAGGAAGTCGTGCTCCGCTTCAAGGCGCGGGAGGCTGAAGCCGAACAGCGTGCCGTCTACCTCAACGGTGTGGAGATTGACACGCCCGACATCCTCCGTCAGGCTCAAAAGCCCGCACCTGCCGACGACGACATGCACGCTGATGCCGACAACGGACTGACGCTGCAATGGACACCGGGCAAAGAAGCCGTGAAGCACCATGTCTATGTAGGCACCGACTCCCTCGCCGTGGCACAGGCATCGACCAGCGACCGGAACATCTATAAAGGAGTACAGGAACAGACCGGTTATGCCCTGAGCGACCTCTACAACCTGGACCGCTATTACTGGCGCATTGACGAAGAAGACGCTTCCGGCAACCTGACACGGGGTAATGTCTGGAGTTTCCGCCCGCGCCACCTCGCCTTTGAGGGAGCTGAGGGTTACGGACGGTTTGCCATCGGCGGACGCGGCGGCAAGGTGGTCCATGTGACCAATCTCAACGACGACGGTCCCGGCAGCTTCCGCGAAGCCATCACCAACGATATCGGTCCGCGCACCATCGTGTTCGATGTCTCGGGTGTCATCACGCTGAAGTCGCGCCTCACCTGCTCCTCACGCTATGTGACCATCGCCGGACAGACTGCTCCGGGCAAAGGCATCTGCATCAAGGGCGCACCCTTCGGAGTGGGTCCTGACGGCATCTGCCGCTTCATCCGTGTCCGTCTGGGTGGAGGAAAGACCTTCGACGGCATCGGTATGGCAGGAGCCGACCACAGCATCACCGACCACTGCTCCATCAGCTGGACCATCGACGAGGCATTCAGCTCACGCAGCGCGAAGAACATCACCCTGCAACACACCCTCATCTCCGAAGCACTCAACGTCGCCGGACACAAGAACTACAAAAAAGGCAAGGGACACGGCTATGCAGCCACCATCGGCGGCAACATCGGCTCCTTCCACCACAACCTCCTCGCCCACTGTGCAGGACGCAACTGGAGCATGGGCGGCGGACTCGACGGCAACGGGTTCTATGCCGGAGCACTCGACATCTTCAACAACGTGGTATACAACTGGGCGGGACGTGCCACTGACGGCGGCGCCCATGAAGTGAACTTCGTGAACAACTTCTACAAGATGGGACCGTCGACCACTCAGAAGTTCATCCTCCGCGCACAGCTCGAAGGCGTCGGCAAGGGTTCCCAGAGCTACTACTGCGAAGGCAACGTCCGTCAGGACACCGACGGCAAGCTGGTGACCGACAACGAGCAACTCCGCCGCTACGAACTTTCGAACGGACAGGTGCTCGACTGGGAAGTGTGGGTGGACAAACCCTTCTTCCCCTCGTATGCCGAGGTAGAAAGCGCACAGGATGCCTACAAGTCGACACTCTCCGACGTGGGCTGCAACATGCCGCTCTTCGACGAACACGACCAGCGTATCGTGCGTGAAACCCTCGAAGGGTCCTATACCTACACCGGTAGCGTCGGCAAGACAAAAGGCATCATCGACAACGAACAGGATGCCGGCGGCTATGAAGAATATCCTGAGGAAAAACGGGCTGCCGACTTCGACACTGACGGTGACGGACTGCCCGACTGGTGGGAGGAGATGCACGGGACGAACCCGAAGTCTGCTGCCGGTGACTTCAGCGACTCGAACGCCGACCCCGACAAGAACGGTTATACCAACCTGGAGGAATACCTCGACTGGATGTCGGTGCCTCACTACTATGCCGACAACAACGAAGAAATCACCATCGATGCAGCCCCGTTGTTTGCAGGCTTTGAACAGCCGACATTCGCTGTCGAAGGCGACAAGACCGTCGTCATCGAAGGCAGCCGTCTGACGATGGAAAGCACCGGACTGGCAGAAGGAATCTTCTACTACAACGTGACGGCAACCGACGCCTCGGGCAGCAGTATGACCCGTCGCGTGGGTGTCTGCGTCCGTAAGTGAACGCCGGACAGTTGAGAAGTGTCTTTAGTTGACCGGGAGGACAAGAAAACAAGAGATAAGTGTGATATTCTCAATTATTCTCCGTACTTTCGTGAGTCAGCGGACAAGGAACAAGTAGACGGGTGGACCATCCTCCCCCCGTCGGCTTGTTTCCTGTCCACCCGTCAACTAAAACAACACTTACATCATGAAAATCTACTCAATTCTAGCCGGACTGGCACTCGCAGCCACAGCTCCGGTCCTCCATGCACAAGACAACACCGTGACGGTGCAGACCCGCCAGGTGGGTGCAGCCATCCAACCGACCATGTACGGTATCTTCTTTGAAGACATCAACTTCGGAGCAGACGGTGGTCTGTATGCCGAACTGGTCAAGAACCGCTCGTTCGAATTTACCCCCGACCACTACATGGGCTGGAAGATGTTCGGCAATGTCACCTTGCGCGACGACGGCCCCTTTGAACGGAACCCGCACTATGTCCGCCTTGCCTGGGCAGGACACAACGACATGTGGACCGGCATCCAGAATGAAGGCTTCTTCGGCATCGGGCTGAAGGCAGGCGACGACTACCGCTTCTCGGTGTGGGCACGTGTCCCCGACGGCAAGCCTGTGACGCTCCTGGTGCAGTTCATCGACCAGAACACGATGGAGAACCGGCAGGCATTCGTCAGCCAAGACCTCACCATCGACTCCCGCGAGTGGAAGAAGTACACCCTCGTGATGCGTTCTCCACGGACCATCGAAAAGGCCAACCTGCGCATCTTCCTCTCCAACCCCGAACACCGTTCGGGCACAGGTACTGTCGACCTGGAGCATGTCTCGCTCTTCCCGACAGATACCTGGATGGGGCATGAGAACGGCATGCGCAAGGACCTCGCACAGGCACTCTTCGACTTGCATCCCGGCGTCTTCCGTTTCCCTGGTGGGTGCATCGTCGAAGGCAGTAACCTCGCCACACGCTACCAATGGAAGAACACCGTGGGACCGGTAGAGAACCGTCCGCTGAACAAGAACCGCTGGGAGTCGACCTTCACCGACCGCTACTATCCCGACTATTTCCAAAGCTACGGACTGGGCTTCTATGAATACTTCCTCCTGAGCGAAGAGCTGGGTGCCGCTCCCCTGCCCGTGCTCAACGTGGGCATGGCCTGCCAATACCAGAACTGGAACAAGGAAGAGGCACACGCCGAATGTTCTGCCGAAGGGTTGCAACCCTACATCGACGATGCACTCGACCTCATCGAGTTTGCCAACGGTCCTGCTGACAGCGAGTGGGGCAAGGTGCGTGCCGAGATGGGACACCCGGCTCCGTTCGGACTGAAGTACATTGCCATCGGCAACGAGCAGTGGGGCGAGTTCTACTTCGAGCGTCTGAAGTTCTTCATCGACGCCATCCGCAAGGCACACCCCGAAATCAGCATCATCGGCACATCGGGTCCCGATTCCGAGGGCGAGATGTTCGAACTGGGCTGGAAGGCGATGCGTGAGCAGAAAGCCGACTTGGTCGACGAACACTTCTACCGCCCCGTCGACTGGTTCAAGAACAGCATGGACCGTTATGACAACTATGACCGCCGCGGTCCGAAGGTTTTTGCCGGCGAGTATGCCTGCCATGACCACGGACGCAACATGAAATGGAACCATGCAGGAGCATCGCTCTACGAGGCAGCCTTCATGACCACACTGGAACGCAACGCCGACGTCGTGCACATGGCAACCTACGCTCCCCTGTTCGCACATGTCGAAGGCTGGCAGTGGCGTCCCGACCTCATCTGGTTCGACAACCTGCGCTGCGTGAAGTCCGTGAGCTACTATGTGCAGCAGATGTACGCCCGCAACTGTGGCACGAATGTCATCCCTGCTACCCTCTCCACACCGACGCCCAAAGGGGAAGATGGCCTGTTCACCAGTGCCGTGGTCGACAAGCAGACGGGTGAATACATCGTCAAGGTCATCAACACGACCGATAGCCCGAAGGACATCGTGCTCCGCTTCGAGGGCATGAAGCGCCTCCATTCAGTCGGTACCCTGACGCTCGATTGCCGTTCCTATGAGCAGGACAACACACTCGATGCACCGACCAGCATCGTCCCCCAAGAGGGCAGCCTCATCCCGACGGACAATACTGTCCGCACAGTCATCGCCGCCAAAAGCTTTGTGGTTTATCGGGTGAAGTAAGGTGAATGTCCGGTTCCGGATTAACTGAAAAAACAATAGCGGCTGCTACTATTGGAATTTATAGTGACAGTCGCTATTGCTGTATTCTGAAGAGTTAAACTCAAATCGGGACATTAGGCTTTGAGCGGTCTAATAACCGATTAAGGTTAAATACTATCTTCTTTTAATAAGAAATCGAAGAGACTCATATAGACAAAACCATTGTCATCAATGTAAGTGGCAATGTCGTCGCCAACGATAACTATTTTGCGGAATGAGTCGTCGATGTTCTTAAGTGACGCTATCTCTTGTTCGCGTTTATCTGCATTGGGCATGGCATAAGCTGACTGGATGTAGAATTTATCTCTACCATTGGTTGCAACGAAGTCTATCTCCAATTGCTGGTAGCTGGACACACCATCTATCATCTTACGCAGCTCTACAACACCAACATCCACTACATAGCCACGGATACGCAGCTCGTTGTATATGACGTTCTCCATGATGTGCGTCAGTTCCTGCTGGCGAAAGTTGAGCCGTGCATTACGCAGACCGACATCACAGACGTAGTATTTCTTTATGCTCTCATAATATTTTTTACCTTTGATGTTGTAGCGACGTGCCCCCTCAAAAAGAAACGAGTTTTCTAGGTTCTGCATATAATTTGCCACAGTAGCAGGTGCTATGGATATGCGTTGCACACTCTGCAATGTATTACTGACCTTCAATGGATTGGTTAACGAGCCTATTGACGAACATAGCGAATCCACAAGAGCTTCTAACGCCTCACGGTTTTTGATACCGTTACGCTCCACCACATCATCTATGTAAGTCTTTGTCCACAGACGCTGCAAATAGGTTATCTTCTGTTCTTCGCTTCGATGATTACGCAGGGCAGGCATGCCACCATAAGTATAGTACTCCTTCCACAATTCAGAGATAGATTCCTGTCTGTCAGAACAGAACTCGCTGAACGAAAGAGGATAAACCCTCACTTCATCGCCACGGCCCCGGAATATGGTATTGATGTCGCTCGAAAGGAAACGCGAATTGCTCCCAGTGATATATACATCCACATTATCGCGAGCATTCAATCCATTGACTATCCGTTCGAAACCTTCTACCATTTGTATTTCATCAAGAAATACATAGTAGTGCGTTTCCTCATCAGTAATACGCGAATACAAATATTGCTTCAGTATTGTAGGCTCAGTCAATTCCTTACCATCCGTGGTTTCATCTATATCAAATGATACGACTATGATATGATCGTCTGCAACACCTTGGTCTATCAGATAATCGTGATATATCCTTTTGAGTAGCCATGACTTACCGCAACGACGAGTACCCGTGATGATTTTCACTTCACCATTGTCTCGTCGCTCTATGAGCTTCTGCAAGTATCGTTGCCGCTTGATATAAGTTCCCATATTCACTTCAAATTTACTGCAAATTTATAAAGGATAAAAGCTAGCAGAAAGGTTTTGCCGTTGCTAATTTGTAAAAGTAATGATTCCTCCTACATTTTGCTTTCTTCTATTTCAAATCTACTGCAATTTGCAGTAAATTTAAGATGGACTATAATCTGTCAGTCATTTCGAGTGTTGCATACACTTTGCCTGAAACCTATCAATCGATGCCGAAAATAATAAAAAACAATAGCGACTGCTACTATTGGAATTTATAGTGACAGTCGCTATTGCTGTATATGACGGTGCAGGACCATCCTGAGATATCATTTATCTGTTCCGGTACATCTCATCATAATACTTTTGGTAGTCACCACTGGTCACATTGTCCATCCAGTCCTGATGCTCCAGGTACCAACGGACCGTCTTTTCTATCCCCTCTTCGAATTGCAGGCTTGGTTCCCAGCCAAGCTCGCGCTGAAGCTTCCGGGAGTCAATGGCATAGCGCATGTCATGCCCCTTACGGTCAGTCACGTAGGTTATCAGGTCCATATCCTCGCCTTCCTTGCGACCCAAGAGGCGGTCAACCGTCCTGATGACAACCTTGATAATATCGATGTTCTTCCATTCGTTAAAACCACCGATGTTATAAGTATCTGCGATTCGGCCTTTGTGGAAAATGAGGTCGATGGCCCTTGCATGGTCTTCCACGTAAAGCCAATCTCTGACGTTCTCGCCTTTTCCATAGACAGGCAACGGCTTCTTGTGTCGGATGTTGTTGATGAATAGAGGTATCAGCTTCTCGGGGAACTGGTAAGGTCCGTAGTTATTCGAACAGTTGGTCACGATGGTCGGCATCCCGTAGGTGTCATGGAAAGCCCTTACAAAATGGTCCGAACTGGCCTTTGAAGCCGAATAAGGTGAATGCGGATTGTACTTCGTTTCTTCGAGGAAGAATTCCGTGCCATAGGCATGGTGATGCTCCGAACTGGCCTTTGTCGTAAACGGAGACTCAACCCCTTCGGGATGGGTCAGCTCCAGCGCCCCATACACCTCATCGGTGGAAATGTGGTAAAAGCGTTTGCCCTCATAACCTTCGGGCTTACTCTCCCAATATTCCTTTGCAGCCTGTAGCAATGTCAATGTACCCATCACGTTTGTATGAGCGAACGTGAACGGGTCCTTTATCGAGCGGTCCACATGGCTCTCAGCCGCAAGATGGATGATTCCGTCGATATAGTATTCCGCCATCAGCCCCTTTATCGTCTCATAGTCACAGATATCAGCCTTGACAAACACATAATTCTCCCGGTCCTCGATGTCTTTCAGGTTTGCAAGGTTGCCGGCATAGGTCAGCTTGTCCAGGTTTATGATTCTATAATCCGGATACTTGTTCACGAACAGGCGTACCACATGGGAACCAATAAAACCTGCTCCCCCCGTTATCATAATGTTGCGTTTGAAATTCATATCACTCTTGTGTTTTGACTGTTATCGCATTGCCTTCATATTCTCCATGCAGACGGTCAATGAATCTGTCCAGTACGGCACTTTGATGCCGAACGTCTGCTTGATTTTCGTCTTGTCCAGGACCGAATAGGCGGGACGCTTCACCGGACTGGGGAACTCATCACTGTGACAAGGCTCTATGTCACATGCTGTATGTCCCGCCAGCTCTGCAATCTTCTTGGTGAAGTCGTACCAGGAACAGACACCTTCATTGCTGAAATGATAAATGCCTGTCTTGCTGTACCCCCCATGAGGCTTCTCGCGCTCATAGTCCGCCAGGACCGTCTCTATCGCCCGGGCGAGATCATACGCATAAGTCGGAGTCCCCACCTGATCAAAGACCACATTCAGCCTCGGCTTCGTCGCCGTCAGCCCCAGCATGGTCTTCACAAAGTTACGACCGAACTCTGAATACAGCCATGCCGTACGGATGATGACATGATCACATCCGACAGCCTGTATGTTCCTTTCACCGGCCAGCTTGGTCTTGCCGTAAACACCGGTCGGTGTACCCGACTGCTCCTCACGGCAAGGTGTATTGTAAGGGTCACCCCCAAACACATAATCGGTCGATATCTGCACCAGCAGTCCGTCCACCTCCTTCATCACCTCCGCCAATATCATCGGAGCCTCAGCATTCAGTCTGTGACAGAGCTGCTCATCACTCTCCGCCTTGTCCACATTGGTATAAGCCGCACAATTCACAATACAGCGGATGTCGTTCGCACCGACCAACGCCCTTACGGCATCAGCATCCGTCATGTCGAGGAGGACCGTCTCCACGCCTTCAGCCGGGACCACATCGGTAAACAGATAGTTGTCTTTCGAGTTCCTGCTCACGAGACGCATTTCATGGCCGAGCTGTCCGTTTGCACCTGTTATAAGTATATTCATCTGTTGTCAGGATTTAAAAGTTCAGAAGACAAAAGGGGAATCAAAGTGACTCAACAGCGGATGCTTCGTATCCTTTTCACTGAGTATGGCACGTTCCGTCGGGATGCGCCAGTCTATTCCAAGGCTGCCATCCAGGATACTGATGCCACCATCCGCTTCCGGGTGATAAAACTCGTCACACTTGTACTGGAACACCGCCGTTTCACTCAGCACGGCAAAACCATGTGCAAACCCCTTCGGGATAAAGAACTGCCGATGATTGTCCTCGGTCAATTCCACCGCCACATGCTTCCCGTACGTCGGCGATCCCTTACGTATGTCCACAGCCACATCCAGTACCTTCCCCCTGACACATCTCACCAGTTTTGCCTGAGTAAAGGGAGGACGCTGGAAGTGCAATCCCCTCATGACGCCGTACGACGACATACTTTCATTGTCCTGCACAAATTCCACATGCCCGACCTTCTCGTCAAACTCCTTTTGTGAGAAGCTCTCAAAGAAGTAGCCCCTGGCATCCTTAAATATACGTGGCTCTATGATGACCACTCCGTCTATCTCTGTCTTTATTACTTCCATTTTTCTAATATTCCAAGTCCTTTTCCAAAGCATCCTCCTTCTCATCCAGCAGAGAAAGTATGTACTTGCCATAATCATTTTTCAGCATCGGCTGCGCCACCTCGCGCAGTGTCTCCTTCGTGATCCAGCCCTTGCGGTAAGCAATCCCTTCGAGGCAGGCCACCTTCAGTCCCTGACGCTTCTCCAGCACTTCGATGAAGGTCGATGCCTCCGAGAGGGAGTCATGCGTCCCGGTATCAAGCCACGCAAAGCCTCGTGCCATCGTCTGCACTTTCAGCTCCTTGTCTTTCAGGAATTGCTGATTGACGGTGGTTATCTCCAGCTCTCCACGCGCAGACGGCTTGATGTGTTTCGCCACCTCAACCACCTTGTTCGGATAGAAATACAAGCCGACAACCGCATAGTTACTCTTCGGGTGCTCAGGTTTCTCCTCGATGCTCAGGCAGTTGCCCGCCTTATCAAACTCTGCCACACCATACCGCTCCGGGTCACTCACCCGATAGCCGAACACCGTAGCCTTCCCATTCACTTCCGCATCCAGCACAGCCTGCCTCAACAGACTATTGAGTCCGACTCCATGGAAGATGTTGTCGCCAAGCACCAGGCAGGCACAATCATCTCCAATGAACTTCTCACCGATGATAAACGCTTGCGCCAGTCCGTCCGGAGAAGGTTGCTCTGCGTACTCAAATCTCACCCCGAACTGGCTGCCGTCTCCCAACAGACGTTTGAAGCTCGGCAGGTCATAAGGCGTCGAGATAATAAGTATCTCCCTGATGCCTGCAAGCATCAGCACGGAAATAGGATAGTAAATCATCGGTTTGTCAAAGATGGGTATCAGCTGCTTGCTGACTCCCTTGGTGATCGGGTACAGTCTTGTACCACTACCACCGGCGAGAACGATTCCCTTCATGTATAGTTGTTTTTTGATTGTTATTAAACTTAACTCCTGCATCACAGGACGATATTCCACAAAATTAAACCAAGATTGTTCATTGGACTTTGATTAGATGTTTTCCCCGTCCTTGCAACACGAGAAAAAGATACAAGCACGGTGCACAAGATGTTCTCAGAGCCTGCTCCCTTGGAACGGAAGAGGATTTTGAATGGTCGAATGATTGGCTGGGGTTGCATAATAGCGACTCTTGCTGTTTGATTATTAGCAGCATTCACTATTGAAAGAGTTACTTTTTATCCCTCAAAATCAAGCTCTCCGAAGAATGTATAATAAGGAGTATTTATGTCAACCACTCATCAGCATTTATATCCTTCCACTTAGGAGTAGCTTTGTGAATCAGGTCCATAAGATAATCCTCGTCAAACTTTGGCTGGTAATCCATCAGTTCCACCAACACCAAGGTTGATTTGTCAATGTCCCCTGTAAGGATATTCTTCTTAGCACGTACTCGCACACCAAAATTTTTATAGAGAGGATTTCCCTGATACCCGGCTAAATATTCCTTATCTGCCCGAATCGTCAAGGAGCCAACATCCTTCGTATCCAAATGAATATTAGCCTTGTCCTTTCCACCGGCATCTGTCAAGGTACCATAATAATAGCACTCTATATCCACCATGATATTTTCATGACGAACATAATGTGTGGTTGGAGTAATCCGAAAGAAACGTTGTGGCTTGTCAGAAGTACCTATTTCTATATCATAGTTATAACGCAATGCAAAAGACTGAAGATTTTCTATCGCTTGCGCACTTGCCACTTCCAATTTATCAATAGAGCCATTTTCTTGTTCAATAACACCAAGCATGGCAGAGACCAAGAGGACGCTTTGCAGAGATGTTCTAAAGACATTGAGCACAGAGCCTTCCTTCATCTCATAAGAAATAGTAGGACGATCCTTGCGTTTCTTTCTGTCTGGATAAAGCAAATTCTCCACTTCATCAAGCAAGAATCTAATTTGCCTGATGTCAAAATTGGCAGGAGAAAGAGACTCGTCTCCGTTCTTACCAATAATTCTTAATGAAATTTCATTTCTATCCATACCACAAATATAGCAATATTCTGAACACTAAAGGAAATACTACTTCCTTTTCTATTCAAAATATTGCTATCAAGACAATCTCAAACCCCAATGCTCATTGGAATTAAACAATAGCGACTGTTACTAGTTGATTCTTAGTAACAGTCACTATTCCTATGTTTCCTGTTCTCAATCCTGCCCGGCATCTGATGGCTGGTGGAGGCTTACCCCCAAGTCAGCAGACCACCGGTTCGGAATCCAGGGTCAGACTCCGTGGTCCGTATCCCCATTCTCTTCACCGTCCGTGTCCGGTTCCGGGTCGGGGATAACCTGAATAGACTTGCTTCCCCGCAACTGCTTGATGCTCTTATACTCCATTCTTCCGAGCAGTCCCCACAGCGAAGTGCTACGGGTGATGTTGCGTTCAGCAGCCCTATGGAAATACAGCTTGGGGACAGCCTGTTTGGGAGAGACCTCATCCGGATTCTCCACCCCTTTGCCCTGTGACTTCAGGCGGATGCGGAACGTCCCGATGCCGTCGAGTTCCACTACCTCAGAGGAAGCCAGGTGCTTCTGCATGACGGTGATGAGGTTGTCGATGGTATTTTTCACATCACCGGCCGTAAGCGAAGAATACTCCGCCACTTCTTTTGCCATCTGGGCAGTAGTCACGAGACCGATGTGAACGGTAGACGGATGATAGAGTTTCTTACCTTCTTTGTTTGCCTTACTTGCTTGCTTTACCTTATAAATTATAGCCATGTTACTCGTTGATTAGTCATTCAGCCTTCGCCCGTCCGTCCCTGTCGTTGACAAGAAGCGAAGCGTATGCGACACTTGAATGGGTTAGACATTCGTGAATTCTTTCGCGATTCTCTTCCGTCCGTTACCCGGGATGTCCGTCCGTCGTTGAATCACATTGCAAAGATAGCCCCGGCTATATTCTCCGACAAGCAAAATGCACCGTTTGCGTTCACACTTGCGTTCACACCCCTTGGTAACTGGCTAATCAACAAATTGCTCCAAGAGCCATTTGAAATATTTTTCGTGTTCATCGACCAGGTGTTCCCAAGAATATTCATTCCGGATTACCTCTATGTTGTTGTCCGTACATGTTTTCTTGTTCTTTTCGACGAGGGTATCCATATCATTAAAGTATTCCGTCACCTTCTCTGCCGACGGATAATAGAGGGCATTACCTTTCAGCACAGCCCGATTGAAGATATTATCGTGTGCCAGGACGAAACATCCCGCAGCCATTGCCTCCAGCAGCGAAGGGTTTGTTCCCCCCACACTGTGTCCATGAAAATAAGCCCGTGAGAAATGACGCACCGAATCCAGCTTCTTAAAGTCATAGATTCCTCCGACGAACCTTACCCCTTTCTCATGCCCATACTTTTCCACCAGTTCCTTGCCATGGGGTGTATTGGTTTTCCCTACCACTATCAACGGACGGCGCCCATTCTCAACAGAGTGGAGATACCCCTCTATCGCCATCACGATGTTGTTTTCCGGTTCAAGACGAGCTATGAGGATATAATATTCCTCCGGCTTCAGGTTGAACTCCTGCAGATAGTCTTCATTGAAATCATCATGAATGTCAGCCCCGTATGCCAGGAACTTACTTTCCTTCCCATACTTCTCCTTATAATAATCATGGATACCCATATTATCAGCTATCAGATAGTGGCTGTACTTCACCGCCATCTTTTCTTCCCAATCCAGGAAGCGTCGCACCATCGGGCTGAACTTTGACCGTTTGTTTTCCAGCCCATCCATATTCGTTGTGAATATCGGACGTTTCCGTTTCCGGACATTAAACCAGATATAGGCAGGGATGATACTTGTATAACCGGCCTCATAGATGATGTCGAAATTCTCCTTTTGCAACGCATCTTTCAGGGAAGAAAAGTCATAGAAAAAGCTTCCTACGGAACTTCCCATCCAAGTTTCAGGACTATAGATGTGCTTGATTCTAACCCCTTTGTAACTATCTTCTTTGTACGGATGGAAACTAGGAGAATAAACCGTCACTTCATGTCCACGCTGCACCAGTCCGACGGAAATATATTCCGCGAACTGCTCAAAGCCCCCGTAGTTATTGGGTATACCACGGGTGCTAATGAATGCTATTTTCATTAGATAAATTAAATGGTTAAGATTGAAAATGAGATAGTGCGATCTTCGATTGAAGAAGGTGTATAGCTTGAAATTACAAGAAATGTAAATAGTTAATCAGAAACTATTTGCTATGGGAATCATTACTGATACAAGAAATATATCCATACAGCTTTTCTGCAATATTATTCCAATTGTACCGTTGTCTGATAATATGTTGTTCTTCTGCTATTTTCTCATCATTATGATTCAAATAAAAAAGCATCTTACGTTTTAATTCCTCTATATCATAAGGACTAAACAACTTATCATCAAGAAAATCAAAATCAGCCATAGCTGTTGTATTTGAACACAAGGTGGTACATCCTAATGCTATAGCCTCTATTGGCGGAATACCAAACCCCTCTGCAAATGAAGGAAAGACAAACAAGTCTGCCGCTTTATAAAGAGCAATCAATTCATCATAGTTCATTTGTTTTATTAGGATGTGCTCTTTTATTTTATCAGACAAACGGTTATAATAATCATTGAAGGCATTGTTTGCTAAATCTTTCACACCAACCATTACCAATTTAATACCTTGGTCATACAACTTCAAATCTACATAAGCCTTTAGCAGCATCTGATGGTTCTTTCTTGGCTCAATTCTGCTGACAGTTAAAATGAATCTGTCTAGTCCATATCTTTCTCTTATATCAGGCAATGGCATATTCTCATTTGGCAATAAAACACCATTGGGAGTTATAAAGATTTTCTCTTCGTCCATATCAAAATGTCGTACAATCTCACTTCTGGAGAATTGAGAAACAGCCAATAACAAATCAGCTCGTTTAGCAGAGCGTTTGAAGAGAAATTCATTTTTGATTCTATACGATTTAGGAAAATACTCAGGATAATCTAAGAACAATAAATCATGAATAGTAACAATCTCCTTGCATCGTTTGAATAGTGGACTTATATACTGAAAATGGGCTAAATCTATATTCAACTGATTGATGATAGATGGGAATTCTACCGCAAGTCTTCTAACACTGCTTTTTGAATTTAGCTTCACATACTGAATATTATCTGCTTCGCCAAATATTTTTTTCAGGTTGTCAATATTGTTAGCTGCAAAATAAAAATCAATATCCCTATGCTTAACAAGATTGATATAAATCCCTTCTATATAAGTCCGCGTCCCTTGGAATTTTCCATCAAAGACATGGGCATCAACTAAAAGCCTCATAATAAATAGATTTTATAGCGAGTAATTGATTAAGATTGCTATGGTCATAAAAAGCTCATAAAATAAAGATCTCCATGCTATGTATCAGCTTTTTATACTTTCATCGTCAAGTTTCACACAAAAAGAATGTGTTCACCACTAGGAGATATATGATGAAAAGACACCTAACTCCTAAGGTTTCAGGATATGACAGAATAGAAGTATCATTAGGAACAAAACGAAGAGAACTGAAGTATGTATACCCTCAAACAGTCTAAAGGAAGAGTATTGATTGTTTATAACAACTTAGAAAGAAAGGATAATAACAGAAAAACTATTTTATCTTTTAAGGAACTATTTTTACTAAACCTGAATCGATTAGCATTTGGTTCCCATTTTCTCCAAGCCTTTAATGACATCTTAAATATTTCCTTTTTCAGATATAAATATCTAAAATTCAAAGCTTCATTCAAATCATGACGATTCATAGTACTCACAATTCCTTCAATATACTGTGTAGCTTTGAATTGATCAGCCAATGCTTGCATATTCACACTCTTCATTATTGAATTTGCATTATTCACAAAATAGTGATACAAAGGTTTCCTCACATAACCTATGGAGTTTGTAAGCAAAGAAAGCTGATTTATCAACAAATAATCTTCTCCCCCATTTAATCTATCTTCCTTTATCAAGCAATGACCTTGAGCAAAAGATGTTTTCACAAAATGACGCCATACCACAGACCAATATCCTGCAACATTATGATACTGAATCTTAACAGGATCAATATCTTTTATTGTAATAAGCTTTTTACTTTGACCGGTATCAATATAAAAATCGCAAGCTACAATATCATAATTTCGTTCAAGAGCTTTATTGTACAAATTCTCAATCGCATCTGGCTCGATCCAATCATCTCCGTCAATACAATAAAAATAATCCCCTTGCGCACTAGCCAAAGCTGTATTTCTTCCAAATGAAAGTCCATGATTTTCAACCAAATCTATGACAATAACCCGAAGACTTGAATTCTTGAGATATGAGTCTATTACACTTTTTGTGGAATCTGTAGAACAGTCATTAACTATTATTACCTCAAAGTCCTTAAATGTTTGTACTTCAAGAGACTTTAAACAACGCTCAATATATTGTGAGACGTTGTATGCCGCAATCAATATCGAAACCATGTGTTTATAAATGAATTATATGACGATATAACAATAAAAAATAAGCTAATAAAGCCTTAGCATCACGAGCATAAAAAATAGATTTCAGCCAAATATGCTTTGAGAAAAAATATGAAATAGACTTTCTCCGTTCTTCGCGACCATTGATTCTTCTGAATACCAACTTATACGCATCTTTGATCATAGAACAAATACCTTTTGTTAGCATCAGTTTATTATCTATTGATAATGAGTTCCCTAATTCTGTTTTTAGTTTATCATAATCAATGGCTGTTTCAACACAATCATGCATATGTCTGAACGTCGCTGTAGAGGTTGATATTGAATTATCTCGCAGCCTATAATTGTATGCAACAATATCCAAATAACAACACTTGTCCATTAACGCTAAAGCCCTAATAATGAATTGCCAGTCGTCATACAATGCCCCATCTTTAAATAATAAGTAATTTTCGGTTAAAAAGGTATGTCTAAATATATAAAACTGTACAGCAGAAAATGGGAATATGAAAGCCTCATATATTTCTAAGCCGGAATAACAATGCCCATCATTAAGACTTCGCTTGACAATGCCAATATCGTCTCCAACTTCACTGATAGTCCTTGTATTGAAACAGTACATATCTAGATTGGGACTTTTCTTTATCCTATCTAATATCTCGACTATACCTTTCTCAATATAATCGTCTGAATCAACAAACCAAATATATTGGCCTTTTGCCATTTCCAATCCAGCATTGCGTGCACTGCTTAACCCCCCATTACTTTTATGAACAACATACGTATTGGACCTTCCTTTAGCAAAAGACTCACACATTGAACCTGATTTATCAGGACTCCCATCGTCAACAAATATTATTTCAATACTAGCATCACAATATTCTAGGCTCTTAAATAAGTCATCCAAATACTTGTAGACATTGTAACAAGGAATAATTATAGATAATAATATATTACCCTTCTCCATATTTATATTCACTTACCTATATTATAAAAACTTAAATCTATACAACACACTCTGCGCTTCCACGCTTTGATAGAGTCTTCGAATGTTTCATAATGAAGAAAGTCAATACGAACTTTATTGCCTAATAGACCTATAGGATATTTATCTCCATTTGAAAAGTCTACAATATCCTCATTCGAATAATGACTTAAATTCTGTAATATATCAATCTCGAATTTTAGCAGAATGAACAAATTACAGTCGGTGTTTCAAAACGTATTCCATACCCATGCAAGACCATAGTTCCTGTACAATTATTGCAGATTACGGATTCCCCATTGAAACCAATTTTATTCCTTATAAAAGAAATCGGATTTGTCATATTTTATACCTTATATTTAGCATTATGATAAATCTTATTCAATGATTGATAAGTTGGATATATTCTTTTTGATTCTACCATAATCGTCAAATATACAAACAAGTAGTATATATTAAAATGAGGAATTGAAGTCAATGTATTAAAGACAACGAAGCCTAGAATAACGAATAATAGTTGAGAGTTATGAGACTTCCAAACAAAATAAATACATTGACATATGAATATAACAAATGCTATAACACCCAACAGCCCTCGATCTATCAACAATTGAAACCACACAGATTCTGCTCCATACAAGCCATTTGATAAGTTGATGGCAGTTGTAGACGTATAATTGATACCATTACCTATGAGCACTGAGTTATTGAAGAATCTCATAACTTCAGTAAATTGTTCTTGTCTCATATCTCTACTACTTCCACTAACAGACTGAGTATCAATAAAACTCCCTATAATATCTAATATAAACGACTGAAAAATTAAAAATAAAGATACAACGAATATCCCTATAAATATAAAATTGGAGAATTTCCGAAAAACCCGATCATAAAACATAAACATACATATAGCTAACGAAAGAATTGCGCTTCTAGCTCCAGTCGTCAAAATAGAAACAAACAATACCATCAGAAGGCATAATATCATTTTTTTATGATTCCTGATAATACCTGTATTATATCTTAACCACAATATCATGCAAAACAGCATCAATAGCACTGCCCCATTTGTTGTATGCATAGAAAAAATTGACTGACTTCGCTTTAACCCAAATCTAATTTCTGTAATCAGAAAATCCTCTTTATAAAGTCCCCAACCATTCACAAACTCCATATAAGGATTTACTTCCAAAACAGTTTCGATCAATGTATAACCTCCGACGACTATCGCATAAGAGACTAGAATATTCAATATAAATTTTATATATTGTTGGGGAGATCTTATAAAGATGCACCAAAACATAAATACATTGACAATATCACGCACAATATTTGTAAAGAAACTGACAGCACTATTGTCATTAGTCGCGACAAAAGTAATTGTATATGATAGCAAAATCAGAACCAGGCCAACTTTTACTGGCAATAATTTAAAATATCCTAATCCATTTTTCACTTTAAATGGAAACAAGACCAATGAGACTACAGATAAATATGTAAAAATATCCGCTCCAAAAATAGAAAAATGACTCAGCCATGCAGACAATAAAATCAGTAGAATAAATGCTTTATGGTAACTTCTAAGAAGAAAGATTACCATAATAATAAAAATTATATATGATATAGTCATCTTCGTTATACTATCTATTTATTGTGTACCAATAATTTACAAACACAAACAATAAACTTCTTTTTAAAGCTTAAATGAGAATTAAAAATGTCATGAATACCACATTCACGCAGGACATTATTTAAAATTGGGCTATATAACTTCGAATTCAACTTTTTCTTAACAAAATCACGACAATAACTATAAATGAAATCAATGAACACATCTTTTCTATCTAAAAGAGCTTCATGTACGTGGTTTATGATATTTTTATCGATTTGCAACTGTTGATCTGAAGATTTCATTTCACACATTGCTGAATCTATACGATTATAATAGTTATAACACCCTTTATCTGAGATTATACCCTTCATACACTTTTTATATACTGTGCATAGGAAAATAATATCCTCCCCTATTCTCACATCTAAGGGGAAACGGTCTATACCTATTATTTCCCGTCTTATTATAGCTCCCCAAACCTCATTTCTCTTCACCTTGAATATTTCTTTCAGCAATTGTGCAGGAGAACCGCAATAACAAAAATCTCGAGATAGAATCTTATTCTCATACTCATAAAATGCTGGATACGAAATAATATCAACATCAAAGCTTTTCATATAATGATACAAACTAAAGAACGTATCTTTTTCAATACTATCATCTGCATCACAAAAACAAATCCACTCTCCTCTTGCATTATCCAAGCCCAAATTTCGGGCAGAACTCACACCACCATTTTCTTTATGAAAAACACGGATGCGTCCATCTTTCTGTGCGTACTCATCACATATGTAACCAGACTTATCTTTACTTCCATCATCGATAAGTAGAAGTTCAAAATTAGAGTATGTTTGTGTAAGGACACTATCAATGCAACGTTTGATATAACATTCAACGTTATAAACAGGGATAATAACGGAAATTATAGGATGATCCATAGTTGCAAATAAATTATCTTTTAACAGGTATCAATTTTGTTCTTACTATTATCGCAATAAATATCACGACAATAAAAGTTACAATAGCTTCAATAGAGGAAAATATATTTAGTCCTATGACTCCAAACAATATGACATTAGTTAATCTATGCCAAATAGAGATATCAATTGACACTTTTATTGGAATTTTCAATCTAATACTAATAAGCTCCGGATTTTTAATTAAATAAATAAAAATCAACGTCCTCAAAGGTATTATTGAGAAATACACTCCTACATTCTTAACTACCACAACAAAAGCTAATACAAAAGTATAAATTGCCCATAAGGCAAACCATTTTTTGATATTCTACTTCATTTTCAATTCAAGTTTTATCTCATCATCACTGTATAAGTAAAAGCCTGAGACGATATAGAAGAATGGTACAGCACATCTCGCAATAGGTGCTATTACTCCCCCCCACAATGGGGGACATGCAACACCACTACAAATAAAGCAAAAACAAATCTTGCTACATTTATAGAGTTATTCCTTTATATATTATTCCTTATCCAACTCAAGAAGATAATACAAAGACTGTTTCTCTTGAGGCTGACTAATTTTATAGCTCAATTTAAAAACACATGTTCTTTTGCAAACCTCATCAAATTCATCCATCCTGATAACTTTATCAATATTACTGTGGATATAATAAAGGTCTGGATTAGAATATGGGACTGCATCGATAAGACTTTTTATCGCAGGAATCGTTTTGTATCCTAACGCTATTATGTAATCAATCAAGAAGAAATCAAGCAGTTTTTTTTCGCTTTTATGATATTCATTAAAAAAGTCTTTCATAAAAGAATTTACTATATTTCCTTTTACACCCCCCATGCAAAACCCCGTCCATCGATATGCACTAACGAATATCTTATCATCATAACGATTTTGCTTTATTGTAAAAAACGGCAAATTCCAACTTTCCAATTCTCCAGTAAGGTATATCGTAGAATCAAGCCATATTCCACCATGATCTGCCAATAAATTACTACGGACGATATCACTAAAATGTGTCAATGAGATCTCCTTACGCTTAACTTTATCAAGTATATAATCAGGAATAGTTATGTAATCTTCAAAATTATCCATCGTTATAATATGAACTTCATGTCTTCCTGAATACTCACGAATTGATTTTAAACATTTTTTGACCAACCTGGGCATTTGCTCTTCCCCTTGAAACCAACATATCCAAATTGGGCAATCCGACTTTAAACCTTCAGATGTAGAATCCTCGCTTTTATACACATCAATTATTCTTGAATATCGTTTCTCAAGATATGAAAGAATTGCATTATGCTTTATATTTGGATTATGTAAAAGTTTCGGCAATATTATAATCTTGAATGCAAGTGATACATTCCAAGCTTTACAAAGACTTACGAATGAGTGATATATATCAAACAATTTATTTCTCATAACGACTTACTCTGACAAATTTTGCTTCAAAAAAAGAAAAGAGGTCATTTTCAAAGATTCTAACCTACCATTTACATCTTCCCAATCAATTTTATTCATTAGTACCTTATTTACATCCATACAATTCGAATGCTTTATCATTCTGTCTTCCAATCCAAATAAAGACAATAAAGATATAAACCTGGAAAGACCACGGTTTTCATTTCCAATAACAACAAAAGGCTTATTAAATATTATTGAGAACACACATCCATGAAATGAATCGGTCAAAATAAAGTCGGCATCGTAAAACCCTCTTAACCATTGATGGACAGATGGTGCATTTACATCATATGCAAAAGTGTTATAATAGAATGGCACATAGCCATTACCATGAGTTGCAACGATATTCAATATCCGTTTCTTCACATCCGTTTCATCTAGAAAATATACTAATAAATTTCCATCACTCTGAGTTGTACCGGATAAAGCCATTGCGCAATAGTGTGAAACAGGCAAAAGAAATGTCGGGTCTAAAACTTGAACAGCATTAGCACCGAAAACATCCCTACAAATACCACACCCAAAAGATTCCCTAACTGATAATCCCTTGAATGATGATAAATATTTTCTCACCTTGCATATATCCTTATTTGAATATTCAGCAATATCATCTACTCCAAAAGAAGCAGCATATGAAATCTTAATCTTACAAGGATTCTTAATAAAACCAAGAAACATATTTTTTAGTCCATACTCCATATATGCTCTACGCCAAACCTGATCTGATCCAACTATATATGCATCATATTTTCTTATCCTTGGGTCTATTCTCAACTGAAATAAGAACCTTATTTTATATTTTGTTTGAGGAATGTAATTTTGAATAAAACTAAATGTTTTATTTATTAACCTCCTGTCATTACTATTTTCTTTGTGAGGTAGTATATTTTTCAACATTCGTCTTAATGATATTGGCTGCAATAGATGAAAACTTTCAACCTCCAGTCCCATATCTGTTAATACCTTACACAAAGCATAATTCTGCAATATTCCTCCATAATTATCATATAACCGGAGTGTCAGTATTCCTACCTTCATTTTTATGTCAAGCTTCTTATCCTTTTATAATCCTCTTCACTATCTCCACACCAGTTTCGCCGAAGATTTCCTTGGTTGTATTCTTTATTATCTGCTTCATTTTTAACTTAGGATTAATAAGAAGATTTTGCACATATTCAAGAGCATTGCTTTCATTTTCAGTCTCGGTAAATACTTCAAGAATCATGGGCTTGTCTGTTTTCTCAGGAGTAAGAAATCGGTCAATCACGGAGTTAAATTCTTCCTTGCAACTTGCCGCAAGGTATTCATAACCCAAATCAGTGGCGTAGTTTTTAACTAACTGATGCGACTTGTTACCATAATGTCCTGCTGCAGAAACATACCTGTCAGCCTCTTCTCCAAGGAAGCTACACGGATGACCATAGTTGCGAAACTCATTGCCTTTACCGTTGTTTATAAGTAGCAGTCTAACGTTATTACCCACATGACGGTTGCCAACAACATTCATATCATAGAAAAAAGCCAAATCGCCAAACACACCGATAAAAAGTTTATCAGGACGGGCGAACGATGCACCCATCATCGTGGATACACCGCCGTCAATGCCAAAGCCACCAACATTGCACCTAGCTTGTATGCCGGCAGGCAGTTTAAAGAAGTTCCACGAACGAAGGCTATGCAATATGCCGAAATGGACTTCACAGCCTTGTGGCAACTTATCCACCATGTGCTGAGCTATCCAAATATTACTAAAAGGCAGTTCTGGCAATCTAGCTTTAATCTTCTCTACTTCTTCTGTCATAGCATCAAGATATTCAATATGCTCTCCGCCATCAGTAGCATACCTCTCAAAGAACACTGCTTCGTCCATCATGAACACTCGACGTAGATTACCGAAAGTATCACGCAGCTTACCATCGGGGCTAACGCGCCAAACGTGGTTCGTCTTCACATTGAATCCATCACCCGACACCTCGCCAATGTGTATGCACAAGTTCGCCTCAGCCAGTGGCGAACGCCACTGCATCTGAGCACAAGCCAACTGAAAATGAACTTCATATCTTCCTCGATAACCACTCGTATGGTCACAAAGAACAACGGCATCATAAGCGGCACAGAACTTGTCTACTGCTTTTATCAATCTCTCCGAAAAATCCGCGTGAGAGCCTACACAAATTACAATTCTTCCGTCGCGAGGAATCTGTGGAAATTCTTCATCTGATACCGTATGACGGAATATGGCATTGACATGCGGTATCTGCTCTACGCTAAAATTCTTGCTGTAGTTCGTATACATATTAATATGTGCCGGGCCACCTCCATTCAGCCACAACGCAAGAATAGCTTTGTTAGCTTCTATCTCACAGAAACGTTCATCATCCATATCCTTGACCAATGGAATGGTCACACTCTCCATAGCTATATCATTCGGCAGCACCCTTCGGTCAATTTGCTGATCAATCAAATGTCCCACTTTATGATTTCCTCGTGTTGAGGTAATAGCTAAAACCGGAAGCTTTCTGTAATAAGCCTCTGTAAGCCCAGGCATATAGTTACGTGAAGCCGTAGCTCCGGTACAACTGATAACAACAGGTTCCCCGGTTTCTGATGCCATACCACATGCCAAATAAGCTGCGCTACGTTCATCCACCGACGACCAAACTTGAAACCAAGGATCATTCTCCACACTCACCACAAAAGTCATATTCGTTGTACCAGGCGAAGCAATCACACGTCGGATGCCATGTTCCTTCAATAAAGCTATGACTATTTGAACATTCCGTTCATCTGTATAATATCTTTTCTCCATAGTACCTGATTATTTCCAACGTGAATTAATTGTTTTTCCATTATTGCAGACAATAACCTGCCCTGAAATACATCCAGACAAATCAGATAATAAAAAACAGGCGGTTTCAGCTACCTCCTCAGGCAGATAGACACGCTCGGTAACATTTCCTGCTAAGTAGAGGTTTCCATCAACACGTAAACCCGTCATATCTGAAGCTGTTATGCCGGGGGCTACAGCATTGACCCGAATCTGTTTGTCCACAAAGTAACTTGCCAATCCTTGCACCATGCTATTGACTGCAGCCTTTGTAAAACCATAAGGACGTACATCTGCTGTTTCTCCAGTCTCTGACGAAACGAAAAGTACATTTCCCTTCCTATCATTCTCTAGCAATAGCCGGATAAAGCTCTGCGTCAAGAAAAAGCCTCCGCGGAAATTTGTTGCGATTTGAGCATCAAAACTCTCCGGTGTTACGTCAAAAAAAGTTGGCTCATGCAGAGATATTCCGGCATTATTGACCAAGCAATCTACACCGTCCAATAGCCTATCGGCTTTTTTTATGAAAGTGTCCAATGATGTTGTATCTTGTATGTCCAGTGTCAGATAAGAACAATTCAATCTTTCTGCCGTTCTCTGCAGAATAGTTTCATTACGTCCAGAGATTAACACCTTTGCGCCTTCTGCTACAAATTTAGCAGCCATGGCAGCTCCCAATCCTTTACCTCCTCCAGTAATAATGATTTTCTTTCCAGTCAAGTATCCGTGAGGAGTAGAATAAGTTATTTGAGCCGTAATATTCTTAACTGGGACACCGCATAAAATGAAGCGCACACCACGCTTTAAGTAGCTTTTTATAGACATAAACTCTCTTTCTTTTTTAGCATAAATAATTTACGTAAAATACGCTTACAAGCCTGTCCGATCTTATAAAATCAGACAACTGAATATGCAACAACTGAGCTAGGAAGTCATTTTCCACGTAATCTTGCAAAACCAACATTATCTTGTGCGAATGAATCTTTCTTATATTTATATACCTGTTCACATTTATACCGAAATGCATGTTTTCTCCACAAATCTAAGTCAAACACATCACTAAACGTAAACAAAGCATCCATCGAATCCAAAGCCATCAAAGTCCGTAAACACTTCGAACAATAACTACAATTATTACTGCAATATGACTATCCAAAGAATTTACACATACATTCAAGTACTTTCTTTGTCAAGACTTTACGCTCACTGTCTGTAAGACCGATAAGGAAAATGGTTATTAATGAAGAAATCAAAGAGACAACAACAGTCAAGCATAAACGCCAGAACGACGGAGAAAATGAATTTACCACGACGAACGGCAAAATGACAGCGATCGGAGTGACAATAAACATTGGAATAACCACCTTTCTGACAAACAGGGCTGGAGGAAAATGCAGCAACCCTTTCATTATATACAGTCTGACAATGTTTACTCCTATATAAACCATAATGAAGACAAGATATGTACTCTCAGCAGGTAGACCGCACTCAAAAGCAACCCAAGTAAGCGGAAAGACTAATACGCCTACACTGGAAATCCAAATTGAATAGCGTTTGATATTGCCTGTTGCCATGCAGGCTGTAAGGCCTGTTCCACCGAGCATATTCAGCATCGAGCCTATAATGGTGAGTCGAAGGAACACCACGGTATAGTCAGGAACAGTTTTTAGCCATAGCGTCAAAACATATTCAGTTTCGAGCATGACTGGTATGGCAAACAACATGAGCAGGAAATAAGAGAATTTAGCACCACGGCAAACGAGGGTAAACATCTCTTTTATCCTCCCCGCAGCATAATCTTTTGTTATCTGTGGGTTTACAGCAGTCATGAAATTGTTGACAAACTGCTGTATTGCTCCGTCAACCTGTGTGGCAACTCCTCGGGCCGCATTCAGCGTCACACCAAAGAACATGTTTATAAGAATGTTCACTCCCTGTGTATTGAACAGCCAACAACCGTTAGCCAGAAATTGCCATCCTGCAAAACTGCCCATCTGTTTCAATAAAGAACGATCGTAAACAAACCTATAATGACATTCTTCAAAATGCCGGTTGCAGTAAACACCGTAAACGAAACGTATGATCAGAGCGACAATAACAAGGAGTATGGCATAGGAAATCAGCTTATCAAAAGGTGAGACCACTATCAGAAAACAAATCAACAGTTTTAATGAGGCCTCAAGTATGCTAACGTATGCAAAAGCTGCCATACGTTCGTGAGCGATGATGCAGGCGTTGTACGGAATACTTACAAGATTGATGCAGAACATCAACAGCGAGCAATAAAGCACCCAGTTGGCTGCCGTCATTCGACCCTCCGGTATGTTCATCTGCGTATTCAGAAACCAACCACCGACTACTGCACCAAGAATCATTATCAACAGAGACAGCCCCAACTGTATATTGACACTTGTCGAGAAAATCAAACCAAGCCGCTTGATGTCACCACGTCCAAGTTCAAATGTAATGAAGCGACTTATCGCATTGGATAAAGAGCCTGAAAGTAGGGAGAACATGGCCACAACACCGCCCACGACATTGTAAATACCATAATCCCCCACGCCCAATGCGTTCAGTATGACGCGGCTCGTATAGAGCGTTATCGCCATAATGAACAGCGTCCGCACATACAGCAGCAGCGTATTCTTGGCTATCCGCTTGTTATTCTCCGCAACGTTCACCATCACATACACCTGTTACATTCCTCACTCACTTCTTCTTCTCATCCCCATACCCATAGCCATAACCATACCCGGCCTTGCCGTAGCCGTAGCCATACTTCTGGCCATAGCCATAGCCGTAGCTGTTCTTGCGCTTGGACATGTCGATGCTGTTGATGACCGTCGCGAGGTGAGGAATCTTATGCTCGTCGCGCAACGTGTTGATGAAGCTGAAACCACCCTTCGGCGTATAGTCTGCACGACAGACATAGACCAGCATGTCTGCCACACGGGAGATAATCGAGCTGTCGGTCACCATGCCGATGGGAGCGGTGTCGAGGATGATGTAGTCGTACTTCTCCTTCAGACGGGAGATCGCCTCGTCGAGCGTACGGCGGGCTACCAGCTCGGTGGGATTGGGAGGGATGGGACCACCGGGGAGGATGTCAAGGTTCGGACTGAGGTCCGACTGCTGTATGATGTCGAAGAGGTCCGTATGCTCGGGGTCGCTCAGGTAACTCGTGATGCCGTGGATGCGGCGCGAAAGATTGAACACCTTGTTCAGTCCCGGCTTGCGGATGTCCATACCCATGATGAGCGTCTTCTTGCCCATGTAGGCGAGACTCACGGCAAGGTTGCCTGCCACGAACGATTTTCCTTCACCGGGCATCGTCGACGAGAACATGATGACGCGCTCCTCAGGCTTCAGCATGAACAGCAGGTTCGTACGCAGGGCACGGAAGGTCTCCTCCATCACCTCGTTGCGGTTCTCGTGCACGACGATGGCACCCGCCGCGGGCTTCTTTCCCAGGGGGATTTCGCCGACAACGGGTACATCGGTGAGCTTCTCCACATCCGAGCGGTTCTCTATCTTGTACTTCAGCAGGTCCGCCAGGTAGATGCAGCCGAAAGGTATGCCCAGACCCAGCACGAAGGCTGCCAGGTAGAACAGCTTCTTCTTCGGCGACACAGGATACTGGTCCGCCAGCGGCTCCTCGATGATGCGTCCGTTGTTCGCAGTGGCTGCCAGCGTGATGGCGTTCTCCTCGCGCTTCTGGAGGAGCATGGTGTAGAGCGTCGCCTTGATTTCCTGCTGACGCGAGATGCTCATGAACTCCTTCTCCTGCTCGGGGGCACGGCTGATGCGTCCCTCAAACTTGCTTGCCTGGCGGTCGAGGTCCTTCTTGGTAATCTGCAGTCCGCGGAGCACACTCTCCACGGTGGTCTGCACACTGAGGTGCATGGCTGCCAGGTTGGCGTCGAGCTGCACCACTGCAGGGTTCTCTTCCGACGAGGTGAGCAGGAGACGCTTGCGCTCGGCAAGCTGCGCGTTATACTGGTCGATGGCGGTGCTCAGCACACGGTCCTCCAGACCGACGTTGCTCGGGATGACCTGGTACTGGTTGGCAGGATTGTTGATGTAGTCGCGCAGGAAACGCACGAGGCTGATCTGTGTCTCGTTCTGCACGCGCTGCTGCTCGTACTTCGAGTTCTCCTGCAGGGCGAGTTGTGCATCGCTCACCAGGTCGGTCAGTCCGGAGCGTTGCTTGAAGGCGGCAAGCCGGCTTTCGGTCGTACCCAGTTCCTCGTTGATGATGCCCAGACGCTCCTCGATGAACTCTGCCGTCTTCTCCGCCACCTCGTTCTTCTCATCGTTGGCATCCTGGTTGTAGAGTGCCACCAGGCAGGTGATGAAGTCCATGGCACGCAGGCGGTCGGTGTTCTGCACGGCAAGCCGGGCGATGGTCGTGGTCTTCGACGAGGGCTCCACGGTGAGGTGTTCTCCGTACGACTTTGCCACAGCTACCGGCGTGTTGATGACGGCATCCAGCTCCATGTTGTCCTCCACGGGGATGGAGTCATTGAGCATGAACGTCACGATGCCTGCCGGGGTGTGCATCACGGCAGGGAACTTGTCAAAGTCCTTCTTCATCGTTTCCTCGTCCGCATCGGCATCCACCGTATAGACCGCCTCAACGGAGAGGTGCTTGTCTGTCGTCAGGTGCATCTCCAGCTCCATGGGTGCATAGAGCTTGTCGGCTTCCGCAGGGGTCATGTAGACCTCGACGGGCGACTTCTTGTACAGGGGGACGGCATGGCCGAAGGTACGCGGACGCGTGATGGAGGTGTAGAGGTTGAGCGTGGTCACCACCTTCTTGAGGAGGGTACGCGAACGGAGAATCTCCACCTCGTTGTCGAAGTTGTTCGTCATGGAGAACACACCGAGGTCCTGCATGGCTGCCAACGGACCGGCTGCGGCATTGTTGCTGCGCTTGTCCTGCTCCTGGATGAGCACGGACGCCTGCACGTTGTAGACGGGTGCCTGATAGCGCAGCCAGAGCCACGCACCGATGAGCATCACCACCACACCGGCAACAAACCAGTGCCAGTAGACGAGGTACTTGAAAAGGATTTCATAGAGGTTGATGTTCTCTTCTTTATGTTCTTGCTGGGGAATCTGTTCCATTATCTGTTTTCTTGTTTAGGATTTGTTCGGGAGACGGGTCGCCCGTTCTTTTACCTCAATATGTTTACAATCAGGCTGGCGATGGACACCAGGATGGATGTGGCGGAGATGACGGTGGTCGTCGTGTTGCCGATGTCGGAGTTCTTCGCCTTGGTCTTGTTCGGGGTCACGTAGATGATGTCGTTCTGCTTCAGGTAGTAGTAGGGCGAAAGGACGACATCCGCCTTGTTGAGGTTGAGTGTGACGATTTCGCGCTTGCCTGCCGCATCCTCGCGGATGAGCTTCACGTTGTCCCGCAAGCCGTAGACCGTCATGTCACCTGCCATGGCAAGTGCTTCCAGCACATTGACCTTCTCGTTGCTCACGGTGAATGTTCCGGGACGGTTCACCTCCCCGATGACCGAGATTTTGTAGTTTGTCATGCGGACGGTCACGATGGGGACCTCCTTGAGGTAAGGCACCAGCCGTTCGCGTATCATCGTCTCGGTCTCCCGTTTCGTCAGTCCGCCGACCTTGAGACGTCCCAACACGGGGAAGTCGATTTCGCCCTCATTGTCCACCAGGTATTGCTGGAGGGTCGGGGCACTCGTCGTGTTGACATTTGCCAGCGAGGCGTTGAGAGGGGTCTGCGTCGTCAGGTTAAAGGGGGCGGAAGCCTGAGGGTCGGTCGTGTTGACCGTGATGGATATCAAGTCCTTGGGCATGATGCGGGCATCATAGAGCGGTTCGTTCTGCACGGCTTGGTTCACACTCTCAGGGTCCTGCAAGTAGGGCACGTTCTTGTACGAAGTGCAGCTTGCCAACAGAGTCGTCAGGAGCAACAGACTCAGCATGTTTCGCATGTTCATATCGTGTTCGTTTGTTTTGTTTCTACAGTTTTTCAGCCGAAGAGCCTGCCCAGCAACCCTTTCTTCTTTCCGGGTTGCGGACGGTCTTCACGTTCCAGCAAAGTTTCGTAAGTCAGTTTGTTGTGTATCATGTCATAGATGGTGCCCCAGTCAGGGAGTCCGCCCAGGTTGCGGTCGTCGATGAAGACGTCCGCCTTCAACTTGCGCGAATAGTGGTTGTTCTGCCCCTTCTCCTCCTCGGGATAGTCGCGGTTGACGGCATAGAACTCCAGTCCGCGTTCCCGGCAGAAGGCAACCGCCTCATCGAGCAGACGTCCCTCACGGACTGTCCATAACACGATGCGGTGATGTTCGTCGCGCAGACGCTTCAGTGTATCAATGGCAAAGGGAATCTCCCTGCCTATCTCAGGATAACGGTGTTCGACAATCGTTCCGTCGAAATCTACAGCAATCAGCATAATCAGAATGTACGTGTTTCAGTTAACAGTAAAATCGTCAATTGTCCATCGTCAATTGCCCGGTTCTTCTCGCCAGTCCCCGACGGTCAGGGACGGGGAAACGACGACGGACGGACTTATAGTAGGCAGCCCCGTATTTCAGGTACATGGTCTCTCCGTCAACATCGTAGATACGGAAGACCTTCTTCGGCTCTTCCGCCCAGACACAGAAACCAGTCCACCCCATCCGGTACGGACGTCCGTCAGTATCCCGTGCAGGAGTGAAAAAGGTCGTGGGAAGGTTCAGCTCATAGCACCGCGTACGGTAACAGCAGAGCACATACTCCTCGGTGACGCAGAGGTCGGCATAATGCTCTTCCGGCACACGGACGCCTCCCCGCAACAGGACCTCATAGTAGCCGTCGCGATGGACCATCGGCACAAAATTTTCCGGTTCCATGTTTCTTCAGTTGACGAAAATGTTCAACGTGCCTGTTCCGCCTCACAATACCACTTCGGGATGTGGACGAAAATGCCCAACGTAGCCAGAGTGATGACCACGTAGGAGCGGTTTTTATACCGGACCAGTTTCCCGGTCAGTCCCTTGAACGTGCCATGAATGACACGCACCCGTTGCCCGGGACGCGCCTCGGCAAACTCCCGGTCGGTGTACAGGGTCCCTTCATAGTCCGGGTCGCAGATGGCACGCAGCTCGATCATCTGTGAGTCCGGTATTTCATAATACTTTGTAGAATCGGAGTAACGAAGGATGCGGAGCGGATAGGGACAGCCGGCAACCAGCCGGGCAAGGAAGCTGTCATCATCGTCCCACGCCTTCTGCAAGAAAAGCAGGTTGTGCACCGCGGGGGTCAGTTCCCTCTTTTTCTTCCCGTCAGGCAACACCCGTTCGGTGTAGAGCATCGGGATGAACGATTTCAGCCCCTGCTCCTTCAGATAGTCCTCCACCTGCTGTTCCCGGCAATGGAAGGTCTGCAAGGCATACCACACCTTCCTCTCTGAATTTTCCATCTGTTCCCGTCCTCCTTTCCCGGATTAGTCCTATTTCTTATAATATTCGCCGATAGTTACCCTGTGGACAAGTTGACAAACAGAGGTCTGCAAACCGGTCCACCGGACCTTTCATTTCCTTGCAATTCTTCTCCTCCCCACCGGAGCACGTGCTTCGCGGGTTATCGATTCATCAAGCAAGGACACAGCCTGTTTTGTAACACCTCTATATAAGAATTAGTATTCACAGCGATGTATACAAAGTACTATGACGGCGCAAAGATACGTAAAAAGAGCCTATTAGATATAACAATGCCTTCATAAAAAGTATGTAACGAATCTTCAATTCCGCCCTTCCCATTTGCAAACGAATCTTAACCCAATTTGTAATATTCTGAATATTAATAGATTTTACAGGATGTCACCTCTTATATAGAGGTATCACATTTGCATCCGGTGTAGGATTCTACAAGATTTATTCACGAAAGTCTTTATTTTCAGACTTCTTTTCCGTTAAAATCACTTAATTCAATATATACAAAAAATTCTCATTTCAAGGAGATTTACAGCAAAGGTTATCCAGGAAATATGTTGGTATATCGAACGTTTGTTCAACGAACTCTTGGATGAAGTGGAAGGTAGAGATACAGATGAAGATGATTAAAGAAAAACAAACCTTACCGCTTTTAGACGGTGGATTTAAATAAACAATATATATGGAAGTAGTAGTAAAACAAGAACAGCAAAACATGAAAGCAAAGCTTTATGATTTGCTTGTGGCCATTTCATGGGCCGACCTGTCCAGAACCTATTTCGGCAAGTCATCCTCATGGCTCTATCATAAGATGGACGGACGTGACGGAAACGGCAAGCCGACAAGTTTTACACCGGAAGAAGCTGAAAAGCTAAAAGGCGCGCTACTGGATCTTTCCGACCGCATCCGGCGTGCTGCTGATACGATTTAACAAGCTCCGGGGACATATCCCGCATAGAACAGGAGACACTCTTGAGCTTGAAGTGCAAAGTATGGACTGCCCGAATAGAGCAGTCCATCTGCTTTTTACAAGATAGTAGAATCAATCTATCAATTTGTCAAAGTGTCAAACGAATCGCTTGAGAAGGGGCTTCCTCGCACCAAAATACAAGGCGGTGGGCAAAAAGGGCATTCTCGGGCGATTCGCAAAATACAGAATGACACATTTACAAACGCCAATCGTACATAGAACGCCTATATATCCTGAAGAGAGAATCATCGTGAAAACCAAACAGACAGAAAAGTTCACCAAATCACACTTGTCAACATGTTCACTCCGTCGGCAAACTAGAGGTAAAAGAAGGCAAACAAACGTTTCATTCCGCTAAGTTATGTGTTCAAAGCATAAAACACTTGTGTTCGACCGATGAAACAATATTGTTTGGGTCGTCAAACAATATTGTTTCGCATGCCAAACACAAGTGTTTGACGCAGCAAACAATAGTGTTTCAACGTTAAAATACCATTCATAACACTAATCAAGTAAAAATGAATAAGTCCTACAGAAGGTGATAGTTAACCGGATTTCACAAATTCCGCTAGTTTGCTCCATTTTGCAAAAACACGGGTTAGACAGAATGGGAAAATTTACCAAATTCGTCAAGCATTTAACGCAAATTTGCATCCAAATGTCAGGAGAGGGAGGATGAAAAAAGCAAAGAATGATTCAGGCTGCAGTCGTCCCAATCTCATACAAGAATTCAGGAGCCAAATCCGCTCCATTCGCCCATTCAATCGTGACATGGGTCAATCCATACTGAATAAATTTATTGAGATCGACCAATTCACCAAAAATATCCCCCGTCAAATAAGGCACTAAATCAACCTTCTTCACTACTCCGTCATTGAACTTCAAGAGCAATTCATAATCTTTGATATACTCTACATCTATAACTCTTAACAGCCCACAATTTACCTTTTTTCCACGCACATCACAAAGGGAACAAGGAGGGAGAAACTCTTAATAAATAATAAAATAAAGTACTATGTAATACAAAGTACTTAGACATTGCATACTTTTGCAGCACGAACGATAAACAAACAGCCATGAACGTAGAAAACGTCAAATCGCAAATGCGCAAGGGGATGCTCGAATACTGCATCATGCTCCTGCTCCACCGGGAGGCGGCTTACGCTTCAGACATCATCACCAAGCTGAAGGAAGCACGCCTGATTGTCGTGGAAGGGACGCTCTACCCGCTCCTCACCCGTCTGAAAAACGACGAACTGCTGAGCTACGAATGGGTGGAGTCGACCCAGGGACCGCCACGGAAGTATTACCGGCTCACCGAAAAGGGAGAGACTTTCCTCAACGAACTGCAAAAAGCCTGGCAGGAACTCAACGACACCGTGAGCCACCTGCAAGGGTACCAACCGGATTTAACAACTGAAAAACTCACTGAAGAATGAAAAAGACACTGGACATCAACCTGAGCGGACGCATGTTTCACGTTGACGAGGATGCGTACCAACTCCTGTATGACTACTTATACAATTTGCGTCATGCCTTCGAACGTCAGGAGGGTGGCAACGAAATCATGGACGACCTGGAGAACCGCCTCGCGGAACTTTTGCTGGAGCGCATCTCCGACCGTCAAGAGGTGGTCTCGCGTACCATCGTCCAAGAGACCATCGCCCGGCTGGGGCAGCCTGAAGAGATAGCCGGAACGACGGATGCAGAACTCCGGGAAGAGGAGGCGTCCGCGTCGGAGGAGCCGTCCGCTGAAAACAAGGAAGCTGAGACTGATAAAGAAAAAGAGGAAGAACAGCACGACGGGGTGCCACCCCACAACCATACGAAGTTCACGGGACGCAAACGTCTCTTCCGCGACCCGGACAACCGGATGCTGGGAGGCGTGCTGGGCGGACTGGCGGTCTATATGAACTGGGACCCGACGTTGCTGCGCCTGCTGCTGCTCATCATCCTGGTGGCAGGATACGGGACAGTCATCCCCGTCTACCTGGTATGCTGGCTGGTCATCCCGAAGGCGGAGACGGCTGCCGACCGACTGAGCATGCAGGGCCGTCCGATAACGATGGAGAACATCGGAAAGATGGTGACCGAGGGCATGGACAAGGCAGAGAGCTATCTCCACTCCGACCGTCCGCGTACGGCACTCCAACGTTTTGCCGACGCCTTCGTGGCAGTGGCAGGCTTCCTGCTCAAGGTGCTGCTGGTCATCATAGCCATCATCTGCAGTCCGATATTACTGGTAGCCGCCGTGGTCTGCCTGGTGCTCATCGTGGCTCTGTTTGCCGTACTCTTCGGTGGGACAGCTGCCCTCGCCTCTCTCCCCGGTGATTTCTGGACGCACATACAGGTCCCCGGCGACATGGGTTGGGGACTGGCATTCTGTATCGCGCTGATCGTCGGCATCGGGCTGTTGCTCATCTGCCTGATAAGTGGAGTCTGTACACTCGCCTTCAAATGGAAGGGACTTTCTCCCCGCAGCCTGAAAGTGATGTTAGCCATCGGACTGGTGAGCCTGCTCCTGTCAGGCATCTTCTACACCGTGTCCGCCCTCACCCCTGAAGTAAACTACCTCTTCCCGTAGAATCTCTCCATACTGTTTAGTTAATGATGTGAAGCCCGTCGGTCCCCCGGCGGGCTTCTGTTGTTTGTGGCGGGCAAATACCCCAGCGACCACTTTTTCCTGATGGCTACCTTGCGGATGGACTGACCTCTCACCGACCTTCATCGGCAGGGACAAACGGACAAGCTGCATCACCGGTCCAACGGTAGAGACGGGCGGTGCAGGTCTGATTGCCCCGCTTGTCCTTCCGGTTCTCGGAGAGGTAGAAGTAGTTGCCCTCAACGTGGCACATGCCGGTACTTCCCCAGGGGAAATGCCAGCCATGGACGCCCGTGGGACGATGAAGGTTGCCTTGCGGAACCAGGCAGAGCATCTCGACACGCTTCTCGCTTCCGGGCAACGACTGCCAGACGGAGGGAACGGAAGCATCAACCGCGAAAAGGGAATAGTTGGGATAGGAAGACTTCGCACCGCAGTAGACAGCCATCAGAAACTGACGGCTGGTGGGATGGTAAACCAGATTCTGTACGCCGTACCGGGTGTTTCCCGTATGGACGAAATACTTGTGCAACGGCTTGGCGGGACCTGACGTATGGAGGGCATCCCACTGCATCGGCTTCTCATAACGGTCCCACGAACGGACGTCGTAACACAACAGCACCTGATGGTCATTGTCCGTGCGGGTGGTGTCACTGTAGATGCCATAGCCGACATACAGATAAGGCATGTCCTCGGAGGACGTACCGATGGCGGGAGCGAAGGTGATGCCATCGATGCCCGAACATCCGTGACGGTGAGGGACGATGCGTCCGCGTTCCGTGACGGTGTCCTGATAATCGCACGTAGGCTCGTCCAAGTAAACGGTTGTCATCACACTGTCGGCCGACGCATCCATCCCTTTACGGGTCAGACGATCGGCACGGAAAATGGCGACATAGAACCTGGAACCGTCCGCTTCGACCGCCGATGTGCCCAGCTTGCGGGAGATGGAGGCACCTATGGCGTCGTCCTTGCACTCCAGCGAGGCATAGACATCACCCGTCACGGGGTGAATGGCAAGGTCGCCCAAATGCCCGGTCAGGTGTTCCACACTGCCGATTACGTTCCCTTTCAGGTCGGTCTTCACCAGGGAGGTGGTGAAAGAGAAATACATGCACCGGCGTGTCCGGTCAATAGCGATACCCTGCACGTGGAAGTTGTCTCCCGTCACGTACACAGAGTCCGGCAGGCCCTCGGGGCGGTCCGCCTTCAGTAGCCCCTGCACCATCAGCAGCAGGGCGCACAGTATCCACAGTCGTTGTTTCATCTTACGGTGTCTTTTGGTCGCTAATATACAAACTTTATCTGTCAAAATCAACGCGGGTGGCACCTCTCGATAGTAGGGAAGCGTCACCCGCGTCAGTAGGGTCGGGAAGCCGGAGCCTCGCGACCTATTTAGGCAAGTTGAAAGCCACGGTCATCTCCTTCATCTGCTCCTGCGTCATGCCGTCAGGCTCGAAGCCCATGCACTTGGCATTAATGTAGATTTGAGCGGACTTGGTGAGCACGTCAATCTGGTCGAATGCGGTCATGGCATCTTCGCCGATGGCGAACACACCGTGTTTCTCCCACATCACCACGTCATAGTCTGCCAGCTCCTTCAGCGTGGCGTCTGCCAGTTCCACTGAGCTGGGGAGCTTGTAGGGGATGATGCCCAAACCCTTCGGACAGAAAGCCTTCGTCTCGGGAATCATGCTCCACAGCAAGTTGGTCAGTACGTCCTTTTCCAGGAACTTCCTGGTATGGCTCATGGCGATGAGTTCGATGGGGTGCGTGTGCACGGTCGCCTTATAGTTGGAGCCGGAACCGATGAGCCAGTTGTGCACGCTCAGGTGGGAAGGAAGTTCCGACGTGGGGCGCACGGGATTGTCGGCGATGATGACATAGCTGGCACAGTCGTCGAGGATACGGATGACAGAGCCGTTCTCCATCGGCCAGCGGGCAAGGTCGCGCATACGCATGTTCGTGCCTTTGCAGTAGAAATAGCAGCCTTTCAGGTTCGGGAGGGTAGCCCCGATGGGCTTCACCTCGCTGATAGGTGCCATCTGACGAATCTCGTCGTCCACAAACTCGGTAATGTTGATGGTGATGTTTCCACCGTTGCGCTCCGCCCAGCCTTTCTGCCACAGGTATCCGGCCACTTCAGCCACCTTGTTCACTTCTTTTGCCAGGGCAGGGCGTCCTTCTAAAATCGATTTCATAGTTGTCTTTGATGTTAGTGTTCCGGGACGGGGAGCGTACCTCTCCCGGAGGGTTGTATACCTTATTATATATGTGTGTCCGCTCTCACTCCATCAGCTGGGGCAGGAACGACGACACGATGAGCACCACCAGCCCGACGAGGAGCACGGCGATGGTCTTCGGGGTGCAGCCTTTCCACTCCTTGAGGAGGATGCCCCACACGTTGGAGAAGGTCACGTTGAGTGCCATCAGGATGCAGAAGGCAAACGTGGTGAGTACGGGCGACTCGGTGAGGAAGCCCTTACCCAGTGCCAGACCGAAGAACTGGCTGTACCACAGTGCACCGGCAAGCATGCAGAAGAGCAGGTTGTTGCCCCACACGGCGCCGTTGCGATAGTCTGCCCACGTCCGGTTCTTCTGGTTCTGATAGAAGCAGTAGAGGGCATTGGTCACAAAGCCGCCCAACGTCACGAGGAACGTTGCCGGCAACGTCTTGAACATGTCTGCCGACTCCTCGAAGTGAATCGACGAGCCGAACTCCAGTCCGACGTTGAAGCAGCCGCTCATGAAGCCTGCCAGCAGGGCGATGGCAATGCCCTTGGGGAAGTTGAAGTCCTTCACGGCAGCCTTCTTCTCCTCCTCGCTCAGGCTCTGTGCCTTCATGTTGCCTGCCACGCCGATGATGGCAATGCCCAGCAGCGTCACGATGACACCGATGATGACCGAGGCGGTGAGTTTCTCCAGATGATGTGCTTCGGGATAGAACACGTTGAGCATCACGGGAGCCAGGATGGTACCCAGTCCGGCACACGTACCCAGCGAGATGCTTTGGCCGAGTGCCACGCCGAGGTAACGCATGGAGAGGCCGAACGTCAGTCCGCCGACTCCCCACAGCACGCCGAAGAGCATCGTCATAGCGATGTCCAGTCCGCGTGCACCGGCAAAGAGGGCGCCGAGGCTCTGACCTTCAGGCACGGCAAGCAGCGCACCCAGGAAGGGGAACACCAGCCAGGCGAACACGCCCTGCACAATCCAGTAGGACTCCCAGCTCCACTGCTTGATTTTGTTGATGGGCACGTAGCAGCTCGACTGACAAAACGCGCCGATGGCGATTATCAATAGTCCGATTACGATATCCATAATGTCTGTATCTAGAATGAAGAGGAATGCCCGCGGGCACTCCTCTCACTGGAAGGCTTATCGTTTCGAAGTCACTTCGGCTTCGTACTTCTCGATCTCCGGGATGAAAGTCTCGCCTACGGGGACGTTGTTCTTCAGGCAGAACATGTCCCAAACGGCGTTCCAAGGCAACGACTTGGCCTCTTCGAGCAATGCCAGGCGCTGGAAGAACTGACCGTTTGCCTCGTACTCACGCAGCTTGGCGAGCGGTTCGAGCAACGCACGGGTCATGCACTTCTGAGCGGCACGGCTTCCGATGACATAGGCACCGATGCGGTTGATGGAGGCATCGAAGTAGTCCAGTCCGTAGTGCACACGGTCGAGGGCGCCGGCGCGTACGATTTCGCTGAACAGTTCCTGGGTCATGTCGTCCATGATGGTCACGTGGTCGCTGTCCCAGCGGATGGGACGGCTGACGTGGAGCATCAGCTCGGGCACGTAGAGCAGGAGTGAGGACACCTTGTCTCCGATGCTTTCCGTCGGGTGGAAGTGACCGGTGTCAAGTGTGATGAGTTTCTGGTGCTGCACGCCGTAGCCGATGTAGAAGTCATTCGAACCGACGGTGAAGCTTTCCAGACCGATGCCGAACACCTTCGACTCGATGCAGTCCTTCATGTGACTATACTCCGTGGCAAAAATCTGGTCGAGCGAGTCCTTCAGCAACTCACGGTACTTCATGCGGTTCACCGTGATGTCCTTGCTGCCGTCATGCACCCACAGGTTCATGATACAAGGGTCGCCCTGAGCCTCGCCCATGGCCTCGGCTACCGCACGGCAACGCTTCGTGTGCTCAATCCAGAACTGACGGATGCCCTCGTCGGGATTGGCGAGCGAGAGGCTGCCACTCTTCGGGTGGGAGAACGAGGTGGAGTTGAAGTCGAGCTTCATGTTGTGCTCCTTGCCCCAGTCAATCCAGCTCTGGAAGTGCTTCGGCTCGACCTGGTCGCGGTCAACGACTTCGCCCTTGAAGTCACCGTAGATTTCGTGCAGGTTCAAGCGGTGCGTACCGGGGATGTAGGAAGCCGCCTTCAGGATGTCCTGACGCAGCTCATCGATGTTGCGCGCACGGCCGGGATAGTTGCCGGTGGTCTGGATGCCGCCCGTCAGCGAGCCGCCGTTGTTCTCGAAGCCCATCACGTCGTCCGCCTGCCAGCAGTGGAGCGAGAGATGGAAGTTCTGCATCTGGTCCAGCACTTTGTCGGTGTCGACGCCGACAGCGGCGTAGCGTTCCTTGGCTACCTCGTACGCTTTGTTCACTAATTCTTCTTTCATTGTCGTTTCAGTTTATAAGTTTTTCAGTTTATTAGTTTGTTGGTTTGTCTTTCGTTCTGTTTTCTTTTCAGCCGACGGGACTGGCGGGGCTTCCGCCTGTCGGACTGACCGACTCACTCCCGGCATGTCCCGTCCGCGGGTCACACCTCGTCAGCCGTCAGCCGGACGTACTTCTCGTAGGCGGCATCCCACTCGGCAGCATCCTTCGGCTCGAACTCGGCCAGCTCGATGGAGGAAGCTATCATGTCGCGCATCTCCTGCATCGTGCCCACCAGACCGAAGGCCTTCGCCTGGAGCATGATGTTGCCGAGCGCAGTCCCTTCCGACGGTCCTGCCGTCACGGGTATACCCACGGCGTTGCAGGG
>ERZ780212.254-NODE-254-length-58595-cov-7.002750_pt1 | contig 58595 bp, 45 predicted proteins | sample MGYA00511364_ERZ780212 | MGnify/ENA primary metagenome ERZ780212 (study PRJEB29588, sample SAMEA2147991) | human gut metagenome | biome: human gut; feature: human-associated habitat; material: faeces | place: Denmark | collected 2008/2010 ... | reverse complement strand
AATTTAAACAAATTATTAATCAGAATTCTGTTGCATTTGCAAGTTGAATTCAGCAAAGAACATTGATTTATGAAGAAAATTGTATTTTGGGCCATGATGACACTAGGTGTTGTCAGCCTGCAGAGCTGTGATAAAGACGATGACGACCGTTTGCAAGTATCGGCAAACCTCCAAGAAGCTTTTGATACCCGATATCCGAACGTATCAAGAGTGGACTGGGAACAGAAAGGTCAGTTCTATGAAGCTGAATTCGTGGATAACGGATATGAGAACAAGGCATGGTTTACTCCTGACGGTGCATGGGTAATGACAGAATACGACTTACGTTTCACACAATTACCGCAAGCTGTACAAGATGCTTTCAAAACGGGTGCATACGCTTCGTGGAAAGTGGATGATGTGGACAAGATTGAGAAAACCGACGGCAGTGTGACTTACGTGATAGAAGTAGAATCGGGTGAAAAGGAATATGAGCTTACTTATCTGGAAGACGGCACGCTGATTCGTGAGGATACTGAATGGGGTGAACATACTCCGATAGCTCCCGGACAGACTTCGGAAGTGAAAGATTTGGTAAAGGCCAAATACCCTCAGGCTGTGATTCTGGACATTGAAGAAGAAAAAGGAGGTATTGAAGTGGAAATCCACGACGGCGGTCGTCAGAAGGAAGTATATTACGCACTGAACAACGGAACCCTTTCATGGGTACACACCATGTACGAAGTGGAACGGCGTGAATTCACTACCCTCCCCGAGAGTGTACAGCAGGTTTTTACTGAATTGTCAGGAAGCGGAATGGTAATTGATGACGTGGATTTCTTTGAAACAGCAACGGGGAATTACTACCGTGTAGAGGTAGAAGACCGGGGTACCGACAAGTACGTTTACGTGGCAGAAAATGGGGAGGATGCTTCAGATGAAACTTAAAAATTATGCTTAAAAACATAAATTATTAGACTTTTCTGAACTTTTTAGGGAAATAAACCGTATATTTGCAACGGATTTCCCAGATTCACGTGGCCGGGCAGTCCTGCTGTTCCGGCCACAGAAGTAATGTTCCGGGCAGGAAATCACTGTAAGGACACAGTACCGGATAGTATTAACTAAAATCAAATTACATGCTCAAAAATGTAAAGTGGTTTTTTGTTGTATTAGTATTCAGTTCCTTCATTTCTCTGTCATTTGACAAGAGAAAGACTCCCACCGAGAAACTTCCGCTTGGGGCTCAGGCTCCGGAGTTAGTGCTCGGAAAAGAAAAGCAGCCGCTCAGCCTGCAAGCCGCAAAAGGCAATTACATCCTGCTGAGCTTTTGGGCCAGTTACGACGCCGCATCGCGTACACGCAATGCCAGATTGCACAATGTGGTTTCGGACGACGCCCGTGTTGAGATGATTTCCATTTCGTTCGACCGCTACCAGTCGGTATTCAACGCTGCGGTTCGCCAGGACGGTATCAGCGATAACGTCTATCAGGAAATGGAAGGTGAAAATTCGGAGATATTCAAGTCGTACGACCTGAAGCACGGATTCATCAATTACCTGGTGAACGACCGTGGAGCCATTGTGGCAAAGAATGTAACTCCCTCCGAACTGGCATCGTTTCTGCATCAGGCAGAAAATTGATGCCCGCCCTTTGAAGAAGATGACTTTGGATACAACAAAAAGCAAAGAGATTTCAAATCAGACAGGTTCTGTACAGATTTGAAATCTCTTTTTTTATGCGGTCACGGCAGGGTTCTGCCGTGATTTCTTTAGCATTTTATTTTCAGCTCATCCAGTATGCGGCGCATCTGTTCGTAAGTAGTGATGCGGGTAGGAACCAGCGGCAGGCGCAGGCGGTTCTCAATCATTCCCATCATACTGAGCATGGCTTTCACTCCGGCTGGGTTACCGTCGACAAACAGCAGCTTGAACAGTTCGGTAAACTGGTGATGGATGGTCAGCGCGTTGTTGTAGTCGCCGGCCAGTGCCAGACGCGTCATGCGGCTGAATTCACGCGGAAAGGCATTTCCGATAACGGAGATAACGCCCACGGCTCCCAAGGTAATCAGCGGGAAGGTAATACCGTCGTCGCCCGAGATTACGTCGAAATTCTCCGGTTTGTTCTTGATGATGTCGTCCATCTGTGTAATGTTGCCCGATGCTTCCTTGATAGCCACGATGTTCTTGAAGTCGCGTGCCAGACGCAAGGTTGTTTCGGCCGTCATGTTCACTCCGGTACGTCCCGGCACATTGTAGAGCACTACCGGAAGATCTGTAGCTTCGGCAATGGCCTTGTAGTGCTGGTAAATGCCTTCCTGTGAAGGTTTATTATAATAAGGAACGGCCACCAGTACGGCATCCACTCCTGTGAAGTCCTCATTTTTCAGCGTGTTGAGCACCGTCTGCGTGCAGTTGCTGCTGATGCCCAGCAAAATAGGCACACGACCGTTGACGCGTTCTATCACCACTTTCTTGATTTGTCTTTTTTCTTCCTCAGTCAGTGTCGGTGTTTCCGCAGTGGTACCCAGTACACAGAGAAAATCCACCCCATTTTGTACCTGATATTCAACGAGTCGTACCAGCGCGTTATAATCCACGCTACCGTCGCTCTTGAAGGGAGTAATCAGAGCTACTCCCATTCCTTTCAGTCTTCTTACTATCATAAATGAAATATAATCGCTTTAACAAGTGTACAAAAGTACGAATATTTTCAATTTAACCTATAGATTTAATCGTTTTTTTGCCTTTTATAAATAATTTGTAAAGGACTGGTACTTTATTCGCCGATCATTCCGAGAAACTCCTCTTCATTTACGATGCGGATGCCCAGTTTTTCTGCTTTTTCCAGTTTGCTGGGGCCCATGTTTTCTCCGGCCAGGATGAAGCTTGTTTTCTTGGAGATGCTGCCCACGTTCTTTCCGCCATGCTTTTCGATAAGTGCCTTGTATTCGTCGCGTGAGTGGCGGGCAAATACGCCGCTGATGACGATGGACTGGCCTTGCAGCTTGTCGGTCTGTCCGGCTGTCTCTTCCTCGCTGATGGCCATCTGTACTCCGGCTTCACGCAGGCGTTCGATGAGCTGGAGATTCTTTTCGCTGTGGAAATAACGCAGGATGCTTTGTGCAATCTTTTCGCCGATTTCGTCCACGTGAATCAAGTCGTCCAGCGTAGCCGATTTCAGGTCGTCGATGGAGCGGAACGCACGTGCCACTTTCTTGGCCACGGTTTCGCCCACAAAGCGGATGCCCAGTGCAAAGATGACACGCTCGTAAGGAACGGTCTTCGATTTCTCTACTCCCTGTATGATGTTCTCGGCCGATTTTTCTCCCATGCGGTTCAGGCGGCAGATGTCTGCTGCTTGCAGCGTGTAGAGGTCGGCCACGTCGTGAATCAGTCCCTCCTGATAGAACTGGTCGACGGTTTCCGGTCCCAGTCCTTCGATGTTCATGGCACGGCGGCTGATGAAATGCTCGATGCGGCCCTTTATCTGTGTAGGGCAACCGTCTTCGTTTGTACAGTAATGTGCGGCTTCGTCCTCGTAACGTACCAGTCGGCTGCCGCATTCCGGACAGTGTGTGATGAAAGTTACCTTCTCGCTTCCTTCCGGACGTGCGTCCTTATCCACTCCCGTAATCTTCGGAATGATTTCGCCGCCCTTTTCCACGTACACCATATCGCCCAGATGCAGGTCGAGCGACTCGATGATGTCGGCATTGTGGAGAGAAGCACGTTTCACCACCGTACCCGAAAGCTGAACCGGTTCCAGATTGGCCACGGGAGTTACCGCTCCCGTACGTCCCACCTGATATGTCACCTTCAGCAGTTTGGTGCAAGCCTGTTCCGCCTGAAATTTATAAGCGATGGCCCAGCGCGGCGACTTGGCCGTGAAGCCCAGGTTGCGCTGCTGGCGCTGTGAGTTTACCTTCAGCACAATACCGTCGGTAGCTACCGGCAGTTTTTTGCGCTCCAAGTCCCAGTAGTTGATAAAGTCGAACACTTCTTCCAGCGTACGGGCCTTGCGCATGTGCGATGACACCTTGAAACCCCAGCGTGCCGCTTCCTGCAAGTTCTCATAATGCCCGTCGTGCGGCAGTTCCTCGCCCAACAGATAATATAGGTATGCATCCAACTTGCGCGAAGCCACTACTGCCGAGTTCTGCGACTTGAGCGTACCCGAAGCCGCATTGCGCGGATTGGCAAAAAGCGGTTCCTCACGCTGCTCGCGTTCACGATTTAGTTCCTCGAACACCGTCCACGGCATCAGAATCTCACCCCGGATTTCAAACCGGCGGGGATAGCCTTCGCCCGACAGACGCAGCGGAATGGAACGGATGGTCTTCACGTTGTCCGTCACGTCGTCGCCCCGTACACCGTCACCACGCGTCACCGCCTGCACCAGTCGTCCGTCTTCGTAGGTCAGCGAGATAGACGTACCGTCGAACTTCAGCTCGCAGCAGATTTCGAAGTCCTCGTTCAGTGCTTTCCGCACACGTTCGTAGAACTCCCGCACCTCTGTCTCGGAATACGTGTTGCCCAGTGAGAGCATGGGATACCTGTGTTCTACCTGGCGGAACTCCTTGTTCAGGTCGCTGCCCACGCGCACGCTCGGCGAGTTCTCGTCGTAGTGTTCGGGGTGTTTCGCTTCCAAATCCTGCAGCTCGCGCATGAGCCGGTCGAATTCCTGGTCGCTGATGGTTGGTGCATTGAGAATGTAGTAGTTATGATTATGCGTGTGTAACTCTTCACGCAGCTGGTCGATTCTTTCTATTTCTGTCATGACATTAAAGCGTAATGTTTCATGCAAAAGTAGCAAAAATATTCGTACTTTTGCAAAAAACAATCGCAGACAAATGAGAATAGACATTATAACCGTATTGCCGGAAATGATTGAAGGATTCTTCAATTACTCCATCATGAGCCGTGCTCAGAAGAAAGGAATTGCCGAGATTCATATCCATAACCTGCGCGATTATGCGTACGACCGTTACCGTAAGGTGGACGATTATCCGTTCGGGGGATGTGCCGGCATGGTGATGAAGATTGAGCCGATTGACCGGTGTATCTCTGCACTGAAGGCGGAACGTCATTATGACGAGGTGATTTTCACGACGCCCGACGGCGAGCAGTTCAACCAGAAGATGGCCAACACGCTGTCGCTGTCGCAGAACCTGATTATTCTGTGCGGACACTTCAAGGGCATCGACTACCGCATCCGCGAGCATTTCATCACGAAGGAAATCAGCATTGGCGACTATGTGCTGACGGGCGGTGAGCTGGCGGCAGCGGTGATTGCCGATTCGATTGTCCGCATCATTCCGGGAGTGATTTCCGATGAGCAGTCGGCTTTGTCCGATTCGTTCCAGGACAACCTGCTGGCTCCTCCGGTGTACACTCGTCCGGCGGACTACAAGGGCTGGAAGGTGCCCGACATCCTGCTGTCGGGGCATGAAGCGAAGATTCGTGAATGGGAGTTCCAGCAGTCGCTCGAACGGACGAAGCGCTTGCGTCCGGATTTGCTGGAAGAGAAATAAATGAAAAAGCTTTAAATAAAGCGTAGTGAATTTCTTGAATTGATTCGCTGCGCTTTACTAATAGATGAGATATACTTTGTAAAATTGATCATATTTAAACGGAAATGTTTACACATTTAATCTCTTTTGAGTTTACCTTAATACAATTTGCACTTTCTTGATTGAATAATACCACATTAATCCCTTGCTTATGTAAAGAACTATAAAATTTAATTCCATCAATGCCACAGGTTTTACAATATTCACAAATAAGTTGGGTTGGAACGTATTCTAACTCAGTGTCAAATCTTCTTAATGGCTTTGATAGATCATGACTTATCAATTGTAATAATTTATGCTTGCACAAAATATTCTCCAATGAATCTGAAGCGTTATTAAAAGCATAATATAAACTTAACTCTGAGGTAAAATCTAAAATATTTAGATTTCTATTTACTTCAAATATTCCAACAGAAATCATATCTAAATATAATGCTCTAACCTCATAATAAGTAGTTGCTTCATCTTGGCATAAATAAAGATAAGGAATACCTATTGGATTTGCTCGTCCAGCTGTAGCTTTTTCTTTTGGTGGACATCCCATTTCTTTTTTATTCAAATATCGTTTATTGGAAGGAATTACTCTTGCTCTATAAAGTTTTGTACCTTTAGGGATTATAGTGTTTGATGTAATTATTTTGTTATCATCAAAATAAGACAAAGAAGTAAAAAAACGAGTTTTTTCGCGTACTTGTATTTTTAACTCATCCCAAATTAGTATAGCTTTTCTTATTGAAGATTTATATTCTACTTTGTCATTTACCGAAAAACTATAATCTCCCTTATTTAGAAAATATTCTAATATAAGTTTACCAACCTCGTTTGAGACAAACAGATTCCAATCTTTTTGTATGATTTCCGTAATAGTGTGTCCATCATTATTGGGTTCAAAAAGGGATAATATACTTTTAAAAAAGTCTGAGAAATGTTCTATGTTCACTAATGAAGAGTACTGATTACAACACTCACATACACCAACACCCGATGCCTCGTTACAGATTTCAATCTGCATTTCTCTGTCATTAAAACAGCAATCACATACTAACATATAAAACTTACTTCGGTAAAATATGGTTAATCAATTCTAAATGATTTTTTATAGAAAGTTTTTTTATATAGCCAAGTCCAGGATAACCATCTTCTGACTTAGCTCTTTCTATAAATTCGTTAACAGCGGATGTATGAAGAATATTATGTTCATTATAAAAAGGTTCAATTTTTTGTGCTGCCTCATAAAATTTCTTTTTTATATTAGATTGATCATAATTACTATCTGAGACAAAATGATGCACATATATTTCCTCACTTGATTTTAAGTAAGTCAAATGAATTGCTATAGCATACGGGAGCATACCTCCATCTTGGAAATCTTTCCCCATTGTGACATAATCTGAAAATCCGTAGAGTTTGTCTATTTTGTAGAAGGCAAAATCATCGCTAAAAAATTCATCTTTATTATTTTCATAATCAGCATTTCTTGTTCTACTATTGAATCTATCTTCTAGAGATATTATATGCTTACCTAGTTTTAATAAATAAACTTTTGCAGAACGCGCACCTGAATTCCCGTAGACGATATATTTTACTTTTTTATTTTCTAAAAAAGATGTAAGCTTTTTATCGGAAATATCTGCACCATTAGGTAATATAATCATTAGACTATCCAATTCATTTGCCGATGCATGTTCAAGTAATATTTCTGGATTGTTTTTATATATGTAAGCTGGAATCCATTTATTCTTATTTTCAACAATATGCGGTAAATGTTTCAGTATATCATTATCAATATTTCCATGTTTGAAGTCTCCGTCATTAGGATTTAATATAATTGCGAAATTCATATTATTTTGAATCATGATACTTAATGCAGTATTCATTCCATTCATTTGCTGTTTTACAGGTTCGATAATTGGTATTATCTTCTTACTACTAGAATAATCAATAGAGAAATCTCTTAAGGCCATTAGTTCAAATTGCTTGCCTCTCAAATACGGGAAATACATATACTTCTATGTTTTAATGGTTCATTCAGTTTGTTAATCAATAAATCTCTTTTTTTCTCAGAAAGATTCATGCATAAGCAAATCTGTCTTATTTCTTTAGGAATATCGACTAATTTTGGTATAATATTTTTCCTTTTTTTTAATTCTGTTAGAAAAAGATGGTTCAATTCATTAACAGGTATATTTTTTATAATCTCTGCACAAGCATCATACATCCTGAATGCTGGAACTTTAGGTAAAGATTTAAAATACGAATATACTATATTTCTATACTCTTCAGTTCGTAAGCATTTCATTAGGATATTTATATCAATTTTATTTTGAGGTATAGCCGGTCTGTATTCTTTTAATGCTAATCTCCTTTTAGTATCCACTAGTTCAATTATACCGATTTCAGGCTCTATTAATTTCTCATAAAATGGGCACTTACCCGATGGAACTACAATATAACATTTATTGAAGACTTGTCTATAATCACTCATTTGTTTTTTTAGGCGGCGGGGTGAATCAAATTCTGTTTTTATTTCAAAGGCTTTGCTTTCTCCATTAATGATAGCAAAGTCAACGATAGAATTTCCAACTTTAAGTTCATTAAAAGCTATTGTCTTTTTAGTTCCATATTTCTTTAAAAGCAACTGGTTTATAATCTCATTTTTGTAAACATATTCACATTTATATGACTTTGAAATTATAGAATACACTGTTCTTAAGTAATCCATATATGTATTAAAGTATAATGTATTGTCGTATGTTGAATAAAGCCAATCTATATGCGAATAATCATTAAAGTCAATAATACTGGAGAATACTTTTCGGGAAAAAATAGAAGAATAACTTCTTAATCTATCCATTGTAATATTATTCGTTTTCATTAACAAATCCTCAAATAGCTAAACAAATATATTACTTTTTTCTATATTCAACAAAAAAATAGGGATAATTACTAAAGTGAAGAATTCTTTTGTTACATTTCTCCTAAATTATTCTTCCTTTATAAATTATATTTATCTAATAACCATTTTTCAATTATATTTATTTCATTATCTTCCAAGTCATATAATTTATAAATGAGCTTATCTATTTGTGTAAGTTTCTCCATAAATAGTTTAGTATCATTTATTTTTAAAATAGAAGATACACATTCAACAATCTCTTTGAAAAATGTTGGGGAATGAAAGCTATAAGATATAGGAATTCTTTTGATATCTTCTATTCTTATTTGAGGATTTTTCCCTGCGGCTAATTTGATCCAACCTTTATTTAACATGTAAAATGTTATTAATCTTGAATTTATTATTCCTAATAAGCATAATAAATCTTTTTCGTTATCATTAGGGATATTAACTGTAAACAATGTATAGCCACAATGGTACTTATTATATAAATCAATTGCTGCTGTTATTCTTGTATCACTTTGTCTTATAATTAATTTAGGACGGATGAATCTTTCATTATTTTCTCCAATAGATGGAGTACCTAGGTTATTTCCCCATATATATTTTTCTATGTTCTTATCAAATTTGAAATGCGTTTCTTTTCGTCTTTTCTGTAGCTCTGTTGGATAATTAATATGGTATAATTGTACATTATTTCCTCCAGAAATATAAGGTGGATAATTTTCATTATCACACAAAAAGAAACTTTTTACTCCTCCGATATTAACCCCAGTTCTCACTTCACAAATCTGACTAAGATTGTATGAATTCTTTTCTATTTTCTCTAGGATTGCACTATATGGATTAGGTCTTGATATACAATAGTCTTTTGATGTTAAACAGGATAAAACATCAATATATTGTGGAATTCCATTTAAATCTTCTTTCCATGTAAATAGATGATTTTGTTGTTGTGAGGTAATAGATATAATTAGTTGTCCACTTGATACATTTTTAAATGCAGTAAGTCCTGATACAATTTCTTTAATGTAATACTTAGATAAGATAAAGTGGCGTAAATCAGCAAATGGCTTCTCAAAGAAAGACAAGTCTATAATGAAGTTACAGATACCTCTAGAATTAAAGATTTTAACTCCTCGATAAATAAAGAATTGAACTGAATGGTAACGTCCTCTCTTTTTTTTATTTGAAATATATGAAATGTCTGATTTTATAGCTTCAAGAAGTTTTTCATCTATACTTACAGCCTGTCGTGAATAATAACTAATATACGGCGGATTCCCAATCACAATATCAAACCCGCTTTTCCCCTCTTCCCTGTTGAATACATCGCTAAACCAGGTATGCCAAAGGAAAAATTGGTTGTTTTCAGCTAGGTTGATGTCTTTTAGCTTGGCAAGGATGGCCTGGTCTACTAGACCTGCTTCCAGTTGGCGGTTGATGGTGTCGGATATTTCTTGTTGCAGGCGGACTTTACGAGTATGGTCTGTGCAAGAATAATAAGCGGCCAGCAGTTGGGAGACTGTTTTTTGAAGGCGGTTCTTCTCGTTGTCAAAGAGAGAGATTTCTCCTTTATCCTTTTTATGTTCTTTCTCGTAGGTGAGTTTGCTTAAATCTACTCCCATAAAACTTTCTATTAAAGAATTGCCTTGCATAATCTTATAGTCTAGATTTGGGAGTGGCGAAGGAGTTTCCTCGTCCACTACAATGGACAGCCAGAAACGTAAACGGGCAATGTCGACAGCTCCTTTTTCAATGTCTACCCCGTAGATATTGCGTTGTATGATTTGCTTTTTCAATTCAGCACGGTCATAGTGTTCCCCACTCAGGGCTTCTCGGCAATGTAGCAATGCATTGAGTAGTCCCATGGGAAAGGCACCGGAGCCAATGGCTGGGTCACATATTTTTATTTCTTCCAGTGTGGTGAGCAGTTTGGCTTTCTTGTTGTCTGGAATGTCGGTCACGCTTTCTTCAGGTGAAAGGACAAAGGCACGAACCTTGTCCTTAGCCAAAGTGGTATGGGTCTCCAAATAGGCAATCAATGATTCTTGACACATGTAGCGGACTATCTCCTTGGGCGTATAGAACGCTCCTTTGTCTTTATTGTCTTCCAACAGGTTTTCAAAGATTTTACCTAGCATTTCCGGATCAACTCCCACCTCAGCGTCGTTCGGGTCGTTTTCATCGATGGTGAAGTTGTATTCACTGAAGAACTGGAACAGCTTTCTAAAATAGTCTGCGGGGAACACACTTTCCGGCTCATCGTCTGTATCACGTTCGAACAGGCCACCGTTGAGGTATGGAATGTTCTTCCATTCGGCCAGTAAGGACTTATCCCAGCCATATTGATGAAACAAATCTTCGCGTTCCGACGGTCGGGTATTCAGAATTCCGAAAAACAAGGGTTCCAATACGGAATCCAAGTAATCATCCTGATAATGGGAACGTTCAAACAGATGTTGCATATAGTTCAGGTCACCGTTCATCCAGCCTTTACGTTGGAGGAAGTGCAAGAAAGTGATGCGTCCCATCATTTTCTTTATGTAGTCACGTATCTTTTTCTCGTCGTATCCAAAGGCTTGCATTAAAGCGGCGTTGGGAGAACCGACTGTCTTCTCCACCCACTTGTTTCCTGATTTGACAAAACGTTTGCCAGTGACGTACTGTATGAAGTCGGCATACTGTTCGCGGTAGCGGTCGAAAAATTCGTCGGATAGGGCTTCTACGGAAAAGGCTGTTTTCAGATTCTCAAATGAGATGCCTTTTTTCTGGAGATAAATCAAACGTTCTATCGGGGTTCTATACAGCAGGTCTTTGCTGCCGAATACGTAGGTATATCGTTTCGGGGCCGTGGATTCTTCCTTGATGTCACAGATAAAAGACAGTCGCCAGTGGTCATGGCTGTCATACACTACGAGAGCTGCATCAAACTCTCCCCATTGCGGATTGATGAATGATTTGACAAGGTTACGGAGTCCTACACGGCGGTTGGTTACTGAACCTTTGTGAATCTGATAGCAGAACAAACCCACACGGAAATTGTCTGGGGTCTCGATGTTTCCTAGGTAATATCCTTTTTCTTCTTCATGAGGCGTATGAAGGCTTTCTGGAATCTTCTTCAATTCTGTAGCATGAAAGAAGTATTGTAAAAGAGAATACCAGTCGCTGAGTTGGAATGCAGACTGAAACATTTGTCGCAAGGTATCATGGGTATAAATGGGTGTCATAGAAATACTTTTTTAGATGAATGTTTCGGAGATGATGATTTGTGGGGCTGAAATTTCCTGCTGGTCTTGACGATGTTCCCGATTTTGGATACGATAGTCTTCCAGCAATTGACTGATGGATAACTGGAGTTTGTATTCATCTTGTCGGATGCGAGTACGGTCGTTCTTATACTCGCGGGACAATGTTTTCAAGCGCCGGGGCAATTGGGCATAGATTCCTTCGTTGATGTAGCCAGCCAGTAGGTCACAGTGTGCTTTGAGTTCACTATCCGTTGCTAATTGTTTGACGGTACGTAGAAAGTTTCGAGCTTCCTGTGAGGTCCGGTCCAAGTCCGTTCGGTGGATAGAAGTGGTGTCGGCTGCTTCTACATATTCTTTCCGATACAGTAGAAGTGCTTCGTTTACATGGCGGTAATGGAGGGTATCATCGGTAAATGATACGGCTCTTCCGGTCGCGCTTTCAGGTAGCGGACGGCTTCCAAGAAATCAATTACTTTTACACCGGATTTGGTGGCGAGATAAAACTCGGTTTTGACATTGGACGACACGAAAATAACAGATTGGTTGTTGTGCTTACCTGTTTCGCGTAGCACACGGCTTTTCATTGGCAAGGATTTGATTTTGTGGTAGAGTCTGCGATTGTTACGGTAAATCTCCCTGACTTCCCGTAGGAGCATGATTTTTTTGTCAATATGGTCTTTGATGTCGCTGTCGAATAATGTGAACTGTCTGACAATTTCTTCACGGGAATAAATCTGGGCGTCTTCTCCAAAGGCAGAATGAAAGCCTTGCAGTTTGACAAGGGCATTTTTGTAAAGTTGTATTTCCTTGTCGCCTTGCCGGGACGGATAGAACAGGTAATTGTATATATGGGGAGCCGAGGAGCCGATACGATTTACTCGTCCGATACGTTGCATCAGTCGAGTCGCGTTCCAAGGAGAATCGTAATTGACAATCACATTGGCCCGGTGCAGGTTTACACCTTCGGCCAGGACATCAGAAGTCAGAAGGAGATTGTATTTCCCAGTGTCTGTCGGCCAGTTGGCGTCAAAATTTTCCTTGATGGTTTGTCCCAGTCGGTTGCGGTTGGCAGCAGTTACCATAAGTACATCTTTTCTTCCAAGCTCTTGGGTAATGCGGCCATATAGGTATGTGAGGGTATCCACGCTTTCTGAGAACAGTACCAGTTTGCCGGACGGATTGATTTTTGTATCCAGCAGTTCTCTTTGTAGCCGCTGGGCGAAAAGGTCGAATTTCGGGTCGGCTTTTTCTTTCTCCCAATCGGCATTTAACTGTTTCAATATTTCTTTATCGTGGCAGAGCATTTCAAGAAATCCGGGCTGGAAGGCTTCGGATGGAAAGAGAATGTCTTCGGCTACATATCCTTTGGCGACGGCATATTCGATGATTTGGTCCAGTTCCATGTCTTTTGCTTGTAAGTCTTTTACTTTCAGGTCGGGTGCAATGATGACTTTGTTTTCCTGAAACATCTTAATCATGTCTGTCGTGATACGAAGCAGGGTACGGAGAGATTGCTTGAAGGCGTAGAAACTGCTTTCCAGCCGTTTTACCATGTGTACCCGGTAGATACCTGCCAGTGTCTGACCAATATGTTCCGCATTTTTGTATTTGTTTCGATATTCCGGCTTCAGGAACTCAACGGCACGGTAGCGGGCATAATCCAGTCCTGTACCGCCGGGATTTCTGGGCGATTTTCCGTCGGTGAGCTGTTTCAGTGTTTCATAGAAACGACGGCTGGTAGTCGCACTCATTTGGTATTCCAGTTCGTTGGGCGGCAATATATCGGGAAAGACGATGCCTTGCGACCGGATGTCAGCCCGATAGTCCGGGTCGTTCAGAATATTGTTTCGGGTACGACGGATGGTAATCTTGTCTATTACTTTATTGCGTATTTGTTCGTAAATCCGGTCTATTTCGGTAGTTACATCTCGTTGGTCGCGTTCGCGCATCACCTTGCTATAGTCTTGAATGAGCGGTGAGAAAAAGGCTTTCAGATTTGGAATGCCGTCGATAGTACAGTGCTGGCTGTTCTGAAAAAGCAGCAGAAGATTCTGCAAATCATCCGGACGGTTGTTCAGAGGGGTGGCCGACAGAAGCATGACTTTCTTCTGGCTACTTTTGAGTAGTCCCGTATGTGCACAGGGTGACTTGCATATCTTTTGCAGTTCGTCGTATTTACCGGAAGTGTCACTGCGGAATCCGTGGGCCTCGTCTACAATGATTAAATCGAATGCTTCTTTGTCTTTGTACTGGTCACGTCCTTCCAACACTTTGCTCAGGCTGCCGTTGGTAATGAACTGTGTTTTCTTGTAAATGCCGAACTGCTTGAATGTATTTTTCCAGTTGTCCTCAAGCGCAGGAGGATAGATGACTAGGATATTTGTGTCTTGACCGTTTGCTTCGACAAACCGTTTGGCTATCATGGTGGCAATTAAGGTCTTTCCTAGTCCAACCACATCGGCCAGAAAAAGTCCGTTGTGTTTCATTAGCATTTGAAAACCTTGTATCACGGCATCTTTCTGGTATTTCAAGTCTTTCACTCCTTCAGGCAGTTGCAAGGAGAAATCGTCTTCCACTTGGTCGCCGAACGTATCAATCAGTACTTTAATGTATAGTTCATAGGGGGTGGGTTGACAGCCTAAATAGGTATGTTTTTTATAAGTTTCTATGTCATCTGCCGTAAGTGGAATTGCTTCATTCCATAAGGCCTTGAACTCGTCGTAGCAATACCGTACGTCATCATAGTCTTTCATGGCTACATTCAGTTCGTAACGAGGGGCCTGCGACACTCCAAGTCCTGATTCAGAAATGTTGGAGGAACCCATAATTACCCATCCGTCACTGTGCTCGCTATGGTGCTGAGGCAGACAGAGGTAAAATTTGGCATGCAGGTTTTTGGTGGCATGGATGCGCATTTGCAAACGGCCTGATACTAGGTCGTCACACATTTGCAGGATACCTTCTTCTATTTCTGGAGCATAACGGGCTTGTATAATGTCTTCTTTGAAGTCGTCCTGATAAATGGCTTTGGCTTTTTCTTCATCAGCCAGCATGAGTAAGGCTTTGTTGTGTTTGCGGAAAATATCGTCGATGTTGATTCCTACCAGAATTTTTATTTCGGAGATGTCGCCCAGTTCTTTCCGTAATTTGAAATAACCGGAAGAGCGGAAGAACCCGACAACAGCCAGGAAACGGTCGAAGGTGACCATTTCGGAAGAGATGCCTTTCAGTTTATCGAAAAGCGTATGGCCGGATTCGTTGTTGAAAAACTTTGTACTCACAGTCCGACAACATTTGGAAGGATCAGGACTCCGGCATCCTTTGTGTGATTCAATACTAATTTTTAAGGCATAAAAAAAGCGTGAAGCCCTGCACTGTCGCTCGCTTCACGATTAGAGGCTCCTGGAAATTGCCCTGTAAGTCGAAACGAGCAACGCAGAAGCCCCACGCCGATATGTATATATAACATACCCTTACACCGGAAGCCACCACAGGCGTACAGATACACTTATGGCTATCGGGCATAACAGGTATGGATATAACACACCCATGGGGCATTTACGTTGCTTTGTTCTTGACTTACAATTTGAAATTTTTCCAGGATTTCTAATCGTCAAAACCAAAGCGTAGTAAACGCCTTTCAATATGTCTTGTTCAGTTTTCTGGCTTTTCCAAAAGAAAAAGGCTGGAACTGAACTTTGCAAAAGTAATAAAAGTATTCGGTTTGTTCCAAGTCAGAAGCGTATAAAAACGGATTAATTACATAAACAGACAACCGTATCCGTAATTTGGGGGGTATTTTTCCCCATAATTAGACTTGAAAATGCCTGATTTTTCCCTCCTCAAAAAAACGCAAGTGCGTTTCAATCCAAACGCCTTTGCGTTTGAAGTAAAACGTCGAAGCGTTTTAGGTAAAACGCACTTGCGTTTAAAAGAAAACGTCCTTGCGTTTTGTGACGAACGCAAGGACGTTTTTTTATGCCTGTTTTTCGGGCCTTAAAAAGCCTTGTTTTCAGACTTCCAGTGCACCGATGATGTCGCGTACGGAACTGTATCCGTGACGGTCCAGATAGTCGTTGATGCCTTCGGCCACTTTCACGGTGATGGCCGGATCAATGAAGTTGGCTGTACCAATCTGGATGGCAGTGGCACCTGCCAGCAGGAATTCCACGGCGTCCTTCCAGTTCATGATACCACCCAGACCTACTACCGGAATGTTTACGGCTTTAGCTACCTGCCATACCATGCGCAGGGCGATGGGTTTCACGGCTGCACCACTCATACCTCCGGTCACGGTCGACAGGATGGGACGGCGCTTTTCTGCATCGATGGCCATACCCAGCAGGGTGTTGATGAGCGACACGCTGTCGGCTCCGGCACCTTCTACGGCACGGGCAATCTCAGTGATGTCTGTCACGTTGGGCGACAGTTTTACAATCAGTGTCTTCTTGTAGACTTTACGTACGGCACTCACCACTTCGGCAGCTCCGTGAGTCGTTACACCGAAAGCCATACCTCCCTGCTTTACGTTCGGGCAGGAAATGTTCAGCTCGATGGCCGGGATGTTTTCCAGTTCGTTGATGATGGAAGCCGTCTCCGCATAGTCTTCCACCTGTGAGCCGGACACGTTTACAATCATGTTCGTACGGATGTCCTTAATCTGCGGATAGATGTGGTCCACGAAATAATGCACGCCTTTGTTCTGCAATCCCACGGCATTGAGCATACCCATGGGTGTTTCGGCCATACGCGGGTAAGGGTTTCCTTCACGATGGTGAAGTGTGGTTCCCTTCACGATGATACCTCCGATTTTCTCCAGGTCCACGAAGTCCTGAAACTCCAGTCCATATCCGAATGTACCCGATGCGGTCATGACCGGGTTCGACAAGTTCAATTTACCGATGTTTACGCTTAAATCTGCCATAATAGTTTCTTTATATTAAATACCGGACCTTCTTTACATACGCACACATGTCCCTCGTCTGTCTTTTCCACGCAGCAGAGGCAGGCTCCGACGCCGCAGGCCATGGTGTTTTCCAGTGACACCTCGCATTCGATGCCTTCTGCCTTGGCATACTTGGCCACTGCCATCATCATGGGTTTCGGGCCGCAGGTGTAAATCATGTCAAACTTCTGTGCTGTTAGTACGCTGTGCATGGTGACGTATCCCTTTTCGCCCATGCTGCCGTCTTCGGTGGTGGTGTATACATCGCCGAGGGCTTCAAACTGTTCCAGCTGGAGCAGGTCGTTCTTCGAGCGGGCACCCAGCAGGAAGGTGGGCTTGCATCCTTGCTTCAGGAGCGCTTCGCCCAGGTAGAGCATGGGAGCCGTACCTACACCGCCGCCCACGAGCAGCACCTTGGTATCGGCAGAAGCCGGTATGGTGAATCCGTTGCCCAGCGGGAGCACTACGTTTACTGTATCGCCTTTCTGTACAGTAGCCAGTTTACGGGTACCGTCGCCCACGAGCTGGACGAGGAACCATACTTCGTTTTTCTCTCTATCTACGTAGTTGATGGAAATGGGGCGACGCAGGAAGGTAGTCGGCGAACCGTCCACCCGGATTTCGGCAAACTGTCCCGGAAGCATTTCGGGCAAGGGAGCCTCTTGCGTCAGCTTGATGAGAACGTAGTTCGCGTGCAGGCGAGTGTTCTCGGTGACTGTCAAATCTAAGATGTATTTCTTCATATAAAAAAAGGTAAATTCGTTTCTTTCACGCAAAGATACGAATTTACCTTTTATATGCCTAACACCTTGGCGGGTGCTTTTTGTCGTCCGGTGACTTATTTTTCGGGTTTGAACACCTCGTAGGTGCCGTTGTCGAAGAAAATACGTATTTCGGTAATCTTCGGATGCGGCTTTTCGATGTACTTAACTTCCTCTCTGATAATCTCTTTGGGCGGATAAACCACGGTAGGAACCTCGTTCTCCTTGCGAAAATCGGAGTGAGCCGGCTCTTCGGTCGTATTTTTCGGATTCTCGAGCGGTTGTGAGAACAAATCCATGCCTGTTACGGCGGGAGCGCTTTCTTCCATTTCGCCTTCACCGTAGAGCAGCCAGTTGATGTTGATGTACGGACATGCTTTATGGATGCGCATGACGACTTCCAGGCTGGGTTTGTTTCGCCCGCTGAAGATGTGCGACAGTGATGAGGTAGAGATGCCTATCTTTTCGGCGAATTCGGCATTCGACAAACCCTCTTTTTGCATGACTTTTAGAATCCGGTCCTTCATATACAAATGGAAATGGCTTTGTTTGTTGATTACAAAAGTAATTCTTTAAATTTAGAAATGCAAATTTATAAATTTAAATTTATATTGTTACAAGTGTAAATTGTAATATTCCAATTGTATATTTACGCCTCTATACAAGTGTAAATACATTTGTAATCTACTTTAGTGTAATTAATTATTTAATTGGTTATCAGCTTTATATATATGTATACATGTGTATATATGGGCAAAATAAGAGTTTATTCGCTCTTTCAGGTCATTTTATTGAACAGATTTGTAGATTGTATTTTGAAATAGGCTGGTATTCAGTATATTATGGTGTTTAAAGCAGTATGTTATATTTATTCGTTTACATTTAGATAAGTAACGGTTTATTCTTGTAAATAACATTGTATCAGTGTAATATCTCCCCTACTCGATTCTTGAATTTTACATTTGTGGTATATAAATAGGTGGAATACAAATGTAAATCGTACAATTCTACACAAATAAGCAATTACATTTGTATTTTATACCTTCCACTTCTATCTGTAATTTACCGTTTGTAGGGAAACTTCGTGAGAATTGAAAATTTGATGTCCATTTGTATTCTCCTCCTGATTTTTCAATTCTCGTGAAAAACGAAAAAAGCGGCATACATCCGGTCTTTTTTCAGATGTATGCCGCTTGTACAGCGTATTGCTTTCCTCTTTTCAGAGATTCAGTTTCGGTTAATGAAGAATGAAATAAATCAAGTCGCGCAGCAATTCTCCATCGGGCGTGGAAGGATTGCCTATACCTTTCGACCGGGCGTCGCATTCGCGAATGGCATGGATGATTTGCATCACCTTTACGCCTGAATAACGTCGCATGGCTGCCATGTATTCTTTCGCCTGCCACGGACTTTTCAAGCCTAACTGAGCCGCTATTCCCTGGTCTGATTTCTCAGGTGCATAATAGGCCAGCATCAGGTTCGAGAAGAAGTTGAACAGAATGGCCAGTGTCATCTGTAGCGGATTGTTCTTGGGATTCTCCTCGAAGTACTTGATGATTTTGTTGGCCTTCAGCACGTCCTTTTCCACCAGTGCGCTCCGCAGCTCAAAGTTGTTGTAATCTTTGCTGATACCGATGTTCCGCTCAATCTGTTCCGGTGTGATGCGGAGTGCGCCTTCCGGCAGTGTCAGGATAAGCTTCTCCAGTTCGCCGGCCATACGGTTCAGGTCGGCTCCTACAAACTCGGCCATCATTTCTGATGCTTTGGGCTCGATTTCCACTTTCTTGCGCTTCAGGTATGAGGAGATGAAACCGGGAATCTGACTATCCTTGAGCTTTCGCGATTCGAACAGCACCCCGTTTTTCTCGATTTCAGCGGCCAGTTTCTTCCGGCGGTCAATGCTGCCGTGCTTGTAGCATACCACCAGTATGGTCGATTTTTGGGGCTTCTGCAGATAGAAAGCCAGCTCCTCGATGCGTTTCAGGCTCTGTGCTTCCTTTACCACTACCACCTGATATTCCGACATCATCGGGTAACGCTTGGCGGCGTTGATGACGTTGGCCACATCCGTATCGGCCCCGTATGTGACGGTCAGGTTGAATTCCTTTTCCGTTTCACTGAGCACGGTATCGATGATGTAGTCGGCAATCCGGTCGATGTAGTAATCCTCTTCGCCCATGAGGAAATATACGGGCGCATAGATGCGGTTCTTCAGGTTGCGTACAATCTCTTCGTAAGTGACTTCCTTTGCCATTTTCGTCGGTTTACCAGTCAAATTTCAGGTGTTTCACGGTCTTCTTTTCATCGATGATCATGCGCAGGGCATCAATACCGATTTCTACGTGTTCATGCACGAAATTCTTGGTCACGATGTTGTCACTCTGTTCCGTTTTCACGCCTTCCGGAATCATGGGCTGGTCGGACACGAGCAGAAGGGCACCTGTAGGAATGTGGTTGGCAAATCCGGTGGTGAACAAAGTTGCTGTTTCCATATCCACAGCCATGGCACGAGTCTTCAGCAGGTATTTCTTGAACTCCTCATCGTGTTCCCAGATGCGGCGGTTGGTGGTGTACACCGTTCCGGTCCAGTAGTCGCGTGAGTGGTCACGGATGGCCGAAGATACGGCGCGCTGGAGCATAAAGGCCGGAAGAGCCGGCACCTCAGGCGGATAATAATCGTTCGATGTTCCTTCGCCACGAATGGCCGCGATAGGCAGAATCAGGTCGCCTATTTGGTTCTTCTTGTCGATACCTCCGCACTTGCCCAGAAACAGGCAGGCTTTCGGATGTACGGCACTAAGCAGGTCCATGATGATGGCCGCATTGGGACTTCCCATGCCGAAGTTGATGATGGTCATTCCCTCTGCATGGGCCGAAATCATGTTGGCATCGCGTCCCAGAATGGGCACATTGAACCGTTCGGCAAAGATTTCGACGTATTTATTGAAGTTTGTCAACAAGATGTATTCACCAAAGTCTTCCAGTTTCCGCTTGGTATAACGCGGGAGCCAGTTTGCTACGATTTCTTCTTTTGTTTTCATTAGCTCTCAGAATTTGTGTTGCCAAATAAAAGGTTATTGGGAAGATGATATTATCTTCCTTAAACGCAAATGTACAATAATAATGCAAACAGAAAAAAGAATTTGGGATTTTCTCTCACCGGATACCCTCGGATTTTGGAAAATAATTCAGCTTTTATGTACTTTTGAGAAAATGGAGTATCTTTGCTTCGTAATAGAAGAACGCTTATGTTTGCATTGAACCTGCCTGCTTTTGAGGCAAAGATTGCCCAGCGAGAGGGAAAGAACGTGATATTTGACGTGCTCCGTCGCCGGTATGTAGCGCTGACTCCGGAGGAGTGGGTACGCCAGCATTTTACGAATTTTCTGCTGAAGGAAAAGGGATATCCGCAAGGACTGTTGGCCAATGAGATACAAATTAACCTGAACGGGACGAAGAAACGCTGTGACACGGTGCTCTACCGGCGCGATCTGACTCCGCAGATGATTGTGGAATACAAGGCTCCTTCGGTGGAGATTACGCAGGCTGTTTTTGACCAGATTACCCGTTACAACATGGTGCTGAAGGTGGATTACCTGGTGGTGAGCAACGGGCTTCGTCACTACTGCTGCCGCATCGACTATGCACGGAATACGTATTATTTTCTTCCCGACATTCCCCGTTATGCTGATTTGTAGGGCATAAAAAAGAAGAGGCTGTCTCAAAATAGAATTGCAAAAGTAAAAATATTACAGATTGAAACTTAGAAATAAAAAATCTCCTGTTTCAGCCTTAGTTTACTCTAATGATATGGCTAAAAGCAGGAGATTTTTATACTATAACTTATAAATTATAAGTATGTCTGTCCAATTTCTCTATTTTGAGACAGCCTCTTGTGAAAATATCCATTAGAGATTTTATTTCTCTACGTTGTCTTTGCTTGGATGAGGATAGTCAATCGTGTAATGAAGCCCTCTGCTCTCTTTTCTTTCCATTGCCTGGCGAGTAATCAGGTAACCTACATTAATCATGTTACGGAGCTCGCAAATCTCTCTGGAAGCCTTTACACGTTTAAACAGGCGCTCTGTTTCTTCATAGAGAATATCCAGACGGTTCCATGCACGCACCAGACGGAGATTGCTTCGTACAATACCTACATATGATTCCATAATCTGATTGACTTCTTTCATACTTTGTGTAATCAGAATTCGTTCTTCGTTGCTGATAGTGCCTTCTGCATTCCATTCCGGAATATCTTCGTTGAAATCGTAACGGTCGAGTACACTGAGTGCGTGTTTAGCGGCAGAGTCCGCATAAACAATGGCTTCTATCAGTGAATTGGATGCAAGGCGGTTGCCTCCATGCAATCCAGTGCAAGAACATTCTCCCAAAGCATACAGGCGCTTGATGCTGGATTGTCCGTCCAAATCGACCTTGATACCTCCACACAGATAGTGGGCAGCCGGTGCTACCGGGATATAGTCTTTCGTAATATCAATACCCAGGCTCAGGCACTTTTTATAAATGTTGGGGAAATGTTTCTTTGTTTCTTCCGGATCTTTATGCGTGACATCCAGGTATACATGGTCTTCACCACGTTGTTTCATTTCATTGTCTATGGCACGTGCTACGATGTCACGAGGAGCCAGTGAAAGGCGCGGGTCGTATTTTTGCATGAATTCTTCACCCGACAAGTTTCTCAGTATACCTCCATAACCTCGCATAGCTTCTGTGATAAGGAAGCTGGGACGGTCGCCCGGGTGATACAAGGCAGTAGGGTGGAATTGTATGAATTCCATGTCCTTGACAACTCCTTTGGCACGATATACCATGGCAATACCGTCGCCTGTAGCAACCAATGGGTTGGTGGTGTGGGTATAAACCGCTTCACATCCTCCAGTGGCCATGACGGTGATTTTAGAAAGGAATGTATCCACCTCTCCTGTTTTTTCATTCAGCACATAAGCACCGAAACATTTGATTCCCGGCGTGTGACGCGTAACGATAATTCCCAAATGGTGCTGGGTGATGATTTCTACCGCATAGAAATTACTGAAGACGGTAATATTGGGATGGCGTTTTACTTCTTCTATCAGGCTGGTCTGTATTTCAGCACCAGTATTGTCTTTATGATGGAGGATACGGAATTCAGAATGTCCGCCTTCCTTGTGCAGGTCGAACTCTCCGTTGTCTTTCTTGTCAAAGTTTACTCCCCATTTAATTAGTTCTTCTATTTGAGAAGGCGCGTTGCAGATAACCTTTTCTACAGCGGCAGGATCGCTGATCCAGTCTCCTGCAACCATGGTATCGTGGATATGTTTTTCGAAATTATCCACCTTCAGGTTGGTTACTGAAGCGATGCCTCCCTGTGCATAGTAGGTATTCGCTTCTTCCAGTCCGGCTTTGCAGATCAGTGCAACCGAACCCTTATGCGCCACTTTCAGCGCAAAGCTCATTCCGGCAATTCCTGAACCGATAACGAGAAAATCGAATTTTCTTATCATAAGATTGGGTATTATAACGCAAAACTACAAAAAAGTCAGTTATATGATGCTCAAAAGCATTCTTTTTTGTGTGTCTCTGTAGATTGATTTTTAAAATACTTAAAGATGCGTTGGAGATGTTTTGTTTTCAAGCAGAATTTCTTATCTTCACGGGAAATTAAATCAAAAAATCAGACAATGAATCGTACTTTTCAATCAAAAGTTGGTTGGTGGTATTGGATAGTGATAGGAATAACTTCTGTGTTGTTATTCTTTTTTTTCTGGGAACATTATCTGCTGTGTACAATTCTGTGTGCAACTGTGGTGATTTTTGAAATCGAGATGCTGATTCATACGCAGTATGTAATTACAGGAGATGGCTGGCTGAAAGTAGAGACCGGACGGTTTATCCCCAATGCTTCACTTGAAATAGATCAGATTCTTCGTATACGGAAAGTCCGTTCGATGACTTTCTGGCAACCTGCTTTGTCGTTCGAGCGGCTTGAAGTTGTTTTTAAAAAACATGGAAAGGTCCGCTCCATTTCTCTTTCCCCTAAGAATCAGGAAGATTTTATCCGTTGCCTGTTGAAAAAGAACGAGGCAATTCAATTTTATGATTGAGACAAATAATTAACTGATAAAAATACTATGGTACGTGAGTTTAAAATCCGCAGAACTCCTTTTAAAGTGTGGTTAGGAGTCATTATTGTGATTGTAGCCATTGTGCTGATGGCTTTGCATACAGAAAACTATTGGAATTTGATGCCGATTGTGCTTCCCGTTTTATTGTTGATTGATGAGCAGATGACGCGTATTCTGGTACAGGAAAACGGGGATATTTGGTTGAAAAGAGGTTTCAGTGGCAGTATCAAGGCGTATGGAGTAAGACGGATTGCATTGCGTAAGAAAGATTCGTTGCTGAAAGGAAGAATTACCATATATTATACGAAAGGGTTCATTAATTTTGACCCGGCCGATTTAAAAGGATTTGTGGCTTGTGCGAAAGAACGTAATCCTCATGCAGACTATCGTGAAGAATAATCATTTCTAAAATTTGAACGGATTATGAAGTATCAATTGGCTATAATTGGTGGTGGCCCGGCTGGATATACAGCTGCTGAGATGGCCGGAAAAGCAGGACTGAGTGTAGTTTTGTTTGAAAAGAACAACGTGGGCGGAGTTTGTCTGAATGAGGGATGTATTCCCACAAAGACTTTGCTGTATGCGGCGAAAGTACACGATACGGCTTTGCATGCATCGAAATACGGTGTCAATGTGAAAGAGGTTTCAGCCGATTTAGGAAAGATTATAGCCCGGAAAACGAAGGTGGTCAGAAAATTGGTACTGGGTATCAAGGCAAAGCTTACGGCACAGAAGGTTACTTTAGTGCAGGGGGAAGCTTACATTCAGGATGCACATACTGTTCGTTGCGGTGAGGAGTTGTATGAATGTGAACAGATGATAGTATGTACAGGCAGTGCGACTTTTATTCCTTCTGTGGCAGGACTTGATTCGGTGAACTACTGGACACATCGGGAGGCTTTGGACAATAAAGAAATCCCTTCTTCTTTAGTCATTGTAGGAGGAGGAGTTATCGGTATGGAATTTGCTTCATTTTTCCACAGCTTGGGAGTGAAAGTAACGGTGGTGGAAATGATGGATGAAATCTTAGGAGGAATGGACAAGGAGTTGTCAGGCCTTCTACGGGCAGATTATGCCAAGAGAGGAGTGAAGTTCTTACTGAATACGAAAGTAACCGGAGTGATACAGAAGGAAGACGGAATAGAAATAGAATATACCTGCGGAGAAGAAAAAAGTACAGTTTGTGCCGAAAAACTGTTGATGAGCGTAGGACGCCGGCCGGTAATGAACGGATTCGGATTGGAAAACCTGAATCTGGAACTTACGGCACGTGGAACGGTGAAAGTAGATGAACATCTGCAATCTTCCGTGCCGGGAGTATATGTGTGCGGTGATTTGAATGGAGTATCTTTGCTGGCTCATACGGCTGTACGTGAAGCAGAGGTGGCAGTTCATCATATTTTAGGAAAAACAGACGCCATGAGCTATCGTGCCATACCGGGAGTTGTTTATACCAATCCGGAAATTGCTTCTGTCGGTTGTACGGAAGAAGCGCTTACACGCGAAGGCCGTGCCTATCGTGTAGTAAGCTTGCCTGCAGCCTATTCGGGCCGTTTTGTGGCTGAAAATGAAGGTGTAAATGGAGTCTGCAAGGTACTGGTGGGAGAAGATGAAGAAATTTTAGGAGTACATTTGCTGGGAAATCCGGCTTCTGAATTAATTATTCAGGCAGGAATGATGATAGAAGACAGACGTAAACTTTCAGACTGGAAAAAATATGTCTTTCCACATCCTACGGTAGGCGAAATTTTTCGCGAGTTATAAATTGAAGTGTTGAATGAAACGGATAAGCGGAGTATTATTTTTTTTATTTCTTTGGGCCGGTTTTCTTCATGCCCAGACGTTATTAACAGATGAGTTAAACAAGTTAATATCTTCCGACCCCTTGTTGAAAACTTCGGAAGTAGGTATTGTGGTTCATGATTTGACCGCAGGCAAGGAGCTTTATAGCTATCAGGCAGACAAGTTGTACCGGCCGGCTTCTATTGAAAAAGTGGTTACTGCGGTAACTGCTTTGGATGTATTAGGAAAGGATTTTCAGTTTCAGACTACACTTTCGTACGACGGTGTGGTGGAAAAAGGAATCTTGAAAGGAAACCTGTACGTAAAAGGAGGTTTTGACCCGGAGTTTATGGAGTTGGATATGGACTTTCTGGTCAGAGCCGTGAAAGAGGCAGGCATACAAGCTATTTCCGGAAAACTTGTGGGTGATGTTTCTTTGATGGATTCCATATACTGGGGAGAAGGCTGGTCATGGGATGATACTCCGGAAGCTTTCCAGCCTTATCTTTCACCGCTTATGCTGAACAGGGGATGTGTGGATATTAAGGTATCTCCTGCTGCCAAAGGGAAGGCCGGAACCGTGGAAATTACTCCGGAATCGGATTATTATCAGTTGAACAATCGTTCTATAAGTCTGCATCCCGAAGCTGGAAAACTGAAAATAACGCGTGACTGGCTCATAAACGGCAATACGATAGATGTGTCCGGGTGTGTTTCTTCTGTTCGTAAGCGTACGCTGAATCTGTATGATTCCAAGCGTTTCTTTATGGATACGTTTTGTTACAAGCTTAACAAAGAAGGACTGTCCGTATCGAAAGACAGCATTTCCTTTTTGACAACTCCCGATACAGTACAATGGATTTACACTTGCCGCCGTCCGGTGGAGGAAGTGTTGAAGCGTGCCTTAAAAGAAAGTGATAATCTTTCTGCAGAGGCCTTGTTTCGTCAGTTAGGGCAAATGAACGGGAAACATACTTCACACATCTCTTTTGGGGACTGTCAGGTGGTAATAGGGAGATTTATGCGCAATGCCATTGGGCATGACCCCAAGGAGTATCGAGTTGTAGATGGTAGTGGAGTTTCGCTGTATAATTATGTGTCTCCCCGTCTGATATTGGCTTATCTTAACTATGCTTATCGTCATTCGTCCGTGTTCCAGACTTTCTATGACTGTCTGCCCGTAGCAGGGGTAGATGGTACACTTCAGGGAAGAATGCGTACGGGAAAAGCATTCCGTAATGTAAGAGCAAAGACTGGAACTGTTACGGGAATCAGTTCATTGGCTGGTTATTTGACATCCGTGAACGGACACAAAATTTCTTTTGTTATCATTAATCAAAATGTATTGAAAGCTCGTCAGGCCCGTAAACTGCAGGATAAAATTTGTGAGTTATTGATACAGCTAAATTGAGTGAAAAAGTCTGCTGAAACGTATTTTTAGTAGGAAAAATCAATAAATACACAAGAAGTAGCACAATTTTATAGGTTTTGTGAACAAATATTGTACCTGGATTTCGGCTAACTTTTGTATTTTTGTCTGCGTAGAGAGAAAGAACTTTAAACAATAATATAAAGTTGTTCTCTGTTTTTCGGGGAACAACGGGAGATTTTAAAATTTATAATTATTATGGTAAACTTTTCACTTGAAGGTAAGGTAGCCCTTGTAACAGGTGCTTCTTACGGTATCGGTTTTGCTATTGCTACAGCTTTTGCTAAAGCGGGTGCAACTATCGTGTTTAACGACATTAAACAGGAACTGGTTGACAAAGGTTTGGCTGCATACAAAGAAGAAGGTATCAATGCACACGGTTATGTATGCGACGTAACTAACGAAGATGCCGTAAATGCAATGGTTGCACAGGTAGAAAAAGAAGTAGGTGTAATCGATATTCTGGTAAACAATGCAGGTATCATCAAACGTATTCCGATGTGTGAGATGTCAGCTGATCAGTTCCGTCAGGTTATTGACGTGGATTTGAACGCACCGTTTATCGTTTCAAAAGCTGTTATCCCTAGCATGATTAAGAAAGGTCACGGAAAGATTATCAACATCTGTTCTATGATGAGTGAGCTGGGTCGTGAAACAGTTTCTGCATACGCTGCAGCAAAAGGTGGTTTGAAAATGTTGACTCGTAACATTGCTTCTGAATATGGTGAATTCAATATCCAGTGTAATGGTATCGGCCCGGGTTACATCGCTACTCCTCAGACTGCTCCTTTGCGTGAACGTCAGGCTGACGGTTCTCGTCATCCGTTCGATGCATTTATCGTGGCTAAGACTCCGGCTGCTCGTTGGGGAACTCCGGAAGATTTGATGGGTCCTGCTGTATTCCTGGCTTCTGACGCATCTAACTTTGTAAACGGTCACGTATTGTATGTGGACGGTGGTATTTTGGCTTATATCGGTAAACAGCCTAAATAAATTACATTTATTTTGTAGATAGAATGTCATTCTGGGAGGGTTTGTACTTTCCCAGAATGACTTTTTGGTAATAGATAAAGATAATATTATGAGAAAGACTTTGTTTGCTGCCGCTGCTTGTGCCACTGTATTGTGGACCGGATGTAGTAAATCAGAATCTGTCACTGTGACAATTGCCAACCCCTTGGCTATAGAACGTACAGGGGAAATGGTAGAAATCCCCGTAAATGATATTTATACGCAGCTGAATCTTTCTGACACTGCACAGTTTGTAATCTATGATGAGAAAGCCCAGGAGGTTCCTTATCAGCTGACATACGATGAGAAGGTGATATTTCCTGTATCTGTAGCTTCAAAAGCTTCTGTAAACTATACAGTGCAGCAGGGAACACCTTCAATGGTTAATGCGGTGGTGTATGGCCGTTGCTATCCGGAACGTCTGGATGATATTGCCTGGGAGAATGACCGTGCGGCTTATCGTGCATACGGCCCGGCTTTGCAGAAGAGCGGAGAAAAAGCTTATGGATATGATGTCTTTACAAAGAGCGTAGAAGAGCTCGTTGTAGAAGACCGTTATGCAATGGAGCTGGATTCTGCTTCACGTGCAGAAATCAAGGCGTTGAGAGAAGCCGGAAAGAAGGCGGAAGCAGACAGCTTGTCGCGTGCTATTTCTTATCATATAGACCATGGTAACGGAATGGACTGCTATGCGGTTGGTCCTACTTTGGGAGGCGGTACTGCAGCTCTGATGCCGGACTCTGCAATTGTATATCCTTATTGCTACAAGGATTATGAAATTTTGGATAACGGACCTTTGCGTTTTACCGTGAAACTGGTATTCAATCCTTTGGTGGTAAAGAACGATTCAAATGTGGTAGAAACTCGTATCATACAGCTTGATAAAGGTTCTCAGCTGAACAAGACTACGGTTTCATACGAATATCTGACGCAGGCTACTCCGATGGCTGCAGGGCTGGTGCTTCATGCGGCAAATCCTGAAGGATATGCGTATGATGCAGCTAAAGGATATATCTCTTATGCAGACCCCACGACGAATGCTGAAGCTGGTAACGGTATTGTATATGTAGGAGCGGTATTCCCTGCTTCGGTACAGACTACTACACAGTTGTTTGAAAAACCGGTAGGCGATGCATTGGGACATGTATTGGGTATTTCTACGTATGAACCGGGTAATGATTTTGTATATTACTGGGGTTCAGGCTGGAGCAAATATGGTTTCGAAAAAGCAGAAGACTGGACCAATTACTTGAAGGATTATGCTGAGAAAGTACGTAATCCGCTGGTGGTGACCGTTCAGAAGTAAGCTACGGCTTTTCTGTTCAATGGATAAGGCCTGCTGCACGGAATCCGGCGGCAGGCCTTTTTACGCTTTTAATGAAGCTTGGTACGTAGGGCTTTTTGAAGCCGAAAACGCTTAGGCGTGCAAAGAAAAGTTTTTCGGGCAATTTTCCAGAGTCAGCTGCTATACGGTGCGGAAATACCCTGATGTTTGGAGGTATGCGGAACCGCTAGGTGAATTATGGGAATATCTTGAAGTATACCTTTGCTCGCTAAATATTCAATTTGCCACAGGTCTGATAGTATGATACATGTTATAATGGCCTGGATCAACTCCTGGACCATCTTCCCAACCAACACTTATAGTAGCATTAGTACCTGAAAATAACGTATATGCTCCAAGCCACCATCCGCCACTTTTTGTTGCTACTGTTTTTGTCCAATACATTCCATAACGTCCATCACTATCAATTTTCAATACAGGATTGTTAGGATCTTCGTATGACCAATAACCTGTCCCTGTTCGGGGAAGAAATATATTGTTCCCATTAGGGCCTATGACCAATGTCCCTTTTACACCCATATAAGAGAATTCTATTGTACGGCATTTTTCTACAAGTTCCTCCACATTTTCTTTTGTAGGCATCCTAAGTCCATTAGTTAGATAAGTTTGACAAGTTTGTTCCATATCTTTATTGAATGGAAAATATACTCCATATTCTTCCGGACTTGAAGCTCCCAAGTTACAAGAAGCCCATTTTACACTTAACCCCAAATCAATTACTCTTCCTTTTGATAATTCTATATCAATATCCTTTTCAGGTAATGTGGTGAAAGATATTTTTTCTCCTTTATGATATATTCCCTGATATAAAACATAAGGAACATAACAATAAGTTGTAGCAGGACTTAGTCCGTCAACGTGAAAAATATGTTCTTTGCCTTCGGCTACGAGATTCTTCCATGGTTTCAAAGTTATTGCATCACCTTTGTCTATTATCAGTCCGAACACTGCTAGATTTGAACCTACTTCGGGATAAGTACAAGATATTGTAACGGAATTGGAGGTAATATTACTATGATTTGCAGTGCAAGTCCAGTCAATGGGTAAATCATCCGTCAAGACCGCTGTAAACTCCTTCGGAGTGCCTACTTCACTTCCGGTCGTCACATCCAGAATGACAGCTCTTACCTTTTGTATCTCTCCCTTACTTCCGTTTCCAAGTTTCCATTGGGTTTCCGCATATCCTTCTGAGTCGGTTTGGACTAATTTTTTAGATAAAGTTCCATTTCCTTGTATAACTTCAAACTTCACTTGATGGTATCTGGCGTGGATAGGAGTACCGTCATTCGGATTAATAGAAGTGATTTGAACTTTCAGCGGCTGGCTTAAATAATTGTTTGCATTTCCTTCCTGATTGTTTCCACTGACGATTTTCAGTCCGCTTTGGGCGCACGGCATGATTTCTTTTTCAAAACAGCTGAAACAGAACTCTACGGGTGTGGGAGCCTTGACAGCCCAAAGGATTCGAGCCACTTCGTTGGCACTGCCTTTGATGACAGAATAAAAGGCATTGAACTTTTCAAGAAATTTATAGGCGTTGTTCAAGAATTTAAGGTATTCGGGCGATGCTTCTTTATCTATCATTTTTTCCTTTTGTTTTTCGATAAGTTTGGAAGCATACTCTACGTAATCTTTAACGTCTGCACCTTCTGCAATAAGGTTTCCTCCCTCAATGACAGCATCGGTTAAGTCGTTACCGGAAACTCCGATAATGGACAGTGCATCATTGAGAAGTACTCTTTGCAGTTCCTTGGCAGCACGTTCGGTCGTTTTGTCGAAATAAAAGTCATATTCACCGTCGATAGGGAACTGTATGGTTATGGGGTCTGCCAGATGAATTTCACCTACTGACTTGAAAATATCGGTGTAGCCGTAAGAATCGCGTGTGGGAAGTATTCCCCTCTCATACTCTTCCCAAATATTGTCTTTTCCTTTTCGCCGGACTATGTATTCATAAGGTGGCGCTAAGCGTGTGTTTCGTATTTCTATGTAGTCTGTTCCCTGTGTTACTTGGAAAGGGTATTCTGACATTATCTGGGAAGCGGATTGTTTCCATAAATGGTTTTCTACACCGATGACTGGAGTGCACAGCTCGTCTAACACTGTATTCAATGCCTGAACTAAGGCTGTATTGTTGATATCGAACAAATCCCGATTGGTCTCTACACTTTTCTGGATTTCTCCACATAAAACTGAAAAAGCAGGGGAGGCTGTTATCATACTTTTCAGTTCGGTATAGTCTTCCTTTTCCACTGGAGCGAAAACTGGATGGGAAGCTACTAGTGCCAATGCCGTACTTTGTATATTTATTTCGTTACTTGACTGTCCATAAAATTCTCGGCTTATTAAAAGCACGGCATTTTGCTCGTTGGTGACAAATGCCAGTTGAGGATGCTGTTCAGACTGAGGGATACTGGCAGTGAAAGCTCCGTTGCTTATTGCCTGTTCATCAATTAAAGAAATGATTTTCAAACCTTCAGTTTGTTCGATATCAACTTTTCCGGTTATCTCTACACTTTCAATGTCAGGTATGATATTTTCACTTATTGGAAGGCGCAAAACCACACCGTCCGCTAAAGTAAGTACCAATTCACTTTCCTCTATTTTCATGTCATGGAAAAATGAAATATATGAAAAACTGTCGTTTTCTTCTTCTTTACTTACGGCTTGTATTGGAGTACCGTTATTGTCTGACATAAGTCCATAATTTGCTCCGTTGTCGTAACTGATTGTCCAGTATCCTTCCATATTGATTTTCATCAGGGGAGTGGTTGCATTTTCACCGGTTACCGGGACTTTATTACCTTTTGTATCGGTCAGATATGACGAGATACCGCTTACGGTTTGTGTCCAGTAGTACATATCTTCAAATATAGCTACACTTATGATTGGTATATTTTTCTCTGTCTCATTTTTTTCAACTCTGAGAGTGAGCTGACTGTTGTCTGAAAGTGTAATGATATGTCCGTCTGTATCATCTGTTTGGATGTTTGTAACGGTAAGTTGGTTTTGAAGTGCATTGACAACTCCACTGATAGTAGAAAGGTCACTGTTCATTTGTACCAATTGGCTTTCGAGAGATTCAATACGGTTTTTAAGAGAATCCTCCTTTTCCCTCGAGGTGTTTTCATCGTGCCTGCACGCTGTCACTATTGCCAGTGTATATAACAGCAACAGGCATTTGTACCATTGTCTCATTATTTTCTATCTTTTGTGCCCTCGGTTCCCTATGGGCGGTTATAAAACCATAAAGCGTGGAACTGTATGTACCACATCTTTGTGAGTCGGCCCTGAGAAAACCTTTACTCACGCAAGATGAAGACATAACGCTTAAGTATAGGAAAGAGATTTCTGCTCTTTCCTATACTTAAGCAAAGATACAAAAAATCAGGGATTGTGTATGATATGGGCAGTACTTTCTAGGAAGTACTGGAGTCCTGCCTAGGAAGTACTGGAGTCCTGCCTAGGAAGTACTGGAGTCCTGCCTAAGAAGTACCGAAGTCCTGTCTAAGAAGTTCCGGAGTCCTGCTAAGGAAGTACTGGCATGACGAAGGAGAGCCTTTTTTTTCAACAGCTGATATTAAGGAAATACCTTAAACTCGTAGCCTTCTGCAAGCAGCCACTCAATGGAGCGGGGAAGGGCATATTTAAGGTTTTCTTCCGATTTCAGGGAGTCATGGAACGTGATGATAGAACCGTTCCGGGCATATTTCTTTACCTTCTCAAATACTTGCGGACCATTGAGCCGCTTGCTGTAGTCTCGCGTAACCAAATCCCACATTACAATCTGGTATTTCTTTTTCAACACATGGTATTGCATCCACCGCATGTGTCCGTGAGGAGGACGAAATAAGTTGGTCTGCAAATAAGCGTTGGCCTTATCGGTATTGGCCAGGTAATTCTGGCTTAAAAATTCGAATCCTCGTATATGGTTAAAAGTATGGTTTCCGATACGATGTCCGCGTTCCACTACCATCTGGAATTCTTTGGGATGCTTCCTTACATTATCGCCCACCATGAAGAAGGTAGCTTTAATTCCATATTTGTCCAGTAAATCAAGTACCCAGGGAGTAATCTCAGGTATGGGGCCGTCATCAAAAGTGAGGTAGACAGCTCTTTCGTTTTTATCCATGCGCCAGAGAGCTTTTGGATAAAGCAGACGGATAAATTGTGGAGGTTGTTCTATGAACATGTTTTTCGTCGTTTTAAGAGGTTTGTTTTGCAGAAAGAATTAAAAGAAAGAATGTCATTCTGAACCTGCAAAGGTGGTGATATTCTCTGTGGTGTTCAGAATGACATTCTGTATCTAATCATTCAATTTCTGTATTATTGAGCAGGAGCGCTGTTACCTACTCGTTTTTCCAGCAGTTTATACAGCTGGTCGAACTTTTGAGCATAATGCAAAGCAGATTTGTTTTCTTCACCTGTCTTGCTGTCTTTCATTTGCGCCATGGTCTTGCATACATCATCCAGAATATAGAAATAACGCATGCAGTTCTCGTATGAACTTGTAAAGCGAGCATCGTCCAGACTCAAGTACCAGGTAGCATATTCTACAGCGTTGTTGGCCAGTTCATTGAGAATCTTTTCAGCTTTCTGCGGCTGTCCTAATGCCAGGTAGTTTTCTGCCATTTCCTTGGAACTGCTCATCAGGTAGTCGTGCGGAACAGTGGTCGAAGGAATCACTTTTTCGCAATAATCCAATGCTTTCAGTGCCTTATCCTTCTTGCCTTCCTTAATCAACTGGCTGGTTAGCTGTACGAACATGCGGCGATGAGTATCGCACATGCGTAATACCGTTTCATCCAGGTAAATGTCTGGGTTGTCAATGCCACCGAACTTGAACTTGTTCATCAGGTTGTCGTACATCTTTTCGCTGTCGAGTCGTCTGCCTAATTTCGCATTGTCAAACGGAGTAATGCGATAAGCCAGACCTTCCTGCAAGAAGTTATTGGTCAGGTTCAGGTGATTGTCAGAACCCACGGTGATAGCCATGTACATCGGACGTTCCCAGTTGGTGTTGGCTAACATTTCCAGCATCATCAGTTCGCTCTTATACAGCACTCGTTTTCCTTTCAGCGAGATATGCATGTATTCCGGAATAGAATCAGGTGTCAGCATACCCGAACGTTTGATGGCTTCCTTATCCAGTTTTATGACGATACTGTCGGTCGGAATCATCTGTAAGTCTTCCTTCGGTGAGCGTACCCAGTGTTCCAGGATGTTTTTCAGTTCGTATGGATTATCTCCAAACTCCTTGGCTGCCTCTTCCGGGTTCTTTTTGTAGAATTCAAGAATGGTCGGCATGGCATCAGGACGTACGTATACCGCTTCGTTGTGACCGGATACATAGTCAATACGATCCCAGTTGATAGGTACTGAAGGAGAGTCGTATGCCGGACGGCGCATCTGGTCGATGTACCAGTCAGTCTGCAGATAACTCAGATTGCAGACACGTACATCCGTGCGTACACCTTCTGTTTCCTGATTATACCACAAGGGGAATGTATCGTTATCACCGTTGGTAAAGAGAATCGGATTTCCCTTTTCGGGTACAGAGTTCAGGTAGTTCTGTCCGAAATCGCGGCATGTATAGCGGTTGCTGCGGTCGTGGTCGTCCCATGTTTGGCTTACCATTTGCACGGGTACCAGCAAGCAGACCACACTGGCTAAGATAGCCGCAGGCTTTTCATTGATTTTCTTGCTCAGGTATTCGGCTATGGCTGCCACTCCCAGTCCAATCCAGATGGCAAATGCATAGAACGAACCGGCGTATGCATAGTCTCGTTCACGAGGTTGCTGCGGTGTCTGGTTCAGGTAAAGCACGATGGCCAGACCGGTCATAAAGAAGAGGAAGAAGACAATCCAGAACTGCTGGATACCCTTTTCTCCCTTATAAGCCTGCCAGAACAGACCGATAAGTCCTAAAATCAACGGTAAACAGTAGAATACGTTGTGTCCCTTGTTATTTTTCAGTTCACTTGGGAGCAGCGTCTGGTCGCCTATCAACATGTTATCAATAAATGAAATACCGGTAATCCAGTTTCCATGTTCTATTTCTCCTTGTCCCTGAATGTCATTCTGACGTCCGGCAAAGTTCCACATGAAATAACGCCAGTACATGTAGTTCAACTGGTAGATAAAGAAAAACTTGATGTTATCCCATTGTGTCGGAATCTTCACCATAATCATCTCTCCACACTGGTCGTAGGGAACCTGACGTCCTTCTACTCCTCCCAGCCAGTCTTCGTAGGCTTGTGCATGTGCATCGCTGTACATACGTGGGAACAACATGTTTTGGGCGTATTTATACTCTGTTTTATGACGTACAATTTCGTAGCTGTCCTTTTCATCCGGACGTTCCTTTTCTTTCCGCTGGTATACCGGAGCACCTTCTTCCACATCGTATACGCATCCTCCTTCAGTAGGTTTCAATGCCGGTTTAGAAGCATAAGTCTGTCCATAGAATAACGGGCGGGTACCGTATTGTTCACGACCTAAGTATTCTCCCAAAGTAAAGATGTCTTCCGGAGAGTTCTGGTCCATTGGCGTATTGGCCGAAGAACGGATGACAATGACTGCATACGAAGAATAACCTACCACAATCATCATCATGGCCAGCAGACTGGTGTTCAGTGTGCGTGCGCTGACACGGTATTTTTCACCGATATTGGCAAAGAGGTAAATCGCTAAAATAGCCAGTACAATGATACCGATGAAGACACTGCTCCAGCCATGGCCGTAGAACGGAATACCCAGTAGACCGACAGTGGTCAGGAAAGAGATATTCATCCGCTTGCGACTTTTCACGGTATAGCTTTCGTACACACCCCAAATGATGCTTGCGGACAGAATAATCATGTAAATGATGACACCCGTATTAAATGGCAGGCCGAAGTCGTTGACAAACAGCAACTCAAACCATCCGCCTACCTTCACGATACCCGGTACGATGCCATACAATACGACAGCTACCAGAATCATGGAACCAGCCAAGGCTATCAGACTGCCTTTCAGGTTGGCATTGGGGTTTTTCTTGTAATAATATACCAGTACGATGGCCGGAATACACAGTAAGTTCAGCAAGTGTACACCGATAGACAATCCTGTGAGGTAAGCAATCAGAATCAGCCAACGGTCGCTGTGAGGCTCGTTAGCCCGGTTCTCCCATTTCAGAATCAGCCAGAAAACAACGGCAGTGAAAAGGCTGGAATACGCATATACTTCACCTTCTACCGCACTGAACCAGAATGTATCACTCCATGTATAAGCCAGTGCACCTACCAGACCTGATCCCATGATGGTAATCAGCTTGCCCGTAGTCATCTCTTTGTCATCGGGGCAAATCAGTTTTTTGGTCAGGTGAGTAATACTCCAGAATAGGAACAGGATACATGCCGCACTCATCAGGGCACTCATTATGTTCACCATTTTAGCCACTTGAGTCGCATCGCTGGCAAATTGGCTGAACAGGTTAGCTGTCAGCATGAAGAAAGGTGCGCCAGGAGGATGTCCTACCTCCAGTTTGTATCCGGTAGTAATGAATTCCGGACAGTCCCAGAAGCTGGCCGTCGGTTCAATGGTCATGCAGTAAGTAAATGCAGCCACCGCAAAAGTAAGCCAGCCTACCAGATTGTTAATCTTGTTGTACTGTTTCATGAATTATTTTTAGTTTCTCGTTAAAATTCAATGCGGCAAAGATAGCAAACATTTGCAAATCAAGTCCCAAAAGTAAATGATAATGTTGCAAAAGGCGTTAAAAGCAGCCTTCTACTCTTCATGATGATGGCATTTTAATATTCGATGAGGCAGGTTGCCGTGTCCTAACAGTTCGATAGGACATTCAAAATGTGCCTCCAGCCATTCGGCGGAGACTTCCGTATCCGGATGGTAATCCAGCGTGCCGTTTACACAGGCAATGCTTTTTACGTTTTGCAGGATGGTGCCGATATCGTGACTCACCAGCACGATGGCGCATTCCTTGTTGATTTCTTCCAACAGCGCATAAAGACGAGCCTCGAAACGCTTGTCAATGTATGTGTTGGGTTCATCCAGAATGACGACTTCCGGATTGGAGACGAGTGCGCGTCCCAATAAAGCCCTTTGCAGCTGTCCGCCACTTAATTGTCCGATGGCTCTTTGTTCCAAGCCTTCCAGTCCCATGCGGGCAATGGTTTCACGTACCTTGTCATGCTGTGCCTTGGAGAATGAGCGGAACAATGATTTTTGTTTATTTAATCCGGAAAGAACCACTTCGTACACCGAGATGGGAAATTTCTTGTCTATAGTGTTGTATTGGGGCAAATACCCCATTGTAATCTCATTCACCTCCTTTCCCTGATGAAAAAACTGAATTTTTCCAGCCGTAGGTTTTAGTAAGCCTAAAATAATTTTCATCAAGGTGGTTTTTCCTCCTCCGTTCGGGCCGATTACTCCAAGAAAATCCTTTTCTGCAATTTCCAGGTTGATATGTTCCAGCACTTTTTTCTGGTCGTATGCAGCGGCAATCTCAGTCAGTCTGATAAGAGGTTGGTTCATGAGGATAATTTTTAGTTATTGTTTTTTGCTTAATGATTTGGCTATGTGAATCATTTCTTTGTTCCAGTCATAGCTTAACGGGTTGATAGGGACGATTTTTAGTCCCAGTTCCTGCGCGATTACTTCCGCGTTACGCTGGTCGAATTCCTGTTGCACGAATACGACTCTTACCTGTTTCTGTTTGCAGGTTTTCATCAGTTCCTGCAGATGACTCGGTGAAGGTTCCTTTCCTCCTTCCTCGATGCTGATTTGCTGCAGGCTGTAATCTCTGGCAAAGTAACTTAATGCCGGATGGTAAATCAGGAAACAATAGTCAGCGTTCGCCAAATAGTTCTGCATTTCACGTTCGGTACGATTGATGACCTGTTGCAGGCTGTCCAGTCGTGTCTGATAGTAAGTTTGATTGTCCGGGTCTATTTCAGACAATGCCTTGCAGATGTTAGAGGAAATGATGCGTGCATTCGAAACCGAATTCCATATATGAGGTTCTACTCCGTCTATATTTCCATGCGTATGGGCATGCGGATGTATTTCATGAATGATATCTACTCCTTGCGACATGTCATAAAAAGGCAGTTTGGGTGTGTTGGCTTGCAATCTTTCTGCCCATGCCTGTTCAAATCCGATATGGCCGATACGCAGATAGGCTTTGCTTCGTGCCAGTTCGACGAGTTGCTGGGGCGTAGGGTCGTATATTTCCGGATTAGCTCCTTTGGGAACAATACTGACCACCTGGAATTTGTCTCCAGCAATGGCTTCTGTGAAATATCGTAACGGTTCAATGGTTACTGTCAGAGTAGGGGCATCTTCTTTTCCTTGCTTTCCCGTACAAGATACGGTGAGCAGCAGGATACTTATCAAAGTAAAAAAATATTTTTTCATTCGTTTGTGTCGTATTGAAAGTGTGATACAAATATAGTAGTTTCTTTTGGTAGCGGGAGACTCCTTTGTTTATTTTTAGGTTCTTTCTTTGGTTGCCCGAAGAATTTCTCTCTTACCTCCCGGAGGGCCAGGGAGCCGCTCCACGGTGAAACCAGCTGCCTGCAACATTCTCCTTACCACTCCTTTTGCGCAGTAAGTAGTCAGGATTCCACCGAGATTCATCTGGCGGTACAAGTTGTCAAAAAGTGGCTGACTCCACATTTCAGGCTGCTTTTCGGGAGCAAAGGCATCAAAGTAGACCACATCATAACATTCACTGAATGAGAAGTGGGTGAAATCACCTTCTATCTTGTGAAGCGTGAAATAAGGTGAGATTTTTACTTCCTGATTCCAGGGAGCAGTGTGCAGTGCATAGAATTTTTCACACTCTTCCGGAGCGATTGTTTCCGGATAGGCAAGTTCGCGTACAATATCTTCCGAAAGAGGGAATCGTTCAATGCTGGTAAAGTGAATGGCTCTTTGACTTTTTTCTGCTTCCAGCAAGGTCAGAAAGGCGTTCAGTCCTGTTCCGAAGCCGATTTCAAGTACACGAGGATTTACTGCCTGAGCGTGATTCAATCCCATTTGAATAAAAATATGTGCAGACTCGGTCAATGCGCCTTTTACGGAATGATAATGTTCATTCAATTCAGGAACGTATAATGTATTGCTTCCGTCGGCAGTGGGTTCGAGTGTAATCATCTTTCTATCAACAGTATTTCATTAAAAATCCGGTTTTATTTATTGGGCTTTAAAAAGCTTTCCGGAAATGTTACTTCTTGTTCCGTATGATTCTTTACACGAATCCAAGTACGGAATCCTTTTTCTCCTTCAGTCAGTTCGATGACACGTGCTCCGTTGGGCAGATTATTGTAAACCGTATTTCCACCGGTATAACGTCCGTATGCCAAGAGGATACCTTGCCACATTACTGCATAATCATTGTCATGGTCATGTCCTACAAACACCCCCTCAATATCTCCCATTTCTTTCATGGCAGTGAAAAGTCCTGAGTTTAAGGCTGGGGCACATGCTTTCTCTTTTCGGATACCAAATAATGCTGCATTTTCATAAGTTGCAGCCTGATTATATTCCGGCAAAGGAATATGGAAGAATGCTAGTGAAGGAACGGGGATTCCACCGTTTGCCTGTGTATATTGGGAACTATGCTCACGGTACCATTGAATTTGGTCGAAATCGATATAGTCATATCCTCCCACTTCTTTTATCTGCGAATAAGAATGAGAATCAAACACATAAAGGATTTCAGCGTCTTTCTGTCCATCAGATGATTTTACAGGCAGAATAAAGTTGGTGGTACCTGAGATACCTTTTGTGGTGGCAGTCAGGCTGTATGGGATACTTTCTATGATTTCGAATAATTTTTCCCGGGAAAGCCCTTGTTCGTCATCGTGGTTTCCGAAGGTTACAGCAAAGGGGATTTTTCGTTTTGAAACTTGTTCCAGTACGGTACGCATGCTTTTTTCTGCAGGTTTTCCGTAGATTACGTCACCGGTAAACATTACCAAATCTGGATTTTCGGCATTCAGCACTTCATTGATACGTTCAATGGCTACCTCTGCGCGTGGGTCATTAAAAATGTAGTGTACATCGGAAAACTGGACGATTTTGAACTTTCCGTTAGCATTGAATTTTAAGTTTTGTGCACAAGCCAGTGCAGTCATGCATAATAAGCAATAGATGCAAAGAAGTTTTTTCATGTTTTGTTAAATTTTTCGTAGATGATTTTCGGTAGTTTTCGCAAAGATAATCATATCTTCTGAGCAGGGAAAATTTGCGTGCGTTTTCTACCCGATGAAGCGGAATACTCCTAATGCTGTGGCTACGATGATGGCATAGCGTGCCAGTTTACCAATAGTCATGGCAATGGTGGTAATCCATACATTGCCTCTCATAAATCCCAAGGCGATGAGCAAAGCATCCCCGATGACAGGAAGAAACGAGAAAAAAGCCATCCACGACCCTCTTCCGTGAATAAACCGGATGGCCTTGTCCATTTGTTTCTTGTCTACCTTGAAATATTTCTCAATCCATTCCGTTTTACCAATTCGCCCTATCCAATAGCAGGTAAAACCTCCAAGAGCATTTCCGGCAGTAGTGAAGAGTGTGGACCACACGGGGTCGAGTCCTAACCCGATGCAGGCCAGTAGTACAACCTCCGAACTGAACGGCAAGATGGTTCCGGCCAGGAATGCAGAAAGAAACATTCCCCAGTATCCCCAATCTATCAGAAATTGAATAAATGCATCCATAAATTCATGATACATACGCAGGTCCAGATTCCAAGGGACACCCAAAGAAAGATACGGGTAAAACGGTTGAAGGTTAGTGCCAGTAAGTGACCACCCATGACGGAGCCTACGACTAATGTCATAAGAAAATAAGTATTGAAGTGTGAAGGCAGAAGCAGCATACAGGCCAATGTGCCGATTCCTGTAATTATCAGGACACGAAGCATGATGCGTGTTTGTACCTTGTCCTGGTAGCTATGCAGAATACATTCTACACTGCAGATGGCTATGAATAAGATTGCAATGCCTCCCGAAACCAATTGCGACAAAGAGAGAATAGCGTAGTCTATTGGAGGGAAGTGAGCAAGTGCTTTGAAAGGTAGCCAGGTTTCTTCCACGTTTCCAGCATAAAGATGATAGGCTAATGCAATCCAATAAGGAACGAGGAGGCCGATGAGGCCTGCAAAGAATGTACGGAGGGTAAAAGCCCTCAAACCAATCATGTAGAAATAAATCAGCGGCACAAAGTAGAGTACCTGCGGAAGCAGAAAGCTGCTGATACCGAGACAGAGGAAGCAATGAAAAACAGGAATCGGAGCATATACCGATTCATAGCTTCGGAATAAGTAAGAGAAAGAAACCGTAAACAGCAGCGGAATCCATTGCTCATGTGAATAGGTGTGCAGGAAAGGAAGTCCGCTTAAGAAAAAAAGAAATAGGGCTGCATGAAGTGTTGTACGTGTCCGGATGAGTGAAAACGTGGTATTCAACTCAATCAGGCAGTAGACTATGGCTCCGTGAATGGCCAAAGAAAGTAAATCTGTCTTTTCCTGATAGGTGATACCATACATGATAAGACAGATGATAATGGTCACCGGAAGAGTAGCTCTTCCGGTGACCAGTTCATATTGAAATCTATTTCGAGCAAGCATGTGTTACAGGTCAAACCCGATATCTGAACGGAAATATTTTTTCTCGAAACAGATCTTGCCTGCATTTTGGAAAGACTGTGCCAGAGCTTCTGCCTTGTTGGCTCCGTAGGAACTAACTGCGATAACTCGTCCTCCGGCAGTAACTACTTGTCCGTCTTTCAAGGCTGTTCCGGCATGGAATACGATACTTCCGCCTGCCTTTGCTTCTTCAATGCCTGTCATCGGGAATCCTTTTTCATAAGCTTCCGGGTAGCCGCCAGATACCAGCATGACACAGACAGCTGAGCGCGGGTCAATTTCCAGGGTCTTTTCATTCAGGTTGCCTTGAGCCACCCCTTCAAACAAGTCTACTAAGTCGCTCTTGATACGCAGCATCACACTTTCTGTTTCAGGGTCACCCATGCGCACATTGTATTCGATTACCATCGGTTCACCTTTTACGTTAATCAGTCCGAAGAAAATAAATCCTTTGTAATCGATACCTTCTGCAGCCAGTCCTTCTACTGTAGGACGGATGATACGGTCTTCCACTTTCTTCATCCATTCCGCATCAGCAAATGGAACCGGAGAAACAGAGCCCATACCACCGGTGTTCAGCCCTTTGTCACCTTCGCCGATACGTTTATAATCTTTGGCTTCCGGCAAAATTTTATAGTTCTTTCCATCAGTCAGTACGAATACCGAGCATTCGATACCGCTCAGGAACTCTTCGATAACTACTGTGGCAGAGGCATTCCCGAACATACCGCCCAGCATTTCTTTCAGCTCTTTCTTGGCTTCTTCCAATGTGGGGAGAATCAATACACCTTTTCCTGCGCACAATCCGTCTGCTTTCAATACGTAGGGAGCTTCCAGCGTTTCCAAGAAAGCCAGTCCCTCTTCCAGGTTGGCTGCAGTTACGCTCTTGTATCCGGCAGTCGGAATATGATGACGCTGCATGAAACCTTTGGCAAATTCCTTGCTTCCTTCGAGTACGGCTCCAGCCTTTGACGGACCGATAACCGGTACCTGCTTCAATGCGTCATCGTTTTTGAAGAAATCATATACCCCCTTCACCAATGGGTCTTCCGGACCTACTACTACCATGTCAATGCCGTGGGCCGTTACAAACTGCTTGATACCTTCAAAGTCATCGGCTTTGATAGCCACGTTTTCGCCTACTTCACGCGTACCGGCGTTTCCCGGAGCGATGTATAACTTTTCAATTTTCGGGCTTTGTGCGATTTTCCATGCCAGTGCATGTTCGCGTCCTCCTGAACCTAAAAGTAAAAGTTTCATATATGTATCTGTTTTTTAGTCTATTATTTCAAATGGTCTTCAAAATAGCGGGTGATGTGTTCGTGCAGGTGTACACGGTCACGTCCCATCATGTTATGTCCGTCTTCCGGATAAACGAAGAAGTCCGGATGGGTACCAGCTTCAATACAAGCTCTCAGGAACGAATAGCTGTGTTGCGGTACACAAGTGGGGTCTGTACCTCCGATAATGATTTCCAGACGGCCTTTCAGGTTGCCGGCCTTCTGTTTCAAGTCGGAACCCTTGTATCCTTCCGGATTAGTTTCCGGAGTATCCATATAACGTTCACCGTACATCACCTCATAGAACTTCCAGTCAATAACCGGTCCTCCAGCCACGCCTACCTTGAAGATGTCAGGATAAGTCAGCATCAGGTTGGTCGTCATGAAGCCACCGAAGCTCCAGCCGTGTACACCAATTCGTTCACCGTCTACATAAGATAGTGATTTCAGGAACTCGGCACCTTTCACCTGGTCTTTCATTTCTTCTACTCCCAAGTGGCGGAATGTACAGTTCTCAAAAGCCAGTCCTCGGTTATCACTTCCCCGGCTGTCCACAGTCAGCATCACATATCCTTTCTGCGCCATGTATAAATCCCATCCTCTGGCATCATAAAAACGCGTGTTGTGGATGAGCTGTGCGTGCGGTCCACCATATACGTAGATAATGGCCGGATATTTCTTGTTCGGGTCAAAGTCCACGGGCTTAATCAGACGATAATACAAGTCTGTTTTTCCGTCAGCTGCCTTAAAGGTACCGATGGTAATTTCCGGCAACTTAAACTGGCTGCTCATCGGGTCATCAGCTTTCAGTAATGTAGTTCCTTTCTTTCCGTTGGTAGGCAGCAAAGTGATTTCACGTCCTACTTGGAATGAAGAGAAGTTGTCAATCAGGTAAGTACCGCTTTCAGAGAGAGAAGCCCGGTGCATACCGTCTTTTTCTCCCAGTAATGTACGCTTTCCAGTTTTGACGTTGAGGCTGAACAGATTGGTTTGCAGCGGAGATATTTCCGTGCTACCGATAATAATTTCTTTCTTTCCTGCGTTGAATCCAAGAATATCCTGAACCAACCAGTCGCCTTGCGTCAAAGGAGTTACTTTCAGGTGTTCCAGATAGGTACTGCCTTCCAGTTTGCCATTTTTCCATGTACCTTCTCCTTTTGCCTTCGTATCCATCAGATACAGGTGGTTGAAACCGTCGCGCTGACTCTGGTAAATAAATTTACTTTCGTCCCACGGCAAGAATACCAGCGGATGCTGAGGCTCTACGTATTTCGGGTTCTTTTCTTCATACAAAACCCCTTCTTTTTCGCCTGTGGCAGCCTGATAGCATACAAGTTGGGCATGATTCTGGTCACGGTTCAGTTCGATGACATAAATATGCTGTTCATCGGGCGACCAGCTGACATTGGTAAAATAACGGTCGGTCGGGTCACCTGCCTGCAAGTAAATGACTTTTCCGGTCTTTACATCGTACACTCCTACCGTTACTTTGTGGCTGGTCATTCCTGCCATTGGATATTTGTCCGGCTCAAGAGTCGCGATACGAGTCGATGTATTCACCTGAGGATAGTCTGTGACCATGCTCTGGTCCATGCGATAGAAAGCCAGATAGCTTCCTTTCGGGCTCCAGAACGTACCTTTCATGATGCCGAACTCGTTGCGGTGAACCGCTTGGCCGTAAACGATGTCGTTATCTATTTCCTTTACACCCGTTGGGTGCGGGCTTACCGCGGTGGAAAAATCCCCGTGGTTGGCAATATATAAATGGTCGCCTGCCGTATAAGCAAGATAGCCGTTCTCTTTGCAGAAATCAAGGTTGGTGGCGTTTGCTTCTTGGATGCGGAACATGTTGGTTAACTTCTTCTGGATAAAGTCATAGAAGAAGACATAGCTTTCACTTTTTTCTTCATCTCCCACATAGTCCGAAAACATCAGGAGGTTCCGGTTTTCCCAAGGCAGGGAAGCGCCTTGCAGGGTGTGAAGCGGCTTGATGGGAGCTAAAAGTTTGTACGGCTTTTCTCCGTTTTGCAAGGCTTCGTTCACTTCTTTCAATGTCACCAGTATAGTTTCTTCTCCGGTACGGTTATCTATTTGCCTGATATCGTCCACATCTGCACGCACACATACATCTCCCCACCATTTCAGTCCCGGAATGTTTTTGGGAACCAAGTTGAAATAATTGTTTCCACCCGGAATGACATCTTCCAGCGTAAACGCTTTCTTTTCCTGGGCAAAGGTGGTAGAGACGGTCATACTACATAATAAAAAGAATAACAAAAATAGACGTTTCATGTGCTTTATTTTTTTAGTCCTTTAGATTCTCTTCTTCCTCGCTGCGGCGTTTGTGCATGTAGCGTGGAGCTGGAGCTGCTTTCGGACGTCCGTCGTCTGTAGAAGGACGCGGAGTGCGTGGTTTCGAATCTTCCTTATATTTGAATTCTTTACGGCGTTCGCGAGTAAATTCTTTTCCGTCGCCTGCTTTACGTCCGCGGAATGCTTCTTTGCGGTCAGCATCTTTACGGAATCCTTCTTTACGGTCGCTACGGAAACCTTCTTTCCGTTCTCCACGACCTCCGTCTTTGCGCTCCTTACGGCCATATTCCACTTTTTCTCCCTGACGACGTGGACGTGCCGGTCTTTCTTCACGCTTCGGCTTAAACTCCTTGTCACTGTTGTCGGAACGGAATTCCTTGTATTTTCCGTCAAACAACTGGTATTTGCGGAACTGACATTCCAATGCTCCATTAAATAAAGGTACCTTTATAGAAGCTTTTAGTCCAATCTGGTCAAAGCATTCGTCACGGTAACTCAGAATCCAGGCGTCATTTCCTGTGAATGCATGTTTCAAGCGTTCACCAATCATCTGGTAAAGTCCCAGCAAATCTTCTGACGAGATACGCTCTCCGTAAGGAGGGTTGGTGATGATAATACTTTTCTGTGCAGGCTGTTCAAACTGCTGGAACGGTTGGATTTTCAGAATGACATCCTTGCTTACCCCTGCAGCTTTCACGTTATGTTGAGCAATTTCGTTTGCTTTCGGATTGTTGTCGTATCCATAAATCTTATGAGTAAACTCACGCTCCTGTGAGTCATCGTTGTAGATAGCATCAAACAAATCCTGGTCAAAGTCTTTCCATTTCTCGAATCCGAATTCTTTACGGAATACACCCGGAGCGATATTGCGTGCAATCAAAGCAGCCTCGATAGGTATAGTTCCTGAACCACACATCGGGTCTATTAGGTCACATTCACCTCTCCAGCCTGTCATCAGAATCATACCGGCTGCCAATACCTCGTTCAACGGTGCTTCCACCTGTTCCTGACGGTATCCTCTACGGTGAAGTGATTCACCTGAACTATCCAAGGCAAGTGTACACTCTTCCTCTGAAATATGGATGTGAATAGCCAAATCCGGGTTACTGATACGTACAGAAGGACGGTTGCCTGTCTTTTCGCGGAAATAGTCGACTACCGCATCTTTCACTTTGTATGCCACGAATTTAGAATGACGGAATTCATTGGAGAACACTACGGCATCTACCGAGAAACTACTCATGTTGTCCAGATAGTTTTCCCATGCGATACTCTTTACGGCCTCATACACTTCGTCGGCAGTCTTCGCAGTAAAATGTTTGATAGGTTTTAAGATACGGATGGCAGTACGAAGGCAGAAATTAGCCTTATACATCATGGCTTTGTCTCCGGTGAAAGAAACCATACGTCGTCCGATTTCAATGTTGCTGGCTCCTAATTCCGTGAGTTCCTGTGCCAGAACTTCTTCCAGTCCCTGGAAGGTCTTGGCGATAAGCTCGAATTCTTGATTCATCTTGATAAAATTACGTAATTTCAATTGATTGGGCAAAAATACGAAATTTCAGGTTGCTAGTCAACTGTTTGATTTGGTTTTCTGTAAAAAGCCGTATGACTTTGCGGGTATTTTTTTGAAATAGGATTTATTACGTGGGGAATGAAAAAAAGACTGTCACTAATAAAGCTTAGCAACAGTCTTTTTTAATCCATTTGTATCAGGATAATTATTATTTTACAATATCTTTCAGTTTAATGCTTTGGAAAGTCATGTGAGCTACACTGCTTTCATACAATATACCGATAGTTTCTTTATCTATCATTGTCAGGCAGGAATATCCCCAATTGTATCCTTCATCTAACAGAAGCTGATGTTCTGAACTCCAGGTGTTTCCTCCATCCATACTGATTTTAATTGTCATGTCTTTGCGAGCATTTGTAGAATTGGGGTTGGAGAAAATTAAAAGGTCTTTACCCAATACATTGTCTTTCGCTTTTACACTGATCAGACTGGCCATACATACGGGCTCTATCAAAGCAGTACGGGATGATTCGTGTTCCTTCCAAGTCTTACCTAAATCTTGTGTGGTATAAACAGCCCGGCTTCCTCCTCGGTTATCCCTCATGTTCAGCATTAAAGTGCCCGGCTCAAGCTCTGCCACTTGTGCTTCTGTAGTATTAGTACGTGCATGGTGGTGTATGGTCCATGTTTCTCCACGGTCTTTGCTATACATGATACCCGCATTGGGGATTCGGGTTTTGTCAATAAACTGAATGGGGAATACCAATGTACCATCTTCCATTGTGATGCCTCGTCCCGGTCCTTGCAATAAGAAATACCATTCTGGAAGCTTCACTTGCTCTGTGATATTGATAGGTTCAGACCAGGTTTTTCCATCATCTGTACTTTTGGCAAGTACCAATTGAGCGGTATGGTTCAAGTCCATTCCCTGGTGTGAACTCCACCATGCTCTCTGGTTACCCATTCCGTGCGTCCATGCCGCTACAATCCACACCGTATTAGTTTTGGTGTCTACCAAGATAGAAGGGTCGCCTACACCATTTTGAGCTGCAGGTAATCCTCCGTATTCTTTAAATGAAATGGGTAAACGCATTTTCTCCCATGTCTTTCCGCCATCTGTACTGCGGCTGAGGCCTATGTCGATATGCTCTTGCAAATCTACACTGCTGTTGTAACGCACATCGTATACTCCCAGCAAGGTGCCTTTGTTTGTAGTCACTAGTCCTGGAATGCGGAAAGCTGCTGAACCGTCATCACCTGCATGACGGACTCCTACTGCCATTCTTTGTACGACTTTTTGTTCAGTTGTATTTTTTGTAGGTATAATTTTTCCATCACCTTTTACTTGAGTTACTTCTGCACAGATTTTTGTGTGTAGTGAAGCTGTTGGTTGCATTTCGATACTTATCCAGAAGAAATTATATCCAGGAAAGAGGTTCTGTTTGCCTTCCAGTGTCAGCGTATTGGTTTTAGGTGTTACTTCTGCCTTTTTTATAGAATAAGATGGATTGGCAGAAAGGGTTTGCCCCGGATTGTTGCTGGAAATGTATTCTACGGGCGCAAAGCGTTTTTTCCCTCTGTCTTGTGGGGCTTCTGTTCCTCCATAATACAATTTAATAGCTTTGATTTGTGACAAAGGCACGTCCTTATCGAAGGAGATAGTGATATTGTCAAGGGTCTTTGTTTCTTTAGCATCGAGACGCAGATAAGCCAAGACATTATCGTGTCTTTCTATCAATATAGGAACTTGTGGAGTTTTGACAAATACAGTATCAGCAGCGTGCAGGCCGATAGAAAACATTCCTATACATAAGGATAATAATGATTTGAAGGAGCGCGGAATGTGAATATTGCCATTAGGATGCAATTTTACATTTTTAGGGCTGAATAGTGATTTTATCATAAGCATGAAATTTGGTTTATTATGCTAAGATAATTATAAAATTTAGGTCTCTTACTATTCAGGGATGGATTTTTAGGGTATTGGCTTCATAAAGTCATTTTAAAGTCAATGAAATGCATCTATCCGGAATAAAATTTTTCAGATAGATGCATTTCATTGTGAGTGTAAAATTAGTCTTCCACTCTGTATTCCAGTATGTCGCCTGGCTGGCAGTCCAGTTCTTTGCAGATAGCCTCCAGAGTGGAGAAGCGTATGGCCTTGGCTTTTCCTGTTTTTAAAATAGAGAGATTTGCCGGCGTAAGGTCAATCCTTTCAGCAAGCTCTCCCAGCGAAATCTTTCGTTTCGCCATCATCACATCTAGATTTACGATAATCGGCATAAATTATTCAGTTTAGTTTTCTTCTTTTTCTGTCAATACCTTCCACCAGCGGGTATAGCGTTTTACTAATACATGGTGCAGGTACATTCCACCATAAATCATTCCCGTCATGACTAACACGCGGTGGGAACGTATCTCTATCTGTTGCTCGATGAACAACCAGTAAATGATGGTCAGCAGCATCAAGGTAAGTATCATGGTCAGAATGATACCGATTGCAGCTTTCCATTTAGTATTAATAGTTTTCATCTTTCCATTCAAATTTAAATGGTTAATTCATTCTCTTCTTTCAACCGTAAGCCGATGGCAAATACTTCTGAGGCTAAGAGGGCGATAAAGCCTAAAATCAGCGTGGAATCAGAGAAAGCAATTAATATATTCAATTTGCTTCCTGCCAGTTCAATGCATTGTGCAAGCTGGTGGTTTGAAATCCAGATACTAATAAAAGAAAGCACACATATTCCTGTCAGGCTCCATCCTACGCGACGCAGGTGTTTTACGTTGATCCAGTCGAACACGATGTTCCGGTTGATGTGTATCATCAGTTTGGCGAAATAGACAGTTGCATAGACAAATCCGATAATGACAATAAAACCGATGACTCCTTGCAGCACTTCAAAGCCATGGCTGGAATGGGAATAGGGGCATTCCACAAGAGCCGTAATCGGTTTGACAGCCAGTTGTCTGCCGTCTTTCAAGTTGGTGACTGTTCCGGTCGTTTCCATCATGTCAGTAGGCAAGATGTGCACCATTTTATATTGAGGTATCTCAGTGATTTCGCCTTGTGCAGCCTTCATGCCTACTTCTACTCCGTTTACAAACATTTCTATAATTAAGTATACATTCCCGGAAACGGACAACAGGAAAGCGGCAATCATGCATACACAGAATATATTCAGTCTCTTTTTCATAATGCAGATGAAGATTTTAAATGGTCAAATCATATTTTATTCTCTATTTCGATAGCTTCTGCCTGGGCAGGCTGATGCCATACTGCCGGTTGCGGGACCAGTTTCTTTTGAATGAACAGCACACAGATGATGGTAAGAGCCATTCCTACAGCCGCCATAAGCGCTGCTCCCGTTTGTCCGTAAGTAGAAACCATGGTAGCATTCGGATCGTCTGCTAATAAGAAAGAAGCTACGGCTGCACTGTTATTGACAAAGTGCATCAGGATGCCGGGCAACAGACTGCCTGTGCGATAATACATCCATCCCAGTGCCAATCCGGTTACGAAGGCGAACGGCGCCTGCACCCAGTTACCATGCACTACTCCGAAAATCAATGACGAAAGTACGATGGCTCCTGCCGGATGTTTCCATTTGCGAAGTAAATGTCCCTGAATGGCTCCACGGAACAGCAGTTCCTCTACGATAGGAGCCATGATGACCACGGCAATGATGCCCAGTGGGTTACGCATTATCATTTCAAATGCCTCCTGCATGTTGTTAGGTAAGTCGGCCAGTTCATTGAAGTAGTTGGTCCATAAGCCCATCGCTAAAATGAATACCACTGAGGTTGCTAACAGTTTGGATGAGTGGTGATACCCCCAAGTCTTTTGGTCCAGTCCTACATATTTCCCTACTAACAGATGAATCCCTATTGCCGCGGTGGATAGGATTTGTGCCAGCATGATAAGGTTTGTATACAGGCTGTCGGGTGTCTGTGGAACCTCATAACTGCCTTGATACAACATATATCCACAGATGGCTACTCCCATGAAAGCTAATTGGTAAGCGAAGAAATACAGTAATAATTTGATAGTGCGTCCCATAATGTGTGCGTTTTTAAATGGTTAGTTTATTTGTTTTCAGAAAGCTTCTGAAGGGTTGGCCCCTCAGTTTTCCAGGTCAGCAGATAAGCTGGTGTCCAGGTCATTTGTTCTGCATCCCAGCGGTAAGCTTTTTTCTCGGTCATGGTTCCCAACGTGTCGTACTGGTATTCGTACTTCCATTTGGGAGTAAGTGTTTTGCCGTCCTCATTCAAAGTGGAAACAATCAGGCTTTGCTGGTTCTGTCCGTAAATGAAGGTTTCTTTTGCGTTTACATTTGTGGCTGTCAATGTCATCAATGCAGCAGCGATTCCTGCTACCAGTGTCTTTTTTGTGAATGTCTTTTTCATAATTGTACGTGTTTGTGTGTAAATAATAGTGTTTGTTTGCGCTTGTATTCGATAAATATTTATCGTTTTTCGATATGCAAATGTAGGTATTATTTTTGAACTATAAAAGAAAAACAGAAATATTTTATCGAAAAACGATAAAATATCTAACTTTTGAATAAGTAAGTGTTTTAAAATCATATAATTCCCCTTTTGCAGTGCAAATTTCTTGCGAAAATCATCGTCCATATAATAAATCTCTGTAACTTTATACTCTGAGAATATAGTGGTAATTATAACCCGGCACTATAAAATTAACTTTGAACACTTACCCATGAAAATCAAATGTTATATATGGAGGCTTACGGTATGTTTATTCTATTTTTTAACCTCTTGCGAAGAAGGAGGAAAATATGAAAAAACATTTTCTGAGAGAGAAGTTCAAGTGATAGACAGCATAGTATATGCAAATCGGTGTATAGACTCCCTTCGTGTACTAGCCACTCGTTTTGCGCAAGATGGTAATACGTTTGGTGAAATAGTAGCTTACAACGAACTTGGCAAATGTTATAGAGAAGAAAGCCGTTTTTCGGAGGCAATCGAGACGCACAAGAAAGGACTTATGCTTTCTGTCAGCCTTTGTGATACGTTACAAATCATTCAGGCACTTAACAATATCGGCACAAATTACCGTCGTATAGGTTTTCTTGACGAGGCCTCGTCTTATCATTACAAGGCGTTGTCATACTGCGAAGCATATAGTCATAAGAACGATAAGAAGTTACTAAAGAGCAGGGTAATATCGCTGAACGGCATTGGCAATGTGTTCTTGACATTAAACAATTATGAAGTGGCAGACAGTGTATTCCGCATGGCACTTGATGGAGAGCAAATTCTGGGCAGCTCATTGGGACAGGCTATCAATTATGCCAATATTGGTGCTATATTCGAGTCGAAAGGACAAATAGATTCTGCTAAACACTATTATCAATTTTCTATGAAGTTCAACCAGAAAGCACATTCTGAGCTTGGTATATCCTTGTGTCATACTCATTTTGGAAGGTTATACGAAAAGAATGGCGAACTCGATAAGGCTATAGATGAATATCGTAAGGCATACAATATAATGCAATTCAATAGCGATACATGGCATTGGATTGAATCGTGTCTGTCATTAGCCCGTGTTTACATACAGAAAGGTGACTTCCGTACTGCTACTGTTTATTTTAATAAGGCTCAGGAGAAAGCTGTGGAAATTCATTCTTTGGAACATCTGGCAGAGATATACCACCTTGAATATTTATGGCATTTGAAAAAAGGTGACAGTCGTAAGGCATTAGATTGTCTTGTCAAAAGCAGGAAATACCACGATAGTGTACATAATGAAAAGAAGATGATGCACGTGCAAAATACACATATTCTTTATGAGCGCAAGAGCAAGCAAAACGAGATTTCCACGTGGCAGGAAAATTACGAAAGCGAGAAGATGTATAGTAAAAAGGTAACTGTTGCTTCAATTTTTGTAATGGTGCTTGCTGGCATACTACTCTTTTCAATGTGGCTCGTTATTAGATTTCGTTCACAAAAGAATCAGATGCTAAAGCAGATGGAGCAGATGAGGATTAATTTCTTCACAAACATTACGCATGAGTTCCGTACTCCGCTCACGATAATACAGTCAGCAGCATACGACGTGTTATGTCGAAGGCCAGAAGACGAGAATATCAAGCGTGACATCAAAGATATCCTCCACCACAAAGATCGGTTACTGAACCTTATAAACCAGATACTTGACATTGCTAAAATGACCTCACCTACACATACAGCCCAGCCAGACATTGTGAGAGGAGATGTGGTGGAATTCATATATATGATATGCGACAGCTATGTAACATATGCAGCAAATAAAGGGATACGTCTGGTGTATAAGCCACAGCAAGAACGGGTGGAGATGGATTTTGTACCAGACTATATGATGAAAATTATGCAAAATCTCATATCAAACGCTTTGAAGTTTTCGCAGTCAGGAAGCGATGTGCTTGTCACCACCAAAGCGAAAGGTTCTTTTATATATATATGTAAGTGATTCAGGCATCGGCATGACATCACAGCAAAAAGCCAACGTATTTATTCCTTTTTATCAGGGTACCAATGATGTGGCAAACATAGGAACAGGAATAGGACTTTCGCTCGTGAAACAAGTGGTAGAAGCCATGCATGGTAAAATCGAACTGCATTCGGCTGTAGGCCATGGAACCACATTTGTTGTTTCTTTACCGCTTAAGAGTAAAGAGAAAATACCTATGGCTTTAGATAAATCGAAAATTGCCAGACCGGAAATCCTGGTGGAAGAAAACATTTTTCCACCGGAAGATGACGACGATGACAAAGATACCATACGAATCCTGATTATAGAAGATACACCGGCGGTGTCACACTATATGATGCGGCAACTTAGCCCTGATTATAGCTTTTACTTCGCCCTTACAGGCGATGAAGGGCTTGAAAAGGCTAGGAATATTGTTCCAGATCTCATAATTACGGACATCATGATGCCAGGGATGGATGGATTAGAGTTGTGCAGACAGGTGAGAGAATCAGAACTACTCAATCATATTCCAGTCATAATGGTTACGGCAAAGGCTTCGTCTGAAGACCGCCTAAAAGGATTGGAAGCGGGTGCGGATGCATATCTTGAGAAACCGTTCCGCGCAGACGAACTGAAAGTACGGGTGGAGAAATTATTGGAACAACGGCAATTACTGCGTCAGAAATATTCGCAGGTAATAGAGACGGAGGATAACACATCAGACAATGCTGCACCGGTGCTCTCAGAGAGAGACAAGATTTTTGTAGCCAAACTGACCGATTCACTTCATTGCATGATGGAGAAAGGAAAGATTGATTATGATGCATTGGCATATAACTTATGTATTTCTCGTGCGCAACTCAACCGAAAATTGAAAGCTATTACCGGGTTCACTACTACGGAGTATATTCTACAAGTAAGGATAGCGCTTGCAAAGCATTTGCTTGACACGACAGATTTACCAATTTGGGAGGTGGCAGAAAAATGTGGGATGGACAATGCCACATATTTTGGTATCATTTTCAAGAAGAAAGTGGGTATGACTCCATTGCATTATAAAAAGAGAAATAAAAATACGCTTTAAATAACGGGGTTTACAAAAAGCGAAAATAACGGGACAAATCACAAAAAACAAGTGATTTGTCTCTTTTTTTATGCCTAAAACAGACATTTTGTTCTTGTATTGATATTTTATGTTCCTGAATTGACATGTCGGAAATCCTGTTTGACCATAACTTTGCAATAAAGAAATGACGAAAAATCCTCGTTGCTTGTTTATTAAAAAGACATGATGATATGAGTGATAATTACAATGAAAAGCAATCCGTTCTGGATAAAGAGGAAGTCCAGAGGATCATTGACGAAAGGATAGCACGGCTTGTCGAAGAAGAAAAACAGTTTGATTCTCCGTCTACCGATGACACTTCATCGTTGCGAAAGTTCGGCTTATGTGAACGAATAAGGCAATGTATACAAAAATTAAAAGAACATATCGGATAAAGCTTTATTGATAGTTAACCTTTTTATTAATCTAAAAAACAAATGACAATGAGAACAAAAATGTTTTATGCTATTGCCATTGCGATATGTGGTGCAGTAGGAATGAATTCTTGTACAAAAGACTATGATGACGACTTGCGTATCCAACGTGAATTAATTGAAAGCAACGAAAGTAATATCAAAGCCGAATTGGCAGCCTATCAGACGGTAATAGACAATACCATCAAGCAGATGGATATTGCCTATAAAAATTCCGACGAAGTGATAAAACAGGAAATGCAAGCCGGATTCGACTTGGCGAAGAGGCATCTGGAAGAATTGAGCAATGCTTTGAACACTGTGAAAGACGAACTTGGAGCATTTAAAGGAAATTACGAGGAATTTAAAGGGAAATACGAAGAGTTTAAGGAAACAGTCAACCTTGCATTACAATACATAGAAACGGAAATTGATGCTATCAATGTCAAAATAACCGACCAGGATAGTAAAATTACGGCACTTGACGGACGATTGATTACTGCAGAGGCAGCCATAGCAGACTTGAAAGCCTGGAAGACTTTGGCAGAAGGACAGTTGGAAGAGTTAAAAAATAGTGATACTGAAAATAAAGCAGCTATTAATGATTTAGAAAATGATATCAATACTATTAATAGTGAAATCTCTGCCCTTGAAACCAATTATTCAAATTTGGAAGCTGCTTATAAGGCTGCCGATGATGCACTTGCCGGACGTTTGGACGACTTCCAAAATAGGCTTATTACAATGCAAACTGCATTGCTCGAAAACATTACCGCTTGTAAAACATATTTGCAGAATGCATTCGATGAACACAAGAATACTGTACAAAATAAGTTGAATGAATTTGGAACTCAATTGGGAACTGTTGTGTCTGATGTGGCAACATTGACCGGAAGAATTACTACTTTAGAAGGAAGAATGGATACAGCAGAAGGAAAAATCACAGTCCTCGAAGCACAAATGGCAACCGTTATAAGCCATACAACAGATATAGCTGATCTTAAAACTAATTTAACTGCTGCTCTTGGAAAAATCGGGGCTCTTGAAACAAGTCTTGCAGATAAGGAAGCTGCATTAAAGCTTTTGATAGAAGCAAATAAAGACGCCGCAGCAGCTAATAAAACGACAATTGAAGGCTTGGAAGCAGATATAGCAACATTAAATACCAATTTGGCAGATCAGAGAACAGCTTTGGAAACAGCCATTGCTAATGCCGTTGCAGACAAAGTTACAACAACAGCGCTTCAATCCGCAATTGATAATCTTAAAACTGAACTTCAAGGCGAGATTACCGATGCGAAAAACGATCTTCAAGGTAAGATTGACACAATAAACAATAAACTTACTGAATTAGGAAATAAAGACACTGAATTGGGAAATAAATTGACTACATTAGAAGGCAAAGTAGCAAATATTGAAAACCGTATACAGGCTATCAAGTGGGTTCCGGCATTCTCTGATGGCAACCTGACTCTCAAGGCAACAAAAGATGCAGGAGGTTTAACATACACAGAAGCCAAAATTGAAGAGCAACTTTACATAACCTGTAAAGATGCTGGCATCATAGATAATATTGTAGCACCAGACAGTGAATATAATGTAGAAGCCGTATTCAACAGAGTCGCTGCATCACGCGCTATCGAAGCCAGTCCGTTTGGAGCAGTTACGGTAGAAGCAGTTCCTAGTGTAGACAATGTGTTGAAGATAACATTAGCATACACAGACTTGGCTGCTCTATTCGGTACATACGGTTCAGGGCCAACTACAGCACTGACCGACATGCAAATTGCAATCAAGATTTCCAACACTACTACCGGCGACATGATAATGTCTGAATTCGCAGGTGTTATGATAAAGAATAATTAACCCCAAAAACAAAGGCCATGAAGATACAGAAAACATGGGTATTTCTTTCAGTAATGTTGCTGGCCGCCATACCTCGTGTGGACAATCTTAGAGCAGAAGAATTGTCGTCACGGAAAACGGAAAAGCAGCTTACAAGATGGGAATACTATGACCAATATGCCAGATGGAGTTTCGGTGCAAACATTGGTTTGCCGTTCTTCAGAGGAAACTTCCAGAGTAATGCCTACGATAAGTTGCATTGGGGATTTATGCCCGACATACAGGTAGGTTACCAGTTCACACCATTAATAGGTACCAGAATCAATGTAGGTTATGCGCAAGCGAAAACCGGAGCAAAGAGTTATGAACAAGACTATTGGCTTGATAAATTCGGATGGGCAGACTATCGCGTGACACCGCTTGACGGAAGCATGCAGTTTAAAGACCTTTACAGTAAAGTAAGAATGCTGGATTTCGCGTTGCATGCCGACATCAACCTGAACAATCTGTTTAACCCTGAAAAATCGAGCAGACATCGCTGGACGGTTTTTATAAGCCCGGGAGTGTATTTCCAGAAGTTCTTCTCGGACGTATATACCAAAAGCGACGATAAACAATTCTCTCGCGAACATTATAATCCGCTGACAGTGGGTTTGGGAGGAGAGGCTATGTTGCGCTGGAAGGTGGCAAAATCAATCGACTTGCAGGCACGCTACGGTATAAACTGGATACACCAGAATAATTTTGATGGTATAGAATGCTATCGTCCCCGCAACAACAGTAATTTCATGACACATTTTTCTGTTGGTGTGGTATGGAAGATAAAAGCCAATACCAAGAAGAAAGACCATCTGATATATGCGCCCCGCTATGTAGCTCCGCCAAAAGAAAGAGTGATAGATACAGTGGTAGTAAAGATGGAGCCGGTGATAGTGGAGCGTATTGTTGAAAAGGAAGTGGAAAAACCTGTATGGTATCAGATGCCTCACGTTTACTTCTTACGCGGAAGCTCGGAAATTGATACGGAAGCTTATGCCAAAGAACTGAAGTCTATATTGAATTTACTGAAAGCTACGAAAGATACTAAAGTGAGTATATACGGATATGGCGACCATACAGGCTCAAATTCGGTTAATGAGAAATTGACCCAGAAACGTGCTGAAGCAATGAGGGATTACCTGATAAAGAACGGTATTCCAGAATCGCGCATCGAAGAGGTGAAAGGAATGGGTAAAGACAAGATTCTCTTTGGTGAAGAAGCTTACTCGGTAAAGGCAAGGCGTGTGGAAATTGTTAGATAATTTGTGTCAGGTTAATTCTGATACTACTCAAAGCTTTGTATAAATGGAAACAGAATTCAGACATAAGTTCGCTTATATCTGGATTCTGTTTTCAATTCATAATCACCCTTTCAGTTTAAAATAGACATTGTCTATTTTTGCATGCTTATCAAGTTTGATCTGCACCCCAACAGAGAGACAGAAAACTTTTGGGATGCAGATTACTTTTTTCATAATTGTACGTGTTTATGTGTAAATAATAGATAGTGTTTATTTGCACTTGTATTCGATAATATATTATTCTTTCTCGGATTAGGAAGGAAATATCCGTTTGTCGGTTCATATTTTTGGAATTGCAAAGGAGAATTCTCTGTTTCACACTGTGAAATACAAAAACCACAGTGTGGGATACATATTTCACACTGTGGGATACAAATCCTGCACTGTGAAACAGAGAATTTTTCAAAGCGTTTTGAGGAATATATTACTGAATTTTGAGTTAATTCTGCCGGGTACACAGATTATTAGGCTAACATTTCTTTTATTTGAACATATCCTTACATTAGTGTCCCGTTAAAATGGGACGAGTTAAACAATTAATCAAAAAGCCCCGG
>ERZ780212.252-NODE-252-length-58932-cov-3.762114_pt1 | contig 58932 bp, 40 predicted proteins | sample MGYA00511364_ERZ780212 | MGnify/ENA primary metagenome ERZ780212 (study PRJEB29588, sample SAMEA2147991) | human gut metagenome | biome: human gut; feature: human-associated habitat; material: faeces | place: Denmark | collected 2008/2010 ... | reverse complement strand
GGCCGGGCACGGTTATTTCAGCGTCGCCGCTTGCCTTCGCGCTTTTTAATAACGTGCCGGCGGATGTGTAAACCTGTATAGCGCCATTGGCGTTGCTTACCATTATGCAGCCGTCGCCCGCAGTTACTGTCATTTTTGCCGCGCTTTCTATTTTTGACATACTCGTAGTCCCCTCGTTATAGAAATGCCTCCAGCCTTTTGATTGTTTATATAAAGATATTGAACCTTCTGGCACATCGAGTTTGATGGTTGAATATTGTTCATCTGTAAAAAAATTGTCATCAATAGTTGGTGGGGTGGGATTTAAAGAAGTTATGTTTGTTATATTTTCGCATGTTTTTATGCCAAAGTCACCTAAACTTGTTACTTTTGAGCCAAATACGACCTCTTTGAGATTTTCATTATCTCCAAATATGTTTTTTGTCAAATAATAGTTCGCAGACATATTTCGTCCTACATATAAGTTTTCCACAGGAGCATCTTTGAATATTTCGCCATGTAATCTAAGTGCATTATCTCCGTCTTCTATTATTATATCTTTAATATTGGTACACCCTTGGAATTGTAATTGAAAATACTGTTTTATTGATGCCGTTTCAGTAAAAACAATTTTCGTTAAACTTGAGCAACCACTAAATGCAGCCATGTCCAGTTGTCCTGAAATGGTGGCATTTTCAAGGCTAATACAATTTTCAAAGGCGGATATACCCACATGTGTTACAGATTTAGGAATGTCTATATCTACAAGGCTTGAACATTCCGAAAAGGCAAAGCTACCGATAGATGTTACAAAATCGGTTAAAGTGACTTTTGTTAAATTTGTGCAGTTGGTAAATGCCATAGATTTTATATCTCCTGAAATATTTGCCGTGGTAAGGCTTGTACAACCAGAAAAAGCTGAAGACTCAATAACTTTTACAGAAACAGGTATATCGATATTTTTTAAAGACACACACTTTCTAAACGCGCTATAGCCTATTGAATTAACAGATTCTGGAATTGAAATTTCAGTTAATCCGGAACACATTAAAAATACATTATCACTTATTGAGGATACATTTTGTGGAAGTTGAATAGTTGTTAGACTTGAACATGACATGAAAGCTCTTTCTCCAATTTCAATCAAACTGTTTGAAAATTCAATATCTTTTAAACTTGAACATTCATAAAAAGCATCTTCACCTATTGATGTCACTGTTTCTGCTAAAACAATGCTTGTCAATGAAGCGCATAAATAAAATGCTTTTTCTCCAATATCTCCGGAAATGGTTGCACTCACAAGATTATCGCACCACGAAAATGCAGATTCTCCAATATTTTTCACAGACGTTGGTATGTTTATACTTTCAAGAGTACGACAATTACAGAATGCTCTGTCTCCTATTGATGTAATAGTATTAGGTAATGTTATATTAGTTAAGTCTCTGCATGATTCGAATGTGGAATTTCCTATTGTTGTTACAGATTCAGGTATTATGATATTTTTCAAATTGCAATAGGCAAACGCATAATTGCCTATTGACTTTACTGATTGGGGTATAGAAATTTCGTATAAATATGTACATTCGCAAAAAGCGGAATCTCCAATTTCTGTCACGGTTTCAGTAAGTGTAACGTCGTGTAACGACATGCAATAATAAAATGCTCCGTCGCCTATTGTTCCTGAAATGACAGCTTTTTCAAGTTTATAGCAGCCATAAAATGCAAAATCACCAATGTATTTCATAGTTTTGGGAATTATTATGTTCCTTAAATCCCCATAATTTTGAAACGCACGAGCAGCAATTCCAATTACATGATATTGATTACCGTTATATGTGACCATTTCGGGAAATTCTATGTCATATATATCAAATGCACTATAGCCTTCCACTTCGCATGTCTTTTCCGTTTCGGAAACAATGTTATAAACAATATTGTCATACTCGAAATCGTAGGCCGTTGCCGTGTTTGCCGCCAGCAGGCAGACTGCCGCGAGGCAGAGTTTTTTCAGTAAAGTTTTCATAGGCATATCGTTTTTAGTTAAAAATCTTGCCTATAAGCCCGCCAAATTCAGCCGTTGGTTTGAAAGGTGCGCATACAGAAAAGGCGCGGACTTGATTATCGCCACGTCCTCTTATTCTCAGTATCGCCAAACACTGTCACCAAAAGAACGGAAGAAAAATAACCACTCCACGCCGAATCATATATGAATTGCAGGGCGGAGTGGTTCCGTCCAAGTCCATATACGAAAAACAGCAAAAGGGGCATCCTTCACTTATGTTCCTTGGTGTATTCTTAAATTTGGCGATTTTAGAATAAAGAACTACAGCTCAAATGCCTTTCTGCAAGCTCCGGATTTCTCCCCGAAGCCGTTGGCAAATATACTGATTTTTTCGTGAAGTTGCCCCATGAATGGATGATTATTTTCTTCATATATAAGGATTTTGCGGTTTTTCAGGCGTTGTTTATTATGTTTTTGTCGTGATTTTGGCCATGGCTGTTTGGTGCATGGCGGCCTTAAAATCACGGGCAGCGTAACTTCTTGATTATCAAGCACTATTTTAGTGAATGATAAAAGGCCGTCAATCGCCTTGCAAAAGGCCGTTAATTAGGACGCAAAACACGGCAAACGGGAGCGCAAAAGACGGTGTTTTGTTTTATAAGGAGTTAAAGGAGTCTTATTCAGGAGTTAAAGGAGTTAAAGAAGTTAACGCTCGCTGCGCTCGCTAAGGAGTTAAAGACAAATGCTTTGCACGATGTTTTTCCAATCGGAAAGCAAACAACATAGGTAATGTCTTTAACTCCTTAGCGAGCGCAGCGAGCGTTAACTTCTCTAACTTCTTTAACTTCTTGAAAAGAACTTTACTTTTTGTGATTCACCGTGTAGACCACTTTGCCGTCCTTATCGATGAGGTGCAGGTCAAGTTCCTGCTTGTCGGCGCATACCAGCGAGAAGCCGCTCACGCCCGAGCAGAACTGCGTGCCGTCGATGGGTGTCACCTTTTCGCGCTGGTGTTCACCACGTAGTCTATAGTGCAGCCCGGCTTGCGTATGTGTTGGAAGTTGTGTATGTGGCCGCATACGTACATGGCTACGTTCTTGTGCTTCAGCAGTACGGCGTTGAGCGTCTTCTGCATGTCGGTGCGCTCCTTCTCGCTCTTGGTCGATTGTGCGTAAATAGGGTGGTGGCCTATCACTATCACCCAGTCTTCCTTGGCGTCTGTCAGCGTCTGGTCAACCCATGCAAGCTGCTTCTGTATGTCCTGCTTGCAGGCGTCGGGATATTTTTCGGTGTCCTTGCGGTACTTGTCTATCATTGGTGTGGTGTCTACGAATACAAGGCGCACGGTCACGCCGTCGTCTTCCAGCACTTTCGTGTAATACTTGGCGGGCATTTCCCAGCGGCGGCTCACCTTGGCGTAGTCGACGACGGCCTGCGTGTTTCCGCGGTACTCGTGGTTGCCGCAGATGGGATACCACGCGAGCATAAGCTCGGGGTGCGAGTAGATAAGCTCGTAGTTGGTCATCCAGAGGGGGTCTTGCGTGCTCGTGACGCCCTCGAAGTGGTGTATGTCGCCTGCCGCCGCCACGCACTCTATGCCTACGGTCTCGGCCATGCGGCCCATCAGTTCGGCTATGGGTTTCTGGTCATAGTAGCCGTTGCGGCCGAGGTCGTTGGCCACGTAGAAGTTGACTGACTTTTCAAGTTTGGCCCACTCGGCGGGCGTCTGGCCGAAGGCCGTTGCGAAGACGGCGGCCAGGAGGATGATAATGGATGATATTCGTTTCATTTTATTGATAATTTAATACCCACCCCCGCCCTCCCCAAGGGAGGGAGTTTGGTATGCTTTTGCTGTTGGATAATGTTTTTATTTAATGGGTACTGCCATTCAAGCTCCCTCCCTTGGGGAGGGTTGGGGTGGGTGTTAGGGTTGGTTGTTAGGATATTAGTTTGTCAATTTCCTTAGAAGTTCACCTTGAATCCGGCGTTGAGTTTCACTCCGTAATACTCCACCTGCATTGTCCTGTCCTTCTCGCCTTGGTAGTAGCGCAGCGGCTGGTTGAGCAGGTTGTTGGCCTGAGCGTACACGGTGAACTTAACGTTCTTGCCCCATGTGTAGCTGGCGTTGAGGTCCATGTAGTGCGTTGCGTCATAGTAGCGGCGCAGCGGAGCGTCTTCTATGTACTCCTCGTCGTCTTGGAAGGCTGACGTGTAGTTGTAAGACAGGCGCACGTTCAGTCCCCATTTGTCGAAGTAAAGCGACGCGTTGGCCATGTGCTCGGGCGAGCCGGGCAGGTTCTGCTCGTCCTTGTCGCCGAAGGCAGACTTCACGATGTTGCTGTGGGTGTAAGTGTAGTTGCCGTAGAAGCCCAGGCAACGCAGTGCCGGAGAGATGAAGCCGAAGTCGCGCTGGAAGCCGATTTCAACTCCGAGCAGGTCGGCGTCGAAGGCGTTGAGCGGCTGGCTCACCTCTGCCTCGGCGTAGTTGCCGTAAGCCATGTCGCGCTTCAGGTTGACAGAATAGTCCTTGACGCGCTTGTAGAACACTGCCGCCGATACGAGACCGACGCTCTTGAAGTAGTATTCGCCCGACAGGTCGAAGTTGTGCGAGGTGATGGGCTTCAGGTCGGGGTTGCCCAGTGTGATTTCAACGGGCGACTCCTCGGTATTGTAAGATGCGTTGGCCACGAGGTGAGAGTATTTCGGACGGGCCAGCGTCTTGGTGTAAGATGCGCGCACCTTGAGGTCGTCGGTAGCGTCCCACTTGACGAGGAAGCTGGGCAGCCAGCTTACGTAGTCGTTCTTGAACTTGCCCGTGGGGTCGAGGGTTTCGTCTCCGTTCTCGTCGATATTCCAGTTGAAGCCGCTCGTTTCGAGGTTGGTGTACTCCATGCGGAGGCCTGCCATGACGGTGAACTTGCGTCCGAGCTTCTGCGTGAAGCGCAGGTAGGCGGCGGTAACCTCCTCTGTTGCGTCATAGTCGCCTGCCGATTCCTCGAGCACCTGCTCGCCTCCGAGCAGCGCCCAGTCCTTGGCGTTGAACTGCTCGAGGTAGTCCTTGCTTACGAAGTCCATGGCCTTATACTGCGAGCCGGGCATGAAGCCGTCGCGTATCTGCGATGTGTAATAGTTGGTGTAGTCGGTTCCGTAGATGCTTTCGTAGCCGTCCTTGTAGTCGTAACACAGCACTTCCTTGGTCTTGTGCTTGTTGGTGTACTTGGCGCCGAACTTCAGCGAGTTGCCGAACAGGCCGCTTGCGAGGGGCAGCTCGAAGTCAACCTTGGCCTTCCACTCGTTCTCGCGTATCCATTCGTTGGCGTTCGTGAATTCGTCCACTTCCCAGTCGCCGTTGTGAACAGAGATGGGCGTTATGGCGTAGGGCTGGCGTCCGCCCTCGTCCTCCATGTCGATGGTTATGTCTTTCTGCTCGAGGCTGAAGTAACGCTCGTCCGGGCGGTCTTCGCTTGCGCGTGAGTAAGAGGCCATCCAGTCCATCTGCAGGCGGTCCCACAGCAAGTGGTCGCCGCCGAGGGTGAAGTCCATTGTCTGCTGGAGTTCGAGGCGTGCGCCGCGGTTGTCTTTCGAGCCGGCCTTTGTCTCTATTTTGCTCTTCATCTCGCCTGCGCCGTCAGCCAAGTCCTGATACTGTACGCGGTAGCGGTTCTCCCAGTCGTTGCGGCGGTTGTAGATGCCGTTGAAGTAGATTTTATGGTTCGGGCTGAAGTCGTAGTCCATAGAGAGCGAGTAGCTTTGGCGCTCGCGCGTCACGTAATATTGGCGCACTTCTGCGTCGGTGAGCACTACGTTGCCGTCGTCGTCGAGGTCGTACTCGAACTCGGTGTTGTCCGAACCGGCGGGCGAGTTCTGGTAAGATATGGCGGCCATGATGCCGAACTTGTCGTTGAAGAAGCGGTCGCCCCACGTCGCGCCGAGGTTGAGCTGGAGTTTGTCGCTAATCCAGTTGTAGCCCGTTCCTGCCGTTACGTTGAACACGCGGCGGTAAGGCGTGTTCTTGGTTACGAGGTTTATGGCACCTCCGATGGCGTCGCCGTCCATGTCGGCGGTCACGACCTTGTTAACCTCGATGGTCTGTATCATGTCGGCCGGTATGAGGTCGAGCTGCACGTTGCGCGCGTCGCCTTCGGCGGAGGGCAGGCGGTTGCCGTTGATTGACACGCTGGTGAGGTCGGGCGACGTGCCGCGCACCTGTCCGAAGCGGGCCTCGCCCTGGTCGTACTGCACGTTGATGCCGTTGATGCGCTTCAAGGCGTCGCCTATGTTGGAGTCGGGGAACTTGCCAACCTGGTCTGCCGACACCACGTTGGTCAGGTTGAAGCTGTTTTTCTGCTGGTTGATGGCGCGGCTCTGTCCGTGGAACGCGCCTTTCACCTCTACGCCCTGAAGCTCCACGCCGTCAGAGAGCACGAAGTCGTGCACGGCGGTCTTGTCGGGCGCGACGGTCAGTTTCATCGTCTTAGGCTCATATCCTACATAGCTTACCTTGATAATGTAAGTGCCGGGTTTAAGGTTTGCGAGCGCGTAATAGCCGTTGACATCGCTCACAACGCCCGTGTGCAGGTTCTCAATCATTACCGTTGCTCCGGGCAGCACTTGGTTCTGCGTGTCGACGACGCGTCCGCGAATCACGCCGAGTGCGGCCTCATTTGAATCGGTGACGGCGAATGTCATTGTAGAGAACATTGCCGCCAGACAAAAAAGCGATAACTTTCTGTAATTCTTTTTCATAAAAATTCTTGAATGATTTGACGGGTGCAAAGTTCCGACTTTTGTGTTACAAGGATGTTGCAAGGATTTTTTTATTTTCTAAACAAATAATTACAAACACGTTACATGCGGCCGTCCTCCCCTGCGTTTAACGGCGTTGTGACGGGGTCTTACGGCCTCGCTGTAAGTCGTTGGCTGTCAATGGGTTTGCAAAAGGCGGCAAACGGCGTTGCAAAAGGTGGCCTTTCGCACGCCGAAAGGCCACCTTTTGGAAGCTAAAACACGGTCTTTGACAAAGCAGGCAACGTACATGCGGTGAAAATAAAAGTCCGTTTCACTCCCTTTTATTTTGCATTCCGCCCGGTTTGCATTATCTTTGCATAAATCAAACAGTTCGCAGCTCGCCTCTGCCGGTGTCGATTCGGCTGGAGGACGGCCTAGCGTCTGAAAAACGGAACATACTTATGCAGGCTATGATATTGGCGGCTGGAATGGGCCGCAGGCTGGGAAGCTATACGCACGACAACACAAAGTGCATGGTGAAAGTCAACGGGGTGAGGCTCATCGACCGTATGCTCTCGCAGCTGTCGGGGCTGGGGCTTAGCCGTGTGATTGTGGTTGCGGGTTATAAAGGCGAGGCGCTAAAGGAACATATACGCTCATCGTACGCCGGAACGGTGCCTATTGAATATGTTGACAACCCGGTATATGACCGTACCAACAATATATATTCCCTGTGGCTGGCCAAGGATAAGCTGTGCGAGGACGACACGCTGCTCATCGAGTCAGACTTGATATTCTCTGACCGGATGCTGCGTATGGCCGTCGAAGACAGCCATCCCAACCTTGCCTTGGTGGCTAAATACGAGTCGTGGATGGACGGCACGATGGTAAGAATCGACGATGAGCGTAACATCGTGAACTTCGTGCCCAAGAAAGCGTTCCGCTTCGAGGACGCAGAGCGTTACTACAAGACTGTCAACATATATAAGTTCAGCCGCTCGTTCTCGGCTAACAAGTACGTGCCTTTCCTTGACGCTTACTGTAAGGCGCTGGGCAACAACGAGTATTACGAGCAGGTGTTGCGCGTCATAACGCTGCTTGACAACAGCGACTTGAAGGCTTTGCCCGTGGGAAAGGAGAAATGGTATGAGATAGACGACGTGCAAGACCTTGACATCGCGGAGACGATTTTCGCCGAGGACGAGGAGATGCTGCGACGCTACAACTACCGTTACGGAGGCCATTGGCGTTTCCCTAAGATGACGGACTTCTGTTATCTGGTCAATCCTTATTTCCCTACCGGGCAGATGAAGGCCGAGATGAAAGCCAATTTCGACACTCTGCTCACCGAATATCCTTCCGGAATGTATGTCAACTCGCTGCTGGCGGGAAAGTGCTTCGGCGTCGACGGGCGCCACATAGTCGCAGGCAACGGTGCCGCCGAGCTGATAAAGAGCCTAATGGAGCACGCCGACGGCAAGACGGGCGTGGTATTCCCCACGTTCGAGGAATATCCCAACCGCCTCGACAGGGCTTCAATCGTGGCTTTCACTCCGCGCGGGGCCGACCTTAATTATACGCTTTCCGACCTGACAGGATTCTTTGACGGCAAGGGCATACGCCGCCTGCTGCTCATCAATCCGGACAATCCCTCGGGCAACTTTATTCCTATTGATGACGTGCTGAGCCTATGTCGGTGGTGCGCCGGGCGTGGTGTCACGCTCGTGGTAGACGAGTCTTTCGTCGATTTCAGCGACGGTTTCGAGCATAATACGCTGCTTTCAGACAGTACGCTGGAGGCTAACCCCAACCTCGTAGTGGTGAAAAGCATATCCAAGTCGTACGGTGTGCCCGGGTTGAGGCTCGGCGTGCTGGCATCGGCCGACGAGGCTTTGATAGCCCGTATAAAGAAAGATGTTAGCATTTGGAACATCAACTCGTTCGCCGAGTTTTACATGCAGATATATAACAAGTATCAGGCAGCTTACAAGGAAGCCTGCCGAAAGTTCACCGTAGAGCGTTCGCGCTTCTTCGGGCGGTTGCAGGAGGTGGACTGGCTCAGGGTCATTCCGTCGCAGGCCAATTTCTTCTGCTGCGAGATAAAGGGCAAGTACACATCCCACGAGCTGTCGAAAGTGCTGCTCTCACGGTTCAACATAATGATAAAGGATTGCGGCACGAAGACCGGTCTGCACGGGCGCGACTTCATACGGGTGTCAGTGCGCGACACTGCGGACAACGACCGGTTGGTCGACGCGCTGCTGTCGCTATGACGGCTTGCGCCATTTAACATTATAATATATGAAGATTTGCGTTTGCGGAGGAGGCAATCTGGGACACGTGGTGGCCGGGTTTATAGCCTCTCACGGTGTCGACGAGGTGAGCATCCTTACCCGCAGGCCGGGGCTTTGGTCGTCGGTCATAACGGTGGATACGCCCGACGGCGGCCAGTTGTACGGCCGTCCAGTGTGTGTGTCGTCGTCGGCAGCCGACGCAGTGGCCGGCTGCGATGCAGTCATACTTTGCCTTCCGGGATGGTCTATCGCCTCCACTTTAGACGAAATACGCCCCTGCCTGTCGTCAGTTACGGCCGTGGGCAGCGTCGTGGCGAGCACCGGCTTTTACTTCGAGGCCCGTCGGCGGCTGCCCGTCGGCACGCCGCTGTTCGCTTTTCAGCGAGTGCCTTTCATTGCGCGTACCACCGACTACGGCCGTCGTGCGTCGCTGCTCGGCTACAAGAAGGAGCTGTGCATGGGCGTGGAAAACATCAAGGAAGCGGAGGCTTTCAGGAAAAATATCGGGCGGATGCTGGCCACCCCCGTGAGGTTGGCCGGTAATATGTATGAGGTGAGCATTTCCAACAGCAACCCGCTGCTGCATCCCGCGCGCCTGTACAGCCTGTGGAGCGGTTGGCGCGAAGGCGTTGTTTATGATCGCGTGCCGATGTTTTACGAAGAATGGGACGAGGCTGCGGCCAGTCTTTACATAGGTATGGATGCCGAGTTGCACGCCCTTCTCGGCGTGCTTCCGGTTTCGCCGGACTGCATACCCACCGTGCTTGACTATTACGAGAGTGCCGATGCCGCCTCGCTTGCCGCCAAGTTGCGCTCGATTGCGGCGTTCAAGGGTATACCGTCGCCCATGGTCAAGGTAGGCGGAGGCTATGTGCCCGATTTCAAGAGCCGCTATTTTACAGAGGATTTCCCCTACGGGCTGGCCGTAATCCGCCGTCTGATGAAGGAGCACGGGGTGCGCTCGCCGCTTATTGACAAAGTGTATGAGTGGGGCGCCGGGTATGTTTAGCCCGGCAAGCTGCGCCGTAATCATTCAAGCCAGTATGCCTCGAAGCTGTGGGTTACGCGTTGTTCTACGGGCGGCAGGGTCATGTAGTCGCCGTAAGTGCGCCTTAGGTAGTCTTCGTATCCTATCATCGTCTTATACATTTTCCCTTCGAACATGATGTCTACGCTGTCCTCTATGTCCTTTGCCGGCATACAGCTTTTCACCGACGGGCCGGCCTCGGTCACGTTGGCCACTGTCGATGTGGGTTCGCGGCGTATCAGCATACGGCGCAGCAGCCGCTCGATCATGCCCGCCGATACGGGCAGCAGCTTGTAGCACCAGAAGGCTACGGGCGACTTCAGATAGTTATGCTTTGATATTTTGCACCTTCTTATCTTGTACAGCAGGCGTTTGCGCTTGAAAAGGCGGCGGCGTGCGGCTGCATCGTCGGTCACGTAATCTACGGGGAACACGTCAACGTAAATGCCTATGCGGTAACCCTCGGCCTCGGTCTCGGTGAGCAGCGTGCGCGTGTCAACTACTTTTGCGAATGTGTAATAGTAGTGTTTCTCCTTCGCCGGGTCGAGCACGCGGCAGTGGCCCGACGGGCTTTCGTATTCCCTTAGGAAGCGTTCGTAATCCTCGCGCGGCATATATATGTCCAGATCATCGTCCCATGGAATGTATCCTTTGTGGCGCACGGCACCTATGAGCGTACCGCACGACAGGAAGTATCTAATGCCGTTAGCCGTGCAGAAGGCGTGGATGTCGTCAAGAATGTCCAACTGCACGCCGCGCAGTTCTTGTATGTCGGTTATTTTTCTCATATCGTAGAATGTCAGTGCGCCGTCTATCGCATGGCCGTTTTTACGGTGCGCACCGCCCTGCAAAGGTAGCAATAATTATATGAAAAAAAGTGCCTGACGCGGTTTTAAAGTATTATTAAGCCATAAAGTGCCTGCGCCTGCATCCGACGCTGCCGCCAGCGGTTTTATGAAAGGCCGTCAATGGCGGTGCGAAAGGCCGTCTTTCGGCTTATGAAAGGTGGCCTTTTGCAACGTAAAAGGCCATGTTTTGCAAGCGTGTGGGTAACATGTTGATATTCAGTGTGTTGTAAAGCTGGCTCTCGCAGGGCTTAAAATAAAAGTCGGTTTCACACTCTTTTATTTTGCGTTTCAATTAACTTGAGCTATCTTTGTCAGGCGAATGGATAATCTGAAAGAAAAAACAGCGAAGGGATTGTTGTGGGGGTTGATGAACAACGGGTCGACCCAGTTGCTCAATCTCGTGTTCGGCATAGTCCTCGGACGCCTGCTCACGCCTACCGATTACGGCATGGTAGGCGTGCTGTCGATATTCACCGCCATTGCCGGCAACCTGCAGAGCAGCGGCTTTACGCAGGCGCTCACCAACATGAAAGCGCCCTCGTCGCGCGACTACAACGCCGTGTTCTGGTTTAACATTACAGTCAGCATTTCCATTTATGCCGTCCTTTTCCTTTGCGCGCCGCTCATTGCGAGGTTCTTCAGGCAGCCCGAGCTTGTAGGAGTGTCAAGGTTCGTGTTCCTAGGTTTTGTCATCTCGTCGTTCGGCATAGCCCACGGCGCGTATATGTTCAAGAACCTTATGGTGAAGGAAGGCGCCGTTACAGGCTTTGCCGCGTTGCTTGTCTCGGGCACGGTGGGTGTCACGCTGGCTCTCGGCGGCATGGGGTATTGGAGCCTTGCGTGGCAGCAGATAGCCTATATCACCGTAGTCAACATAGGCCGTTACGTTTACACGCCGTGGCGTCCGTCGTTCAAGATTGACATGAGCCCGATAAAGCGGATGTTCGGTTTCAGCGTAAAGATACTTTTCACGATGATACTCAACACGCTCAGCGGCAATTTGCTCGTGTTCATATTCGGCCGTATGCTGCCTATGAAGACTGTAGGCAACTTCTCGCAGGCCAATAAGTGGAACACGATGGCTTACTCGTTCCTAACCGGCACGGTGGCTCAAGTGGCCCAGCCCGTAATGGCCCGTATCGAGGGTGACGACGAGCGGGAAGGCAGGGTGTTCCGCAAGATGATGCGTTTCACGGCCATGCTGTCGTTTCCGGCAATGTTCTGCCTCGCTCTCGTGGCTGAAGAGTTCATCCTTGTAACGATTCACGAGCAGTGGCTCGACAGCGTGCCGCTACTCAGGCTGTTGTGTGTCGGCGGTGCGTTTATGCCGTTTTACACCCTGTATCAGAACCTAGCGATAAGCCGTGGGCGCAGTGACATCTACCTGTGGTGCAATATTGCGCAAGTATTGGTCCAGCTTGCTGTCGTTATTGTGTTCGCGCGCCAAGGCGTTACGGCCACGGTTGCCGCATATACGGTGTCAAACATCCTGTTTTTATGCGTGTGGCAGTATTTTATCCACCGCCTTACCGGCATACGGGCGGCCGCCGTAGCGCGTGATATATGCCCGTTCATGCTGGCCGCCGCGGCCGTGGTTTGTTGCGCATGGCCGCTGTCGTTGGCCGTTGTTGGAGCTTTGCCGTTGCTTGTTTGCCGTGTTATTGTGGTAGCGGTGCTTTATTCTGTAGTGATGAAACTTGCCCGGGTGCATATCTTTGACGAGTGTCTTGACTATGTCCTGAATAAGTTTCACGGAGTCAAAGCCCGCTGCGGCCGCCGTCACCGTTGATATTTTCATTCCTTGCAGGCCGTTTTCCCGTCCTTGCCGCGCAGCACTTGGTAGCGCAGCTGGCGCTTTGTCTTGTAGTCGTATTTGAACAGGTGCTTGCGCACTTTCACCCAGTTGAACCGCCATACGAACCTTATCCACTTGGCTAAGGGCAGTCTTTTGGCCTTGTAAAGGTCGTCGTCGAGATATACATAGTAAAGGTCTGCCAAAGTGTCGAACGCCGAGAAGTCGCGCGGCCCGGCCTTGTAGAGCCACTCCTCGGCTATGAAGCGGTCGGTGGCTATGCGCTTTTCGGGGAACGGCGGCAGGCGGCGCACGTAGTCGGAGCGCGCCCACCAGAAGTTGCCTGCGTACAGGTAATATGGCTTGGGGTAGGGCGGAAGTCGGTAGCAGCCGTACGTGTCGTAGCCGCTTTGCAGCGTGTTGACGGCCACGCGCCATTCAGTGAACAGGAAATACTCCATCATCCGCCGCCACGCGTCGACGTTGCGGCGCAGCCGCCGGAAGTTCCTGTCTGACAGGTCGCCGCCGTAGTACGACACGCCTTTCGTGTGGAAATAGTAAAACAGGCATTCTTCCTCCCGGCTCTTGGCCTGCATGAACTCGAGCGCGGGGTATTCGAAACATTCTGGGTCGGTCTCCACTGCTATCAGTTCGGTCTTGTCGCAGCCTATCATACGGCGCAGCTCGTCGGCCTCGGCGCGGTCTTTCACTATGCAGCTTACGTATAACCGCCACGTTACTTCGTACAGTCCGCTGCGCTTCAGGCTGCCTATTTGGTCGGCCACAAGCTCCCGCCAGCCTTTGTCGCAGAACACATGGTAGACGCCGTAGACGGGTTTCATCGTCACGGGGGCGTGCTCCCACTCGGTCAGGTCATACCGCTGAACGGCTCGGAATATCGTGTTGTAGGCCGTGCTTGCGGCCTTTGTCATGATGTTTGGCATTATTTTTAATATGAATATAAGGCTTCATACGCTTCCTGCATCCTTCTTACGCCGAAATTCTCACGGGCGAACGCCGCAGCCCGGCGGCTCAACCGGCTGTCCGGCTGGCGCTTGCCGAGGCCGCGAAGTATTGTTATGTACTGGCCGATGTCGTTGTTTCTCACGGCAAGGGGCCAGTCGGAGGGCAGCGTCTCGCACAGTCCGGGGCACAGGTTGGCTATCACGGGCAGTCCGGCGAGGCTTGCCTCGACCGACATCAGGCCGAGACCCTCGAACTCTGACGGCATCAGCATGTAGTCGAACGAAGCCAGATAGGCGGCCAGCCCGTGCACGGGGGCTTTCAATGTTACATTTTCCTGCCTCCCTATTTCACGCTCCACGAGTGGCCTAAGGCCGCCGTCGCCGATTACGTGGAAATGCAGCCGCCGGTCGGCCTGCGCCTTTTTTATTATTTCTATCAGTGTGGTTACGCCCTTCTGCGGCTCCAGCCGCCCGGCGAACAGTATGTTTATCAGTTTCGGGTCAAGTCCCTCGTAGGGCCGTTGCGGCGTTTCCTCCACGCCGTTGTATATCATCGGGGCGCGTTGGCCGTACTCCTTTTCATAGCTGTCGCGCACCGATGCCGATATGGCCACGTTGGCGTTGAGGCCGATAAAGAGGCGTTCCACCCGCCGACCGGTCTTTTTCAGCCCTGTCCACAGCCGTGTGTTGTGTATCGTGCGTATTACCTTGCAGCGGCGCTTCAGGCCGGGAAACAGCTTGAAAAACCACCACACGGCCAAGTCGGGCATCTCTGTGTGGCAGTGGATGACGGCCGGGCGCAGCCTGAGGAACAGCGGAAGGAACCACAGCGGGAACACCATGGCGGCCAGACGCTCGAAAACGTAATGGAAACGCACGTTGGGCACGTTGGCGCGGTGGTAGTGTATGCCGGCCGACTCAAGCTCGGCTATGAACACCTTGGTGAACTCCGAGCGGGCGCGCACCAGCTCGACTATGTGGTATTCGAAGTCCGGCGACGGCGATTTGGCTATGCTTACCGCCACGCGCTCGGCCCCGCCAACGTCGAAGTGGGTTATTATGTGGAATATCTTTTTCATATATTGTGCAATGCAAAGATACGCATTATTTTGCGAAAGGCCATCTTTTACCTTGTGAAAGACGGCAAATCAGCGTGCAAAAGGCCACCTTTTGTAAGCTAAAAGGCGGCCTTTTGCAACGGTGTATGTAATATATTGGAAATCAATGTGTTACGGAAGCATTGACGACACGTAAGCCTTCCTTACGGCGAGATAGGCCGCCTCGGCCACTTTATACGGGCATTTGCCGCGGAACATGGCGGCCAGCAGGCGGAATACCGCACCCCGCGGCTTGTAGCCCAGCAGCCTGTCAAGCTCGCCGAAGCCGCAGCCTAGGCGGCGCATGGTGCGCAGCGTGTCGGTCATTCCTATTTGCAGGGATGTCAGGTAGCGCCCGCCGGGGTCGTTGGCGGTGAAGAAGTCGAGCACCACCCGGCTCGACCGCAGGTACGACCTGACGTGCTTTGCCGACGTGGTGTTGGTGTACGACGCGGCGTTCTCGTCGCTGTAGCAGTACACGGAATCGTCGATGAACGAGCGGCGGGCGTAGAACATGACGCGCGCCATTACTGAAAAGTCTTCTGAAAAGTCGATGCCCGGCACCAGCCTGATGCCGTTATCCGTGAACAGCCGCCGCCTGTAGAGGCGCGCCCACATGTCGTGGGCCACAACGTTCTGGCACAGCAGCATCGACAGATAGCGCCGCCTGTCGCGCTCGTGGCACGGAGGCGTTACGGTAGAGACGCCATCGCGCGTCACCCTCTGCCATCCGCCGTCTACCACGTCGGCACCGCTGCGCTCCATTTCGGCCGCCAGCAGCTCTATTGCGCGCGGCGGCATGTAGTCGTCGCTGTCGACGAACGTAAGGCAGTCGCCCGTACATTCGTCAAGAAGCCGTTGCCTTACGTAGCCTATGCCGCGGTTTGTGTCGTTGCGCAGGATGCGCGTCTGCGCCGCGCGCCGCGGCCACCGCTCCATGACCGAGCGCAATACGCCTATTGAACTGTCGGGCGTGCAGTCGTCGACGAACACGTACTCCAAGTCGTCATACGTCTGGCCGAACAGCGACTCGGCGCAACGCCCGATGTATTTCTCCACCCCGTAGACGGGTACGAGCACTGATATTTTCATAAAAGATAACCTATGAACAGCGTAAGGTTATACCCCAAGAGCCATGCCGTAAGCACGGTGAGCAGTCCGCGCAGCCATGTGGCGAGGCGGTTGTTCTCGAACGCCTTGACGAGGAAGCCCATCGCGATGGGCATTACGAACAGCCAGTGGGCGCCCATGATGTACACTTCGTTTATTCCGAAGCCCAAGCCGAAGTGCAGTATGAGGTCGAAGGCGAAGCCGCCGAGCGCCATCCACAGGAAGCGCGACCGCCGTCCGTACCATATTCCGGCGGCGAACAGCAGCACCAGCAACCCTTCCACCACGTAGTTTGCCGCCCAGCGGTATCTTACAAGCACGGGGCGGCCACGCAGGGTGTCGCCCAGCAGGTAGTCTGGGTGCAGCTGTATCGACTCGCCGAACAGGTTTTCAACGGCCGAAGCCATGCGCGGCGTGCTGATGTCGGTCCATCTTGAGAATTCGCCTTTGCCTATAGGCTTGCCCGTATGGCGGTTCCACGGCTGCTTATGGTCACGCACGTACTTGGCGTGTATGCGCCCCTTGATGTACCGGTCGAAAGCCTTTTGTATCTCGACGCTGTCTTTCAGCGACGTAGTGTCCTTGAAAGCCTTGAACAGGCGTTGGCGCAGCTGGTCGCTTTTCATCGTGCGCAGCTCGTGGCGGGCTTTCTCCTTAGGCAGCACGAATGTGCGGTATTCCCACCGCGCGAAGCTCCATATCAGCGCCGCGGGCAGCAGCACGGCGAACAGGAAGTATTTAGGGCGGAAGAATTTCCTGCCGTTGGTGAACAGCGAATATATGTAAGTTTTAACTCCGTTGCTGAGAGTGATGCCCGCGGTGGCGAAAAACAGTATGACGGTCTGCCATATCTTAAACTGCGTGCCGGCCTGCATCTTCAGTCCCGAGACGTAAATGGTGAATACAAGCAGGAACATGGAGACGCCGAAATGGTCGGGCACGACGGCCGACACCATGACGTAGGCCATCGAGAAGGTCATCGTAGAGAGCAAGGCCGAGTCGAAAGGGCGCAGCCGTATGATGTCCCTGAATATGCGGAACATGAAGATGAACGTGTAAAAGGAGCACAGCAGCAGCGGCACGGCCACTATGAACTGCACTAGGTTGAGGCCGGTCAGGTTGATGAGCCAGCCGTTCAACACGGACATCGGCCATACCATGAAGGCCAGCAAGGGGTGGCGGTATACGTTGTACGAGGTGTCCCAGTGGGTCACGGCCGAGTAGGTGATGGGGTCGAAGCCCGACACCGCGAAGTTCTTGATGAACAAGCTCCAATGGTTTAGCCATGAGTGGGCGAACAGGTCGTAATAACGGGCGGTAAGCAATACGTGCAGACACACGAGCATTACCAGCGTAAAGGCCGCCGCAAGCCATTCTTCACGCCTGACCTTGAACATTCTTAACAGTTTCTTCATAGTTTTTTATTCTTTTTACTTCCCATATTTATTTGAACGGTTTATAGTAAGCCTCGTCGGCGAAGTCGAGCAGTTCGAAGTCGCCCCGGCTGTCGCCGTAGGCCGTCAGCCAGTATTGCGTGCGCTCGGGGTAGAGCTGCAGCAGGCGTTTCACTTTCTCGCCGCCATAGCAGTTCTTGGTGGCGAAGCGGCCGGTGAGCCTGCCTTCGCTCACGCCGATCATCGTTCCAACCACGTAGATGCCGCCCATCCCGGCGAAGAAAGGCTCCACCCAGTTGTTTACGCTTGCGCTTATGATTACCGCCTTGCCGCCTTCGGCCAGCACTTCGCGCAGCTTTTGCATGCCTTTGGGGCGCAAGAGGCCGGCTTTTTCTTTTGCGAAGCGTGCGCAGAGGGCGTTGAAACCTTCCTCAGTCATGCCCTTGAAGCAGTGGGAGAACACGCGCTGCTTGGCTTTCCAGTTAGGGTAAAGCCCCGCTTTCATAAGCACCAGCAATGGCGAGTAGCGCAGAAAGCACAGCAGGAAAGCCTTCAGCCCCTTTGCGAACAGGATGAATTCCAAGAGCGTGTCGCGGCGCGTCAGCGTGCCGTCGAAGTCGAACGCATAAATCTTTCCCAGCGAATATTTGCTTATGTCGATGTCGGTCATTGTATAATAATATTTCATTCAGCACCCACCCCGGCCCTCCCTAAGGGAGGAAGTTTGATATTTTTTTTTGCTATATAAGCATGATTGGAAGCAATGAGTAATTAGACTCCCTCCCTTAGGGAGGGCCGGGGTGGGTTGTTCACTATTCACTTAACATATATCATCACCGCAAACGTGAGTGCCCAGGCCGCAACGACGAGCTGGGTGAACCTGTCGCGGAGCATCATCTTGGTGGGGTCGCCACTCTTTTCGTCGACAACGGTGAGCTGCATGTACCTCAGCAGGCCGAGCAGCACGAACACCGAAGTGAGGTAAAGCAGGTTGGAGCCGAAGCGGTCGGCCACCTCCGGCGACACCGTGTACATGATGTAACATACCAAAGTGACGGTGGCCGTCATGGTGATGGCTTGGTTGATGAAGGTCAGGTTGTAACGTATCGTGTTCTTGCGGGGCGGCTCTCCGGTGGCGTTCATGCGCAAAACGTCGTCCCTGCGTTTGGCCAGCGACAGGAAAAGCGTGAGCAGGAATGTCATGAGCACCAGCCACTTGCTCAGCACGATGCCGGTGGCGAAGCCTCCCGCGAGCGTCCTCAGCACGAAGCCGAAGGCTACGATGCATACGTCGATGATGGCGTATTGTTTCAGTTTTACGCAGTAACAGATGTTCATTATGTAGTAAAACAGCAGTACGCAGCCCACTTTCAGCGCGTGGCTTTTGTCGCCAAGCAGGACTACGACGGCCGCCGCAAGCGCAAGCATCAGTGCCATTAAGCCCCACGCCGCGCTTACAGGCAACGCCCCGGAGGCCAGCGGCCGGCGGCATTTTACGGGGTGGCGGCGGTCGGCCTCGATGTCGTTTATGTCGTTTAAGCAGTACACTGACGATGATGTGAAGCTGAACGCGAGGAACGCCAGCACCGAAGCGAGTATGTCGCCGGGGTTGAGCAGGCTGCCGCCGAAGAACATCGGCATCAGCACGAACACGTTTTTAATCCACTGCTGCGGACGGATAAGTCGTATGATGTTGTTCATATTCCAATAAATTTATAAGCGGAAACCCGCTACGTGGCCAACCAATAACCGCCATTCAGCCACCTGACACCCACCCCAGCCCTCCCGAAGGGAGGGAGCTTGGAATGTTTTTGCGGGTCGGCCATGTATAGTTGTCGCCATGGTCGCGGCATAAGTTTTGCTTCAAAACATGCGCTTTGCTAACTGACTGAGTATCAGCTGCTTTCCAATATGCCACCTTTTAGCCTCCAAAAGGTGGCCTTTTACATTGCGATTGACGGCCTTTTGCAACGCCATTTGCCGTCTTTCACAACCCCGCACATCCTGCAATGCACATCAAGCTCCCTCCCTTCGGGAGGGCTGGGGTGGGTGTTAGGAGGGCTGGGGGTGGGTTTGTTGGTCTGTGTGGCTCTTTTTCAGCCCGTTATTTTCCCTAAAACCTTGTGCAGGATCCACGCCAACACTATCGACACGGCTATCATTACAAGAGCCGTGAGGCAGTAGCCTAGGTGGTAAGGCGTGATGTATTTCATGACGAACTGTATGTGTATGAGATACAGCTCGAGGCTTATCGTGCCCACGAAAGCCAGCGCGCGGCGCACACGCTGCGGCGTATGGCGTAACATTTGGACCAGCAGCACCACGGAGGAGAGCGTCAGGGGTATGTATACCATGCGCTCTAGGAACAGCGGAAAGCGGCCGCGCCACGACTGCTCGAACTCCACGCACATGGCAAGGCTCATCACGAAAGCCACGGCTATGAGCCATATTGACGCGCCTTCGAGCGTGCGCCGCTCCTTGACCCACGCCCCGAGGTTTACGCCGATGAGGAATATCGGGATGCGGCTGAAGAATATTTCGAGGTGGCCTACTGCTCCGTGCACCGGCGGATAGTACTGCACCATGACAGCCAACACCATTGCCACGACGGGCATCCAGCGGTAGGCGGGATGCTTCTGTATGAGAACCATGTAGGCGGGAGCCAGCGTATAGAGCATCATTATCGCCGGGATGAACCAAAACGTGAGGTCGTCGACGCGCCAGAAGCTCCAGCCTATGAGTATGTTGGCTACGAGGTTGGGCACGTCGGGGCTGTAACCGCCGCCCGGGGTGTTAAGGTAATTGGGAATGTAAAACAGGCAGGCGATGACCAGCCAAGCAGGATATACGCGCAGGTAGCGCCGTTTGAAGAAGTGCTTCAGCGACGGATTCTTAGTCCACGAGAACCAAAGCCCCACGCCGCTGAGCAGCAGGAAGATGTCCACTCCCACGTTGCCGCAGCGCACTAGGCCGTACATGGGGTTGCTTTTAGGCATCCATACGTGGAAGAACATGACGAACAGCATGGCCAGTCCCATCAGTTCGCCGCGGTAACGGCTTATGCCGGCAAGTTCGATAGGCTTTTTCATAATCGCAGTCGGGGTTTAGGGATGTAGCGGAACGCCAGCTTGAACAGCCACGCCAGCAGCAGGGAGGCAATGACGTAGACTATGAGTCCGGTGTAAACCTGCCCCCGGTAAGACATCTTTATTATTATCTCGCGCGTTATCGGGTGGACTACGAACAGCGCGGAGGATATTGCCCCGAACCACACCAGCGGCTTCAGCGCCTTTTCAGGGACAAGTCTTATCGTGGCCACGGCGCCCGTCACCACGAACAGCGGCACCCACAGCCACGACTGGAAGGCGTAGCTACCGGCGAATACGGCTACGGCCGACACCGCGGCCACCGCAAGGTAAGCCCTTGTCGACAGCTCCCTGCCATGGCGTGCGTAGAGCACTCCCGCGCCGAAGGGCAGCATCCCGCCTACGAAGTTGTAGCGTATGCGGTTGAGAGTTTCGCCCCCCGGGTCGCTCTCTGGCGTGAACATGGCCTGCGCCACCCAGCAAATGGCTATCAGAGCAAGTACGTTTGATGTTTTCTGCCGGTATATAAGCAGCCTGTAGACGATGTAAAGCTGCAGCATGAGGCCGAAGAACCAGTAAGGCCCGGGCTTGATAATATGGTCGGGGTCGGGCAGTATGTTGATATACATGAGCAGCTGCGCCGCTACACGCCCTGCCGTATAGCCGTGGTATCCGTGCGGATGCAGGTAGCTTACGACGGCGAACGCCACGTAGCCGAGAAACATCAGGCGCAGCAGTTTCATGTAATGGTAGGCCACGAAAGGCACCGCCCGCACCCTCTGCGGCGTGCTATGCTCGTACTTGCATACAAGGCCGAAGCCGCTGATGAACAGGAACACCGGCACGCCGTAATGCCCGAAGAACGACAGCAGGTGGATTAGCAGATTGTGGTCGAGCGCCGTCAACCTGTCCCACAGCATCTGCGGCTTGGCCGCCGTAAACGTATATTCGTTCTCCTTGACGGCGAAGCCGAGGAAGTGGCAGTAGTTATGAAGCATTATGCCGAGTATGGCGATGCCGCGGAGAGCCTTCGATTCGGCGAGGGTTAATAAGGAGTTGGTCATTGTTTCGTCGTTTAACACCTACCCCAACCCTCCCAAAGGGAGGGAGTTTGATGTGCGTTTGCAGGTGATTTTATCATTACTTTTATTATATTTTAAGGCGGTTTTTACGCCGCTTGCTTGCCTTTAGTCAATCCGTTGACAGTCAACCATTTACTCATTTGCCGCATTTTACCGTGCAAAACGCGGTCTTTTAGCCTCTGAAAGATGGTCTTTTGCAAGGCGGTTGACGGCCTTTTGCAAAACCGACGGTAAAGCCCGATGGGACAGATGAGCCTGATATGCCCAATACGCCACCACTAAAGGCATTTCAAACTCCCTCCCTTCGGGAGGGCTGGGGTGGGTGTCAGGTGTCTTTTGTACAGCTGTTTCACTCCAGTTTGTCATAATCCGTAGTGTTCTTGAGTATCCTCGGGCGCGCCTCGTTGTATCCGGGACTGAGCACGTTGAGGTCGTCGCGGTAGTGGGGCGAGCTTATTCCGGCGAGGTAAAGCAGCAGGTGGGGCAGCGCGTCGGTCATGTAGCGACGGTCGCGGGCCTTCCGTATGTCGGCGTATAACTGCGGATGGTTCACCATGTATTCATGGGAGCACCATATCCAGAACGGAATGTCGAACTCCTCGTGGGCAAGGCGGGCTGTGATTTCGGCCGAGTGCATACGCCCGTAGAAATGAACGCCATCGCCGTAACACTCCTCTCCGTGGTCGGGCACGTATAGAATGATGGCGTCGTCGTCCTCGAAGCGGCGTATTATCTGGTCTACAACCGAGTCGTTGTAAAGTATCGCGTTGTCGTAATCGGCCAATACGCGCAGTTCCTTCTGCTTGAGGTCGGGGCGCTCGTAGTCTTCCGGGTTGAAGTGTCGCCGCCCGCGGGGAAAGCGTGTGCGGTAATCCACGTGCTGCCCTTTCAGGTGGAATATGATAAGATTGTTCTCCTTATTCTCCTTTTCCAGCCTGTCGTATTCGCCCAGCAGGCTTTCGTCGAAGCGGTAGAGGCGGCTGTTGCGCGTGTCGAACATGGCCTTGCTCAACGTTGGGTTGTTGAGGAAGAAGCCCCCGCTGAAGTCGTAGACGGCTTCCTTGGCCTGCGGCAGGAACTGGTTTGTCATGAAAGTGACGTGGTAACCGGCCTTGCGGAACAGCTCGGGGAACAGCGGATAGTCGCACCACTCGCCCTTGTCGCCCACGGTGTAAAGCGAGAAAAGGTACTTGAAGACGAAGCTCGTGAGGTTCCACGGCGCCACGACATCGGTGAAAGGCACAAGCCTGCCCCTCTTTGCGCGCTCGTCCTGACGCGGCGTGGTAGGCTGTCCGTAGCCGTAGAGGCTTGCGTGATGGCGGTTGTAGCTCTCGCCTATGATGAGCACTATGTTCTTGCTGCGGTACGAGCAGCTGTCTACCACGGCCTTGTCGATGTTGTCAATGAGCTTGTCTACCTGTTTCGCCGTAAGCCCGTTGGCGTAAACGCTGAAAATGAGGCGGTAGACTGGGTGGAACATCACGGCGCAGTGTTTCTTGGTAAGCTCGTGCTCTACGTCGCCGATGTTGTCGTATGACATCAGGCGGACGAACGCCGCCTTGTTGCTCCAGCCCGCTACGGCGCAATAAATGAACACGGCTATCACGGCGAGGCCGAGCCAAGGCTTGGCCTTCGGCAGCCATGAAGTGAAGGTTGAAGATTGAAGATTGAAGAATCCAAGTGCTCTTTTGGTAATGGATTTCCCACTTTTCACTTTTCGCTTTTCACGGTTCCATAGCACAGTCCACGCGATATGCGCAAGCATTACGAGCAGGACGCGCCCCACGCGGCTGAACAGCACGTTGAACGACATGTATGATTCTACGAACTCGGCGGCCTCGTCGCTGTTGGTTTCGCCCACGAGCAGCAGCATGGTGGGCGTTATCGTGGTGTCGAACTTGACGAAGCAATACACGTCGATAAATGCCACAAGGTAAGCCACGGCGTACATGGCGCGCTTCAGCCACAGGCCAGCCTTGCGCGGCAACGCCCACAGCAGCAGGGTCAGCAGGCACACGTCGACCAGCAGTTCCTCGGGAGCCAGCCCGTAAGCGTGGTGCCCGCGCTTGGCCGGAACCACCGCATAGACGGCCACCAAGCCCAATACGTACATGAAGACAACGAACGCCCCGTAGCCCTCAAGCGGCTTCAGGACGGCCGAAAAGGCGCGGCCTATCTTGTCAAGCAATTTCATCAATGACTCATATTTTGCGCAAAAGTACATCTTTTTGTCTTATCTACAATAAATAAATGTGAAAAAGTGGAATTTAGCCTGCGGCCGACCGTAAGGCGTAAGCAGCCAACAGGTTTTGCGAAAGGCCATGTTTCGCGTTGCAAAAGGCCGTCAAACGCACGATGAAAGGCCACCTTTCGCAAGCCAAAAGACGGTCTTTCGCAACGTGTTGAACCACAGGTTGTTATGCCGGTGATTGTAAAATCCATGACTTATAAGTAACAAATTTGACAAAATCAACAAATCAGTTACTTATAAGAAACAAAATGCAAAGGCGACAACATCATGATTTTCTGGAATAAATAAAGATAGTAAAAAACATTTCAAGATACAGAAAATATTGTTACTTTTGCCAAACGATGAAAGCACAGGAACGATACAATCAGACTTTTAGGCAAATAAGCCGTATGCAGCGGTCGTATGAGGCAAGGACGGCAGAAGTGTTGGCTTTAGCCACTAATGTAGGACATGCTGCGAAAAAGGCAGACAAGCCATTGTCGTTGAATATATTGACATCGGTACTTCGCGACAAGAATTTACGCGAGACGGCACATAGCCGCATTCTATATGACTTATTACAGCATCCTATCGCACAAGAGTCATTTGTCCGTTACTTTTTTCCGGAAATAAACATAAGCGGTTGTTCGCCTATGCGGATACCATATCCTGACTACCAACGCATTGACCTTACATTGAAAGGGAATGGATTTTTTATCATTATAGAAAACAAGGTAAACCGGGCCGGTGAGCAACCCACTCAGATAAAACGGTATATCGAGTTGGCAAAAAAGGAATATCCGACAGACAGGATATATGTTTTATATCTGAATCGTGACACGGAAGAAGAACCTACGACAAAATCGTTGCCGGCCGTTTATCGGGCGAAAATAGGCGACCGGCTTGTTTGCAAGTCATATAAAAACGATATAATAGGATGGCTCAAGGTTATGAACGGAATGTTCAGTCATGCTTCACAGCCTTATTTGAAGAGCGCATTATTGCAATATCAAGACTATCTTGAACAGTTATTCAACATATCACAGCATAATAATGACATGAAAACCCAAATCGACGGAATAATAGAAAAAGAATTAGGATTAGCCGACGACTCGCTTGACGGGCAAATAGAAAAGTTGAAAGCCAACATCGATGATGCGGCCTTATTATTAAAACGTATGGAAAAACTGCTTGAAGTGCGTGAAGAACTGCGGCGCAAGGAATTATATCCGCAATGGTTTAATATGATAAGCGAGAGTTTGGCGGCGTTAGGGATAACGTTGACCAAAGAAAAAAGCAATGAGATAGGATTTGATTTTATTTATAGACAGGTGAAATTCAGATGTTGCATTTCCGATGAGCCGTTTTATGATGAAGACCTTGATGTTGAAGAAATAAGATATTATTGGGGCGTATGTTCAAGCAATGGGAAGGCTTATGACAAGCTATTTAAGGGATTAAGGAATATTGTTTTAAACGGAAGTAAGTATTTACAAAATTGTCCTTACAACTCGGAAGAATGGGCTGTTTCTGATTATGCTCCGATAAACGAAATATCCGATATATTCGTCTATCTTGCTCAAACACTGGCAAATGAACCGGCCGTAAAGATATGTTGACCGTAATGTGCGCGGCTTTTCATTTGGATTTAGTGCGCGAATAATACACGCTTACCAGTCAAACTTATTTCTGTAAAGTTTGTTTTTACGGATAAACTCCGCCACGACGGGCGGCACGAGGCCGTCGATTGGCTGGTTGTTAGCGATAAGGCAGCGTATTTCGGTGCTGCTGCCGGGTATAAGGCCGGTGTCGGCGAGGGTGACTCCGGGCGGGAGCGATGATGCATCGAGCCGTGTGCCTTCACGCGGATAAACTACGATGTGGTGGTTCGCAAGAATGTCTTTCGCGGCGAACCACTCGTCGAAGCGCGCCCAGTTGTCCGCGCCGATGAGCAGGACGAACTCGCGGTCGGGGTATTCCTCGGCGAGCGACTGGAGCGTATGCCACATATAGGAAGGCCGGGGCAGGCGGAACTCGCAGTCGGATGCCGCCATGCGCGGCTCGCCGGCCAGCGCGAGACGCACCATTTCGAGGCGAAGCGCGTCGTCAAGAAGCCGCTCGTTACGTTTGAAAGGATTTTGGGGCGACACCACGAACCATACTTCGTCGAGCCCGGCGAGATCCAATAGTCGCCGCGCCAGCTCGATGTGCCCGTTGTGTACGGGGTTGAACGAACCGCCGAAGATACCTGTTGTGAGCATGGATTTAACACCCACCCCCGCCCTCCCGAGGGGAGGGAGCTTGATATGCCTTGCCTCTTTCACGCTAAAATGAGATGAAACGTATTTACAGAGATTTCAATTGACTGTAAAACTGATTAGAACTCCCTCCTTGGTGAAGGTCGGGGTGGATGTCATATAAACTCCCTAACCGCCTCAAGGGCTTCGCTTACGGCGCGGTCAAGGTCGTCGTTCACTATTACCTTGTCGAATTTCGGGGCGAAGCCTAGTTCGAACTCGGCGCGCGCAAGGCGGTCTTCGATGACTGCGGGGGCATCGGTTCCGCGCCCTTCGAGCCTGCGGCGAAGCTCGTCAATCGAAGGAGGCTGGATGAAAACGGCCAAGGCGCGGTCGCCGTAGAACTGCTTGATGTTGCACGCTCCCTTGACGTCTACGTCGAGCACCACATTATCCCCAGCCTCAAGCTGCCGTTCCACTTGGCTTTTCAGGGTGCCGTAATAGCGGTCTTTATAAACTTCCTCGTATTCAAGAAACTCTCCGTCGGCGATTTTACGTCGGAATTCGTCGGGCGTAACAAAGAAATATTCAACGCCGTCGCGTTCCGTGCCGCGCGGCGGGCGGCTCGTGCATGATATGCTGAACGCCATGTTCAATTCTTTATTAGCCATCAGGCGGCTTATTATCGTGCTTTTTCCGCTGCCGCTGGGAGCGGAAAAAATTATGAGTTTTCCTGACATTGTTGTTGGGCTTTAGTTCCTTATTTAGGAGTTAAAGACATTAGTCCTGTCAACTGCATGCAGATTCCAAATCTTTACTTTACACGCCATTTAAACCAACAAAGCATTTGTCTTTAACTACTTTGACTCCCTTAACTACTTTAACTCCTAAAAAAGCGTATGCTTCTTTTACAATACATTCAGCACTTGTTCCTTAATCTGCTCAAGCTCATCCTTCATCTTCACCACGATGTTCTGCATCTCGGCGTTGTTGCTCTTGCTGCCGGTGGTGTTGATTTCGCGTCCCATTTCCTGGGCGATGAAGCCGAGTTTCTTGCCTTGGCCTATGCCGTCGGCCATTGTCTCGCGGAAATATTTGAGGTGGTTGGCCAGCCGTTGCTTCTCCTCGTTTATGTCGAGCTTTTCGATATAGTAAATTAATTCTTGTTCAAGGCGGTTCTTGTCGTATTCTACGTCAGGGATGTTCTTCAGCCCTTCTGTGATTTTGGCGCGTATCTTCTCGACCCGCGACTTTTCAAACGGCTCTATCGAGGCCAGCAGGGTGGCTATGTTGTCAACCTTTTCAGTGAATTTGCGGAATAAAGCGGCACCCTCCTGCTCGCGGAACGACACGAGGGCGGCTAGCGCTTCGTCTACTCCGCGGCGCGCGGCGGCCCATTCTTCGTCGCTGAGTTCTTCCACTTCGGTGCGCGTCATGATGTCAGGCAGGCGCAGCAGCGTGCCGAACCAGTCTTGCGGCTCAGGTATGCCGGCTTTTGCCGAGATGTTTTTTATCTGGACGTAATAATTCTCCAAGAGTGCGGCGTTTATCGGGGCGGCGTCGGCTGCGGCGTCTTTTTCAATCCAAATGGAGAAGTCCACCTTGCCCCTTATGAGTGTTTTGGCCACCAACTGGCGTATTTCCATTTCCTTTTCGCGGTAAAGCGGCGCTATGCGTGTCGACAAATCCAGCGCCTTGCTGTTGAGCGATTTTATCTCAACATGTATTTTCTTTTCATTGAAAGTTACGACAGACTTTCCGTAACCCGTCATTGATTGTATCATACGATATATGTAGTTAAATTTATGCAAAAGTACATATTTATTCGGAAAAAAGCGTATTTTTGCACGTTATTTGAAAAGATATTTCCGTTTATGTCTTGTATTCTGAATATTGAGACGAGCACCAACGTTTGTTCGGTGGCCGTTAGTCAAGACGGTTTGTGTGTCTTTAAGAAAGCCGATTGTAGCGGCCCTAACCACGCTGTGGCGTTGGGCGTATTTGTGGATGAGGCCCTGTCGTACATCGACAGCCGTGACATGCCGCTTGACGCGGTGGCTGTAAGTTGCGGCCCGGGTTCTTACACGGGTCTTCGTATAGGCGTGTCGATGGCCAAGGGAATATGTTATGGCCGCGGCGTAAAGCTGATAGCAGTGCCTACGCTGGAGCTTTTGTCCGTTCCGGTGCTGCTTGAACATGAGCTGGAAGACGGTACGCTGCTTTGTCCAATGCTTGACGCACGCCGAATGGAAGTGTATGCGGGAATATATGACCGTGCTTTGCGTGAGGTCAGGGGAGTTCAGGCTGACGTTGTAGACGGTGATACATACAAAGAGTTTCTTGACCGCGGCAAGGTTTGTTTTTTCGGCAATGGAGCTTGTAAGTGTATGGAAACTATCAATCATCCTAACGCGATGCTGATAAAAGGGGTGCAACCGTTGGCTGAATATATGTTCCCGATAGCCGAGAAACGCATTGCGGAAGGAATGTTTGAGGATGTGGCATATTTCGTGCCGTTCTATTTGAAGGACTTTGTGGCAAAAACTCCGAAGAAACTTTTATAGCCGGATGATGCTGACGAGCGATACTCAATATTGAAAATCATTACCACTTATTATAATAATGAATATCGAAGGACTTGACTATAATACCCAACGTGAACAGCTCATATTGCCTGAGTACGGGCGCGAGGTGCAGAAAATGGTTGATTATGCCATGACGCTTGGCGACAGGGATGAGCGTCAGAAATGCGCAGAAACCATTGTCGGTATAATGGAACGGATGTTTCCGCAGTCGCAAGACGACGGCGACCGCCGTCAGAAGTTGTGGGACCATTTGGCGATAATGAGCAATTTCAAGCTTGACATAGATTATCCGGTTGACATAAACGAGGCTAAAAATATAATGAAAAAGCCACAGCCGATGAACTATCCGAAACAGACAAACCCTGTAAAACATTATGGTAGCATGGTGTTCGAACTGTTTGAAAAGCTCAAGAACATGCAGCCCGGGCCTGAACGCGACGAACTTACAAGGCTTACGGCCAACCAGATGAAGCGCAACCTGATGCAGTGGAGCCACGGGTCGAGCGACGATGAAAAGATAGCTTCGGATCTTGCACGTTTCACCGACGGGAAAATACAGATAGATTTGGATACGTTCCGGTTTAACGTTGGTAACATAAGGGAACCGGGTGAGAAACGGCGTAAGAGAAGGTAAAGGGCAAATGCAAGTTTAACTGGCAAACCACTGGCAAATGGAATCTTTCATTATCGAGGGCGGGCATCCGTTAAAGGGGACAATAACTCCGCAAGGCGCTAAGAACGAGGCGCTTGAAGTGATTTGCGCTTCATTGTTGACGTCAGATGAAGTGAGGATAAAGAATATTCCTGACATTCTCGACGTGAACAATCTCATAAAATTGCTTGTTGACATAGGTGTGGAGGTTGAGTGTCTGGGCGGAAATGAATATTCGTTCCGTGCAAAAGAAATCAATCTTGATTATCTTGAAAGTGACGAGTTCATACATAAGTGTTCGTCGCTCCGTGGAAGCGTACTTCTTATAGGTCCGCTGCTCGCGCGTTTCGGCAAGGCTGTCGTGGCAAAGCCCGGCGGCGACAAGATAGGCAGGCGTAGGCTTGACACCCATTTCCTCGGTTTCAAGAATCTTGGCGCTACGTTCGCGCATAACGACGGGCGTGGAACGTTTGAAATAAAAGGAGAGCATCTTAGGGGATGCTACATGTTGCTTGATGAAGCGTCAGTTACAGGTACGGCCAATATTATTATGGCCGCCGTGTTGGCCAAAGGCACAACGACTATATACAACGCGGCGTGCGAGCCTTACATACAGCAACTGTGCCATTTGCTGAACAGAATGGGGGCGCGCATCAGTGGAATAGCCTCAAATTTGTTGACCATAGTTGGTGTTGAGGCTCTTCATGGGGCAAAGCACAAGATTCTGCCTGACATGATTGAGGTTGGTTCTTTTATAGGAATGGCGGCCATGGTGGGCGACGGCATAAGAATAAAGAACGCGTCAGTGTGCAATCTTGGCATCATACCTGATTCTTTTAGGAAACTTGGAGTGAAGGTGGAAGTTGAGGGTGACGACCTCGTAATTCCTTACATGGAGCATTATGAGATAGAGTCTTTCATCGACGGGTCGATAATGACACTGGCAGACGCTCCTTGGCCGGGACTTACGCCAGACTTATTGTCGGTGCTTCTTGTTGTCGCTACGCAGGCCCGCGGCAGTGTGCTGTTCCACCAAAAGATGTTTGAGAGCCGTTTGTTTTTTGTCGACAAGTTGATTGATATGGGCGCTCAAATCATTCTGTGTGACCCACACCGTGCGGTTGTTGTAGGCCATGACCACAAGATAAGGCTACGAGCGGGCCGTATGACCAGCCCTGACATTCGTGCAGGCATAGCACTTTTGATTGCAGCGTTGAGTGCCAACGGCACGAGCCGGATTGACAATATCGCGCAGATTGACCGTGGTTATGAGGACATAGAGTCGCGTCTGAATGTGTTGGGTGCCGATATTAAGAGAGTGACAAGCATGGAAGCGGACAAGTAACGTGGAAAATGATTAAAGCGGAAGAAGTTTACAGGATAGGCAAGATAGGCAAACCGCACGGAGTGAAAGGCGAGGTTTCGCTGATGTTCACCGATGATGTGTTTGACCGTGTGGATGCCGATTATCTCGTATTGATGATTGATGGCATCCTTGTTCCATTCTTTTTCGAGGAGTACAGGTTCAAAAGCGGAGAGACTGCGTTGGTAAAATTCATCGGTATCGATACCAAGGAGCAGGCTCAGGAACTGACAGGCTGTGATGTATTCTTTCCTAAAAAACTTTCCGACCGTGGCGAAAACGAGCTTACATGGGAAGAACTGTATGGCTTTGAAATCATTGATGCCGACAATAATGATAGCCGTATAGGTGTTCTTTCATACGTGGACGATGCCACTGAGAATGTGCTTTTCAATGTCGAAAAGCCTGACGGAAGTGAGATTTTGATACCTGCATCGGGCGATTTTATTGTTTCAGTAGATGCAGGAAAATGTCAAATACGTGTCAGTTTGCCGGACGGGTTGCTCGATTTGAGCTGAACTTGCAGGCGGAATGATTCCAAATATTTTTATAAAACGCGTGTAACACGAAATATATGAAGAAGCAAATAGCCATACTCGGTTCGACAGGCTCGATTGGAACACAGGCTTTGCAAGTGGTCAAAGAGCACCCAGACCTGTATGAAGTATATTGTCTTACGGCAAATAACCGGGTGACAGAGTTGGCCGAACAAGCCCGGTTGTTCAATCCGGCGGCCGTAGTTATTGCCAATGAAGACAAATACGATGTGTTGAAAAGCCTGCTTTCCGATCTTCCCGACATAAAGGTTTATGCCGGGAAAAAGGCTCTTGACGAGATTGTTGAGGCTGAACCTATTGACATGGTGCTTACGGCTATGGTAGGCTTTGCCGGTCTCAGCCCTACGATACACGCCATTCGGGCGCATAAGAAGATATGCCTGGCCAACAAGGAAACCCTCGTAGTGGCCGGTGAACTTATATGTAAGCTCGCTGCCGAATACCGTTCGCCTATTATTCCGGTTGACAGTGAACATTCGGCGATATTCCAAAGCATCATGGGCGAAGGCGACAACGCTGTTGAAAAAATACTGCTTACTGCCTCGGGCGGGCCATTCCGTAATTTTACGAAAGACCAATTGGCCATTGTAACGAAAGCCGATGCATTGAGGCATCCCACATGGAACATGGGCGCTAAAATCACAATAGACAGCGCTACGATGATGAATAAGGGCTTCGAGGTTATCGAAGCCAAATGGCTTTTCGGCGTTCCGGCCGACAAGATACAGGTGCTTGTCCATCCCCAGAGCATAGTCCACAGTGCCGTACAGTTTTGCGACGGTGCCGTTAAGGCGCAGCTTGGCGTGCCCGACATGCGCCTGCCCATCCAGTTCGCTTTCTCTTATCCTGACCGTATTCACTTAAACGGTGAGCGTCTTGACTTGTTCAAGCATCCGCTTGAGTTCTTCGAGCCTGACATGGACAAGTTCCGCTGCCTCGCGCTGGCGTTCGAAGCCATACGCAAAGGCGGCAATATGCCGTGTATTGTCAACGCCGCCAACGAGGTGGTCAACCGTGGCTTCCTTGAAGACCGTTGCTCGTTCATGCAGATGAGCGACATCATCGAGAAGACGATGAACCGTGTATCGTTCTCTGAAAAAGCCGATTATGACACTTATGTTGCCACCGATGCCGAAGCAAGGCGTGTGGCGGAAGGACTTTTAGAAATTAAGAATTAATAGTTAAGAATTAAGAAAATCAGTAATTGCAAACCGCAAGTTAACATGCAGCTATAAATTTAACGCGGAACAAGAGCTATTGTTTGCTTGTCTGCTTGTAACTTGTCAACTAACAAAACGACATGGAAGTATTTTTGATAAGACTGCTCCAGTTCATGCTGGCAATCTCGATTCTCGTGCTGCTCCACGAGGGAGGGCACTTCTTTTTCGCCAAGTTGTTCGGCGTAAGGGTAGAGAAATTCTATCTGTTTTTTGACCCGTGGTTTCATCTTTTTGAGTTTAAGCCGAAGCATAGCGATACCACCTACGGCGTAGGTTGGCTTCCGTTGGGCGGCTATTGCAAGATTTCAGGCATGATTGACGAGTCGTTCGACACCGAGCAGATGAAGAAGCCCGCCCAGCCTTGGGAGTTCCGCTCCAAGCCCGCGTGGCAAAGGCTGTTGATAATGGTGGGCGGCGTGCTTGTGAATTTCCTTCTCGCGCTATTCATTTACGCCATGGTGCTCTTTACGTGGGGCGACTCTTACTATTCGCTCAGCGGCATGTCGATGGGCATGAAGTTCAACGATAGCGCCAAGGAGATGGGCTTCCGCGACGGCGACATACTGCTGCGTACCGACGAAAAGACGCTTGAGAAGTTTGATGTCGACATGTACCGCGCCATCGCTAACGCTACGACGGTCACCGTAAAGCGCCAAGGCAAGGAAGTGACGATAAACATGCCCGAGGACGTGAGCCTGCTTACTATGGTCAAGGAGCAGCCCGTCTTTGCGCGGCCGTTCATCCCTGCCGACATTGACAGCGTGCTTGCTGGCACTCCGGCGCAGAAAGCCGGGATGCGCAAGGGCGACAAGCTGCTAGCGATAGGCGGCAAGAGCATAGATTCTTGGAATGAGTTTGACGACCAGATTGGCCGCATGAGCGACGTGCTTGCTGCCGCGACGACACCTGCCGACAGCCTGAAGGCGCGCACGACTACCATTGTTTTCGCCCATAAAGACAATCTAGCCAAGCGTGACACGGCGCAGATTGTGCTCAATCCCGACCTCACTCTCGGCGTGGGCCGCACGTATCTCGGCACTTACTACAAGCCCGTGAAACTTGAATACGGCTTTCTTGAGAGCTTCCCCGCAGGCGCGGTTTACGGCGTAGACGTGCTGCGCGGCTACGTTGACGACATGAAATACGTCTTCACCGCCGACGGGGCAAAGTCGCTTGGAGGCTTCGGTGCCATAGGCAGCCTGTTCCCTCCCACGTGGGACTGGATGATGTTCTGGCGTATGACGGCGTTCCTCAGCATCATCCTAGCGTTCATGAACATACTGCCCATACCCGCCTTGGACGGTGGTCATGTGCTGTTCCTGCTCTACGAGATGATAACCCGCCGCAAGCCTAGCGAGAATTTCCTTATCAAGGCCGAGTATGTTGGCTTCGGAATACTAATACTCCTCATGGTCGTTGCCAACATGAACGATATTCTCAGGTGGTTGGGGTATATGTAAGTGTTGTCCTGACGATTTGTGGCCGGCAGCGTTTGCCGGTATCGTATAAAAGCAACAGGCGCGCCATACATGGCGCGCCTGTTTTCGTATTCATTGTGTCCGGCGTCAGTTGTCAGTTCTTCACTACTTTCACCGACTTCACTTTGTCGCCGTTTTTCATCTTGATTATGTATACGCCTTTGGGCAGTTGTTCCGTGTTTCCGCCTTTCTGCAGCAACATTCCGTTGACCGAGTATACCTCGCTTACGGTGTATGCGCCGTTGTCGGTTGTCACGTTGGTTATGCCGGTTGCGTCTGTCGAGGCGTAGATGTTGATGTTGCGTGTCATCTTTTCCGATTCTTCGTTGGCCTCATCGTCGTATGCCGATATTGTTATCGTAGCCAGCGGCGAGGCGTTTTCGTCCACGTTTACGGCCATTATGTTGTCGGTCATGTTTATTTCCCAGCCTTCAGGCGTGTCATTTTCAATGTAGAAGTATGGGTTCTTGTTGTATCCGGCAAACAGCTTTGTCAGGTCTATGGCCAGTTCTTCGCCCGGTTTCATCATATAGTTAGGCTCTGCTTTCCAGTTCAGGTACTGCTCAAGATTGGTGTATCCGAATGGTTCCTGATACTCGTTGTTGTCCGCCACGAACGGGTTGGTGCCCATTGCGGCCTCCCAGTAGTCAGGCATTCCGTCTTGGTCGGTGTCGTAGTCGGCCGCGCGTTTCTCTCCTTCTGTTGGAAAGTAGCCGAATCCCTCAGAGTCGGTCTCGCGGTCTATCAGTCCGGCCTTGCCCGTTTTGCTGCCTTTTGTGCTCGTAGTTCCGGCAAGGGTTTCGCTTACCATGCGGGTGTCATGCTCGTCAAAGTAAGGCTGGTTGGCGCCAACGTCGGAGAGTACGGTTTTAAACGCCATTTCAGCCGTTTCAATCTTGGCGTATGATTCAAAGAATGGCTGGCTTACGAACACGTCGTCATACCTCTCTTGCCCTGCCGACCATTGCACTTCGTATGTGTCGCCTTCCTTGTCAGTGGTCTTTGAGCCGTCGAGGTTTTCGCGTATGTTGCCCCTCACCCAGTATTGTTGCTTGCCGTTGCCGGTGCCTTCAACCTGCGCCCTCAGCAGTTTCTTTTGCGTGGTCGAAGGCCCCATTTTGTAATAGTTGTTCACAAACTGGCCTTCCATTGTGCCGCCGTCGGTGGCGCGTCCGCCCCAGTTGTAGCACACGTTGTTGAATAAGTCGTGGCCTCCGGCGTAAGAACCGTCAGGCGACAGGCCGCCCGACAGGCTCCAGTTGCGCCCCTCGTTGTGCGCCAGCAGGTTGTGGTGGTAAGTGCCGATGCTGCCGCCTATCGTCGCGGCGTAGCCGTGCTGTGTGCCCTTGTTGTAGTTCGGGTGGTTGGCGTCGTTGAGCGCTTCTGATATCAGCGTGCGCTGCAGGGTTATGTTCTTGGCGTTACGCGACGAGAAAGCCTCGTCTATCGTCCAGCCAACCGAGCAGTGGTCCATTATCGAGTTGTTGTTTCCGGCCATTCCGAGTCCGTCGAGCCCGCGGTCCATGTCGGCCACGTCGTCGTTGTGCCAGCCTCGGCGCATACGCAGGAAGCGCGTGATGCCGTCGTCAGCCATGCCGAATGGGGCGCTGCGCAGCAGTATTCCCTTTCCGGGAGCAGTCTGTCCGGCTATCGTCACGTAAGGGTCTGAGCAGGTGAGGCGCGCCTTCAGTTGGATTGTCCCCTCCACGTCGAATACTATCGTGCGCGGTCCTTTCACTTCTTTTATTCCGTAACGGAACGTGCCGGGTATGGGGCTTTCCGTCCCTTCGGCGTAGTCTTCAAGCGACGTTACATGGTAAACCGAGCCGCCGCGGCCTCCTATGGCGTAGCGTCCGTATCCTTCGGCGCCCGGGAATGCCAGCCTGCGCGGACGGAACGACCACGTTTCCCCTTGGTAAGTCATTCCGGCGGCGTCCACTTCGTCAACCCTCCAGTAATAAGTGTTGTGCGTAGTCAGGTTGTTCAGCGTGCGTCTCGGCTCCGTCAGTTCTTCTCCGGCTATGATATTCCAGTTGCCTTCCTCGGTGCCGACGTACAGAATGTGTTTCACGGCCGAGCTTGCCGGTGTCCAGCTCAGTTCCGTCGAGCCGTTGTCTGCGTCGAGGTGCAGCTCTAGGTTGGCCGGTATGGGGTCCAAGGCCGTGGTCTTTGGGTTTGGCTGGTCAAACACTATGGCGTTCACATATATGCCGGTGGTGGCGTAAGTCGTAGCTCCGTCGGGTTTCGACACGAGGCTTACCGTGACGTCTTTTCCCTCTTCGGCTGTGAAGTTTATGTAAATCTGCTGGCTTTCTGACGTAACGGTTTTCTTGTCAGACATGATCACGCCGCTCTGTATGGTCTGTCCGTTCAACAATACGTCGATGGGCGCGCTCGGAGTGCCTACCTTGCAGCATACGTTCGTATATATCAGCATGGAGTGAGGCCCGGGCTTTATGCCTTTTATCACAAAGTTCAGCGTCGCGCTTTCGCTTGTCAGCTCGGGCGTGTTGCCGTCGTCGTCCTTGCCCCTCACGGCAAATCCGTCGCCAACGAGCTTGTTCGCCTGCGCCTTGTCCAGCCATTCACTGCGCAGCGTGTGGGTTGTGGTGGCTTCGTCGCCGCAGTTGATTGTCATTTCGAAACTCTCACTGTCGTTTACGGTTATCGTCTTGGTGTCCGATACTTGCGTCGGGACTTCCCACGGCTGGTATCCCGGTTCGGTCACTTGGCCGTTGCGCCCAGGAAAGTCGAAGTCTATTTTCTGGGCGTTTGCCGTCAGTGCCATGGCGCATAGCGCCATACTGAGTAGTAGCTTTTTGTTCATGGCTAAATTGTTTAAGTGTAATAGTTGTTTTTATGATGACTGTTGCAGGCATTAAATGTAATCATTTTATTTACCCGAAGTCGTGTTGCGTAATTCAAAAGGTGGCTTTTTACGTTGCAAAAGGCCACCTTTCATAAGCCGAAAGGCCGTCTTTTGCAACGCAAAAGACGGCCTTTTAGAATATGCTGATAATCAAATGGTTAGCGTAAGTGGCGTTCAAACGTTTTCAGCACGTCGCATTTTGTGGCGTGTTCGTCCACATCTTCGGGGTGCTCTTTTATGAAACGGCTCAACGCTTCAAGGGCTTTGTATTGCGACGAGGCCGGTAGCGGCACGGTGACGGGGTTGTAATCATTGTCGAACTCGGTGGTACACCACGGGTCGGCGTCCGTATAAGCCAGCGCGTAAAGGGCTTCATACTGTATTTTAAGGTTGCTTGAAGCCTTACATTCGGTTAGCAGTTCACGAGCCTTACGTGCGAAGTCAAGTTCCCCGGCGCGTGCGCTGTCGAGCACGCTCTTGCCATAATGCGTCAAGAACCAGCAGTCGCCGTAGCACGATGCTTGGTAATAGCGCACGGCAAGCTCATACGCCCGTATGTCCCTTTGTTCCCCTGCGGGCGCGAGACTGTACTCGCTTTGCAGCTGGAGCATGTCCTTGCAATATTTTACTTTAAGGTTTTCCTTGGGCGAAGCCTTGCAAGGGCCGTCGGTTTCGGGGTCGTTGGGCAGCTGTCGGGTGAACCAGCGTGGCACGGTGTAAGCCCTGTTGGCCATATACCAGCTTATGTTCTGCTTCTCAAGGTAATCCACCGGCACGCGCTCAAGCCACGCCAGCGCGTCGGCGAAGCGGCCTTCTGCCATGTAGCGAGTGCCTATCAGGTCGTTGTAATAGTCCTTGTCCATGTACACTTGCCGGGCTACGTAGTGCTCGAACACGTCGGTCTTGGCCGAGGTCAGGTAAGTGTAATACGCCGCGAGGCTGTCGGCGGGCATGTCGGCAAGCGTCTCGAAATACTCGTTCCACGCTGCGTAGTCCTTGTTCCAAGGCCAGTCGCCGCTCCATGTAAACCCTTCATCGGCGTGCTCTCCGCCGGTTTCAAAGTCCAGTTCGTTTTCCTCCATCATGCCGTAGAGGGCGTTCTCAACATGGTGCAGCCCTGCGGCGTGATACCTTGGGGCAAGTACGCGGTAGGCGATGCGCTCCTTCACGTCGGTGTAATGGTTGCCGTATTCCTGCGAGTTGCCGCGTTCCTCCTCGATTTTCCTGTCCAGCCAGCGGAATTCGTCGGCCATCCACTCCGACGTTTCGCCGCCCAGCGGAGCCACGGCGGCCCGCGCCAGCAGGCGTATGCACCGTGCGTTGTCCTTCATGCGGCGGCTGCCCTTCATCTTTACGGCCTCGTCGGCGCGGCTTGAAGCGTCATCGTAGTCGCCCGATAGATATTGCACCATGGCCGCCGCGCTTTGCCACAGGCATGGCGACGATGTCTTTTTTTCTTTCAGCACCTCGTCTACGAAGCTGACAAACGCCTTTGCGTCGGAGCCGGGCACAACTTGTGCGCCTTTCATTTTGACCCAGTCGGCATCCACTTGCCCGTTAACGGAATTGTCGAGCGATTCCTGAAGGCCGTTCACGAAGTCCTGTATTAAATATAATAAGGTGTAAGCGTCAGGGTCTTCGGCGTACACTTTCTTTATTCCGGCAAGGTTGCGGTAGCCCCTCATGCTCCAGCTTATGCTCCGCATGTCGCCCTGTTCGGCGTAGATTTCGCACGCGGCACGGCGCAGTCCGCTGTTCAGCAGGGCGCGGGCGTAGATATTGCGGCATACGTCTCGCCACACTCCCGAGGGCAGTTTCGAGGCCGTGGCCGTCCAGTAGAGCATGTTTGCCTTGTCGCGGCCCAGCAACATGTTGGCGCGCATGGTGAGCAACGCGAACTGTTCCCTCATCCGCCGCCCCTTGTAAGCCTGCGCGGCGGCTAGCATGAGGCGTAAGGTGCTGTCGCGCGAGGCCAGTTCTTCACGGGTAGGATAGTTCCACGAGTCCATCGACACGCCCTCGCTAACCTTGAGATAAGCGTCCAGCCAGCGCATGTATTCAAGCATCTGCTTGTCGCCCTTGCGCCCGGCGATGGCGCGCAGGGTGTCGGCGTTAATCCTGTAATACTCCGTTTCCCGGCTTTTCAGGTCGTCGGCGTAAGCCTTCCACCAGTTGTTCATGTCCTCGGCGAAGGGCGAGCGCATCCTCTCGCGGCGGAACACGCTGAACATATAGGCGTTGTGCGTGGGCGCCTCGGGAGCGCACGCCACAGCGTCGGCAATGAAACCGGCGCTAATTATCGTGGCAATTATAAATCGTTTCATAGTCGTCAGGGTTATATCGGGTTATGTTCTGGTTGCTAAGGTCGAATAAAATCGCCTCACGGTTGGCATCACTGCGCCTTGAGGTTACGGCGCGTGCGGCCTCCGTTATGTCTTCTATCAGCGGCGTGCGCGTCACTATCGAGTCGCCCGGGAGCACGGGCAGGTCGTCGTCACGGTGCATTATGCCAACATACTTGCCGCCGCGGAACAGTATGCGCCAAGAGTATATGGGATAGGCCGCGGCCAGCGGTAGCTTGTATCCGGCCAAGTGGCGCAGGTAGGGTGCTGCGTCGGCCATGTCGAGTATGGGCTTTTGGCAGGCTATGTCGGTGAAGTCGCCAGTGTTATACATCATCAGCACGCCCCGTTTTACTGGCGGCGGCGACTCCGCGAGCTGGTGCAGGCGTATCGTTGCGGACACATCCATCCCCTCGCTTTTCGCCAAACCAACTAGTGTTTGCAGGAAACCGAAGTAGCGCAGGCGCGTGCGCCGCGTCCAGTCGCAGTCTATCTGTATCTCGCGCACGTCCCTGACACTGTTGGTCTCGCTCATCTGTATGACTCGGCGGAATATCTTTTCGGCCAGTCCCGCCGTGTCTCCGGCCATGCACTCGTTGACAATGTACACCACGGGCACCACTTCTACGCCCTCGGGCACGGCCGTCTTGAAGCGCAGCGTGGCGTTTGGCACAGGCAGTCCGGCCCCGTCTTGCACCACGTCGAAATACCTGACGTACATCCTGCTCACGCCGTGCTCCGTGATGAACGACTGTTTCACGGAGTCGACATCGAGCACGGTGCTCCAGTAGTACACCGCCCTTGTCTGTCGCCCCACGCCTCCGTGGGAGCACGACAGCATACATACAGAGACGGCCAAACATACGGCCGACGTTATTACGTGCGTCAACTTCATTTCGCAAATATAACGAAAGGCGAGCGTAATGACAAGCATAAACGCGGTTTTTTAGTTTGTCATTGCCGAGCTGCATCCTATATTCGTGCAACAAATATAGTCATTTTCTCCGAAATAGCGACACTTTTATAACGGATTTCGGTGAAAGTCGTTGCGGTCGGCACCGTCAGGCGGAATATGAAAGGTGGCCTTTTAGCTTGCAAAAGGCCACCTTTTAGGCGGTAAAAGGCCATGTTTTGCAGGCTGAAAGACGGCATATTGCCAACTGCCTGACTGTCAGGCGGTTTCTGCCCGGTGAAAGGCTTGTGTTGATGTTGTGGCGGATTGGCGGTCGGGCGCATGTCAAAACGTTGGTTCGCAGTTCTTGGAAACTTGGCGAAAGGTCATGTCTAAACATCCCGAAGACAAGCATGTAACCTTAATAAATATGGATTTTTGGTTAAATAAACCTAAATCGGGGGAGGTGATTTGGAGCTTGTCTAATAAGTGTCTACATTTGCCGACAAAGAAATTCTCATTAACATTATTAACCAAAAATTACCCTGCTATGATCAAACAGAGTATCTTTACTTTAGCGTTGATGGCTTTTACGGCTGTAACTACGCAGGCGCAGACCTATGCTCCCGAGCGAGTGGAGGATGTTGAAGCGGTGTATGATGAAGCTGGCAACACCGTGACCGTAACAGGTACGGCTCCGACGATGACGGAGTTTGACTGGAACACCTATGAGCAATACCCGTTGGAGTACATCTCATACGTGCGCATCGACAGGCATGAGCCTAACACCGATTGGCCTGATGAGGAATACGCGCGGATAGAAAATCCTGCTCCGGGCAGCAAAATCGAATATGTTGACCGCAACGTAGAGCCTGACAAAAAGTATGAATACCGCCTTACTGCGTATGTGGACGACATGGGCAGCTATGCGGCGTATATCACTGTGTACACCGGCGTAATGCCTGATGCCGTGACGAACTTCACTGCAAGCACCGCCGACCATGAGACTACCACCGTCGACTTGTCGGTGACGGCCCCGACGCTGACCGACGACGGCCAGCCGCTGACGCAGCCCGTCACGATAGAAATACAGCAGGAAGTTGATTACAGCTACGTAACCTTGCATGTAATCGACGCCGCCGAGCCGGGCAAGACTTACACATGGCAGCACGAAGGGCTTGAGCCGGGCCACTCGTATTATTACCGCGCCGTGGCCAAGACCGGCACACATGGCGTCAGCTTGGGTGTCAACGCAAGCGTGTATGTGGGTCTCGACTCGCCCGGCACGCCTGAGAACTTTACCTGCACGTCGCTGGGCGAGAACGTGGAGCTTACATGGGAACAGCCGTTGAAGGGCTACCGCAACGGCAGCTATGACCCCGAGAACACCACGTACACCCTGACCCGCGTATATTTTGACGATACCGAAGAACTTGTGAAGGCCGGCATCAAGGGCACTACGTACACCGACAACCTTGGCTCGGCCGAGGAAATGGCCGTAAGATACAAGCTCGTGGCCGTCAACGCTGCGGGCGAAAGCATGACCGCCGCCGAGTGCGGCCCGGTGAACGCGGGCAGTCCCGCCGCGTTGCCGTTCAAGGAGTCGTTCGCCGGATGTGTTTACGCGCATAAAGGATGGTCTACTGCCACGACGCAAGACCCCGATGATTATCCGTATGACGCATGGGGTTTGAAGCATACTGGTACGATGTACCATTTCCCGACGGACGAATATCTGTCGATAAACCCACAGGACGGCGACGGTGGTTTTGCTGATTGCCTGTTCTATGGGTACTGTGAAGAAGGGCAGACCGAGAGCCTTATATCGCCCAATATGGCGGTTGAGGGCGTAAAGGCGGTGGACTTGAAGTTCTGGCTTTACGAGGTTGAAGACGATGCAAGCGGCAATATCCTCAACGTGTCGGTAAGCTATGACGGTGGCGAGTGGCAGCAGGTATACACCCACGAGCCGCCAGCGGATGGCGCTCCGCAGTGGCGCGAGATTACGGTGCCCGTAACTGTAAAGGATGGTTGCGGCAAGCTGAGGCTGAAGTTTGATGCCGTTCGCATGGGATTGATGTACACCGACGTGCTGATTGACAACATAACTGTCGAGAAATCCACGTCGAGCGCTATCGAAGGTGTCGTTACCGACGGTGCCGACGCCCAGGCTCCGGCCGAGTACTTCACGCTGTCTGGCGTGCGCGTAAGCAAGCCCGTGGCTCCCGGCACATACATTGTGCGCCGTGGCAACGACGTTAAGAAGATTATGATTAAATAGTATGGGCTTACGGTCGGCGTGGCGTTTGCCGCCGTCCGGTTAAATTATGAGGCGTCCTTGCGTGCCACCAATGGCACGTAAGGACGCTGCTTTTATTCTGATGCGTAATCGTCTGAAAATCAGCGGATTGCCGGTGTCTTTGCAAAAGGTGGCCTTTTGGCTTGCAAAACATGGCCTTTTACCGCCTAAAAGGTGGCCTTTTGCAAGCCGAAAGACCGTGTTTTGAAAAACAGGTGTGCGCAACCTGTTCCGCGTGCTGCCGGCATCCAGCCGTAGAGACGCGATTCATCGCGTCTGAAAATTTCCTGCGTAATCACCTTCCGCTTACTCAGACGCGATGAATTGCGTATCTACAAGGAGGCTGGTAAGGAGTGTACGAAAGGACGGATGGTGGTGTTTAATAATGTTAAATATAGATAATAAATAAATATTTGCCTGTATGCCGTATGCCCTGATATAATAAAAATGTGTACTTTTGCACGCCGATTATTATCGGGGGCACACTTAGAACCCCCGGAACGGCGTGTTAATAGTCGTACTTTTGGCCGAGTGCGACGGTTAGTGAATCGCCGTTCAACGAGAAAAGAAAACGTTTTTTAGTAGTAATTTTAAAATTAGAAATGAACACTTTAAGTTACAAGACTATTTCCGCCAACAAGGAAACGGTAAAGAAGGAGTGGGTCGTAATCGATGCCTCTGACCAAGTTGTAGGCCGTCTTTGCTCAAAGGTAGCCAAACTGCTGCGCGGAAAGTACAAACCGAATTTCACCCCGCACGTAGACTGCGGCGACAACGTGATCCTTATCAACGCCGCCAAGGTGGTCTTCACAGGCAAGAAAGAGACCGACAAGGTGTACACCCGTTACACAGGTTATCCCGGCGGCCAGCGCTTCAACACTCCGGCCGAGTTGCGCAAGCACCGCTTCGGAGCCGACCGCATCATCCGTCATGCCGTTAAGGGTATGCTCCCCAAAGGCCCGCTCGGACGCAGCCTGATGGACAACCTCTACATCTTCGACGGCACTGAGCACAACATGCAGGCCCAGAAGCCAAAGGCAATAGATATTAACCAGTACAAATAATTGAAGCGACAATGGAACAAATCAATGCAATAGGCCGTCGCAAGAGTGCTGTGGCACGTGTGTATCTCACTGAAGGCAGCGGCAAAATCACTATAAACAAAAGAGACATTACGGAATATTTCCCTTCTGGCATACTTCAGTATGTCGTAAAGCAGCCCCTGCAGTTGCTCGATGTTGTGGAGAAATATGACATCAAGGCCAACCTCGACGGCGGCGGTTTCACAGGCCAGAGCCAAGCCCTGCGCCTCGCCATAGCGCGCGCCCTCGTCAAGATAAACGCCGAAGACAAGAAGAACTTGAAAGACCACGGCTTCCTCACACGCGACGCACGCGTAGTTGAGCGTAAGAAGCCGGGACGCCCCAAGGCACGCAAGCGCTTCCAGTTCAGCAAGCGTTAATGTTTGGCCAGCGTATTCCCTCACGGGAAACGCCAGCCTCGCGTTTAGCATCCAAACCTGTAAGACCCGCGCTGCGGGCGATAATCGGGAGCGCAGAGCGGCTTGGACACCGCGGCGCGGCAGCCTGACGGACGGTTACCTACGGGTTGGTTTCTAATCAAACTAAAAGGAAAGTAAACAACAACAATTAAAAACAAAGCAAAATGTCAAGAACAAATTTTGATATGTTACTTCAGGCCGGATGCCACTTCGGCCACCTCAAACGTAAATGGAATCCTGCCATGGCTCCTTATATCTTCATGGAGCGCAACGGCATCCACATCATCGACCTGCACAAGACCGTAGCCAAGATAGACGAGGCTGCCGATGCCTTGAAGCAGATTGCAAAGTCGGGAAAGAAGATTCTGTTCGTTGCTACTAAAAAACAAGCAAAGGAAATCGTTGCCGAAAAGGCCGCATCAGTAAACATGCCCTACGTAATAGAGCGCTGGCCGGGCGGTATGCTCACCAACTTCCCTACCATACGCAAGGCCGTTAAGAAGATGGCTACCATCGACAAACTGATGAACGACGGCACGTATTCCAACCTCTCGAAGCGTGAGGTCCTCCAAATCACACGCCAGCGCGCGAAACTCGAGAAGAACCTCGGCTCAATAGCCGACCTTACCCGTCTGCCTTCAGCGCTCTTTGTGATAGACATCATGAAGGAGGCTATCGCAGTGAAAGAGGCCAAGAGGCTCGGAATACCAGTGTTCGCTATCGTCGACACCAACTCCAACCCGCGCGACATAGACTTCATAATACCTGCCAACGACGACGCAAAGGACAGCATCGAGGTGATACTTAACGCCTGCTGTTCGGCTATTGCCGAAGGTCTTGAGGAGCGCAAGGTTGAGAAGGCCGACGAGAAAGCCGCCAAGGAACAGGCCGAGGCAGCCGCAATGGAGGACAAACCAAAGCGCGCACGCAAGGCTCGCAAGGACGCTCCCGCAAAGGAAGTGGAAGCTCCCAAGGCTGAGGAAACCGCTGAGGAGGCTCCCGCAGAGGCTTGATATTCATTTGACTAACGTTTAAATCATTAAGAAAATACAACTATGGCTGTATCAATAGCTGACATACAGAAAATACGCAAGATGACAGGCGCCGGCCTTGCTGACTGCAAGAAGGCTCTCACCGAGAGCAACGGCGACTTTGACAAGGCAATCGAGATAATCCGCGAGAAGGGCCAAGCCATCGCCGCAAAGCGCAGCGACCGCGAGACTTCAAACGGATGCGTGCTCGTTAAGGCGGTTGACGGCTTCGCCGCAATGATAGCCTTGAAGTGCGAGACCGACTTCGTTGCCAACGGCAAGGACTTCATCGCCCTCACACAGGCAATCCTCGACGCCGCCGTTGAGGCCAAGGCCAAGACTCTTGACGAGGTTAAGGCCCTGCCTTTGAACGGCAGCACGGTGCAGGACGAGGTAGTAGCCCGTTCTGGTATCACCGGCGAGAAGACCGAGCTTGACGGCTACCTCTATCTCGAGGGAGGCAACGTTTCGGTTTACGACCACATGAACAAGCACCTTCTCTGCACCATGGTGCAGACCAACAAACCGGCCGAGGAGCAGGCCCACAACATCGCCATGCAGGTGGCCGCTATGAATCCGGTTGCCCTCGACGAGGCAAGCGTTCCGCAGGAGGTTAAGGACAGCGAGCTGAAAGTGGCTATCGAGAAGACCAAGGAAGAGCAGGTGAACAAGGCCGTAGAGGCCGCCCTGAAGAAAGCCGGCTTCAATCTCTACATCGCAGAGAACGAGGAGCACATCAACGAAGGCATCATGAAGGGCAATATCACCGAGGCTCAGGCCGAGGAGATACGCAAGATAAAGAAGGAGACGGCCGAGCAGAAGGCAGCCAACATGCCCGAGCAGATGGTTCAGAACATCGCCAAGGGACGTATGGCAAAGTTCTTCAAGGAGTCTTGCCTGCTTAATCAGGAATTCATTCAGGACGGCAAGATGAGCGTGGCCGACTATCTGAAAGCTGCCGACAAGGAGCTTACGGTGGTTGCGTTCAAGCGTTTCACCTTGCGTGCCGAATAAACGATACGGTTAAACATTTATTTTCATAACTTTGTACTGGTGGTGTCTGCCCGTGAGGGCGGGCACCATCTTTTTGTGTTATGACGGCTTGTTGTAACCGGCTGGCTGTCAGTGGGTTTGCAAAAGACCGTCTTTCGCCTTGCAAAAGGCGGCCTTTCAGTCTGCAAAACATGGCCTTTCGTAGTGCGAAAGACCGCATATCGGGATTCATCCGAAGTTAAACAGTGCTGCCAATCCTGTAGAGACGCTATTCATCGCGTCTCCTGCCGAAAAATGCTTGCACGTTTATGGGAGACGCGATGAATAGCGTCTCTACAGTAGGCGGGATGCTGCATCCTGCTATTTTCATTCGCCTGAACGGTTTATATGCCGTTTGCCGGGGCGTAAGTGTAAATAAAATTCGTTTCGTTCCTTTTTATTTTGCGTTTCGCCCGATTTGCTGTATTTTTGCCGATTATGCGGGGCGGGGTCTCGCGCGTGTACATTTATTATATATAAAGCGAAGGGAAATGAAGATTTTTGCGGTAGGGATGAATTACATCCAGCACAATAAAGAGCTTGACGGAGCGTTATATAAACCGGAGGAGCCTGTGATTTTCACCAAAGCCGACTCGTCGTTGCTTAAAGACGGCAAGCCTTTCTTTCCGCCCGACGACCTCGGGCGCATTGATTACGAGGCCGAAATAGTGGTGCGCATCTGCCGTCTTGGCAAGAGCATACCGCAGAGATTCGCCCACAGATATTATGACGCAGTGACCGTAGGGGTTGACTTTACGGCGCGCGAGCTGCAGCGCAAGCTGCGCGACGAGGGCAAGCCGTGGGACTTGTGCAAGAGTTTTGACGGCGCTGCGGCCATAGGCGAGTGGGTAGGCGTGGAGAAATTGCGCGACGTGCAAGCCCTGCGCTTCCGCTTGGACGTGAACGGGCGGACAGTGCAGGAAGGCTGTACGGCCGAAATGCTGTTTAAGGTCGACGAGCTGATAGCCTACATAAGCCGTTGGTTTACGCTGAAAACGGGCGACATCCTCTATACGGGCACACCGGCGGGAGTGGGTCCCGTGAGTGTGGATGACCACATTACGGGCTGGCTGGAAGACCGCAAAGTGTTGGAATTTAACGTTAAATGACATACAGACACATATACGCCGCATTGGTTGCGCTCGTGGTTCTCGGAGTGACGGGAGCCTCGGCGAAGACGCAACGCTTCTTCAACCTCACCGCCGACGAGGTGAGGATTGACAGTGTGGTGCCGTATTTCTCGTGCTCGATGCCGTTGGACGGCGCATGGGAAGACTCCGTTTATACGGCCACGATAGAATATCCTGAGTTCATCGGGATGAGCGACGGCGACATAAAGAAATACCGGCGGATAAGCGGCGCACCGCTGCCAGCGATGCCGGAGGTGACGGCCAACGTAGTTGTTGAACGTCGGCGGGGGCGGCTCGAGGTGTCGTTTGTGCCGCTGGTGGTGCGCGACGGCAAGTATATGAAGCTGGTCAGCTTCATGATTGACGTGAAGGCGCGCCCCGTATCGAGCGCCAAGGCGATGGCGAGGGCATCGAAGGCTGCCGCGCGCGCCGACAGGTACGCTGCCCACTCTGTGTTGCGCGAAGGCCGCTGGGCCAAGATACGTGTGCCGGAGACCGGCATTTACGAGATAACCTCCGCACTGATACGCCGCGCGGGCTTCTCGGATATGAGCCGGGTGAAGGTGTACGGATACGGCGGGGCGTTGCAGAACGAGGTGCTCAGTGAGGAGAATCTCATACAGTATGACGACCTGAAGGAAGTGCCCACGTGCACGGTTGACGGCCGTAGGCTGTTTCACGCCCAAGGTCCGGTGACGTGGGCCAGCGCGACTGCGGCCAAGCGCACGCGCAATCCTTATTCCGACTACGGCTATTACTTCCTTACCGAGAGCGACGGCGAGCCGCTGACGGTTGACAGCACGGCCTTTGTAGACTCTTTCTATCCCTCGCCCGACTATTACCACGTGTTGCGCGAGGTTGACAACTACGCTTGGTACCAAGGTGGGTGCAACCTGTTTGAGGACGACCCGATAAGCGCAGGCCGCTCAAAAAGTTATACAATAACGCGCGAACAGGGTCAGGCGGGCGTGTGCAAAATAAGTGTCGGCGTAACCTGCGGACAGGCTTCCATAGGTCAGATAAACGTCAACGGCGACGTGAAAGACGCGTTCCGAATGACCGACTTCTCGCAGTACGACCACGGCATGGAGTACGAAACTACGTTTACTGCGGCATATCCTTATCTTACAGATACGGTAGAGGTAATCACTTCTTCAGGCGGCCCGGTGCGCCTAGACTATATTTCGGCGTGCTACGAAGTGCCGCGCGCCCGTCCGGTGCTTGCCGGAACGTCTTATCCCGCGCCTGAATACGTTTACAACATAACCAACCAAGACCACCACGCCGACCCGCAGGTTGACATGGTGATAATAGTGCCAACGTCTGGAAAACTTACCGCCGAGGCTCAAAGACTGAAGCAACACCACGAAGACCACGACGGCCTGAGGGTGACGATAGTGCCTGCCGACGAGCTGTATAACGAGTTTTCGAGCGGCACCCCTGACGCTAACGCCTACCGGCGGTACATGAAAATGCTGTACGACCGCGCCGAAACCGAGGCTGACATGCCGAAATACCTGTTGCTGTTCGGCGACTGCGTGTGGGACAACCGCATGAATACGGCCGAGTGCCGCAGTCTTAATCCTGACGATTTCCTGCTTTGCCACGAGAGCGACGACTCTTTCAACGAGGTTGACTGTTATGTTGACGACGGCTTTTTCTGTTATCTTGACGACGGCGAGGGCGGCAATCCTAAGCTGGACAAGCTCGACGTGGCCGTGGGACGGTTTCCCGTGCGCAACGAACTTGAGGCCAAGGTGATGGTTGACAAGACGATAAGCTACGCATTGAACGAAAACGCCGGCAGCTGGCAGAACCTGTTGGTGTTCATGGGCGACGACGGGAACGAGAACCGCCACATGCGCGACGCTGACGAAATGGCTAAGGCCGTTGAGGCGATAAACCCATCGTTCCAAACGGAACGCATCATGTGGGACGCTTACAAGCGCGAGTCGTCGGCTACGGGAAACACGTATCCCGACGTGACACGCCTGATAAAGCAGCGCCAGGAGGCCGGAGCGCTGGTGATGAACTATAGCGGCCACGGAGGCCAAACTGGTCTTTCGCATGAATATGTGCTTACTCTCAACGACTTTGCGGCGTTCACCAATAAGAACTTACCTCTTTGGGTGACCGCTTCATGCAACACTATGCCGTTCGACGCGCAGCAAGACAACCTCGGCGAGGCAGCCGTGCTTAATGAAAAGGGTGGGGCGGTGGCCTTCTTCGGAACGACCCGCACCGTGTACACCGACCGCAACAACGCCATCAACAAGGCGTTCCTCAGGGCGATGTTCACCCCTGACGCAGCCGGAGAATACGTCACAATGGGCGAAGCGCAGCGGTTGGCCAAGAACCAACTCGTGGAGACCGGAGCCGACAGAACGCAAAACAAGTTGCAATATTCGCTGCTCGGCGACCCGGCGTTGAAGCTCAACATACCGCGCGGAGGAGCCGTTATTGACAGCATAAACGGCGTTGATCTTGCATCGGCCGGTGAGCTTCCGCGCATCTCGGCAGGTTCGGTGGTAAAGGTGAAAGGTCACATCGAGACCGTCGACGGCGAGAAGGACACGTCGTTTACAGGTGTTGTCTCGGCCTTGGTAAGGGATGCCGAGAAGGTGATAGTGTGCCGGTTGAACGACACCTCGGACGAAGGCGCAAGCACGGCGTTTGAGTATAACGACCGCAGTACGGTGCTTTTCAACGGCAACGACAGCGTGCGCGCCGGCGAGTTCAGCTTCTCTTTCGCCGTGCCTAAGGACATTGATTACAGCGACCAAAGCGGACTTATCAACGTAATGGCCGTAAATTCAGTGAATAAAGACGCCGTAAACGGCAGTAACGGCGACTTTATCGTGGGCGGAACGGGCGCTGGCGGAACCGACGGCATCGGTCCCTCGATTTACTGTTACCTTAATTCGCCGTCGTTCGCTAACGGCGGAAACGTTAATACAACACCCTACTTCGTGGCCGAACTGTCTGACAAGGACGGCATAAACGCCACGGGCAGCAGCATAGGCCATGACCTCGTGCTGACAATCGACGGCGACATGGCCAAGACTTACGTGCTGAACGACAACTTTGAGTACGATTTCGGCAGCTACACACGCGGCCGCACGTATTATAACATACCGGCCCTTACGCCCGGACGGCACACCCTGCGCTTCCGCGCTTGGGACGTAATGAACAACTCGTCGACGGCGGAGCTTGAGTTTAACGTCGTAGAGGGTCTTGCGCCTAACTTCTACAGCGTTGACTGTTCACAAAATCCGGCCACTACGGGCACCACGTTCATCATCAACCACGATCGTCCGGGAGGCAATCTCGACGTTGTGATCGAGGTGTTCGACATTAGCGGCCGTCCCCTGTGGAAGCACTCCGAGAGCGGCGTAGCGGCATCGGGCGCGTATACGGTGGACTGGGACTTGACAGGCGACAACGGCGGACGGCTCGAAACCGGAGTGTACATCTACCGCGTGACGATAAGCGGAGGCAGCGGCGGAGCCGTGTCGAAAGCGAAGAAACTCATAATAATAACAAGATAGCCTCACATCTTCATGTGAGAAATTAACAATTAAAAATTAACAATTAAACCATCTTTGGAATATCAAAAGACATGACAATGAAGCACCTTAGAATACTGTTTGCAGTGCTGTTTGCCGCCGTTTCGCTCGGCGTAGGGGCGCAAGAGAAGACTGACATCTTCAATCCTGAGCGCAATTCGGTGACATCCCAGACCATAGCTCCTGACGCGCGCGCCGCCGGTATGGGCGACGTGGGTGCGGCTACCGACCCTGACGTGAACTCACAATACTGGAACCCGGCCAAGTATCCGTTCTGTATCAGCCGCGCGGGAGTGGCCGTCAACTATACGCCTTGGCTGCGCCAGCTCGTCAACGACATGGACTTGGCCTATCTCGCGGGCTATTACCGCATAGGCGATTACAGCGCGGTGTCGGCCTCTTTGCGTTATTTCTCGTTGGGAGAGGTGATGACTTCCGAGGAAGCAGGCTCGATGACGGTCAACCCTTACGAGATGTCCGTCGATGTGGCTTACTCGCTCATGCTTAGCGAAAAGTTTTCAATCGCGGCGGCGGTGAGGTGGATTTACTCCGACATAACATACGACTACGAGGACGAGAAGAAGGCTGGAAGCGCCTTTGCGGCCGACATAGCCTGCTATTACCAGGACTACATAATGATAGGGGCGCGTGAGTGCCAGCTCGGTTTGGGCTTGAACATCAGCAATATAGGTAGCAAGATCAACATGGGTAACGATGACCGAAGCGAGTTCATACCAACGAACCTGCGCCTCGGAGCGTCGCTCATGGTGCCCATTGACGAGTACAACCGCTTCACGATAGCAGCCGATGCCAACAAACTGCTCATTCCTACGATGCCTATACCCGAAGACGGACAGACCGAGGATGACGCGGATTACCAGCAAGCCATTGATGATTACTATAACACATCAAGCATTTCAGGTATCTTCAAGAGCTTCGGCGACGCGCCCGGGGGCTTCAAGGAGGAACTTCAGGAGATACGATGGAGCGTCGGAGCGGAGTATGTCTATAACGATAAGTTCAGCCTGCGCGCCGGTTACCATCACGAGTCGGAGAACAAGGGCAACCGAAAGTACTTCACGTTCGGTGCCGGTTTCCGCATGAGCGCGTTCTCCTTGGACTGCGGTTACGTATGGGCCACGGCCAAGAGCAACCCTCTCGACCAGACGCTGCGCTTCACCCTGACGTTCGATATGGACGGTATCAAGGATTTGTTCAGGAGGTAAACCTACCCCAACCCCTCCCGAAGGGAAGGGCTTTAAAGGTGAAACCTACCACAACCCCTCCCGAAAGGAAGGGCTTTTAAGGTGAAACCTACCCCAAACCCCTCCCGAAGGGAAGGGCTCTTAAGGTGAAACCTACCCCAAACCCCTCCCGAAGGGAAGGGCTTTAAAATGCCTTTAAGGGTGTGTTTGATAATGAGTAGGGTGTGATAAAACGCTGAAAAGGGCGGTGTCCATGTAACATTTCACCTCTAATATACATATAACAAATATATAGTCACAATAAAATTACAATCAACAACGCAAATCAAACTTCCTCCCTTGGTAGAGGGTTAGGGTGGGTGTCAGGTGCGTTGTGATAGGTATTCAATATGAAATACGGTTACGAGACTAATGATGCAACGACCTATCGATTGTTGTTGGAGAGGGCAAAAGAAATGCGCCGGAAACCTACTGAAGCAGAAACCGTGCTTTGGAGTTATATTTCAGGAAGAAAATTAGGCGTGCATTTCCGCCGCCAACACCCTATATTCGACTATATTCCTGACTTTGTTTGCCTAAACTACCGTCTTATCATCGAGATAGACGGCGGTTATCACTTTGACGGCGAACAACCGGAGAAAGACGCGGAGCGAACGAAAGACTTGGCAAAACAAGGCTTTGCAGTGTTACGTTTTACAAATGAGGAAGTGTTACATGACACGGACGGAGTGCTTGACGCTATCGGTGACGCCATTGATAGGCAACATCTCCAACTTGGCAACAACTGCAAAAAAAGCATATCAAGCTCCCTCCCTTCGGGAGGGTTGGGGTGGGTGTCTGATATGGGCTTGGCTCGTGTCGGTTTCGGTTACGATGTCCACCGCCTTGTCGCGGGGCGCGACTTGTGGCTTGGAGGCATAAAGATTGAGCACACTGAGGGCTTGTTGGGCCATAGTGACGCCGATGTGCTGATTCACGCGATATGCGACGCTTTGCTTGGCGCGGCCAACATGCGCGACATAGGCTATCATTTCCCTGACACGTCGGCCGACACTTTGAACGTAGACAGCAAGATTCTGCTGCGCAAGACGGTAGGGCTTATAGCCACTAAAGGCTACCGTGTGGGCAACATTGACGCTACTGTGTGCGCCGAGCGGCCTAAAATCAATCCGCACGTGCCGGCCATGAAGGCTTGCTTGGCCGATGTGATGGGCATCGACGAAGACTGTATTTCGATAAAGGCCACGACCACTGAGCGCCTAGGTTTCACCGGGCGTGAGGAGGGTATGAGCGCATACGCCGTGGCGTTGATTGTCAATGATTGACCGCCTGATGGCTTACGGATAAGTAAAATCCCGTGTTTCGCATCGCGAAACACGGGATTTATTATTGTCATAAACCCTTTCAGGGGCTTACTTGTTGTCGCATATAAGGTTCTCGCCGGTCATGTCTGCCGGTTGTTCGAGACCCATGATGTGGAGTATCGATGGCGCCACGTCGGCCAACCGTCCGTCTTTCACGGTGGCGCTGTTGTTGTCGGTCACGTAGATGAACGGCACGGGGTTCAACGAGTGGGCCGTGTTAGGCGTGCCGTCGGCGTTTATGGCGTTGTCGGCGTTGCCGTGGTCGGCTATTATTATTGCCTCATAGCCGTTGGCCTTGGCGGCCTCTATCACTTCTTTCACGCAGTGGTCAACGGCCCATACGGCCTTGGCTATGGCATGGTAAACGCCAGTGTGCCCCACCATGTCGCCGTTGGCGAAGTTCACTACGATAAAGTCATACTCCTGCGTGTTTATCGCTCCCACGAGCTTGTCTTTCACTTCGTATGCGCTCATTTCGGGTTTCAGGTCATACGTGGCAACCTTCGGCGACGGCACGAGTATGCGGTCCTCGCCGTCGAACGGTGCCTCGCGGCCTCCGTTGAAGAAGAACGTAACGTGGGCGTACTTCTCCGTCTCTGCCGTATGCAGTTGTTTCTTGCCCTGTTTGCTGAGATATTCGCCTAGGGTGTCCTCCACGTTCTCCTTGGGGAACAGCACGTGCACGCCCTTGAACGACGCGTCGTAAGGCGTCATGCAGTAATATTGCAGGTCTTTCACCGTGTGCATGCCTTCCTCCGGCATGTCCTGCTGGGTCAATACCTGCGTAAGCTCCTTTGCGCGGTCGTTGCGGAAGTTGATGAATATCACCACGTCGCCTTCTTGTATCGTGCCGTCAACGGCCGAGTTGTTGATAGGCTTGATGAATTCGTCGGTCACTCCTTCGGCGTAGCTCTCCTCCATGGCTTTCACCATGTCGTCGGCCTGTTTGCCCTTGCCTTCTACTAGCAGGTCGTAAGCCTCTTTCACGCGCGCCCATCGCTTGTCGCGGTCCATGGCGTAGAAGCGGCCAACGATGCTTGCCACGTGCGCGCCGTTCTGCTTGCACACGTCCTCAAGCTCCTTGATGAAGCCCGCGCCGCTCTTCGGGTCGGTGTCGCGGCCGTCCATGAAGCAGTGCACGTAAACGTCGTTCAAGCCGTAGTGCTTGCCTATTTCGATGAGTTTGAACAGGTGGTCGAGCGATGAGTGCACGCCGCCGTTCGATGTCAGTCCCATCAGGTGCAGCTTCTTGCCTGTTTTCTGCGCGTATCCGTAGGCGTTTTTTATCTCCGGGTTGTCGAGTATCGAGCCGTCCTTGCAGGCGCGGTTGATTTTAACAAGGTCTTGATAAACGATGCGCCCCGCGCCGATGTTGAGGTGTCCTACCTCCGAGTTTCCCATTTGTCCGTCGGGCAGGCCCACGTCTTCGCCCGAAGCCTGCAGCTGTGAGTGCGGGCTTACGGCGTTAAGGTAATCAAGATAAGGAGTAGGCGTATTGAATATTACGTCGCCTTCGCCGTGTTTTCCGATACCCCATCCGTCGAGTATCATCAGTAATGCTTTCTTTGCCATAATCAGTTAGTCTTAGAAATCTGGTGCAAAGTTAGTGCAAGCCGAGTGAAATGCAAAATAAATGTGAGTGAAACGAACATTTATTTTCATTTCCGAGGCGCAGCCTAAGTTATGTAAAGTTAGTGCAAGCCGAGTGAACTGCCAAGTCGCCGCAAGGCAAATGCAAAATAAATGTGAGTGAAACGAACATTTATTTTCAATTCCGAGGCGCAGCCTAAATTATGTAAAGTTAGTGCAAGCCGTCGTCGCTCTTATTCCCTCGGATTTTTAATGTCACCGTATACTTTTCTTATTTTATCGTTTACGGCTGAGCCTATCCATATTATTTTCGTATCGGCCGGCATTGCGCTGATGGCCGTGGAAGTTACGGTAACAGCCGTCTTGAATTCGTAGCCCATTGCGCAGAGCAACTGCATCGGCGCCTTCGTCTTCAGTATCTTCACCTCGGGGAAGCGCGCCTGCCAGTCAAACGTGTCCCGCGGGTGAGGCTTTACGATGACGTGCCCCGCGTATTTGTCGATGTACGGCCTGTACACGTCGGCCATTTCGTCGTCGCTCAGGCCGCAGTCAACGGTCAGCGGTTGCGAGAAAACTATCGTGTCGCATCCGCCCGAAGGCTGCCCGATGCCGAACACCGAGCGTATGAAGTCCTGTTTCGCCGTGTCGGCTTGCTGCCATAAGGAGCGCAAGTCGAGCCTCTCGTACCGTTTGCCGCGCAGCGCGTCGCAGTCGCAGTATTCGGTTATCAGCCTGTTTACGCACTGTCGGTTCATCCCCATGTGGCGTTGGTACACCGGGCCGTACTTGAACCGCTTCCATTTCGACACCTCGTAGATGCGCAGGAAAGCCACCTTGTCATAAATGGCGAACACGCCGGGCGCGTCTTCTATCAGCGTGTACTTGTTGCGGCCTATCAGTCCGTTTGCTATGCGTATGTGGTCTTGGGCGTATATCTTTGTATGCCTTATGAAAGGCCATTTTACGGCGGCCTTGATCCTGAACAGCAGCATGCTTTTCACCCGTTTTATTTTCGTGCAGTGCGGCAGCTTTTGCGCCGTGCCGTCGTCAATGGTGTTGCCTACGAAGAAGTGGGTGCGCTCTATTTCTTCATTGCCGGCATACAGCAGGTAGAGCGTAAGGGTGTAATAAGTGTCTACGATGCAAGTGTTTGTTATGTGTTTTGTCATTGTCATGTTTGTCGGTCGGCAGCGTTGTTCAACACTGTCGCTTGTTAGCGTAAGCGTGCTTTTTTGTTCAGAGATATTTATGAGTTACCGAATCGCAAATGTATGTCTTTTATTTGTAATATGCAAATGTAATTCATAAAAAACCGTATTACGGCAAACCGCCAGGCAATATGCCGTCTTTCGCCTTTCGAAAGACCGTCTTTTACCACCTGAAAGGCCACCTTTTGCAAGGCGAAAGGCCACCTTTTGTAAGGCCATAGAAAAGTGGTTGATAATCAGGGAGTTACGTTTTGCGACCGGAGCGATGCCGAAAACTATGGTGTAAATGCCGAAATTTTATGGCCACAGGCGGCTTTCAAGGCCGTCTGCCAATACGTAACGGCACGAAAAAGGCGCGCAAGCCAAGGGCATTGCACGCCAAAGAAAGGAGGAATTGTGGTCTCACCGAGAATCGAACTCGGATCTAATCTTTAGGAGAGACTTGTTCTATCCATTGAACTATGAGACCAATCCGGCTGCAAAGGTAATCTGTTTGTGCCGTAATACCAAATTATTTGCAAAAAAACGTATAAACGATTAAACTTTTAAAGACACTGGACATCATATTAAGTGTTATGAGGAAACTTATTATTTTCACCTTATTTATATTATGCGCCGCCCTCTGCCACGCGCAAGGCAGCGTACGCGGAAAGGTGGTCGACACGGCCACCGGCGAGTCGATGCCGTTTGTCAACATAGCCGTCTACGACGAGGCGGCGCAGAAATTCGTAAAAGGGGCCATATCAGACGAGAAGGGATTGTTCTCCATCAGCGGCCTGCCTTACGGGCGGTATACGGCCAAGCTGTCTTACATCGGCTATACCGAGGTGGCCAAGCCTTTCGCCGTTGACGAGCAGCACCGCCACGCCAACTTCAAGACGGTGCACCTGTCGGAGGACAGCCAGACGCTCGAGGAAGTGACAGTCACCGCCCAGCGTCCCGCCATGAGGCTCGAGGTTGACCGTAAGTCGTTCGACGTGTCTCAGGACATAAGCAACGCCGGCATGGCCGCCACCGACGTACTTGAGAACATACCGTCGGTAGAGGTGGACACCGACGGCAACATATCGCTGCGCGGCAACACCAGCGTGGAGGTGTGGATAAACGGCAAGGCCAGCGGACTTACAAGCGACAACCGCGCCGAGATACTGCAGCAGATACCCTCCGAGAGCATCGACCGCATAGAGGTGATTGACAACCCGTCGGCCAAGTTCAGCGCGGAGGGCAGCGCCGGCATCATAAACATCGTGCTCAAGAAGAACCGCACGGCCGGATACTACGGCTCTGTGCAGGCCGGAGGCAACACCAACGGCAACGCCAACGCCAGCGGAAACATCAACTTCAACATAGGCCGCTGGGAGGGATACCTCAACATTGGCTACCGCCACCGCGCCAACGAGGGCGGCTCGTACAGCTATCAGGAGTACCTTAACACCGACGAATACCAAACCTACGAGACCGAGAACGACCGCATGGGTAACAACCTGTTCTCGCGCGCCGGCCTGTCTTACAGCGCTACTGACAAGGATGTGTTCTCAGTGGCCGGCATGATGATGATAGGTTCGCGCAAGAACGGAGGCGTGACGCCCTACCATTACGGCTCGCTGCTTACCGGGCAAGACACCCGCGTGATGCTGCGCAACTCGTCGGGCGACAACGACATGCGCATGTTCTACGGCGAGTTCAACTACCGCCACAACTTCACCGACAAGCATTATATTGATTTCACCGTGGATTACCATAACTGGCGCATGGACCAGAACAACGTCTACCAAGACAGCACCACCTATCTTGACCCCGCGGCGCCGACGGAATACGACTATCAGTTCCGCCCGATGTACTCGCGCAACCACTCGTGGGAGGTGAAACTCGACTACGAGAACCCGATAGCCGAGAACTGGCTGCTGCAGGCAGGATACCAAGCCAACTTCGACCGGGACAACTCGCCGCAGGAAAGCTACATCGATAAGACATCGTGGAGCGGAGCCAACATGGTGGAGAACAAGGATGATTACAACCGCTTCGCCTACGACCAAGACCTGCATGCGCTATATGCCACGGTCACGACAAAGTTCGGACGCCTCGGCGTCATGGCCGGCCTGCGCGGCGAATACTGGCGCGTGAACACGTCGAGCTACACGTACGACCAAGACCACGGCAAGGCCGTGCCCGACAAACCGTTTAAGAAAGACTTTTTCCAGCTGTTCCCCAGCGTGTTCCTTTCTTATGCCTTCGACGATACACAGCAGCTGCAGCTCAACTATACGCGCCGCCTGCGCCGTCCGCGCGGCCATCAGCTAAACAGCTTCCGCAACACGCGCGACGCCTCGATGACATCATTCGGTAACCCGGCCCTTACACCGGAGTACAGCAACTCGTTCTCGCTCAACTATCTCAAGACGTGGGATGCCCACTCCGTTCTCGTCAGCGCGTACTACCGCCCCACTGACGACGTAATACAGCGCATCAACTACCAGAGCACCGCTGATGACAAGATGTATTCAACATACATGAACGTGGCCAGCAGCCTGAGCACCGGTCTAGAGCTTGTCATGAAGAACCAGTTTTTCAGGATACTCAGCCTTACCACCACGGCCAATGCGTACTACTATAAGCTGAACGGCTTTACTTACGACATAGACGGCCAGACCATCACAGGCGACGGCGACGACAACTTTACGTGGAACGCCCGTATGCAGGCTTCCCTCATGCTGCCTTGGGACCTCTCGGTGCAGCTTACCGGCCGCTACCGCGCCCGTCAGGTCATAACGCAGGGATACCGCAAGGCCAACTTCAGCATGAACCTCGGTATACGCAAGACATTCTTAGACCGCAAGCTGACGCTTGCTATCAACTGCCGCGACCTGCTTAACACACGCAAGTTCGAGAACTTCACCAGTTCGGACACCTTCACACGCCACCAGAAAAACTGGGGCAGCGGCCGCACGGTCAACTTCACGCTCACATACAGCTTCGGCAACATGAAGGCCAAACAGCCGAAGAAGCGCCCCGGCAGCAACGTTACCGGCGGCGAGGAGCACGGAGGCGGCGAGGAAATGGAGTGAAAACGGAGGAATATATATGGTTCATCCGCAGTTCAGGAGTATAGGCATTCGTGATAATAGGGCCTCAAAGAGGTCCAACTATGCTTAACCGCATGTGGAGCAAAGCGGA